>Ga0160451_100936_pt1 | contig 11211 bp, 7 predicted proteins | sample HID1975M_E1MG_FD_108270 | JGI IMG/M metagenome (GOLD analysis project Ga0160451, IMG submission 108270) | Enriched soil microbial communities from UW Madison campus, WI, USA - HID1975M_E1 MG | ecosystem: Environmental > Terrestrial > Soil > Unclassified | place: USA: Madison, Wisconsin | collected... | reverse complement strand
CGACCTGAAGGCCACCGACTTGAACGTATCCAGTCATTGCTTGCCTCACTCTGCTCAGCTATTTCGCTCTTCTGTATTAAGCCTGTAGCGCTTCTCTAAACACGGCACCAGTGCGTGCCCTGGGTGAATGAACCCTAGGGCGGCTGGGTGCGGCCTGCCAGACGGGCTGGCGGGCAGTGTGCGTATTTTCACAGGCGCCTTGGCAGACATCCAAACGACGTTTTGTAGTCCGCGCCACGGGATACTACATGAAGCAGTAGGCGGGGCAAAATCAGACTAAAAGCGTCGTTGTGCGACCCGTTGGTCGCGTATGGTCACGCTGGGAGTGGGTATGTTCGCAAAAAACAGGTGGATTGTTCCAGATAAATCTTGAAACAGTACACGATTCGTTATGTCGATTGCCCTGCGGCAGGTTGCCGCGCCTTGCCTATACTCAATCGATCCCCCGGTTTATCGCCGCCCAGCGCGGTTCGACGCAGAGGAAGAGCTTGTGGATCATCTTGTACTCACTGTGATTGCCCCTGACAAGGCCGGCCAGGTCGAACGCATTGCCCAATGCATCGCCGACCACAGCGGCAACTGGCTGGAAAGCCGCATGTCACGCATGGCCGGGCAGTTTGCCGGCATCTTGCGGGTGGCGGTGCCGGCAGAAAATTACACAGAGCTGGTGGCGTCGTTGCAGGGCTTGGCGCGGTATGACATTCGCGTGTTGATTGCCGAGAGCGGCATCGAGCCCTCGTGCACCTGGAAGCCGATCGCCATGGAGCTAGTGGGCAATGACCGGCCGGGGATCGTGCGTGATATCACCCGGCTGCTGGCCGAGCTTGGGGTGAACCTGGAGCGCTTTACCACCGAAGTGCGGCCTGCACCGATGAGCAGCGAGCCGCTGTTTCATGCCAATGCGCTGTTGGCGCTGCCGTTGACGTTGTCGCTGGATGAGCTGCGGCAGCGGTTGGAGAGCTTGGCGGATGATTTGATGGTGGAGTTGGAGTTGCGGGCGGAGGATTGAACTGGAAATGCCGGGGCCGCTTCGCGCCCCATCGCAGGCAAGCCAGCTCCTACAGGTACCACGCAACCTCTGTAGGAGCAGCCTTGTGCTGCGAATGGGCCGCGAAGCGGACCCCAGGGTTATCCCCCACTTCACAGGTACGGCCCTGTGGATAACCTGGGGGCGTACCTCTCCAGCCCAGGTAACATGCGCCTTGCAAGGTTTTGATCAAAAAACACCCAAATATCAGCGGCTTGTGCACAAAGCACGGGGACGAGGGTGTGGATAACCTCTGGAGATGTCTCTGCAAGCCACGGCTGGCGTACCTTGCAGAGTTTTGATCATTTTTTGATCAGGCGCGTTTGCGTAAATTCAACCAGGCATCGACGCTATAAATCGCCAAACCCGCCCAGATGAACATGAACGCCACCAGCGTGCTCGACGACAAATGCTCGTCAAACAGCAACACTGCCTGCAGCAATACCAGCGTCGGCGCCAGGTACTGCAGGAAGCCCAAGGTGGTATACGGCAAGTGGCGTGCGGCGGCGTTGAAGCACACCAGCGGTACCAGGGTCACTGGCCCTGCCGCCATCAACCACAACGCTTCACTGCTGGTGTAGAACGCGCCCTGTGCGCTCAGGGCAGCGGGGTGCAGCAACATCCAGCCAAGGGCCAGCGGCACCAACATCCAGGTTTCCACCACCAGGCCCGGCAGCGCTGCCACCGGCGCCTGTTTGCGGATCAACCCATAAAAGCCGAAGCTCAGCGCCAGCACCAGCGACACCCAGGGCAGGCTGCCCACTTGCCACACCTGCTGGGCCACCCCCACGGCCGCCATGGCCACCGCCAGCCATTGCAGGCGGCGCAGGCGCTCGCCGAGGATGAGCATGCCCAGCAACACGTTGATCAGCGGGTTGATGTAGTAGCCCAGGCTGGCTTCGAGCATGCGGCCGTTGTTCACCGACCACACATACGTCAGCCAGTTACCCGCGATCAGCGCGCCGCTCAGGGCGAGGATGGCCAGCCTGCGCGGGTTGTCGCGCAGTTCGCGCCACCAGCCTGGGTGCTTCCATACCAGTAGCAGCAGCGAACCGAACAACGCTGACCAGAGCACCCGGTGGACGATGATCTCCACGGCGGGGACGCTTTGGATTGCCTTGAAGTACAGGGGGAACAGGCCCCAAATGATGTAGGCGCTGAGGCCTAGGATGTACCCGCGTTGCGGGTTTGCGGCGTGCATGCAGAATCCTTGCTTAGGTAGCTAAATAAAGCGACGCCTATTGTAGACAGAGGTCAGCACACATCTAGAACAATTTCAGTGGTTGTTCATCAAGGGCCGCCATCTGCTCGCGCAGTGCGAGAATCTGGTCGCCCCAGTAGCGCGGTTGGCCAAACCAAGGGAAGCTGCGTGGGAATGCCGGGTCGTCCCAGCGACGGGCCAGCCAGGCGCTGTGGTGCAGCTGGCGCAAAGCTCGCAAGGGCTCGATCAGGGGCAACTCGCGTGGGTCGAAGTCGTGGAACTCGTTGTAGCCGTCGATCAGCTCTGCCAGTTGGCCGAGGCGTTCCTCGCGGCTGCCGGCGAGCATCATCCACAGGTCTTGCACCGCTGGGCCCATGCGGCAGTCGTCGAGGTCGACGACGTGATAGACCTCGTCGCGATGCATCAGGTTGCCGGGGTGCAGGTCGCCGTGCAGGCGCATCACTTTGTGCGGGGTGCGCGCGTAGATGTCCTCGACCCGTTTCAGCAGGTCGCGGGCGACCGACTCGAAAGCAGGTAGCAATTCCCGCGGTACGAAGTTGCCCTCGAGCAGGGTTTGCAGTGACGCGTGGCCAAAGTTGTCCACAGCCAATGCTTCGCGGTGCTCAAACGGGCGCGTCGCGGCTACGGCGTGCAGGCGGCCGAGCAACTGGCCGAGGCGATACAGCTGGTCGAGGTTGCCGGGCTCCGGGGCATGGCCGCCGCGGCGGGGGAACAGGGTGAAGCGAAAACCCTGGTGCTCGAACAGCGTGCGGCCGTCATGTTGCAGAGGCGCGACCACCGGCACTTCACAATCGGCAAGCTCAGCGGTGAAGCGGTGCTCTTCGAGAATGGCCTCATCGCTCCAGCGGCCTGGGCGGTAGAACTTGGCGATCAGCGGCTGCGAGTCTTCGATGCCCACCTGATAGACGCGGTTCTCGTAGCTGTTCAGGGCCAGGATCCGGGCGTCGCTGAGAAAGCCAATGCTTTCCACGGCGTCCAGGACCAGGTCGGGGGTGAGGGTGTCGAAGGGGTGGGACATGAAAGCTCCGCAGGGGGAATGGGGCATAGCGCCCGCATTGTAATGACGCTCTGAGCGTCCAGCCTCCCTCAATCGGTTCGCAGGCGCAAGCAATCAAGCGCCGCCCACTTACCGAGTACCTAGCATTTCTGCCAGTACCCACAAAAAGGATGCTGGTTTACCGTCCTGCTCATCGCTCTCGCATATCGGCAGTCGCGCACGAACGGTTCAGAGATCCCGGATTCGCTTGGTCATATTGGCCGCTGGCGCACCGGGGCGGTTGTCACCTGCGCCTGTGCGCGGGGTGGCTTCGACAAGGAGACGATTCATGCGCCGTCTTGCTGCGTTCGGTCTTGCTGCACTGCTGATAAGCCTGGTGGGATACATGAGCCTCGCACCTTCGCAGGAGCGCTCGAAAACACGACAGGCAACGCCTGAACAGTGCCAAGCGCCTGCCTATGAAAAGCCCGCCGCTGGAGAAACCCCCTACAGCCAGGACAGTTTGGTGACCAATGTTGGCAGGGCCTTCCAATGCAAAAACGACAGAGAAGGCACTGTCGGTGCCTGGCAGTGGTGTAATCAGCCACCTTACTCCCCGGGTGAGGCATTCAACGATAGCGAGCTCTGGCGCGATGCGTGGAACGACCTCGGTGCTTGTAATGCTCAGCCCCAGACCAACACACTGGAACTGTCATTCAGCACAGTGACGGGCAAGGTACCGTTCACGGCATCGACGAAAGGGGTCGGGCTGGGAGGGCGGCGCAACCTCGAGGTCACTGGCGTGCTGCGCTGCAAAAAAGAGACGATTCCGTTCACCGGGCGTTCCGATGAAGTGCTGACTTTGCCTGACCTTCCTGCCTGCAAGTACGACCTGATCATGAACGAAGCGCAGGGTTACCTGCCGCTGACCACGCCTACCCAGGTCGAATTCAAACCTGACACGCCAGAGAAGATCAGCTTCGAGGTCAAGTTTCGCCAGCCACTGGACCTGAGCCGGCTGGTGACGCTGCCAGGTGTGAAGGTGGAGCTGTTCGCCAGCGGCCTGTATCAACCGCGGCAGATGGCGATGGGCAATCGGGTGCTCTACGTCGGCTCCAGTGCCATCCCCGTCTACACCTATGAAGCGCGCACAGCAGGGTTCATCTATGCGATCCCGCTGGACGAGGCCGGTAAGCCAACAGGGGTGTATTTGCTGGCCTCAGGGCTGGAAGAGCCGCATGGCGTGGTGTACCGCGATGGCGACCTGTATTTCTCGACCTCCGGCAAGTTGTATCGGGTGCGCAATGTCGATGAGCACTATCGTGATGCTAAGCCTGAGGTGGTGATGAACTTCCCTGCCGACGAAGCCGATTTCCCGCTGGGGCGGCCTGGTCAGCGTATCTGGCACCAAAAGCATCCTTTGCACTTCAACCCGATCGATCCATCGGACAAGGGCCTCTATACCGCCGTCGGTATCCCCTGCAATACCTGCATCATTCCGCCAGATGGGCGTTACGGCACTGTCCTGCGCTATGACATCGAAAACGGCACCTCCCGGGTGCTGGCCAAGGGCGTGCGCAACGCGGTCGGCTTCACCTGGCACCCGGACGGCAAAATCTGGTTCACCGATAACAACCGGCAGGGCTACCTGAACTCCGACGAAGTCAACCTGATCAGCCAGGAAGGGCAGCATTTCGGCGTGCCGTATTTCTACGGCCGCGATGTGCCTGGGTTTACCCAGGAGGAATACCAGGAGCCAGGCTCCATCGTGCCGCCATTGGCCGATGGGGCGATCGTTTCGGACAAGCCATTGCACCTGCTCAAGCCTGAAGATTATGAGGCGCCCGCCTATGAACTGGGCAGCAACACCGCGCCGCTGGGCATCGAGTTCTGGGAAGGGTTCTACAACGATGGCGACAATCTGCAGCGCCTGCTGGTGGCCGTGCATGGGACGGGGACCAAAGCCAGCCCAGGCATGGAACTGCGCATGCTCACGGTCAAGGACGGACGTGAGGTTATCAACCAGATCCCGCTGGTAACGGGATGGGGCGGCTCGACGGAGCACTTCAATGTGTATTGCCTGGACGACTCATGCCTGGGCCGCCCAGCCGACATGTTGCCGTTGAGCGACAACTCGCTGTTGGTGTCTGACGACTTGGCCGGGGTGATCTATCGCATCACCTTCGACATGGGGCAAGTGGTGGGCAAGAGCCTGCTCAAACTGCAACCCACTGCGGCGCCAATCCCCGAGGTTCGGCCACTGATGATCAGTGGCACGCTCAAGGACAGCGATGGACGCAACCGGCGTTTCGATGTCGCCTGGGGTGAGTCGCCACTGAGCATCAAGGGCCTGGCTGCCGGCACGTATACGGTCACGCTGGACAACGTCGGTGAGCTGATACCCAGCCAGCGCCATCAACAGGTGACGCTGAGCGACTCGCCGGACGCGCAGGTAGTGCAACTCGCCTACATCGAACGGCCACCGTTCCAACCCGTCAAGGCCACAGTGGTTGCACCGGACAAGCCTGCATTCAGTGGCGAGGCGCCGGCGCAGTGGGAAGTCACCCTGATCAGCGACGGCGAGGCGCAGGTTATCAAGGTGCCATGGGGCAGCTCCCAGGACGTGCTGCTGCCAGTCGGCGAGCACAAATTCAACTTCCCGTACTACCAGGGCGAACTGCCAGAGCCGACCCAACAGGTCGTGAACATCGATGAAGAAAGCCGGGATGCGGTGAAAGTGCAGATGCGCTACCAGCACGTCGCCGAACTCGGCAAGCAGGTCGTGGCGACCGCCTGTGCGAAGTGCCACACCGTGCAGTACTTCCAGGACGCCAACAAGGCCATCAACTGGAGCCTGGCGGGCAAGGAATCCCTGGTACAGCAGATTCTTGGCATGAGCGTGAGCGGGCATTGCGATGCGTCTTGCTCGGGGCAGATTGCCGACTACTTCTACGACGAGTTGTGGGCCGGCTATCTGGACCCTGGGCAAGCATTCGGCAAGCGGCAACTGCGCTTGCTGACCCGTGACGAGTATGTGAACAGCGTGCACGACCTGTTTGCCGTGCACGTGCAGGCTGATACGTTGCCGGCCGACAAGTTTGATAAAGAATTCAAGTATGTCGGGGAGGCAGATCTGGGGATGATCAACGCCGAAGACCTGAAGACGCTGTATGACGTGGCGTGGAATGTGGCAGGCAAGGTCGACCCGCAATGGCTGGCTAAACAGAGCGTCGAAAGCCTCGGCCATCGCGTCTTCCGACGGCCACTGAGCCCGGAAGAGCTCGGCAGGTATGCAGCCGTGAAGGCTGACCATGATGATGCCTCGCTGGTCGCCGCACTGCTGTTGTCACCTCACTTCCTGTATCGCTCTGAATTGGGCGTAACAGATGGCCGGACATCCGGCACCTATCAGTTGACCGCCAACGAACGAGCGACAGCGCTTTCTTACGCAATGCTGGGTACTACGCCGAGTGAAGAACTCATGCGCATGGCCGAACAAGGTCAGCTCGAGACGCCCGAGCAGATGGGTACGCTGGCTCAGCAGATGCTGATGAGTGAGCAGGGCATCGCACAGTTCAACCGCTTCATCAGCTACTACATCAAGACCAGCCGCGACATCCAGGAAAAGCCCGGGCTGGAGCCTGAGGTCATCCAGAGCATGCGGCAGGAGCAGGCACGTCTGGTGGGTGAGGTGCTCAAGAGCGGCGGGGCATTCAATGCACTGTTCAACCCTGGGTATACCTTCCTCAATCAAAGGTTGGCAGAACAGTACGGGATTGCCGGAGTGACCGGCGACGACATGCGTAAGGTCACGGTCGATGAGCGAAGGGGGGGGCTGTTGCACCTGGGCGCTACCCAGGCGGCCACCTCTGACTACCAGGCTACCTCTCTGGTCAAGCGCGGCATCATGATTCGTGAGCAGCTGCTGTGCCGGGCGTTCGGTGCGCCGGTCGATGCCGACCCGCAAGAGCCGCAGTATCCGCCAAGGGCGATCACAACCCGCGAACGTTGGGACCTGGTCAACGGTGAGCAAGCCTCGGAGGGACGTTGCTGGCAGTGCCACAAGTACATGAACGACACCGGTTCCAGCATGGAAAACTACGATGCGTCCGGGCGCTACCGGGAAACTGAGCCGGCTTACAACCATGCGCAGTTCCCGGTGCAGTTGAAGGTTGACGCCTCGGGGCCGTTCATCAGCAACACGGGCCTGGAGAATTGGGCGAATGTCCACAATGTGCGCGATATCGCTCGGCTGCTGCCCACTAACCTGACGGCGCAAACCTGCATGGCCGACAGCTATTTCCGCTTCATGTTCGGCAACAAAGTTTCTGCAGGGTCGGTTGGCACGTTGAAGTCTGCCGCCGAATCGCTCAAGACCAACGGTTCGTTGATCCAGATGATTCGCGAGCTGGCTACCTCACCTGTGTTCCTCAAGCGCCAAGAGGAGAATTGACATGGATATCCTGAAGAGCCGCCGGCGTTTCCTGATGCAATTGGCTGCGGCGGGTACGCTGTTGCCGCTTAGCAGCAGTGGGTTTGCTCAATTTCTGCTGCAGGGGGAGCGGCAGGTGCCCCGTCTGAAAGTGGCGTTCTTCATCGTGCCGGACGGCTTGGCAGTTGACTCGTACAACGGCGGCTACGGTGACGGCCTGTGGTTTCCACGTGCGGTAAGTGATGACACCACGAACTTCGAGCTAAACGCAGTCAGTCAGGAGTTGGCTGCTTATCGCGACCAGTCACTGTACTTGCAGGGCATCATCGTAGCCTCGGGGCAGGGCGGTCATGGTGCCTGGAACTACGCATTGCGTGATAACAAGGGGCAAATGAGTTCCATAGACAAGATTCTGGGAGATGCGATGCCTGGAACTCAGCCAATCCATCGCAGCCTGTTTGCTGGCCCGCATGCGGGTATCGACGACACGCCCTGGTATGTGTCGTGGGATGAGAGCAGGATCAGGACACCCCAGCAGAACCCCGTGCGTCTTTACGAGTCGGTATTTGGCGCGACTTCCCGCGAGGTGCGCAATCGTCAAACTCGCAATGCCCATGTTCTCGACCTGATCCGCGCCGATATCGCAGAACTCAGAGGGCGTTTGGGTGGTGCGCAGCGGGAAAAACTGGTCACCCACCTGGATGCTCTTGAACAGCTTGCCAAAGATTTGGAGGAGGCGGTGCCATCGGTATGCGAGCCTCTATCGTTGGAAGATCACCCAATCAAGTCAGCGCAGTACCGCAATCAAGTGCAGGCCGGCCATCACAAGGTTGTGGCCGCAGCATTGAGCTGCGGCGTGACCCGAGTGGCCACCGTGCAGGTCGGGCGCTCGGCTGAGTCGCTGAACATTCTTGATGTGAGTGCCAGCACCAACCCCCATGACTGTGCCCACCGCTACGCCGGCGAGGAAGTTTGGAGAGGCTCCAGGCAGTGGTACACGCGGCAGGTGAAACTATTCATGGATGAACTGGCTCGCTACAGCGATCCTGATGTGCCAGGCGACAATCTGCTCAAACACACCTTGGTGGTCTTCACCAGCGAAATGGCCGACGGCGCGCCAGAGCACATGATGAACATGCCTATGGTACTCATGGGTGGTGCCAGTGGCCTTCTGCGCAATGGCAGCGGAAATGGCCGCTATTTCAGTATCAAGAGCCAGTGGGATCGGGAATTGTACTCGGATGCAAAACTCAGGTTTGTCGACATGCAGCGCATCTGGTCGACGATTGCGCTGGCCGCTGGCACCTCGGTTCCTTATGCCGGCAACGTGTCGCCGGTGACTGGCATCTTCACCAACGTAACCTGACCTAGACCGGCACCCCCAGCAGGACGAAGGAGGGGTGAAACTGCACCCTGGCCTCGTCACCCGCCTTCAGGCCCTGCTGGGCCAGCCACGCTGTTTCGACGAGTGCACACAGCGTCTGGCCATTGCCCAGTGCCATGCGCAATTCACTGCTGCCCCCTTCCTCAGCCAGGACTTCCTCGATACAAGCCGTCAGGCAATTACTGCCTGGCTCCGGCTCATCATCAGCCCCCAGCAGTTGAACCCATCCGGCCTTGAGCAACGCCACTACCATGGTGCCCAAGCTCAGCTCCAAACGCTCGGTACTGCCGCGGGTGATCAAGGCTTCTATCTCCAGCCCGCCGCCCAGTGCCAGGCTGACGCGGTCATGGCGCCCCTCCCTGCGCAATGCGCTGACCTGGCCTTGCAGCTGGTTGCGGGCGCTGGTGCGCAACATCAAACGCCCGAGCAGGTCGAGGTCGCTGGAGTCTTCGGCCGCTTCCAGGATCTGTGCCTGCAAGGCCTGCAAACGCTGGTACAGCCGCAGCACCCGCTCGCCTTCGGCCGACAGGCGTGCGCCACCGCCGCCACGCCCGCCGGTGCTGCGCTCGACCAGCGGCTGGCTGGCCAGGTTGTTGAGCTCATCAATGGCGTCCCAGGCGGCTTTGTAGCTGATGCCGGCAGCCTTGGCGGCGCGGGTGATCGAGCCTTGCTCGGCGATGTGCTGGAGCAAGGCAATGCGTTGCGGGCGGCGGGCGATGTGCTGGGTGAGGAGAGCGGGCAGGGACATGATGGCGCCTATCTGAGACTGACCCGTCAAGCTTGCCCCGGTTTTGCCGTGCGTGCCAGGCAATACACATCGACCCGTCGCGCACCGGCCTCGCGCAGCAGTGTGGCAATGGCCTGTGCGGTGGCCCCGGTGGTCAGCACGTCATCAACCACGGCCACATGCAGGCCCTTGAATGCGCCCGCTTCAATCAGGGCAAAGGCCCGCTGCAGATTACGCCGACGCGCCTTGGCATCCAGGCTTTGCTGCGCGGGTGTGTCGCGTGTGCGCTGCAGCAAGCGCTCGTTGAAGCTGATTGCCAGGCGCTTCGACAGCCAGCGCGCCAACATGCCGGCCTGGTTGAAACCGCGCTCGCGCTGTCGACGCCTGGCCAGTGGTACGGGTAACAGCAGGTCAGGCCTGGCCAAGCCTTCCGCGTAGCGATGCTGCAGGTCATGGCTCAACATTTCGGCCATCAAAAGCCCCAGCGGCCATTGGCGGTTGTGCTTGAAACGGCTGATCAGCGTATCCGCAGGGAAGCCGTAATGCCAAAGCGCGACGACCTGATCGAAGGCCGGTGCGCGGCGGCTGCACTGGGCACAGGTAAGCTCGGCCATTGGTAGCGGCAGCGCACAGCGCAGGCAGTATTCACTTAACCACGGCAGCTCCTGCTCGCATGCGACGCATAAAGGGTAGGGCTGTTCGGCAGTTTCATCGCACAGCAAACAGCTATGGTTAATAATTGCACACTTGTAAACCAGTGCTTTTATCCAAGGTTGACAGTTCATAGGCCTTCCATGACTATGCGAGCTATCCGTGATGCGCTGGCGGGCTTTCCTGTCCCGGCGCCAGTTACAGCCTAAACAAGGAAACGCCGATGAGCGCCAGCACAACTGCAACAACACGTCACGACTGGACCTTGGCCGAGGTCAAGGCGCTGTTCCAGCAACCGTTCAATGACCTGCTGTTCCAGGCGCAGACCGTGCACCGTGCGCACTTCGACCCGAACCGCGTTCAGGTTTCGACCCTGCTGTCGATCAAGACCGGCGCCTGCCCAGAAGATTGCAAATATTGTCCGCAGTCCGGCCACTACAACACCGGGCTGGAAAAACAGAAGCTGATGGAAGTGCAGAAGGTGCTGGAAGAAGCCGCCCGCGCCAAAGCCATCGGCTCGACCCGCTTCTGCATGGGCGCGGCGTGGAAGCACCCGTCGGCCAAGGACATGCCCTACGTGCTGGAGATGGTCAAAGGGGTGAAGGCCATGGGCCTGGAAACCTGCATGACCCTCGGCAAGCTCGACCAGGACCAGACCCAGGCCCTGGCCCAGGCCGGCCTCGACTACTACAACCACAACCTCGACACCTCGCCGGAGTTCTACGGCAGCATCATCACCACCCGCACCTACAGCGAGCGCCTGCAGACCCTGGCCTATGTGCGCGATGCTGG
>Ga0160451_100933_pt1 | contig 11237 bp, 8 predicted proteins | sample HID1975M_E1MG_FD_108270 | JGI IMG/M metagenome (GOLD analysis project Ga0160451, IMG submission 108270) | Enriched soil microbial communities from UW Madison campus, WI, USA - HID1975M_E1 MG | ecosystem: Environmental > Terrestrial > Soil > Unclassified | place: USA: Madison, Wisconsin | collected... | reverse complement strand
TGGGACAGGTAGATGGTGATGATGTTCTTCTCGCCGAACATCATCGGCAGGAACACTACGCAATGGCACAGGGTGCCGGCCGACAGCGCGATGGCGACGTGGCGAGTGCCGATGATCGAGGCCAGCCACGGCTTGGTCGGATATTTCTCGCGCTCCTGGTAGACGCTTTCGACCACCACCACCGCGTTGTCCACCAGCATGCCCACCGCCAGCAGCAGGCCCATCATCGAGATGATGTTCAACGAGATGCCGGTGAAGTACATGAACCCCAGGGTCATGATGAAGCAGATCGGAATGGCCAGGGTCACCATCAGCGTCGATGGCCAGTGGCGCAGGAAGGCGTACAGCACTATGATCGAAAGCACGAGCCCGATCGCTCCCGCCTCGGCCAACGCCAGCAGCGAACTGGTCACCGCCTGCCCCTGGTCATCGGTGATTTCGATGTCGACGCCGCGCATGGCGATGTCGTCCTCGAGCACGGCGATCTCCGCCCGCACGACGCGCGAGAGATCCACCAGGTTGGCGGCTCGTTCCTTGTAGATGTCCACGCCGACGCTGGGCTTGCCTTCCATGCGCCGCACGTAGTTCATGCGCTGCGGCTGCAGGCTGACTTCGGCGATGTCGGACAGGCGGGTGCCGCGATTGTCCAGGCGCAAATCGCGCAGCGCCTGCAACTCCTGCAGCTCGCCCTTGGGCTGCACGCGCAGGCGCCGTCCCGCCTCGGTGATCTGCCCGGCCGACACCGAGAAATTAGCCGCCTGCAGCTTCTGGACCAGTTCGTTGAGGGCCACGCCGTGCGCGCTGAGGCGATCCTTGTCCAACGCCACCAGCACTTCCTGCCTGGCCACGCCTTCCACCTCGACCCGCGCGACGCCCGGCAGGCGCTCCAACCGCTGCTTGATGCTGCGTTCTATCAGATCGGCCCTTGAGGTCAGGTCCGTCTCGCTGCTCAGGCGCAGGCTCATCGCTTCGCGATCGGTGGTGCTCCAGCGCTGCACGTAATAACGGCGGAAATCATCCGGCAACTGGTCGCGTATCGCATCGATGCGTTCGCGCGCCTCCGAGGCGGCCACCGCGATGTCCTTGCCCCAGTCGCTGAATTCCACCTGGATGGAAGCGCCCTCGGCATTGGCGCGCGCATTCATCGATTTGATGCCGGACATCGTGGCGATGGCCTCCTCCACCGGCCGCAGGATATTGCGCTCCACTTCCTCCGGCGTCGATCCGGCATACGGCAGCGAAATGAAGAAGAACGGAATCGTGGCCTCAGGTTCGGCTTCCAGCGGCAAGCGGAAGGACGCGATCAGGCCGATCGCCACCATCGAGACAAACAACATGATGGTGGTGACCGGACGGCGGATGGAAAGCTCGGTGATATTCATCCGGATCACCCCTTCAGCGGATCGTGCTCGTGCGAGATCACCTCGGCCACTTGCATCGCATTGCTGCGCGCGCGCCGCCCGCGTTCCGCGTAGAACTCGTCCGGCTTGCGGTCGAGCAGGTCGTACACGATCGGGATTACCAGCAACGTCAGCAGCGTCGACACCAGCAGACCGCCGATCACGGTAATCGCCATCGGCGAACGCACTTCGGCGCCCTCGCCGAACGCCAGCGCCAGCGGCATGAAGCCGAACACCGCGCACAGGGTCGTCATCATGATCGGCCGAAGGCGCGAGCGGGCGCCTTCGACCAGCGCCTCGCGCTTGGCCACCCCTTCTTCGCGCAACTGGTTGACCTTGTCGATCAGGATGATCGCGTTCTTCACCACCAGGCCGACCAGCAGGATCAAGCCGATGAACACCACCACCGAGATCGGGGAGCGGGAGAGCAGCAGCGCGCAGACCGCGCCCACCAGCGCCAGCGGAATGGTGAACAGGATGACGAACGGATGCAGCAGCGATTCGAACTGGGAAGCCATCACCAGATAGACCAGGAACACCGCCAGGCCGAACGCGAACAACAGCGAGCGGATCGATTCGCCCAGCTCCTGGCCCTGGCCACCGATCCGCATGCCGATCTCGGTACCCAGCGGATTCTCGGCCACCATCTTCTGCACCTCGGTAATCGCCGCGCCGAGATCGATATCGCGCAGGTTGGCGGAGACGATCGCCACGCGGCGCTGATCGGCGCGGTGGATCTCGCTGGGTCCGGTAGTCGACACGATGTCGGCGACCGATCCCAGCTCGACCGGCGTTCTGCCGGTGGGGTTCACGATCAAACGGCGGATGTCGTCGACCGAGGAGCGTTCGGATTCCCTGACCCGCACCAGCACATCGATCTTGCGATCGCGGAAGCTGTAGCGGGTGGCGACGTTTCCGCGGACCTTGTTGACCACGGCGTCGGCGATCTGGCGCGTGGTCAGGCCCAACGCGGCGGCGCGGTCCTGATCGAACACCACCTGGATTTCCGGGAATCCCTGCTCCACCGTCGACTTGACGTCGGCGTAGTGCGGGTTGTTGCGCAGCATGCCGGCGAGCTTGTTGCCGGCGATCCTGATCGACTCCAGGTTGCTGCCTTCGATCTCGATTTCCAGGGGCGGCGACAGCGCGAACAGTTCCGGCCGGGCGAAATCGACCTGCGCGGCGGGATATGCCTTGAGGGTTTCGCGCAGCTTGTCGGTCAGCTCCGATTCGCGCGACGTGTCGCTCATCACCACCGACAGCTTGCCGATGTTCTCGCCGCTTTCGGTGGGACTGGCATCCAGCCGGGTACCGGTACCGGATACGCCGTACAGCAGCCGCACGCCGTCCTCGCCGGCATGCTTCCGCTGCACGTCGCGGACCAGCGCATCGGTTTGCGCCAGCGGCGTGCCCGGCGGCAGCTTGGCCGTCATTTCGAAGCGGTCCTGCGCCAGTTGCGGAATCAGGTCCACGCCGAGGAAAGGCAGCACCATCAAGGTCAGCGCGAACGCCAGCGCGGCACCGCCCAATATCGGCCACGGCCTTGCCAGCGCGGTGGGAAGCAAGCGCAGGTAGCCCGCTTCGGCGCGGCCGTAGGGGGCCATCGCCAGGTCGCTGGCCTTGCGCATCACCGGACCGATCAGCGCGCAAAGGCCGCGGAAGACGCGTATCAGCGACCACGCGACGACATAGAATCCATACTGGAACGTCGCCGCGACACCGCGCTGCGCGAGTGCGGCCGGCTTCTGCCACGCCTTGCGGGGCTGCCACGGCTGGCGCGGTTCTTCAGGAGGGAACGCCAACGGTGCACGGCCTTTCAGCGCGCTCAGCATCGGAATCAGCGTCATCGCCACCACCAGCGACACCGCGATGGCGATGGACACGGTCAGCGCCTGGTCGCGGAACAGCTGGCCGGCGATGCCTTCGACGAATACCAGCGGCAGAAACACCGCGATCGTGGTCAAAGTGGAGGCGACCACCGCCATGAAAACCTCACGGGTGCCCGATATCGCGGCCTCCAGCATGCCGAGGCCGCGTTCGCGCGCCTTGGCGATGGACTCTAGGACGACGATCGAATCGTCGACGACCAAACCCGTCGCCAACGCCAGCCCGCCCAGCGACATGACATTGAGGCTCAGCCCCAGCTGGCCCATGAAGAAGAACGTGGTGATGATCGAGACAGGAAGGGACAGCGAAATGACGAACGTGCTCCAGCCATCGCGCAGGAACAGGAAGATGATCAGAATCGACAGCAGGCCACCGATTACCGCGTCCAGCTTGACGTCGCTGATGGCATGGCGGATGAACACCGATTGGTCTTCTACCACCGTCATCTCGATGTCCTGGGGCAGCTGCTCGCGGATCAGCTTCAGCCGCGCTTCCAGCGCATCGGCGGTGGAAACGGTGTTGGCGTCGCCTTCCTTGTAGATGGCCAGTTCCACCGCCTCGCGGCCGGCGCTGCGGATTACCGCCTCGCGCTCCTTGTAGCCCTGGCGAACGTCGGCCACGTCCTTGAGCCGTACCGGCGATGCGCCGCCATCGCTGCCGTTGCCGCGCAGCGCCGCGAGTACCGTCGGGTCGCGGCTGCCCAGGATGGCCGACATCAGCTGGCGATTTTCACCGGTGGAGGATGTATTGGAGCTATTGGCGGTGGTCAGCAGCATTTCGCGCATCTGCTCGACCGTGGCGAACTGATTGATGGTGCGCACCAGGTAGCGCTGCGATCCCTCCTCCAGCCGGCCGCCGGACAGATTGACGTTCTCCTGTTGCAGGCGCTGGATCACGTTGTCCAGCGAAAGTCCCAGCTGAGCCAGTTTGCGCTGGTCGATATCGACCTGGATCTCGTCCTCCAGGCCGCCGCCCACCTTCACCGCGGCCACGCCGCTGACCGGTTCCAGCTTGCGCTTGAGATCATCGTCGGCGTAGCGGCGCAGTTCCATCAGCCGGCGAATCGCATCTACCTCGCCGCCGTCGTCCTGCGTGGACGACAGCGCAAGCCGCATGATGGGCTGGGTCGAGGGATTGAAACGCAGCAGCACCGGAGGCTTGGCTTCCAGCGGCAATTGCAGCGTTTCCATCTTGTCGCGCACGTCCAGGCCGGCCTGCTCCATGTTCGTGCCCCAGGCGAACTCGAGCACGACGTCGCTCTGTCCGGTGCGCGAAATCGACTTCAGCTTGCGCAGGCCCTTGACGATGCCGAGCGCTTCCTCGGCGGGCTGCGAGATCAGCGTCTCGACCTCGGCCGGCGCGGCGCCCTCGTAATCGGTGCGTACGGTCAGCGTGGGATAGCTCAGGTCCGGCAGCAGCTCGACCTTCAGGCCCGACAGCGAGATCAGGCCGAACAAGACCAGCGTAAGCATCAACATCGCGACGGTGACGCGACGGCGCGTGGCGAACTCGACCAGGTCGAACCCGCCGGAGACGTGCGGATCGTGTGGGCTCATTACTTGCCCGCCTGCGCGGCCGGCGCGGTCGCCTTGGCATCGCCCGGCTTGTCGCCGCCCAGCACCTGCACGGTGCTGCCCTCGCGCAGGGCCGCCTTGCCTGCGATCACCACCGTGTCGCCATCCTTCAGACCCTCGCGCACTTCGACCCAGCCGGCTTCGCTGTATCCCAGCTTCAGGCCGGTGCGCAGCGCCTTGTCATCGCGAATCACATAGACCGCCGGCTCGCCGCCATCCTCGATCAGCGCGGCGCGCGGAACGACCAGCGCATCGGCGCGCTGGTCATAATTGATGCTGAGCCTGCTGAACATGCCCGGCTGGAGTTCGCCGGCACCGGAAAACGCGGCGACCACGCGGAAGGTGCCGGTACCGGTGTCCACCACCGGCGACACGCGGTCCACGGTACCGGTGAACCGCTTGCCCGGCAGCGCGTCGGCGCTCAGTTCCACCGTCTGCCCGGGCTTGAGCTTGGCGATCTCCCGTTCGGGCACATTGAGCGTGGCTTCCAGCCTGCTGGCATCGACGATGCGAATGATCGGCGAGTTGATCTGGACGAAATTGCCCGGCTTGATGTCGCGCGAGGCGAGCACGCCGGAGATCGGCGCGGTCACCGTCGTGTACGACAGCTCCAGCGACGCCATGCGGTGCTGCGCGCGGGCGTTCTCCAGGTCGTACTTGAGCTGGTCCACGTCGCTGGCGCTGATCATCTGCTGGCCGACCAGCTGCTGCGCGCGGCGGTAGCTGTTCTCCAGCTTGTGCATCTGCGCCTCGCTCTGCGCCACCGCCAGCCGCGCCCGATCCGGATCCAGGCGCACCAGCGGCTGGCCGGCGCGCACCGCCTGGCCCTCCTCGACCAGCACCGCCAGCGCCACGCCGGAGGTCTTGGCGACCACCTGCGCCTCGGCCAGCGGCTCCAGCGTGGTGGTGCCGGTATAGCTGGCGGCCACCGCGCGGTGGCTGGCCTTGGCCACCTCGACCGGCACCGCTTCGGGTCCGTTGCCGGCCTTGGCGTCCGGGGCCGGACCGCCCTTCTTGCAGGCCCCCAGGGCCAGCGCCAGCGCGCACAGGGCCGGGATGGCGGCCACCTTGAGAACGCCGCGGACAGTCGATGCAGGGAGTCGGGACATGGGACGGGACCGTAGTTTTGGTTGTTTAGGTGTTGTACGAAGGTATATCACCCGAGCACGCCTGCCATGCGCCGAAGGTCATGGTGACTTGCGTGAGGGTGGACGGCGGACGGGATCGGCCGGTTGCGTCGTGTCCGGCGATTACCGCTGGTCGATGCGCACGTTGCCAGACGCGCATCGGTGCCCACCGGCAGGGGCGCGGATTGTCCACGGTCCGCCGCCATCCGTACACCACGTTCTTCGATATCAGCGATGGCAACCTCCCGACCTTGGCGGATTGCCGCACGCGCGCATGCGCCGCGACACCGGCATCGAGGCGCGGCACGCAAGGCACCGCGCATTCAGGCAATGGCGGCCCGCTTCGGTCGCACGCTATACTTGCGCCCAGCCAAGCGCCGCGGTTGGACGTGGTGCGCGCAATTTTGAGAGTTCCGGATTACGACATGATGCGACCGCTGCCGCTCGCCGCTTGCCTTGCCTTGGCCGCCGCCCTGCCGATGGCGGCCATGAACGCCCAAGATGTTTCCGCTCCCGCCGAAGCGCCCGTCCCGGCCCCGGCTCCGGCCGCACAGGGTCCGCTGACCGGCAACGCCGACAACGGCAAGCTGCTGACCTATACCTGCCAGGGCTGCCACGGCGTGGTCGGCTACAAGAACGCCTACCCCAGCTACAAGGTGCCGCGCATCGGCGGCCAGTCCAGCGAGTACCTGAGTGCGGCGTTGACCGAATACAAGCACGGCAACCGCAAGCATCCGACGATGCAGGCGCAGTCGGAGAGCTTCTCCGACCAGGACATCGCCGATATCGCCGCCTTCCTCTCCACCGTCAAGTAATCCGAACATGCCCAACGCCAAGCACGCCCAGCGTCTAGCCATCGCCCTGCTCGCTGCCCTCGCCCTGGTGGCGTGTTCCGGCAACGAAGACCATGGCCAGAGCGAGCACGCCGCCGAGGCCGGATCCAGTTCGGCCGGCCTGCCCAAGGGCCGTACCGGCAACGGCGAACAGCTCGCCAACGCCAAGGGCAAGGCCACCGGCCAGAGCTGCATCGACTGCCACGGCGCCGATGGCAATGCGCCGATCGACGGCACATACCCCAAGCTGGGCGGCCAGTACGCCGACTACCTGGGCCACGCGCTGCAGGAATACCGCGCCGGCCGCCGCCAGCATGCGCTGATGACGCCGCAGGCCGCGTCGCTGACCGATCAAGAAATCGCCGATCTGTCCGCCTACTTCGGTTCGCGCCCGTCGCAGTTGCGGGATCTGCACGGCGCGCACTGAGCCGCTCGGCCTGCCGGATCGACAAAAACGGAGCCGATGGCTCCGTTTTCTTTTGCGCGGCCACAGCTCGCATGCCATCGACAGGACGTAGAACGGAGTTCGTTCCGCCCTGACATCGACTCTGCTGCGCGCGCTTCCTGCTTGTCCGCTCTTCATTCGGACGATTCGAGAAAGAAAGCTTTGCTGACATCGCAGAAATCGAATCAATGGCGCAACCCGCGCCGGCTCGATTCGCTCTGTGCGATTTTCCGTACCGCGCTTTCCACCGCACGCGTCCACAAGTCGAGCAGACCGTCAGCTGTCGGTCGGAATCGGCGTGCGCTTGACCGGAATGTCCGGCGGCGGGCGCGCCGAGGCGGGCTGCTCGTTGAGGTTGGGATCGGTGATACCGCAGCCGCCGCCGAGCTGCAGCAGCGAGACCACGCAGCGCAGCCGTTTGTTGGTGCCGGGAATCGGGATATAGGTCTCGCGGATATTCTTGCGCACCCATTCGGCCAGCAGCGACTCGTTGGGCACCCAGTACTTGTCGAACGAGGTGGGCTCATGATCGTAGGGCGGGCGCTGCAGCCACGTGCCGGACTGTTCGATGCGCTCGCGCGTCCATGCGTCGTTGTCGCCGCCGGGCGCGCCGCGCTGCGCGGTTTCGCCCGCGCCCTGCCCCGGCGCGCGCACGCTGCCGTCGGCATTGAACAGGCCCGGCTGGCGACCTGCGCTGGCGCCGGAATCGCCGGGCCGGTTGCGCGTCGAATCGCCCCGATCGTCGCCGCGCGTCGGCGTGGTCCAGCCGCCGCTGCGATCGGTGGCGGCCGGACCGGCGCCGCTGGCGATCGGCTGGCTGCCGCGCGCCGCTTCGTCGCTCGATGTCGGCGACGTGCCGGCGCTGCGGGTACCGGTGCCCGAGGTATCGCTGGGCGAGGATGCATCGGTCCGCGCGGTCGCGGTGCCCGCACCGCTGGCTGCCGGCGTGGCGGGACGCGACGGCGCGGCGATTTCGGCCTGCCGCAACTGCGCTTCCGGCGCGCGCACGTCCGGCGTGCGCAGCGGACGCGGTGGCACCTGCACGTCGCGCAGTTGCGGCGCCTCGACCGGCGTGGGCACGGCGACCTCGCGCTGGCGCAATTCCTGCGTGCGCTGCTCGATGCGCGGCACATCGACCGGACGCACCGGCACGTCGGCACGCAACTGCGGCCGCTCGGCCACGGTGATTTCGCGCTCGGGCACCTGCATCGGCCGCACCTGCACCTGCGGGGTGGCGATCTCGGTGCTGCGCGCCACGGGGGGCGGCAGCACGAATTCCTGCGTCGGCACCGGCGTTTCGGTGACCTGGAGCGGTTGCGCGGCCGGCGTGGGCTCGGGCACCTCGCGGGCCTGCAGCGGCGGCGCTTCGCTCGCCAGTGCCGGCGAGATCTCCGGTACCTGCACCATCGGGGTCACCGAAGGCGGCGGCGCACTGGCCTGCGCGTCGCGCGTTTCCGAAGCCGAAGGCGCGGCGGCCGACGATGGCGCGGCTTCGCCTATCGGCGCGGCCGCACCGGCGCCTTCCTGCTCGGGCGTGCCGCGGCCGATGAATTCCACCTGCACGCGACTGCCTTCGCTGTCGGACACCGGCGCAGGCGGCAAACGCACGATCGCCACCATCATCAGCAGCACGAAGAACGCCAGGTGCATCAGCGCGCTGACGACCGTGCCGGTCCAGCGGATACCGCGCTCCTCGCGCAGCGGCGCGGCCCAGTCCTGGTAGAACAGCGAGCGCAGCGCATGCAGCGGCGACAGCGCCGGCGCAATGCCCTCGCCGGGCCGCGGCGTGCGCTGCATGTACAGCGCGACCAGCGATTCGGACTTGTCGCGGCTCAGGCGACCGAGCCTGTCCGGCAATGCGCGCAGCCACAGGCCCCAGCCGTACGGCATGCCGGTGTGGCGATCGAGCACCGGCGTGGGCCGGCGCGGCAGCAATGCCTGGATGAGATCGGTGGCGGTCGTCACCGGGCGCGCTACGTCAGGCCACCTGATCGCGCGGGATATAGGGCGCGGCGCCGGTATCGTGATCGGTAGCGTCGCGCACTGCGGTGATGCCGGGCACGCGCGCCATCAGCGTCTTCTCGATGCCCTGCTTGAGCGTCACGTCGGCCATGCCGCAACCGTGGCAACCGCCGCCGAAGCGCAGCAGCACCACGCCATCGCCGGTCACTTCCTGCACCGCCACGCGGCCCTTGTGCTGGGCCAGCTGCGGATTGATTTCGTTGTCCACCACCCAGCGCACGCGCTCGACGACCGAGGCCGACTCGGCCGGCGCCTCGCCCTTGATGCGCGGCGCCTTGATGGTCAGTTGCTGGCCGGCGCCCTGGCTGACGTAGTCGATCTCGGCGCCATCGAGCCAATGCACGCTGGGCGCATCGACGTAGATCGTGAAGCCTTCGCAATCGACCGCCCATTCGTCGCCAACCAGATCCCGAGGCTCGGCGAACTCCAGGCGCGCATCGGCGCGTGGCGTGCCCGGATCGACGGCGCTGAGCCGCACGCCCAGGCCCGGCAGGGCCTCGCGTTCGATCAGCTTGCGGAAGTGCGCCTGGGCGCTGTCGGAAATCTGGATCATGCGGGGTATTCTAGCCGTCCCTCCGCTGTGCCGTTCACCTGTGCCGCCACGCGCGGGTCCGGCGTTCAGCCAGTCTCCCAGGAGCCTCGACCATGTCCGATCTGATCCCTCTTGCCCAGGCCCACTGCCTGCCGTTGCGCGGCATCGAACACCGGCTGGGGCAGGCCCGCATCGCCGAACTGCTGCCTGAAATCCCGGGCTGGGAACTGGCCGAAGACGGCCATGCGCTGAGCAAGACGTTCCACTTCGACGACTATTACCGGACGATGGCGTTCGTGAACGCGCTGGCCTTCATCGCCCACCGCGAGGATCACCACCCGGATCTGGGCGTGCACTACAACCGCGCGGTCGTGCGCTACTCCACCCACGATGTCGGCGGCCTGAGCGAGAACGACTTCATCTGCGCGGCCAAGGCCGATGCCCTGGCGGAGGCGGCATGAACGCGCGGCTTCTGATTCCGCTGTGCGCGTTAGCGCTGGCGGCCTGCCAGCGCGGCGACGATGCCGCGCCGGCGCCGCAGATACCGCCGACCGAAATGGCCGCCACCCACACACCACCGCCGGACTATCCGATGCCGCTGGCCTGCGCCAATGTCGGCGGCACCGTGCTGCTGCAGGTCACCGTCAGCCGGACCGGCGCGCCCTCCAACGTGCGCCTGCTCAACAGCAGCGGCAACGATCAGCTCGACCAGCTCGCCCAGGCGCGCGTGCGGGAGTGGGAGTTCAAGGCCGCCACCCGCAACGGCCAGCCGATCACGCAGACCTTCCAGGTACCGGTGAATTTCACCCCGCCGCTGGAACGCCCGAGCGAGTGCTTCGCGCTGGATGCGGGCCGCTGACGCTGCATCGTTCGCAAACGGCGCGGCGCATGTAGAGCCGAGCTCGCTCCGCTGCGCATGCACGACAAGCGAAAAGCAGCCGGGCAAGCGCGGCCCTACGGGTCTGTTCGTTGCAAGTCCCCGCCCACACTATCGCAGTCGATCCAGCGCCTCGCGCAGATCGTCGGCCAGCGGCGCGTTGAGCAGGTACGGCGCCTTGCCGCCGTCGAGGGCGAATTCCAGCGACGCGGCGTGCAGGAACAACCGCTTCAGCCCGATCTGTTCGCGCAGGCGCTTGTTGACGTCGGCATCGCCGTACTTGTCGTCGCCGGCGACCGGATGGCCGATGTGCTGGGCATGCACGCGGATCTGGTGGGTGCGGCCGGTTTCGATGCGCACTTCGCAGTACGAGTGACCGCCGCGCCGCTCCAGTACCCGGAAGTGGCTCAGCGACGGCTTGCCGCCCGCATTGATCTGCACGTGCCGCTCGCCGCCCTGGCGCAGGCCGACGTGCAACGGCGCATCGACGCTCATCACGCCGTCGGGCATGCGTCCGACCAGCAGGGTCAGGTAATGCTT
>Ga0160451_100930_pt1 | contig 11268 bp, 8 predicted proteins | sample HID1975M_E1MG_FD_108270 | JGI IMG/M metagenome (GOLD analysis project Ga0160451, IMG submission 108270) | Enriched soil microbial communities from UW Madison campus, WI, USA - HID1975M_E1 MG | ecosystem: Environmental > Terrestrial > Soil > Unclassified | place: USA: Madison, Wisconsin | collected... | reverse complement strand
TTCCTGATCGACCCGATCTGGTGGATGTTCCTGTTCTGGCTGCCGGACTTCCTGGGCCGTACGCACGGTCTGGACCTGCGCACCTTCGGCATCCCGCTGGTCATCATCTATCTGATGAGCGACGTCGGCTCGGTCGGCGGCGGCTGGCTGTCCTCGCGGCTGATGCACCGGGGCATGAGCGTCAACCGCGCGCGCAAGACCACCATGCTGATCTGCGCGCTTCTGGCGGTGCCGGTGATGTTCGCCGCCATGGCCAGTCAACTGTGGGTGGCGGTGCTGATCATCGGTCTGGCGACGGCAGCGCACCAGGGCTTCTCGGCCAATCTGTACAGCCTGCCGGGCGATGTCTTCCCGCGCTCGGCCGTCGGGTCGGTGGTCGGGATCGGCGGCATGGTCGGCGCCATCGGCGGCATGGCTATGGCCAAATACGCCGGTTACGTGCTGGAGAGTATCGGCACCTATACGCCGATCTTCATCGTCGCCGGTTCGGCCTATCTGATCGCGCTGGTCGTGGTGCATTTCATCACGCCGGACTACGCCCCGGCCAAGGTCTAGCGACCGGTCGGTGGAATACGGGGGCGCTCGTTTCAGGCGGGCGCCCCTTTCCAATTCGGGAGCGTCGCCATGCCCACACGTCGTCATGCCCTGACCGGTCTGGCCGCCGCGGCGGGCCTGCTGAGCGCCGGGGGTGTCCGCGCCGCTCCGGCGTCGCCCCATGTCCGTACCCGCCACGGCCCGGTGATCGGCTACCGCGATGGCGGCGTGTCGATCTTCAAGGGCGTTCGCTACGGCGCCGACACCGGCCCCCGGCGGTTCCAGCCGCCCGTATCGCCGAGGCCCTGGGACCGCCCGGTCGAGACCCTGTCCTATGGCGCCGCCTGTCCCCAGAACGGGGAAGAGCCGAACCAGGCCGAGGACTGCCTGTTCCTGAACGTCTGGACGCCGGGCGCCGACCCCGCGCGGCGGCCGGTCATGGTCTATGTCCACGGCGGCGCCTATGCGACCGGCTCGGGCTCCGACCCGCTGTATGACGGGACGCGGCTGGCCCGGCGCGGCGACGTGGTGGTGGTGACGCTGAACCACCGGCTGAACCTGTTCGGCTACGCCTCGCTGGCGCGGCTGACGGCGGGGTTCCAGGCGTCGGGCAATGCCGGCCAGCTGGACCTGATCCTGGCGCTGGAGTGGGTGCGCGACAACATCGCGGCCTTTGGCGGCGATCCCGACCGCGTCATGCTGTTCGGCCAATCGGGCGGCGGGGCCAAGATCGCCACCCTGATGGCCACGCCTGCCGCGCGCGGCCTGTTCCACGCCGTCGCCACCCTGAGCGGACAGCAGGTCACGGCGTCCGGTCCTCTCAACGCCGAGCGCCGCGCCCGCGCCTGGCTGGATGCGCTGAACCTGACGCCCGACCGCGCGGCCGAGGCGGCGACCCTGCCGGTCGAACGTCTGCTGGAGGCGGCGAAGATCCAGGATCCGGTGCTGGGCTATGGCGGCCTGTATTTCGGGCCGGTGCTGGATGACCATGTGCTGCACCGGCACCCCTTTTATCCGGATGCGCCGCCGCAATCGGCGCATATCCCGATGATCATCGGCAATACGCGCGAAGAGACCCTGGCCTTCATGGGGAACGATCCGCGCAACGCCGGCCTGACGTGGGACACGCTGCCCGCGCGCCTGACGCCCGACGCTCTGCGCATCGACGTGTCGCCCCAGGCGGTGATCGCCGAATACCGTCGCCTGCATCCCGACTGGACGCCCGATCAGGTGTTGATCCGCGCCACCACCGCCGCCCGATCCTGGCGCGGCGCGATCATTGAGGCCGAGGCGCGGGCCGCGTCCTTCGCCTCGATCGGGAGGGCGCCGACCTGGGTCTATCAACTGGACTTCCCAGGCGAGCTGGCCAACGGGCGCCGCGGCGCCTTCCATACGGCGGACATCCCGCTGGTGTTCGACAATGTCGCGGCCGAGGGCTCGCGCACACGTGGGCCGGGCGCACAGGCGGTCGCCGACCGCATGGCCGACGCCTTCATCGCCCTGGCGCGGTCGGGCGATCCGAACCCTCCGGGCCTGCCGCGCTGGGAGCCCTATGGCCTGGATCGCCGCCAGACCATGCTGTTCGACGTCGACAGCCGCATGGCCGACGACCCGCGTGGGGACGAGCGCCGCTTCTTCGCGCGGATTCCCTACGTCCAGCCGGGCGCCTAGCGCCGCGCAACCCCCCGCCGCCGCAACCCGGACCGCCGGGCGCACGTTTCAGGGGCCAGACGTGGAAAGGCGCATCGTCATGACAACCTACAAGGTGGGGTATCTGATCGGCTCTCTGGCGAAGGAGTCGATCAACCGGAAGCTCGCGCGCGCCCTGATCAAACTGGCGCCGGAAAAGCTGCAGTTTCACGAGATCGGCTTCGCCGATCTGCCGATCTACAGCTACGACTATGACGCCGATTTTCCGCCCCAGGCGCGGGCCTTCAAGGCGGACATCCAGAAGTCGGACGCCGTCCTGTTCGTGACGCCGGAATACAATCGCTCCATCCCGGGCGGGCTCAAGAACGCGATCGACTGGGCCAGCCGGCCCTATGGCTCCAACGCCTTCGCGCGCAAGCCGGCGGCGGTGATCGGCGCCTCGCCGGGCGCCATCGGCACCGCCATCGCCCAACAAAGTCTGCGCAGCGTCCTGGGCTTCCTGAACGCGCCCCAGATGAATGCGCCCGAAGCCTATATCCAGTTCAAGCCGGGCCTGATCACCGACGACGGCGACGTCACCGTGCCGGCGACCGAGGAATTCCTGCGCCAGTATATGGAGGAGTTCCACCTGTTCATCGCCCGGGTGACCTTGGTCCTGCCGCGCGACGCCTGATCTAGCGGCGGATCGCCTCGAAACCGCCGGCGAAGACGGCCTCCATCGCGTCGCAGATGGCCGCCATCTCCGACGATTTGCACAGGCCGCCGGACAGCACGTCGATCCGTCCCGTCTGCGCCAGCGACAGGGTCAGCGACCCCGACAGCAGGTGATAGAACCAATAGAGTTGTCGGTCCGGCGTCTCGGGCGAAATACGTTTCAGCACGGCGATGAACCGGTGGATCACCGGGTCGAAATGCTGATGCATGGTGTCGCCGCCCCAGACCGGCGTGTTGTTCACCTGGGCCACCAGAGCCGCATAGTTCAGCCAGCTGCGATCGCCGCCCTCGAACAGCACGAACAGCGGCCGCAGGAAGGCGTTGATGGCGCCGCCCACCGTCATGGCGTCGCCACGCTCGCGCTCGTAGCGGTCCAGGCTGTCCAGCCGCAGCCGGTTCACCACCTCGGCCCGACGGCCGAAGACGGTTGAGAACAGCCGGTTCTTGTCGTCGAAATAATAGTGCAGCAGCGCCGTATCGACGCCGGCCTCCTTGGCCACGGCCTTCAGCGTCACGCCGTGCAGGCCGTGGCGCGCGAACAGGCCCTCGGCCACGTCCAGAATGCGGGCGGTGGTCTCTTCGCGGCGCTGGGCCTTGGGCTTGGTGACGCGGGGTTTCGACGCGGTGTCGCTCATCGCCCCTGCATAGCCGAGAACACCCGTCGGACGCGATCCCGCAAACACAGTATGGCGATCAATATGCCCGCCTTGCGCGCATGGTGATCCAGCGGCGATTTCCACCAGCCGCGCCTAACCTCGCCGCCGGGTCTGGCGCCGAACACCATCCAGTCGTCGGCCAGGCTCCAGGCGGGCCAGTCCGCGCCCGGATCGCCGTCCCTGGCGAAGGCGACCCAGCGCGCGTGCATGGCCGACGCGACGGCGCGGTCAGCCTCGGTCGCGGGCGGCGGACTTCCCGGTCGGTGGTCCAGGGTGTCGAAGACAAAGGCGATCTCGGCTCCGTGGTCCGCGCGCCGCACATCCGGACGACGGGCCTCTTCGACATAGTCGAAGGCATAGAGCCACGCTTTCGACCGTCGCGGCCGCCCGACCACCCAGCGCGCCGGCGCCGCAAAGCCGAAGTCCCGGAATCCCAGCCGGATCAGACTTTCCTCGTCGCCGTCCGCCTCGGGATACAGCCGGGCCAAGGCGGCGTTCGGCCTGATCATCTGACCAAACCGCTTCAGCCCACCGCCATAGTTCAGCAGCGAGTCTTCACCGCTGTTCACCCCCATGATGAAGGGGATGTCGGCGAAACGGCCGGCGGCGAAGGCGCTGATCGGGTCGCGATCCAGCAACCGCCCGTCGATCACCGGCCCGAACGCGCCCTCGACGCCGGTCAGGCGCCCGGCGGGCAGGGCGCGCAGCGCCGCCGTGTCGGCGTTCCCCAGCCCCAGCGCCGCGGCGACGGCCGCGCCGCGCGCCTCGGCCGTCTTCAGCGGGGTTGCGGGCAACCAGCCGCCGCCCGACTGCACGATGGCCTTGTGGAACAGGTCGCGGGCGCGGGGCGCGGTCATCAGCGCCTGGATGTCGATCCCACCCGCCGACTCGCCGAACAGGGTGACGTTCGCCGGATCGCCGCCAAAGGCCGCGATATTGTCGCGCACCCATTCCAGCGCTGCGATCTGGTCCAGCAGGCCGTGGTTGCCCAGCGGCTCGCCGGGCGCCGCCTCGGCCGACAGGGCGGGGTGGGCGAAGAAGCCCAGATGGCCCAGCCGATAGTTGACGGTGACCAGCAGCACACCGTCACGCGCAAAGGCCTGACCATCATAAAACGGCAGGGATCCCGCCCCCATCCGGTTCGATCCGCCGTGCAGCCACACCATGACCGGCGCGGGGACGGTGGCATTGCGCGGCGCCCAGACGTTCAGCGTCAGACAATCCTCGGACGTCGGCTCCGGTGCGCCGCCGATGGCCACGATGTCCGCCACGTCGGCAGGGCCTGCCTGGGGCGGGGCGGCGCCGAAATCGACGGCGTCTCGGACACCCGCCCACAACGGATGGGGCCGAGGCGCGCGCCACCGCAGATCGCCGACCGGCGGCGTCGCATAGGGCAGGCCCCGGAACACCCGCGCATCGCCTTCGATGCGTCCGCGCACGTCGCCGCATGCGGTGCGCGCCACGGGATATTCGGCTGACGCCGTCGTCGATCCGGTCATGAGGCCTCCCCGGGACGAATGACTGCTCTCGTTATCGTTCATCAAAGAATGAACAACAGTGTTGCGCCTGTCGAGCTGGTGAAAGCGGCATTTGATGATCATTCATGTTTGAATGAATGATGTTGACAGATGCCGTCATCCGACACACCGTCCAGCTTAACAGTGATCAGCGGCGACCTAACGACCGCGCGGGAGGATGAGATGACCAAGACCACAGGACAGTTGCGTCGTGTTTTGATGGCCGGCGCCATGCTGGTCACGCCGATGGCGGCCGCGCCGGTGTTCGCCCAGGACGCCCAGCCCACCCAGGCTGACGCGCTTCAGGCCTATGCCGTCGACGAGATCGTGGTCACGGCGCGCCGCCGTGAGGAGTCGCTGAAGGACGTGCCCGTCGCCGTCACCGCCGTCAGCAGCGAGCGTCTGGAACAGACCGGCGCCGCTGACATCACCACCCTGCAACAACAGACGCCGAACGCCACTGTCCAGATCGCGCGCGGCACCAACTCGACCCTGACCAGCTTCATCCGCGGCGTCGGCCAGCAGGACCCGCTGTGGGGGTTCGAGCCCGGCGTCGGCCTGTATGTCGACGACGTCTATGTGGCCCGTCCGCAGGGCGCAGTGCTGGACATCTTCGACATCGAGCGGCTGGAGGTCCTGCGCGGCCCGCAAGGCACGCTGTACGGTCGCAACACCATCGGCGGCGCGATCAAGTACGTCACCAAACGCCTGGCCCAGGATCCGGAACTGACGCTCAAGGGCGCTTACGGCAGCTACAACCAGATCGACCTGATCGCCTCGGGCTCGGCCCCGATCACCGAGGCGCTGCGCATCGGCGGCGCAGTGGCCCGTTATACCCGTGACGGCTATGGCGAGAACCTGAACACCGGCGCCGAACACTACAACAAGGACGTCACGGCGGCCCGTGTCAGCGTCGAGTGGACCCCGAACGACGACCTGTTCTTCCGCCTGTCCGGCGACATCACCCAGGACGATTCCAACGCCCGTCACGGCTATCGGATTCTGGCCCCCAGCCCGGCCGACGTCTATGACACCAACGCCGGGATCGGTGACGACTCCAGCGTCCGCACGCGCGGCCTGTCCTTCACCGGCGAATGGCGGATGAACGACACCGTGACCTTCAAGTCGGTCACCGCTTGGCGCGACGGCGACACCTCGGGCGCAGGCATCGACTTCGACGGCCTGCCCCAGCCGATCCTCGACATCCCCGGCTACTACGCCGACGAGCAACTGACCCAGGAATTCCAGCTGCTGTTCCAGGGCGAGCGCTGGCAGGGCGTGGCCGGCCTGTTCTACATGGACGCCTCGGCCGAGGGCGCCTTTGACACCGTTCTGGGGCTCGTGACCCTGGCGCCGCCGCCGGCCCCGGCGGGGATGACCACCTTCACCGGCGGCAGCGTGGACACGCGTAGCATCGCCGCCTTCGCCGACTTCAGCTACGACGTGACCGATCAGTTCTCGATCTCGGTCGGTGGCCGCTGGACCCGCGACAAGAAGACGGTCGACCAGCTGCGTCAGGTCTATCTGGGCATCAAGAGTCCGTTCTTCGGCAACGCCGGTGCCATCGCAGCGGGCCCGCCGAACACCGATTACACGGCGTCGGACACCTATGAAGAGTTCACCCCCCGGGTCAGCGCCAGCTACAAATTCACCCCGGACCTGACCGGCTACGCCTCGTATGGGCGCGGGTTCAAGTCGGGCGGTTTCGACATGCGCGGTGACGCCTCGCTGTATCCCGAGACCGTCAACGGCTACGCCCCGGAACTGGTCGACACCTACGAACTGGGCCTGAAGGGCTCGCTGGCCGACGGTCGCATCAACTTCGCCACCGCCCTGTTCAAGTCGGAATACACCGACCAGCAGATCACCTCGCAGATCTTCGTGCCGCCGGCCTCGGTCGCCAGCTTCGTCGACAATGCGGGCTCCAGCGAAATCTGGGGCTGGGAGCTGGAGGCCCAGGCCTGGATCACCCGGAACCTGGCGGCCCGCCTGACGCTCGGCTACCTGGACGCCCGGTTCAACGAGTTCGTCACTCTGAACACCACGACCGGCGTCCGCGAAGACATGGCCGACGAGCGGGACTTCCAGAACACGCCTGACTGGACCGCCAACCTCGCCCTGCCGTACAGCGTCGATCTGGGTCAGGGCCGCGGCTCGGTGATCTTCACCCCGTCCGCCTCGTATCGCGGCGCGACCCAGATGTTCGAGCAGGCCCTGCCGCTGCTCGATCAGGGCGCCTACTGGCTGTACGACGCCACCTTGTTGTGGACCGCCGAGAACGGGCGTTATCGCGTCGGACTGAGCGGTCGCAACCTGTCCGACGAACGCTATCGCGCTGGCGGCTATAATTTCGCAGGCGCGGTCACGGGTAACTCGGTGATCGGCTTCTATGGCGCGCCGCGCACGGTGACGCTGAACCTGACGGCCAATTTCTGACTTCCGGCCACTGGCGGAGATGGAGCCCAGGCTTCGTCTCCGCCGTCTTTATCGACATTTCGCGCCCGAGCGGGCAATCCATCCCTTCCAAGACGGCGAAGGGGTGAGCGATGACCAAGATCTTCTGGCGCGGCGGCGCCGCCTGCGTGGCGGGCCTGATGCTGGCTATGGCGGCTCCGGCGGCGGCCCAATCCCCTCGTCCGCACCTGGCATCGGCTGTCGCGGCCTATGAGGCGATCGCCCTGCCGCTGGAGGATCCGGTTTCGGTCGGCGCCCAGTGGACCCTGCCGGACGTGACCCCCGCCGCCGTCGCGGCGCGCCAGGCCGGGTATACCCGCGTCCGCGCCGATCTGGACCGCGTCGACCCCGCCGCCCTGTCGGCTTCCGAGCGGCTGACCCGCGAACTGCTGATCTGGACCCTGAACGAAAAGCTGGCCGGCGCCGCCTTCGACGAGGAACGTCTGCCCTTCAGCAGCGACGGCGGTTTCGACACCACCCTGCTGTACCGCGCCGACGCGGCCCGCATCACGAATGAGACCGACGCCGGCCGCTGGATCGCCCTGCTGGATCAGGTCCCGGCCTGGTACGCCGCCAATATCGCCAACGCCCGGCGCGGGGTTCAGACCGGCTTCGTCCAGCCGATGGTGACGACCCAGGGCGTGCTGGCCCGCGCCCGTCGCGCCGCCGAAACGCCGATGGCCGACGATCCCCTGCTGGCCCCGCTGAAAGCCTTGCCCGCCAGCATCCCCGCCGCCCGCCAGGCCGCGCTGTTGCAAGAGGGGCAGGCCGCCATCGCCCGCTCCGTGGCCCCCGCCCGCGCATCCTTCGTCACCTTCCTGGAGGGGGAGTATCTGCCCCGCGCCGGCGCCTCGCTGGCCGTATCCGACCTGCCGGGCGGTCAGGCCTATTACGCCTGGCTGGTCCGCAGCCACACCACCACCGACATGACCCCGGACCAGGTGCACGACCTGGGCCTGCGCGAGGTCGCGCGCATCCGCGCCGCGATGGAGACGGTCAAGGCCGAGGCCGGCTTCACCGGCGACATGGCCGCCTTCCGCGCCTTCCTGCGCACCGACGACCGGTTCTACGCCACCACCCGCCAGCAGCTTCTGGAGAAGGCCAGCGAGATCGCCAAACGGGTGGACGACCGGCTGCCCGCCCATTTTCGCACCCTGCCGCGGCTCAGCTATGGTGTCCGCCCCGTGCCCGCCGCGATCGAGGAGGGGTACACCACCGGCCGTTATTTCGAGGGCAGCACAGAGCAGGGCCGCGCCGGCGGCCTGATGATCAACACCTCGGCCCTGCGCGAGCGGCCGCTGTACGAACTTCCCGCCCTGGTCCTGCACGAGGGCGCGCCGGGCCACCACATCCAGATCTCGCTGGCCCAGGAGCAGGCGGCCGTCCCGACCTTCCGCCGCTCGCTCTACGTCAACGCCTTCGGCGAGGGCTGGGGCCTGTACTCGGAATGGCTGGGCGAGGGGATGGGCCTGTACCGCGACCCGTATGAGAAGTTCGGCCGCCTGTCCTACGAGATGTGGCGCGCCTGCCGGCTGGTGGCCGACACCGGCCTGCACGCCCGGCGCTGGACGATGGAGCAGGCCCGCGCCTGCTTCGCCGAGAACACCGCCCTGTCGCCGGTCAACATCGAGGTCGAGCTGCAGCGCTACGTCTCCTGGCCCGGCCAGGCCCTGTCGTACAAGGTCGGCGAGCTGAAGCTGATCGAACTGCGCCGCCGGGCCGAGGCGGCCCTGGGCGATCGGTTCGACGAGCGCGACTTCCACGACGCCGTCCTGCTGAACGGCTCATTGCCCCTGGCGGTGCTGGAGCGCGAGATCGACGGCTGGATCGCCGCGCGGCGGGCGGGCGGCTGAACAACCCGGTTTGCAAAACGTAAAACGCGCTTTTCAATACGGCCGGATACGTGCACACAGGGTCGAACGCCATACCCCGCGCCGGACCGGCTGCGGACAGCCGAGAGATCATCATGGGCCCGACCCTTACCGAGAAGGAGCACGCGCTCCTCAACCTGTTGCGTCAGGACGCCCGCCAGACCGTCACCGCCCTGGCCGCGCAACTGAAGGTAAGCCGACCCACGCTGCAAAACATGATGGACAAGCTGGAGCAGGTGGCCATCGCCCGCTACACCGTCGAACTGCAGCCTACCTTCGCCAACGCTCTGATCCGGGCCTTCGTCCTGCTGACGCGCGATCCCAAGAAGTCGGCCGAGATCGTCGATGTCCTGCGGCGCTTTCCGCACGTCAAATACGTCTGCACCGTCACCGGCCAATTCGACGTGCTGGTGGAGCTTGAGGCCGAAAGCTACGACGACCTGGAAGGCATCCTGAACGGGATCGAGGTGATCGACGGCGTGGTCCGCACCCAGACCTATATGGTCCTGGCCGAGAAACACTCCCAGATGCGCGGCGCCGCCTGAATCCTGTGCCAAATTCAAAGCGATCCGTGCCAGGACGTAAAAGAATTCGCTAGAGACTTGCCAAAATATAAAATCAGACTACAAAACGGAAAGCGCAGCACCGCTTCCGTTTAAGAAGCGAAAGGCCTCTCTCCAGAGGCGGCGGTGTCGCCGGGGGGAGTCATGTCTTTGTTTCTGAACCGTCGTTCGTTTCTGGCCGTATCCGCCGTCGCCATGGCGTCGGGCTGCGCCGCCGGTCGCGCCGATGCGGCAGGGCAGGGGCTGGTGTTCGACGCCCTGGGCGAGATGCGAACCACCTACGACATGGCCCTGGTCGACCAGATCATCGCCGCCGGCACTCGCGCCATCGCCGTCACTTTGACCGACCCTAAGGTTGCGGAATCGCAAGCGTTCGACGCCTTCCTGAAGGATCATCAGGCGTACGAATCCTATTACGCTGCCCACGCCGACCGCTTCATCCGCGCCCGCTCTGTCGCCGACATCGACCGCGCGGTGGCCGAAAACAAGATCGCCGTCTTTTACAATTTGCAGGACAGCGCCCCGGCGGGCCGCGATCCCGAGGGCGTCGCCCGGCTGAAGGCTCTGGGCGTCACCAGCATCCAGCTGACCTACAATACGCTGAACGCCGCCGGCGCCGGCTGCTTCGAGTCGAACGACCCCGGCGTCACCCCCTTCGGCCGCGAACTGATCGCCCGGATAGAGGCCGAGCGCGTGCTGCTGGACCTGTCGCATGCGGGCATGACGACCATGGCCGACGCCATCGCCATCGCCACGCGGCCGATGATCGTTTCGCACACCGCCTGCAAGGCGCTGCGCGATCATCGCCGCAACACCACCGACGACAATATGCGCGCCGTCGCCGACAAGGGCGGCCTGGTCGGGATCACCCAGATCCGGACATTCCTGACGGATGCGAAGACCGACAATCTCGGCGTCTATTTCCAGCACATCGCCCATGCGGTGCGGCTGATCGGCGCCGATCACGTCTGCATAGGCAGCGACCGCGACCACCGCGTGGTGCCCGACACACCCGAGGAGCTGCGCGTCCTGCTGCAGGAGGAGGGATCACAGATCCAGCCCGACGACTGGCCGCTCTATCTGGACGGGCTGAACGGTCCGCGCCGGATGGAGACGGTCCGTCAGGGGCTCGAGGGTCTGGGGCTCTCGGCGCCCGACATCGACAAGATCATGGGCGGCAATCTGCGCCGCCTCTACCAGGACGTCGTCGGCTGAGGCGCGGCGAACGACAACGACAACCAGAAACGAAAGCGAACTCTCGATGAATATGAGGATGTATCTCGTCTCCGGCGCCGCCGCCCTGTCGCTG
>Ga0160451_100926_pt1 | contig 11274 bp, 4 predicted proteins | sample HID1975M_E1MG_FD_108270 | JGI IMG/M metagenome (GOLD analysis project Ga0160451, IMG submission 108270) | Enriched soil microbial communities from UW Madison campus, WI, USA - HID1975M_E1 MG | ecosystem: Environmental > Terrestrial > Soil > Unclassified | place: USA: Madison, Wisconsin | collected... | reverse complement strand
ATCGCCTTGGTTGCTACTTACTTCTTCTTCAAGTTCAGGACAGACAAGGCGCATCAACTTCGTGTCCAGAAGCTGCGCCAGAGCAGGGCAGAGCTGAGTGTGACCCCTGACAACTGAGTCAGGCAGTCTTTGCTGGTCGTCCGGAGCAAGGAGCGCACCCACGTGAACGGATATTGGTTCAGGTCCTCGTTGTTCGATATCGAGCCTGACGTGCAGGATGCGTCCGGCCCGCAGAGAAACGGACGGCAACTCGCGCTCTGGCTCCAGTCACGGCTTGAGAAGCGCGGCTATGTCATTGAAAAGGTTGTCGCAGAGGATTGGGGCTGGTGCGTCATCTGCCAGACCAAACCCTTCCTGTTGTGGGTGGGTTGCGGAAACCTGGACGCTGATGAAGCCGAGCCTGAGGCCTTTCCGCCAAAAACGGAATCGCCCATCTGGCACTGCTTCCCAGCTGCTGAGAGGCGGTGGCTGGCTCGCTTGTTTGGGCGGGTTGACGCCGCAGCGTCCATACGGCGACTGGATGCTGATCTGCGGGAAATTCTATCTAGCGAACCCGCCGTTTCGTTATTGCCCTAGAGTTGTCGCCAAGCATCCAAAGGCAAGGCCCGCAGCGAGTCGGCCGCAGGCGTGGTGTTCCTGGGCGTGCTGCTCTCCAGCTCCGCCGCTGCAGACCTGCTGCTGTGGCCCGCGGGAATGTGGGTATTGCGCCGTGCCCGCAGTCAATGAGTCGGAGCGGCCAGTCAGGCCGCTCCCTGGTGATGCACTTCCGCTTCAGGCCGCCTGCGCGGCCTTGGCGTTGCCCCCGGACTTGGCGATCATCGTCAGCTTCTCGTCGGTTGCCTTTTCTTCCGCAAGGGTTTCCAGCAGAAGCGGCAGCGCGTCCCTGTACCCAAGCTGCTTGGCGAGCGCGGCGATCGTGCCGTAGGACGCGATCTCGTAGTGCTCAACTTTCTGGGCGCCGCCGATCAGGGCGGCATCGCGCACGGGGCCTTCCTCGATGCTGTCGATGGCCTCCTTGCCTTCCTCCACCAGCCCTTCCATGGCAGCGCACTTGATGCGCTTGAGCCGGATGCCGAGCAGTTCCACCACCTTATCGATGCGCTCGATCTGGCCCTGGGTTTCCTCCAGGTGGGTCTCGAACGCGGTTGCCAGGTCCGGGTTGGTCGCCGCACGGGCCAGGCGCGGCAATGCCTTGGTGAGCTGCTTTTCGGCGCTGTAGATGTCCGACAGCTCGTGGATGAACAGGTCTTCTGCGGTCTTGATCGCCATTATGGTTCTCCGGGTGGGTGCTGAGTGAAGCACCGAACCTATGCCCCTTCCCGTGAGCTCCGCGCGCAGGTCTGTGAAGTGTTCTACACAGCCCTCTGCGCGTCACTGTTCGGGCGGCGGGCCGTCGCCCCGTTCATACCACGGCGGAAGCTCCAACGCGTGGCCCTTGAGCATGGCTTTGATGCGCGCGTACATCTGGCTTCTTTCCGTGTCCGCACACTGGTCGAGAATCTCCGCTGCAAGCTGTTCAAACTGCGGCCAGAACTGCGCCGGATGGCGCGTGTGCGCCAACCATTGCGCCAGCATCTCATCCAGCGCATCCAGCCGTTCCTGAATCTCGGGTCGCAGGCTCATCCCGGCGGCGCCTCCAGATCAAGCGCCACACGGTAGTGGTGACCATCGTCGCGGAGCTGGACGGTCAGGTCCGGCTGCAGCACGTCATCCACATGCAGGGTGGGCTGCCCCCGCGCAGTTCGGGTCACCACGAACTCGTAGCGGCTGCGGCCGAACCGGTAGCTCAGTTCGAACGACGGCCAGTGGTCAGGAAGGCACGGTGCAAGCGACAGCCGGTCGCCCCGGCGGCGGATGCCGAGCAGGGATTCGACCAGCAGGCGATACATCCAACCGGCCGAACCGGTGTACCAGGTCCATCCGCCTCGGCCCACGTGCGGCGATACCGCGTACACATCGGCGGCCAACACATAGGGTTCAACGCGGTAGGTCTGGACCGCCTCCGGGTCCAGCGCGTGGTTCAGGGGGTTGATCATGCCGGCCAGCTCCCACGCGCGCGCCGCATCGCCCTGGTGTGCAAAGGCCATCGCTGCCCACACGGCTGCGTGGGTGTACTGGCCGCCGTTCTCGCGCACGCCGGGTACGTAACCCCGAATGTAGCCCGGGTCTTCCGACGTCTTGTCGAAGGGCGGATCCAGCAGCTGGATCAGCTGGGCGTCCTTTCGCACCAGGTGCGTATACAGCGAATCCAGCGCCTGCTGGGCACGCTCGGGCGCGGCGACGCCGGACAGCACCGACCAGCTCTGGGAGATCGAATCGATGCGGCATTCCTCGCTCTGTTTCGAGCCCAGCGGCGTGCCGTTGTCGAACCACGCGCGGCGATACCATTCCCCGTCCCAGGCATGCTGTTCGAGGTTCTGGCGCAGGGTGTCGGCCTGCTCCTGGCACCAGTGCGCACGGTGTTCATCGCCACGCGCATTGGCCAGCGCGATGAAGCGGCGCAGCGTGTCATGCAGGAAGAAGCCCAGCCACACGCTCTCGCCGCGCTGCTGGTCGCCGACGCGGTTCATGCCGTCATTCCAGTCTCCGCTGCCCATCAACGGAATGCCGCGTTCGCCGAGCAACCGGCAACCGCGCTCCAGCGCGAGCACGCAGTGCGCATACATCGTGCCACGCAGAGCCGAAGGGGTCGGCATGTCGTAATAGCTTTCCTCTTCCAGCGTGACTGCGCGGCCTTCGATGAAGCCGACCATTTCGTCCAGCACGGTGGCGTCGCCGGTGACGTCCAGGTAGCGGCATGCGCCCTGGGGTAGCCAGAGATAGTCGTCCGAGCACCGGGTGCGCACGCCACGCCCCTGTGGCGGGTGCCACCAGTGCATCACATCGCCTTCGGCGAACTGGTGGGCAGCGCACAGCAACAGGTGTTCGCGGGCCAGATCCGGCCGGGCGTGGATGAGTGCGAGCACATCCTGCAGCTGGTCACGGAAACCAAACGCGCCGCCGGACTGGTAGTAGCCACTGCGCGCCAGGTAGCGGCTGCCCAGCGTCTGGTAGACCAGCCAGCCATTGGCCAGCGCGTCCAGTGCCGGGTCCGGGGTGCGCACCTGCACGCTGGCCAGCACGTGGCGCCAGTGGATGCGTACGGCGTCCAGCGCATCGTTGGCCTCGTGGGCGCCCTGGCGGCCACGCACGAGCGCGAGCGTTTCGTCGCGGTCGCGGCCGGCGCCCAGGCGGAACGTGGTTTCACTGCGCTCGCCCGGCGCCAGTTCCAGCGGCACCTGCAGCGCCGCGCAGGGATCCAGGCCCGCGCCGGAACGCCCACCCAGGCGCTCGCGGCGCAACGCCGCCGGTGCATGCAGGCCGCCGTTGCGGCCGATGAACTCCAGGCGGTCGCAGGTCCAGCCACAGCCCTCGGCATCGGTATCGAAGAAGGCCATGCGGCCGCCGAAATCGGTGCTGTAGGTATTGCGCGCCAGCAGCGCGCCGGTCTGCGGGTCGCGTTCGGTGACCACGTGCATGCGCGACTTCGCGCGCAGGTCACCCATTACCCATTCCACATAACCGATGGCCGACAGCCGCCGCGGCCTGCCCGACAGGTTGTGCAGCCGCAGCACCGAGTACTTCAGCGGCGCGGCGACGTCGACGAACACCCACAGCTCGCTGACGATGCCGTCCTCGAAGTGTTCGTACACCGTGTAGCCGAATCCGTGACGCGTACGGTACGCCCCGGTGCCCCGGCGCGGCAGCGGCATCGGCGACCAGACGCGGCCGGTATCCTCGTCGCGCACGTAGAAGGCTTCGCCGCCGGTGTCGGACACCGGGTCATTGAGCCAAGGCGTCAAACGGAATTCGTGCGCGTTCTCGAACCAGGTGTAGCCCGGCGCGCTCTCGCTGACCACCGTGCCCAGGCGGGCATTGGCGATCACGTTGGCCCACGGTGCCGGGGTCGGTGCGCCTTCGCGCAGCACCACCACGTATTCGCGGCCGTCCTCGCTGAAGCTGCCGGTGCCGTTGTCGAACTGGCCGGCGCCACGGTAGGGCAGGAACGGCCACGGGTCGTCCATGTCTTCGTCGTGCGCCGGGGGCGGGGGCAGGCCGGGCTCCGGGCCCAGCTCGGCGATGAGGGGCAACCCCGTCGTCTCCTCCATGGAGAGTTCCAGTTCCGCCTGCACCGCCTGCGGCACCAACGCGGGAATCCGTTTCGCGGGAGCGGCTTGGCGCCCCACCTGCGCCACCAGGGTGCCATCCTCGTCACTGATCACCGCACGCGCTACCGCCTGCAACAGGATGCGGTCTTCGTGGGTCATGTTCTGCACCGGCCGCACGAAAATGCCGCCGGGGCGGTCGAGCAGGCCCGTCTCCGAACTGGCGGCCACCATGCCCAGGATCTGGTCCTGCAGCTCCTGCCGGTAGCCGGCCTTGCTGTCGTTCCAGATCACCAGGTCGGTGTTGAGGCCCTTCTGGCGCCAATAGGCATGCGCCTGCACCAGCTGCCGGACCAGCTCCACGTTCTCTGCGTCGGTGACCTTGAGCAGCACGATGGGCAGGTCGCCCGAGATGGCATGGCCCCACAGCCCGGATTGTCCGCGCTGGTTCTGCTGCAGCACGCTTGCGCCTGCGCGCAGCAGTGGATTGGCATACAGCACGTGGCTGGCCAGGCGCTCATAGAGCTGCGCTTCGGCCTGGGTGGCATTGATCTGCCGGCGTACCACCTGGCTGTGCGTCCAGGCCAGGTCGAAGACGCGGTCGGCCAGGCGGCGGTCACGGTACTTGTCCAGCAAGGCCTCGCAACCGGGGCGGTCGGCACCGATGCCATAGACCATGTCCAGCTGCACGGTCTGCTCGGGCTCCAGCACCACGCGCACACGGATGGCCACGATCGGGTCGAGCACCGAACCGTCCGAACCGGAGAGGTCGGTGTCGGTAGTCAATGCCTGCGGCGTGCGCGGCGTGTTGCCGCGCCCGAGGAAGCGCGCCCGGTCGGTTTCGTAGGAGATCGACGCCACGTCGGCGTCATGCACGGCGACAAGATGGAACATCCACGGTGGCACTTCGTCGTGCGAGCGCGGCCGCCGCGTGCATAGCACGGCCTGCTTGGCGGCCACGATCTCGCTCTGCACGAACAGGTTGCTGAAGGCCGGGTGCGCATCGTCCGCAGCGGCCGGTGCCAGCACCACTTCGGCATAGGTGGTGATTTCCACGGTGCGCGTGCGACGGCTGCGGTTGGTCAGGCGCAGGCGCCGGAGTTCGATGTCGTCCTCGGCGGAGATGGCCACCTGCAGGTGGCTCTCGCAGCCATGCAGCGCGCCACGGAATTCGGCCTTGGCGTCGGTGAAGATGGCCTCGTAGTTGTCCAGCGGCACGCAGGTGGGCTGGTAGGCGGCCGACCAGAACTCGCCGCTGTCCACGTCGCGCAGGTAGCAGAACGTGCCCCACGCATCGGTGGTACCGTCCTCGCGCCAGCGCGTGAGCGACAGGTCGCCGTGGCGGCTGTAGCCGCCGCCGGCATGGGTGAGCATGCCGTGGTAGCGACCATTGGACAGCAGCTGCACTTCGGGGCGCGGTCCGCCAGGTTTGCGCAGCACGCGCAGGGCAGTCTCGTGGTGCGCCATGTCGGCGTGCTCGCCCAGCGCTTCGACCTCATGCGGATGGAACACGCCGATGCGCGGAATGCGCTCCTGCAGCAACAGCAGCGTGGCCTGGAATTCAACATCGGCCACGAAGCGGCGCTGCATCGGCTGGTCGCGCAACAGGTAATCCAGCGACAGCAGGCCCATGCCCTGGTGGTGGGCCATGAACGACCGCAGCAGCACGTGGTCGTGCCCCGGCGGCACCCGGGCGGGGGTGTAGTCGATCGCTTCGTACATGCCAAAGCGCCCGGCGAACCCCAATCCTTCCAGCGCCTGCAGGTTCTGGCAGGCCGCTTCCGGCGCCACCATCAGCGCCATCATGCTGGCGTAGGGCGCGATGACCCGATCCTGGCCCAGGCCGCGCTTGAGCCCCAACCCCGGCACGCCGAACGCGCGGTACTGGTAGTTCAGGCGCGCATCCACGGCGTTGTAGCCGGACTCGGACACGCCCCATGGCAGGTTCAGGCTGCGGCCGTAGACGATCTGCGCTTCCACCGCATGCCGCGCGGTCTGGTCGAGCAGGGTGTCCGGGTAGCTGGGCATCACCAGCTGCGGCATGAGGTACTCGAACATCGAGCCACTCCACGACAGCAGCGTCGGCGTGCCGTTGACCTCGGTAAGCAGGCGGCCAAGGGCGAACCAGCTCTCCTGCGTCAGTTCCCCCTGGGCGATGGCCACGAAGGCGCACAGCCGCGCTTCGGAAGCCAGCAGGTCGTAGAAGCTGTTGTCCAGGCGGTGGTCGTCTACGTTGTAGCCAATGGAGAGCAGTTTGCGGGAGCGGTAGAACAGGAACCCGTATTCCATCAGCGAGAACTGCCCGGCGCGGTGCGCCAGGTCCTGCAGCTGCTCGATGCGTGCGCGTGCGTCCGCACCGGCTGGACCGGGCAGGGCGGCCAGCTGGCGCAGGCTGGGCACGGGCGCATCGGCATCCGCACTGGCATCGACCGGGATAGCGGCGAGCGCCGCACAGGCGGCATGGCATTCGGCAGCGAACAGTGCCGGCCAGTGCAGGTCACCGTCCTGCGGCGATACCGGTGCCGGCCACTGCGCCAGCACGGTGTCGGCCAAACCGGCCAGCTCCTGCAGGCGGGCGAGTGCTTCGGCAGCACCGCGCGGCAGGTCGGCCCGCGTTGCCACCAGGCGATGACGCAGGTGGTTGAGCGCTTCGGCCAGCGGTGCGTCACCGGGGCGAAGGCGCTGCCGCTCCTCGTCCAGCACGCCGAGCGTATCGGCCAGGCCATCGAACGTGTGCGGCGCCAGTACCGGCGCGTCCACCAGCGCGAGCAGCCCCTGGCGCAGGGTAAGCAGGTGCCCGGCCAGGTTGCCGCTGTCCACGGTGGAGACGTAACGCGGCGGCAGCGGCGCCAAGGTTTCGGTGTCGTACCAGTTCAGGAAGTGGCCGCGATGACGCGGCAGCTGGTCCAGCGTGCCGAACGTGAGCGCCGTGCGTTCAGCGACCGCGCCCTGCTGCAGGTAACCGAAGTCCCACGCCGACAGGTTGGCCAGCAGGGACAGGCCGATGTTGGTCGGCGAGGTACGGCGCGCCACCACCAGCGCCGGATGCTCCTGGATGTTGTCCGGCGGCAGCCAGTGATCCTGTTCGCGCACCCAGGCCTGGAAGAACGACCAGGTGCGCCGTGCCAGCCGACCAAGGAACGCCCGCTGCGTGCCGGACAGTTCGGCGACGATCTCGGATGGCGGCCGGCCCAGCCACGCCATCAACGCGGGCGCGAAGGTCCACGCCAGCAGGAAGGGCAGGGCGAGTGGCAGCGCCTGCGGACGCAGGGCGGCTACTACCGCCACCAGCGCAATCGCCAGCAGCGATCCGGGCGCCATCACCCGCCATTCCGCGCCACGGTCGCCGCCCAGGCGGCGCTCGACTTCGCTGGAGGGATTCCACTGCAGCAGGTGGCGGCGTGTGATGGCCATGCGCCACAGCGTGCGCAGCACCGCGCCGCCAGCCAGCAGTGCTTCGTAGGGCAGGCAGGCAATCTGCGTGGCAGCGCGCAGCAACGACTGCAGCGTGCCGCGCCCGACCTTGATGTAATGCGCTTCCAGCGGTGTGTCGTCCGGCACGCTCAGGGCATCGCGCAGCATGCCGATCAGCGGCGGCGCGAACCACAGGGCCAGTACCCACGCGGTCCATGCGGCCGGGTTTTCGGCGTACAGCCAGCCCGCCACCAGCAGGACCAGGGCGGCGGGGGGCACCAGGCTCCGGCGCAGGTTGTCCAGCAACTTGCCGCGCGACAGCAGGCTGAGCCGGTTGCGTTCCCAGCCTGATCCCGGGCGCGGGGTCCACGGCATCAGCCAGGGCAACAGCTGCCAGTCGCCCCGGATCCAGCGCGCACGGCGCTTGGCGTCGGCGGCGTAGCGTTCGGGGTAGTCCTCGTACAGGCGCACGTCGCTGACCAGGCCTGCACGGGCATAGCAGCCTTCCAGCAGGTCGTGGCTGAGGATGCGGTTCTCGGGCAGGCGGCCCTCCAGTGCATGCTCGAAGGCGTCGACGTCATAGATGCCCTTGCCCACGAACGAGCCTTCGTCGAACAGGTCCTGATAGACGTCCGAGACCATGCGCGTATACGGATCGATGCCCGGTTCGCTGCCGAACATCCGCGCAAACCGCGAGGTGCGGCGCCGCCCCAGGCTGGTGCCCACGCTGGGCTGCAGGATGCCGTAACCCTCCACCACGCGTTGCAGCGTTGGATCGAAGCGCGGCCGATTGAGCGGGTGGGCCAGGGTGGCGACGAACGCACGCGCCGCATCGCGCGGCAGCTGCGTATCCGAATCCAGGGTGATGACGTAGCGGACGCCGCGCAGGACCTCCGCGTCACCGACGATGCACATGAACGCGCTTCCATCGCCATGGCGGAGCAGGGCATTGAGTGCGGCCAGCTTGCCGCGCTTGCGCTCGTGCCCCATCCACACACCTTCACTGGGGTTCCATTGCCGGGGCCGATGCAGCAGGTAGAAGCGATCGCCACGTTCGGACGCGTAACGCTGGTTCAATCCCTCGATCCGTAGCACCGCGTGCGCGAGCAGGGCGTCGTCGGTCGGCAACTGCGCTTCTGCAGCGTCGAGGAAGTCGGTCAGCAGCACGAAGCGCAGCTGGGGATCGCGGTTGGCGAGGAAACGGACCTCCAGCGCTTCGACCAGGACGTCGATGCCGTCGGTGCTGGACAGCATCGACGGTACCGCAACCACGGTGGCGCAGGCCGCTGGAATGCCCTCGCTGAAATCCAGCTTGGGCAACGGCTTGGGAGCAACCAGCACGGTCGCAGTCCAGTTCACCAGTACGATACCCAGCTCGCTGAACACCAGCAGCCCGAGCAGGGCAGCCAGCCAGATGGGAACCTCGCCACTGCCGGTGGCCAGCAGGCCCCAGGTGGCCAGCACCGCGAGCAGGGTGATCGGCAGCAGGTACAGCGCAAGTGGCACGCGGTGCGCCAGTCGCCGCGCCTTGCGGTGGCGTGGCGCTGCGTCGGCCACCGCGTCAACGGTGGCATGCAGGCCTTCGCCGACCAGCCAGTAGCCCACATGCGTGCGTGGCCCGTCGGGCGGGGTAGCGGCCCGCGCCAGGTCCAGCGCGATGGTCGCAACGCGTTCTTCGGCGATGCGGCTGCCGCGCGCGATCTTCTCAACCACGTGGCGGTAGGCGTCGCGGGTACCGAAGTCCATCTGCGCATAGACCGCCATGGGGTCTTCGCGCAGCCGCTGCTCGACCACGCTCATGTCTTCGACAAAGGTGCGCCAATCCATGGTGGACAGGAATCGCAGGCTGCCGATGCTGTTGCTGATGGACACCTGGTCGGAGGCCTGCTGCTGGCCCTCGGCGGCAACCAGCTCTTCGATACGCTGCCCGGATGCCGCTGCCCACTGTTCGAGCCAGGCGATGGGCATGGCCCAGGCGCCGCCGCGGCCCTGCAGCGAACGGGTCAGCTCGGCGATGAACGCGCCGGTCAAGGGCGGCGCGGAACGTGCCATGTCCGCCACGACCAGCACCACGTCGGTAGGCGTGTCGGAAGCGGCGCGGTTGAGGTTGTCACCCCACTGCGAGGCCAGGCGACGGTCATTGCCATCGCGCATCACGCGCGCCGCCATGCGCCGCAGGTTCTCCAGCAGGGCCAGGCGCAGCATGATCGGCACCGCCCACAGTTCGCCCAGGCTCAGCGGCGCGAGCGTCTGGTACGAGGCGATGAACCGGCCCAGCGTATCGGCGTCGATGCGGCCGTCGCCGTGCGCGATGGCCTGCATCGACAGCTCATACACCCGCGGCAACCCGGCCGAGGGGCCAGAGACAAGCGAAGGCAACTGCCGGCTGTAGCCGCGCGGCAGGTGGCGTCGCGCGGTCTGGATCTGTTCTTCGACCAGGTAATAGTTGTCCAGCAGCCACTCGCCGGCCGGTGTGACTGTGCGCTGCTCGCGCACCACGCTGCTGAGCAGCGTGTTGGCATCCTGCAGGACACGCTCGTTGGCTTGCAGTCTATCGAGCAGGCGCTCCGGGCCCGGCCGCATCCGCACGCGATGCTGCCGGGCGAGCGCGCGGCCGTACACCTCCATCTGCTCGACGCTGTACAGCTGGGCACGCAGCGGGCTTTCGGTGGCCTCGATGGCAGGGGCAGCGGCCTGGCGCTCACGCCAGCGCCAACGCACGCGACGCCGCAGGCGAAGCCAACGGCCAAAAAGACGACGAAGGTGAGGCATGGGGTCCCAATGCGGAGGCGGATCGCGTCACGCATGGTGGCATTGGCGGGGCAGTGGAGGCCGTGAAGGCCGCGCGCAGAGGGAGCCGCCGGCGCTCGATGCGTCTGATCTGGCCGGTCCGTAAAGCTGGTCTATCGCATCCGTGCGCTGACGGAGATCTGCAAAGGACTTCGATCGCTATTTGCCGCGCGGTAGACGGGGCCGATATAGACGCGCTCCAGTGATCTGATTCGCCGCTACGAGGGCCCGCTTCGGGACGATGATAAAATCTTCACTTGATTGGCTCGGGCGGTACGTACTTGCTTCTGGAAACCAGGTGAGAGAGGCATCGAATGTTGGAGACGGATCGCCTTATTCTGCGGCAGCCAATTGCAGCTGACCGTGCAGCCTGGGAGGCTTTTGCCTCGGATCCGGAAGTGATGCGTTTCATTGGTGGCCCGCAGGATGCCGCAGCGGCGTGGCGTAGTCTGTGCCTGTTCACTGGCGCATGGAGCATTCAGGGGTACAGCAACTTCTCGGTCATCGAGAAAGCGACTGGGCGTTGGGTAGGGCGCGCGGGTGCCTGGTCTCCGCCGGGTTGGCCGGGGCTCGAAATAGGCTGGGCTTTCAATCGCGATGTGTGGGGCAGGGGTTACGCTACGGAGGCGGCAGCCCGCTGCCTGACCTGGGCTTTTGAAGAACTTGGGTGGGCCGAGGCCGTCCACATCATTCACCCTGAGAACAATGCCTCTATCGCAGTTGCCGGAAGGATAGGGGCGACGCTTCGCGCATCGTCATCGACAGAGAAGAGCCTGATCTACGTAAGCACGAAGAAGAGCGCTGCCAGCAAGTCTTTGTTGAAAGCGTAGCTGATGCGCCCCAAGGTGGGCTTGTTCCCTGGGGCGCGGCCAGATTAGCTATCAGGGGCGAAATCCCGGCCGGCTCGGGCGGATGTCACGGCGGT
>Ga0160451_100925_pt1 | contig 11275 bp, 10 predicted proteins | sample HID1975M_E1MG_FD_108270 | JGI IMG/M metagenome (GOLD analysis project Ga0160451, IMG submission 108270) | Enriched soil microbial communities from UW Madison campus, WI, USA - HID1975M_E1 MG | ecosystem: Environmental > Terrestrial > Soil > Unclassified | place: USA: Madison, Wisconsin... | reverse complement strand
CAGCGCCTTGACCGGAATGGGATTGGATTCGATGCCGAGAAAATCGTAGAACGGCTGCAGCACCGCATCCTGCGCCTGCGCAGCGGCGGCATCGCCGTGGCGCGCCGCGTCGCACAGGCGGCGGAACGCGGCCGGCAGCGCATTGGAACCGACCGAGATCAAACCGTCGGCGCCCGCCAGCATGGCCCGTGCGGCGGTCGGATCGTCGCCGCTGAGGACGGCGAACCCGGGACGGCGCAGCGCCAGCAGCGCGGCCATGCGGTCCGGCTCGTTGCGCGCTTCCTTGATGCCGACGATGTTGGGGTGGTCGACCAGCTCGGCCACCGTTTCCGGCAGCAGATCGCAGCCGGTGCGGCCGGGCACGTTGTACAGCACCACCGGCAGGCCGCCCTCATCGGCGACGGCGCGATAGTGCGCGACGAGGCCGGCCTGGGTCGGGCGTACGTACGGCGGCGTGACCACCAGCGCGTAGCCGGCGCCGCCGCGGGCGGCGCGGCGGGTCATCGCGATGGTCTTGGCGGTGTTCATCTGGCCGGTGCCGGCCAGCACCGGAATGCGTCCGGCGACGATGTCGACCGCGCCGGCCAGCAGCGTGTCGTATTCCTCGTCGGTCAGCGCCGCCGCCTCGCCGGTCGATCCGGCCACCACCACGCCCTGGGTGCCGCCGGCCAGCTGCTGTCCGAGCAGTCCGCGCCAGGCATCGGGATCGAGGTTTCCCGCCGCGGTGAACGGCGTGGCCAATGCGGTGATGCTGCCGGAGAGGGACAAAAGCGTGGTGCCTGTGCGGATGAGGGATGGCGCGGCCTGCCGCGCGGTCTGCGATGTTACTTGCGGCGCGAAAGCGCGGGCAAGTATGCTGGTCTCCGCGTCCGGAACCTGCCGGGCCGCCATTCAGACTCGCAGTGATGCCGGAAGACCCTTTGACCGATTCCTCGCCCCGGCCTTCGCCGAACGAAAACCACCTGCTCATCAACGCCTATACGACGCATCCCGAATCGCCGTTGCTGGCGGTGACGCGGCGCATCGCCGATTCCGGCTGCAACCTGGTCGACGCGCGGCTGTCCACGGTGGGTCGCGACGTGTCGGTGACCGCGCTGGCGACCGGTTCGTGGGATTCGGTGGCCAAGCTGGAGGCGATGCTGACCCGGCTCGAGCGCGAGGACGGCTTCAAGCTGAACTGGTACCGCACCGGCGCCAAGGTCGTGCAGTCCAACCTGCTGCCGTACATCGTCGAGGTGGTGGCCGCCGACAAGCCGGGCATCCTGTTCCAGCTGGCCGATTTCTTCGATCGCCAGGGCATCACCATCGAGAACCTGCAGAGCACCCGCTACCGCGCGATGCAGACCGGCGCGGAGATGTTCTCGGCACAGGTGACCATCGGCGTGCCGGCCAACATGCACATCGCCGCGCTGCGCGACGATTTCCTCGAATTCTGCGACCATCTGAACCTGGACGCGATCATGGATCCGATGAAGTTCTGACGCTGATGACGGCATCCGGCAAGGCCCTGACGAAAACCACGCTCCACCTGCCGCTGGCGCTGTCCGGCGGCGCCACGGCGAAGCTCGCCGACTACGCCGGCCAGTGGCTGGTGCTGTACTTCTATCCCAAGGACAGCACCCCGGGCTGCACCACCGAAGGCCTGGACTTCAACGCGCGGCTGGCCGACTTCAAGCATCTCAACGCGTCGGTGCTGGGCGTGTCGCGCGACTCGGTCAAATCGCACGACAACTTCTGCGCCAGGCAGGGATTCGACTTCCCGCTGGTCAGCGACGCCGACGAGCAGTTGTGCCAGGCCTTCGACGTCATCGCCGAGAAGAACATGTACGGCCGCAAGGTGCTGGGCGTGGTGCGCAGCACGTTCCTCGTTTCGCCCGACAGTCGTGTCGTGCAGGAATGGCGCGGGGTCAAGGTGCCCGGCCATGCCGACGCGGTGCTGGACGCGCTGAAGGCCGCACAGGCGCAGTGACCGAATCCTTCCACCTTTTCCCCTCCATCCCGTGTCGCGGCGGGCGTGGAGGCTGGCTGCTGTCCGCGACCGAGACACCCGTGTTCACACATCACTCCCTGGGGTAGCCGAATGACCCGAAGCAAGCGTATCTATGTGCTGGACACCAACGTGCTGATGCACGACCCGACCGCGCTGTTCAAGTTCGAGGAGCACGACGTGTTCCTGCCGATGCAGGTCATCGAGGAACTGGACAACGCCAAGAAGGGCACCTCGGAAGTCAGCCGCAACGCGCGGCAGGTCAGCCGCTTCCTCAACGAACTGATCGTCGGCGCGGGCGCGGGCGCCATCCATACCGGCATCACGCTGACCCATCCGCAGGGCCTGCAGCTGAAGACGCAGAGCCAGATCGGCCGGCTGCATTTCCAGGTCAAGCCGATCGAGCCGGGCCGTACCTTCGGCGCGATAGCGCCGGACAACAAGATCCTGGCGGCGGTGCTGGAACTGCGCGAGGAGCATCCGGAAGTCCCGGTCATCCTGGTGTCCAAGGACATCAATCTGCGCATCAAGGCCTCGATCAGCGGCATCACCGCCGAGGACTACGAGAACGACCGCGCGCTGGACGATTTCAGCCTGCTCTACACCGGCGCGACCGAGCTGCCGGAGGATTTCTGGCATACCCACACCGCCGACCTGCGCAGCTGGAGCGAGAAGGGCCGCACCTGCTACGAGGTGACGATGGCCCAGGACGAGGAATGGCATCCCAACCAGTACCTGTACCTGCCGGGCGAGGACGAGGTGGAGCTGCGCGTGGTCAAGGTCGGCGCGGACCGGCGCGCGACGCTGGCCATCGTCGACGATTTCCGCCACAGCCAGCACGCGGTGTGGGGCATCAGCGCGCGCAACCGCGAGCAGAACTTCGCGCTCAACGCGCTGATGGATCCGGAAGTGGACTTCGTCAGCCTGCTCGGCACCGCCGGCACCGGCAAGACGCTGCTGGCGCTCGCCGCGGGCCTGGCGCAGACGATGGACCAGCAGCGCTACCGCGAGATCATCATGACCCGCGCCACGGTCAGCGTCGGCGAGGACATCGGCTTTCTGCCCGGCACCGAGGAGGAGAAGATGACGCCGTGGATGGGCGCGCTGACCGACAACCTGGAAGTGCTGACCCACAACCAGGAAGGCGGCGCCTGGGGCCGCGCGGCGACCAACGACCTGCTCGCCAGCCGCATCAAGATCCGCTCGATGAACTTCATGCGCGGGCGCACGTTCCTGTCGCGCTACCTGATCCTGGACGAGGCGCAGAACCTCACGCCCAAACAGATGAAGACGCTGATCACCCGCGCCGGTCCCGGCACCAAGATCGTGTGCCTCGGCAACGTCGAGCAGATCGACACGCCGTACCTGACCGAAACCACCTCCGGCCTGACCTACGCGGTGGATCGCTTCAAGAACTGGGCGCACAGCGCGCACATCACGTTGCGTCGTGGCGAGCGTTCGCGCCTGGCCGATTACGCGTCCGAAGTGCTCTGACCGCGTGCCGTTCGCGGCGATGGCGCTGCGAACGGCATCGAAGCGATGCGGCGCATCGACGACGCATCGCCTCCCGGCAGGCACCCGCGGCGACGGATGCGGCATGCCGATCGCATAGACTGCCACCTGCATGGGCATACAACTTCCCCGCTGGGTCTGGATAGGCGCCATCTCGCTGTCCTGCGTGTCGGGCATGGTGAACGCGATCGGCTACCTGGGCTTCGAGCACCAGGCCGTCAGCCACCTGACCGGCACCACCAGCCTGCTCGGCATCGCGCTGGCGCAGGGCGACGGCATCGCCATCGCGCACCTGTGGGGCGTGCTGATCGCCTTCTGTCTGGGCGCGGCGATCAGCGGCATGATCATCCAGGACAGCACGCTGAAGATCGGGCGGCGCTACGGCGTGGTGCTGGTACTGGAAGCGCTGTTGCTGACCGCTGCGGTGCCGCTGTTCAAGCAGCAGCAGATCTGGGGCGCGCTGATCGCGGCGATGGCCTGCGGCCTGCAGAACGCGATGGCGACCACCTTCAGCGGCGCGGCCATCCGCACCACCCACCTGAGCGGCATGTTCACCGATCTAGGCATCGGCCTGGGCCACCTGTTGCGCGGCATGCCGCTGCCGATCCGGCGGCTGACGCTGAGCGCGCTCATCATCACCGGCTTCCTCGCCGGCGGCATCGCCGGCGCATGGCTGTTCGCGCGGCTGCAATACGACGCGCTGCTGGCGCCGGCGGCGCTGACCGGGCTGGTCGGCCTGGTCTATACCGGCTACCGGCAGTGGAAGCTGTCGCGGCAGTTGCGCGTGCCGCCGGCCTGATCGCATCGCACCGGCCGCACGGCAAACCATGCACAATCGCGGCATGGAAAATCCCGACGTCGTCTCCGCCTTGACCATCGCCGGTTCGGATTCCGGCGGTGGCGCCGGCATCCAGGCCGATCTGAAGACCTTCGCCGCCCATGGCGTGCACGGACTTTCCGCGATCGCCGCGTTGACCGCGCAGCACACGCGCGGCGTCACCGCGGTACACGTGCCGCCGCTGGCTTTCCTGGAGGCGCAGCTGGACGCGTGCTTCGACGATTTCGACATCGGCGCGGTCAAGCTCGGCATGCTGGCCAGCGCCGGCGTCGTCGAAACGGTCGCGCAGGCCCTGCAACGCCATGCGGTGCACGCGGTGGTGCTGGACCCGGTGATGATCGCCACCAGCGGCGCCAAGCTGCTGGACGACGACGCGCTGCACGGCCTGCGCGAGCGGCTGTTGCCGCGCGCCGCCGTCATCACCCCCAACCTGCCGGAAGCCGAACTGCTGCTCGGCCGCCGCATCGACAGCGTCGAGGCGATGCACGCAGCGGCGGGTGAACTGCTTGCGCTGGGCGCGGCGGCGATCTTCCTCAAAGGCGGCCACCTGCCGCACGGCGACGAGGTCACCGATCTGTTCGCCGACGCCGACGGCGTCCATGCCATCGCCCATCCGCGCCTGGCGCTGGAAGCGCATGGCACCGGCTGCACGCTGGCCTCGGCGATCGCCGCCAACCTGTGCAACGGCATGGCGTTGCGCCAGGCCTGCCTGTCGGCGTCGGACTACGTGCACCGTGCGTTGCTGCGCGGCTACCGGCCCGGGCGCAGTGACGTGCGCGTGCTGGATCACTTCGGCGCGGCCGCCGCATGAGCATCACGCCCGACGACATCGCGCTGCAGGCCGGCGACAGCCATCGTTTCGAGCTGCTGTCGCGCATCCCGGACAACGCGCACGCCGCCTTGCTGTGGCTGCCGGCGCTGGGCGTGGCCGCGCGCCACTACATCGCCTTCGCCGATGCGCTGGCCGAGCGCGGCATCGCCGTGTTCGTGCACGAATGGCGCGGCCTGGGCAGCAGCAGCCTGCGCGCCGATCGCCGGCACGATTGGGGCTATCGCGAACTGCTGCAAGAGGATCTGCCGCTCAGCGATGCGCGCATGCGGGCGGCGCTGCCGGGCGTGCCGTGCTTCATCGGCGGGCACAGCCTGGGCGGGCAACTGGCCAGCTGCTATCTGGGGCTGCATCCGCACGCGTTCGCGCGGCTGTGGCTGGTCGCCACCGGCACGCCGTACTGGCGCACGTTCCCGGGCCTGCGCGGGCGGCTGTTGCCGTGGTTCTACCGCTTCGCCATCTGGATTTCGCGGCGCCGCGGCGCCCTGCCTGGCCGCCGGCTGGGATTCGGCGGCGAAGAGGCACGCAGCCTGATCGAGGATTGGGGGCGGGTCGGACTGGGCGGCCACTATGCCGCCGCCGGCATGGCGGTCGATCTGGAGACGGCGATGGCGCGGACCGATGCTGCCATCGATGCGGTGGTACTGGCCGACGACTGGCTGGCGCCGGCGGAATCGCTACGCGGCCTGCTGGCGAAGATGCCGGCCGCGCGAGCGCGCGTGCACACGCTCGACGCCGGCGCATTGGCCGTCAAGGCCGATCACTTCGCCTGGATGCGTGCGCCGGCGTCGGTGGCCGACGCATTGCCGGCATCGCGGAGCGGACTGGATCAGTAGACGGCGATGCAGTCGCGGCCGTTGCGCTTGGCGCGGTACAGCGCACTGTCGGCCGCATCGATCCATTCGCTGACGCTGGACATGCTGCTGTTGATCTGCGCCAGCCCGATGCTGACGGTGCAACGCAGGCCTTCGCGGTTGAACACATAGACGGCCACCTGCCGGCGCAGCCGCTCGGCGGCGATGATGGCTTCTTCCCACTGCGTATCGGGCATGACGATGCCGAATTCGTCGCCGCCATAGCGTCCGCCGGTATCGGTTTCGCGCAAGCAGGCCTTCAGCAGCCGGGCGAATTCCTCGACCACGTGATCGCCGGTGGTGTGGCCATAGCTGTCGTTGATGCCCTTGAAGTGGTCGATGTCGATCAGCACCAGCACCGATGGCCGGGCCGATCGCTGGAACCGCTTGAGCTCCATCGACGCGGCATAGAGCCACTGCTGCCGGTTCATCAGCCCGGTCGCGCCGTCGAAGCGCGCCATCCGGTCGAGCATGTCGCGCTGCTGGCGCGCCTTGCGCGAAATCGTGTGCACGAAATAGGCCATCGACAGCGGAAACACCACCAGCAACGGCATGCAGGCCAGCATCACCCGCTGCGTGGTGTACGGTTCGAACGCGAATCCCCAGGCGGCGCTGGCCGCCACGCAGGTCAGCAGCATCGCCAGCCAGCAGCGCAGCGCGAAGCGCCAGCCGCCGATGATCATCTTGTCCATCGTCAGCAGTACCGCCAGCAGCGCGCTGGGCAGCAGGTCGAAATGCATCGCCGCGATCCAGAACCCGCCCATCGCCGAATCCAGCATCAGGTTGCGGTATTCGGCCTGCACCGGTTCGTCGCTGCGCCTGACCAGCTGGTAGGCCACGTGCGGCCAGGCCAGGCAGTGGATCAGCAACAGGGCCCACAGCTCGCGCCCGGCATCGTGCTCGTACAGGACCGCGCCGACGCACAGCAGTCCCAGGCCCAGGCCGAGCATGCGCATCCGGTAGGTGCGCCGGCCCGACAGCGGATGGGCGCGGGCGGTTTCGGTCCGCGTGGCGTCGGCAGTATCCCCCGGAGCGGTGGCTCCGTTGCGGGGAAACGTCGGCGGGGCATGGGGTACGGGCAAAGACCGGCCATGACGGGGAACCGGGGCCGATTCTGGGTGAAGCGCCGCGGGCCGTCCACCGGCCGCGCCGCCGCCGTTCAGGTGCTCAGACGGCGGCGTAACCCTGCGGATTCATCGACTGCCAGCGCCACGCGTCGCGGCACATCGCCTCGACGCCGTACTCGGCCTTCCAGCCCAGCAGCGACTGCGCCAGCGCCGGATCGGCGTAGACCTCGGCCACGTCGCCGGGCCGGCGGGCGACGATGTCGTACGGCACCGGCCGGCCGCTGGCGTGGCTGAAGGCCTGGACCAGATCCAGCACGCTGATGCCGCGTCCGGTGCCCAGATTGACGGTGAGGCTGCGATCGGCGCGGAACAGGTAGTCCAGCGCATCGGCATGCGCGCGCGCCAGATCCATCACGTGGATGTAGTCGCGCACGCCGGTGCCGTCGGGGGTGGGATAGTCGCCGCCGAACACGCTGAGCCGCTCGCGCCGGCCCACCGCGACCTGGCAGATGTACGGCATCAGGTTGTTGGGAATGCCGTTGGGGTCCTCGCCGATCAGGCCGGACTCGTGCGCGCCGACCGGATTGAAGTAGCGCAGGTTGGCGGCGCGGAAATCCGGATTGGCCTGGCACAGATCCTCGATCAGCTGCTCGACGACCAGCTTGGTGCGGCCATAGGGATTGGTGACCTGCAGGCGCGCGCCTTCGTCGACCGGCACGCGCTCGGGATCGCCATAGACGGTGGCCGATGAGCTGAACACCAGCCGCCGCACGCCGTGGGCGTGCATGGCCTGCAGCAGGTGGATGGTGCCGCCGATGTTGTTGTCGAAATACTCCAGCGGCTTCTCGCACGACTCGCCTACCGCCTTGAGCGCGGCGAAGTGCACCACCGCATCGAAGCCCACGTCCGCCAGCAGCGCATCCAGCGCCGCGCGGTCGCGCAGGTCCACCCGGTAGAACGGCACCGGCGCGCCGGTCAGTCGCTGCAGCCGCTCCAGCACCGCCGGCGAGCTGTTGCTGAAGTTGTCGGCGATGACGACTTCATGGCCGCGCTGGGCCAGCACGACATAGGTATGGCCGCCGATATAGCCGGCGCCGCCGCAGAGCAGGATCCGCATGCGAAGGGATTTCCGATAGGGAGAAGTGCCATTGTGCACGCGGAAAAGGCGCGGCACGGGCCACGGCCGGCTTCGGCTAGACTCTTGGGCCTTCCTGGTTGCCGCCTGCCCGATGAGCGTCCCGCTGCCCGATTCCGCCGACCTGCGCATCGCCATCATCGGCCTGGGCTATGTCGGACTGCCGCTGGCCGTGGCCTTCGGCCGCCGCCACCGCGTGGTGGGTTTCGACATCGACGCCGCGCGTGTGGCGCAGCTGCGCGAGCATCACGACCATACCCGCGAGGTTTCGCCGCAGGCGCTGCGCGAGGCGGCGATGCTGCGCTTCGACGCCGACCCCGCGGCGCTGGCCGGCTGCAACGTCTTCATCGTCACCGTGCCCACGCCGATCGACGCCTACAAGCGTCCGGACCTGGGGCCGCTGCGCGCGGCCACCCGCACCGTCGGCGGCGCGCTGGCGCGCGGCGGCGTGGCGGTGTTCGAATCGACGGTCTATCCCGGCGCGACCGAAGAGGTCTGCGTGCCGTTGCTGGAGGAGGTTTCGGGCCTGCGCTGCAACGCCGATTTCTGCGTCGGCTACAGTCCCGAACGCATCAACCCGGGCGACCGCGAGCACCGGCTGGAGACCATCGTCAAGGTCACGTCCGGATCGACGCTGTCCGCGGCCGATTTCATCGATGCGCTGTACGCCGGCATCATCGCCGCCGGCACCCACCGCGCGCCGAGCATCCGCGTCGCCGAAGCCGCCAAGGTCATCGAGAACACCCAGCGCGACGTCAACATCGCGCTGATCAACGAACTGGCGCTGATCTTCCACCGCATGGGCATCGATACCGGCGACGTGCTGGCCGCGGCCGGCACCAAGTGGAACTTCCTGCCGTTCCGCCCGGGGCTGGTCGGCGGCCACTGCATCGGCGTCGATCCGTACTACCTCACCCACAAGGCGCAGCAGATCGGCTACCACCCCGAGGTCATCCTGGCCGGCCGGCGCATCAACGACGGCATGGGCGCGCACGTGGCGCAGCGGCTGGCCAAGCTGATGGGCCAGCGCGGCCAGGCCGTTGCCGGCGCCGACGTGCTGGTGCTCGGGCTGGCCTTCAAGGAGGACTGCCCGGACATCCGCAACTCCGGCGTGGCGGCGATCGTCGAGGAACTGCGCAGCTACAACGCGCAGGTCCACGTGCACGACCCCTGCGTCGATCCGGCGCAGGCCCTGGCCGAATACGGCCTGCCGCTGCTGCCCTCGCCCGCCGCCGCCGGTTACGACGCCATCGTGCTGGCGGTGCCGCATCGCGCGTTCGTCGCGATGGGCAGCGACGGCATCCGCGCGCTGGGCCGGCCCGGCGCGATCCTGTTCGACGTCAAGCGCGCGTTGCCGGCCGGCAGCGCGGACGACGCGCTCTAACTCCGGAATATCGCCATGCGCATCCTCGTCACCGGCGCCGCCGGCTTCATCGGCTATCACCTCAGCGAGCGCCTGCTGGCGCGCGGCGACGAGGTGCTCGGCTACGACGACCTCAACGCCTACTACGATCCGCGGCTCAAGCAGGCGCGGCTGGATCGGCTGCTGCCGCAGGCGGGCTTCCGCTTCATCCGCGGCGCGCTGGAGGATCGCGCTGGGCTCGAGGCGGCGTTCGACGGCTTCGCGCCGCAGCGCGTGGTCAACCTGGCCGCGCAGGCGGGCGTGCGCTATTCGCTGGAGAACCCGCACGCCTACATCGACAGCAACATCGTCGGCTTCCTGAACATCCTCGAGGCCTGCCGGCACCGCGGCATCGAACACCTGGTCTACGCCTCGTCCAGCTCGGTCTACGGCGCCAACCGCAAGCTGCCGTTCGCGGTCGAGGACAGCGTCGATCACCCGGTCAGCCTGTACGCGGCCAGCAAGAAGGCCAACGAACTGATGGCGCATACCTACAGCCACCTGTTCGGCCTGCCGACCACCGGCCTGCGCTTCTTCACCGTCTATGGGCCGTGGGGCCGGCCGGACATGGCGCTGTTCCTGTTCACCCGCAGGATCCTGGCCGGCGAGCCCATCGACGTGTTCAACCATGGCCATCACACGCGCGACTTCACCTATATCGACGACATCGTCGAAGGCATCGTGCGCACGCTGGATCGCGTGCCGGGCCCGGACCCGGACTACGACCCGCTGCATCCCACGCCGGCCAGTTCCACCGCGCCGTATCGCGTCTACAACATCGGCAACCACCAGCCGGTCGAGCTGCTGCGCTATATCGAGGTGCTGGAAAAGCGGCTGGGCCGCAAGGCCGAGCGCAACCTGCTGCCGATGCAACCGGGCGACGTGCCCGATACGTATGCCGATGTCAGCGCGCTGACCCGCGATACCGGCTACCAGCCGTCCACATCGATCGAGGCCGGCGTGGGCCGTTTCGTCGACTGGTACCGGGCGTTCTATCGCGCCTGACGTCCCGCGCGCTCCCCTGCCCGCGCTGTCCGGATCCGGCATCCGATGGCGTTAAAGGCAGTATTCGGGATTCAGGGGACCATCGATGAAGCGCATTTGTACGGGACTGGCCATGCTGGCCATGGTGTTGGGAATGATCGGCTGCGCCAGTGGCGGCGGCCGTGCCGAGGCACCGCCCGCCCAGGCCGCCGCCGCGGTCGACACCTATCTGATCGGCGTCGACGACATCGTGCAGGTGTCGGTATGGCGCAATCCCGAGCTGGGCATCACCGTGCCGGTACGGCCGGACGGCATGATCTCGGTGCCGCTGGTCGGCGATGTCGCCGCCGCGGGCAAGACTCCGGCCGATGTCGGCAAGGACATCCAAGTCCGCCTGGCCACCTATGTGCGCGATCCGCAGGTCGCGGTGATCCTGACCGAGCTGCGCAGCCACGAATACCTGTCGCGCGTGCGCGTGACCGGCGCGGTGCGCCAGCCGGTGTCGATTCCGTACCGCCCCGGCATGACCGTGCTCGATGCCGTGCTGGCCGCCGGCGGCGTCACCGAATTCGCCGCGCCGGATCGCTCCAACCTGTACCGCCGCTCGGCCGGCAACACCCAGAGCTACGGCGTGCGGCTGGACCGCATCCTCAACCGCGGCGATCTG
>Ga0160451_100922_pt1 | contig 11317 bp, 10 predicted proteins | sample HID1975M_E1MG_FD_108270 | JGI IMG/M metagenome (GOLD analysis project Ga0160451, IMG submission 108270) | Enriched soil microbial communities from UW Madison campus, WI, USA - HID1975M_E1 MG | ecosystem: Environmental > Terrestrial > Soil > Unclassified | place: USA: Madison, Wisconsin... | reverse complement strand
GGTTGTGGAAAGACCCATTGGAATGCTCGGATTACAGTAAAACGGGCGGCGATTATAGCGAAGGTGCGGGTGCATGCCTGGAGGTATTTGCCGCCGTTGAGATCGAGCGCCGCCCGCGCGGCGCATCGCGAAGCGCTTGGCTTGGGATCTTTAGCGCCCTTGAGATCGAGCGCCGCCCGCGCGGCGCATCGCGAAGCGCTTGCCTTGGGATCTTTAGCGCCCTTGAGATCGAGCGCCGCCCGCGCGGCGCATCGCGGGCAAGCCCGCTCCTACATTTGTTGCAACGTGCCATGGCCTGATGGGCCATAGTTGTTAGCCTTGGTGGCTCGACGAGATTTTTCGGCTGGCACAGCTGCCGCCTCACCTGTCTTCAGTCATGCTCCAAGGCGGACAACCATGGCCTGACTGGAATGGCACGTTGCAACAAATGTAGGAGCGGGCTTGCCCGCGATGCGCCGCGCGGGCGGCGCTCGATCTCATGAACAACAAATCAACAACGGCCAGCGCCAGACCCACCCCAGCCACAGCGCGCGTGAGGGCACCGGCACATCTGTTAGGCTGATGCAAAGCCCCTGAAGCCACCCAGACCATTCGCCCCATGGATGAACTGCGCAAGATCGACCTCAACCTGCTATTGGCCCTCCACGCACTGCTCAGTGAAAAGCACGTCACCCGCGCCGCGATTCGCCTGCACCGTAGCCAGCCGGCGGTCAGCCACGCTTTGGCGCAACTGCGCACGCATTTCAACGACCCGCTGCTGATTCGCCAGAACGGGCACATGGCCCTCACCGCCCGCGCCCAATCCCTGGCCAAGCCCCTGCAGGACGCCCTGGGCAGCCTCGACAGCCTGCTGGCCACCCCACGCTTCGACCCGGCTCTGGCCCAGCGGCGTTTCCGCTTGTCGTTGTCCGATTACTCCTCGCGGATCATCCTGCCCCCGCTGGTTCGCTATTTGCGCCAGGTAGCCCCCGGCGTCGACCTGGCCATCAGCCAGGCCAGCCGCGAAGCGATGATGGCGCAGCTGCTCGATGGCGAGCTCGACCTGGCGCTGGGCATTTTCCCCGAGCTAGCGCAAGGCATCACCGCCCAAACCTTGTTCGAAGACAGTTTCGTCAGCATCGCCGACCGCCAGGTGCTGCCGGCCAAGGGCGGCCTGGCGCTGGACGACTGGCTGGCGCGGCCGCATGTGCTCATGGCCATGCGCCCGGATGCCCATGACGAGATCGAGCGCGCCCTGGCCATGCAGGGCTTGCGCCGGCGCATCGCCTTGGCGCTACCGCATTGGAGTGCAGCGGTCGAGGTGCTTGGCGGTACCGACCTGATCCTCACCGTCGCAAAACGTGCCGTGGGCCCGATGCACCCGCACAAGCCCCTGCGCCAATTCGCACCGCCCTTGGCGATCCCTTCCCTGGCTTATCAGCAGGCCTGGCATGCCAGGAAAGACAGCGACCCGGGGCATCGCTGGCTGCGCGAGGCCGTCTGGGCCTGCTGCCAGCCCGGGCATTGATCAGCCCTCTGGCTGTTTGACGACTGCAGCTTGATCGGCAGACGGGCTCGCCGCCCAGGTGCTCTGGACCAGGAAGACCCCCGCCAGAATCAGTACCACCCCGGCAATCCTGGGCAGGCTGACCGGTTTGGCGGAAACCCCCATCAGGCCGAAGTGATCGACGATCACCGACGTCAGGATCTGCCCCGCCACCACCAGCACCAGAAACCCCGCCGTGCCGAGCTTGGGCGTCAACGCCGCAGCTGCCGCCACATACAGCGCACCCAACACCCCGCCGATCCACAGCCACCACGGGCCTTGCAGTGCCTTGCCCAGGTCGGGCATGGGTACGCGCAGGATCAGCAGCGCAGCGATGACCACCACCGAGCTGACCGTCAGCGACGTGAAGGCACCCCATAGCCAGTGCCCGAGCGCGCGGCCGACTGCTGCGTTGCTGGCAGCCTGGTAGGGCAGCACGACGCCCGCCAGCAGGGCCAGCACCAAAGGAAGAAACGCAATAAGCAGCGCCTTGTTAACCATGTATGGACTCATCGAGGGGGAAGAAGCCTGGATGATGCAAGAATCGACAAGGATGATGGAAATTGAAGATATGCACCTTCAGTATTCGCCAGGCGAATAGTCGTGGCCTGCAACGGCCTCTTCGCGGGCTTGCCCGCGAAGAGGCTCCAACAGACTTAACGCGATGTCTCGACCCGCAGCACTTCGGTGTAGATCGCGTCGACCGTCTGGTCGACCTTGAGGTTCTTCATGCGCGCCTGCAACTCGGGGTCTTCGACTTTGACCACCTGCAACTTGCCTTCCGGCGGCAGCAGGCTCACCTCGTGTTTCTTGAGGTCGATCTTCTTGATCTGCGAAGTCACCCTGACCTGGCGGAACGCTTCGCCCCCCGGGTTGGGGTTGTCCTTGGTGGCACGAATCGTACCGGACTCCTCGCTTGCCTTCGGCGCCCCGCCAACATCGGTGTTGAGCACATAGGCGACCGCGCGGGTCACGTAGATATCGACCTCGTCACCCACCTTCAGGTTGGGCAGCGCCTTGGCCTTTTCCGTGAGCTGGAAGGTCACGTCCTTGTCGTGCGGGCCTTTGACCGTGACCTGGCGATTGGCCTGGTCGATGGCCGTGACCTGTGTGGTGACATGGCTTTCCAGCGCTTCGCTGGCAATCGGTATATCGGCCGCCTGCACCGTGAAACTGGCAGTGCCTAGCAACGAGGCAAGAGCAACAGCGCGAGCGAGTGTACAAATAGCATTCATAGGCCTGCATCCCTGTGTTCAAGACCGCAATGGCGCGTGAACGGTTCACGCGCCGCTCCTACACCATAGCTGGAGTTACTGATTGCGGGTCACCCGCCACACGGTGTTGGCCAGGTCGTCGGCAATGATCAGCGCACCCTTCGGATCGACCGTCACCCCCACCGGCCGCCCGCGCGTCTTGCCATCCTCACCGCGGAAACCCGTGGCGAAGTCCACCGGTTCGCCAGCAGGCTTGCCGTTGCTGAACGGCACGAAGATCACCTTGTAGCCCACCGGGTCAGGGCGGTTCCAGCTACCGTGCTCGCCCACGAATACGCCATTGGCAAACCGCTCGCCCATGGCCGGGAGGGAGAAGTCCACGCCCAGGGCGGCGACGTGCGAACCCAGGCTGTAATCGGGCTTGATCGCGGCGGCCACCTTGTCCGGGTTCTGTGGCTTGACCCGCTCATCGACATTCTGCCCCCAGTAGCTGTAGGGCCAGCCGTAGAAGCCCCCTTCACGCACCGAAGTGAGGTAGTCGGGCACCAGGTCCGGGCCCAGTTCATCGCGTTCGTTGACCACGGTCCACAGTTGCCCGCTGTCGGGCTGGATGGCCAGCGCCGTGGGGTTGCGCAGGCCGGTGGCATAAGGCTTGTGCGCGCCGGTGGCGGCGTCGACCTGCCAGACCATGGCACGGTCGACTTCAGCCTCCATGCCACGCTCGGTGATGTTGCTGTTCGAGCCGATGCCCACGTACAGGTAGCGGCCATCAGGGCTGATGGTCAGGGCCTTGGTCCAGTGGTGGTTGATCTCGCCCGGCAGGTCGGTGAGCTTGGTTGGCGCGCCGGACGCCTGGGTCTGGCCGTCCTGATAATCGAAACGCACCAGCGCGTCCTGGTTGGCCACGTACAGCTTGCCATCGGCAAAGGCCAGGCCATACGGCGCGTTGAGGTTCTCGGCGAATACCGTCTGCACCTCGTAGGTGCCGTCGCCGTCGGCGTCGCGCAGCAAGGTCAGGCGGTTGCCGCCCTTGACCTGCGTATTGCCCTTGGCCTTGATCTGGCTGGCGATGACGTCCTTGGGCTTGAGCTTGGCCGCACTGCCACCTCGGCCTTCGGCCACCAGGATGTCACCGTTGGGCAATACCAGGCTCTGGCGTGGGATTTTCAGGTCGGTGGCAATGGCGCTGATGCTGTAGCCCTCGGGCACCGTCGGTTTCTGCTCGCCCCACTGTGCGGGTTGGGCGATCTTCATGCTCGGCAGCAGGCCGCGCTCGGGGGCCGGCAGTTTCGGGTCGGGGCCCAGTGCCTGAGTGGCTTCGCCTTCACCGCCGCAGGCGCTCAGCAGCAGCGCCACGCTCAATACCGGCAATGCATGCAATGGCTTCATTCCACACCTCCCGAACGCAAGTTGCTCATGCCCAGCCATGCCGCCACGCAGGCCAGTACCGTCACCACCAGCGACAGCACCAGGCCTGCCGGCATCACGGCCCAGGCGTCCTTGGCATGCTCGAACGCATTCACCAGGCCCAGCACCCAGGTCACCAGCAGCAACAGGAAGTACACCGTCGGCCGGCCGCCCTTGCGCTCGGCACGGACCAGGTTGACCAGTGCGAACAACAGTGCCAGCCCGCAGAACAGCAGCCCGCCCGCGATCAGCCAAGCGGCGAAGTTGCTCCACTGGATCTGGTAGGTCTTGAAGTAGGCGATATCGCTCAGCAACGCGCCGAGGAACAGCGGGACCGTGCCGGCCAGCAGGATTGCGTGCAGCGGGCTAGGCGTGCATCGGTAGAGGGATTGCTCGGTAACGGTCACGGCGCCTCCTTATCAGTCAGTGACCCGAAACTGATGACCTGGGGCGGATGCCCGGTCCATCAGGCGTGCGCGGGGTGCGCACTGCAAAGGATCGCTATGTCGTCCGATAAGTTCACCGTTTGGCTTGTTTGACATATCCTGAAAGCATTAACCCGTGAAATGCTTCACGGGCTCAGCTGAGGCAATGGCATGAATGCTCACACCCCACAATGGTTCGCGCTCTGGGCCGCGCATGCACTGCTTGCCCTCAGCCTGGCGCTGGCTGCTGGGTGTTCGAGCAAGCCCAAGCAGGCCCGCTACATCGCCGCGGCGCCGGGTTCGAACTGCTTCGCCAAAGCCGTGCCCAGCCTGGGCGAAGGCGGCCTGGCCTGGGGCAATACCCTGAGCATTGCCCGGCAGAAGTCGATGAACAACTGCATCCGTTATGCAGGCCGGTCCGGCGGCACACCCAATACGTGCCAGGTGGTCATGGCCAAGTGCAAGAACTAGTTGCTGGCAAGCCGTGCGTCGATAACGTTTTCCAGCTCCGTCAGCTCCATCTCACCCCCTTCATCCAGCCGTGCACAGCGCTTTGCGCAATCGATGATCACCTTCACCTGCGGGCACGGCTGGCCGCCTGGGTACTTGCTCAGCAACAGCTCGACAGTCGACGCGGTGCGCCACGTGCTGAGCTCCGTTGACCATCGCGCATCCTCGAAACGCAGCAGGCAAGTGCCCTGACGCGTATCGATAATTCTGGGTGAATAGACCCAGTGCGTGTTTCCCGCCTCCCAGGGCCGTACCATGATCCGGTAGTGGTCATCCGCTGAGCAGGACAGTAGTTCGCTGTCTTCTGCAGGCTGGCCGTTGGCAGCCACGTAGCGGTCGAATGCTTCCACCTGAGCCGCCATACGGGGAGCGCCTGCGTAATACTCAACATGCTGGCGGTACCCCGCGAACGCGGCGGACTGCGCGCCATCGGCAAACAAGGATGCGATGGCGGCGCTCTGCACCAGCCAGTAGATCTCATCCGAGTTATCCGTACCCTTGCTGCTGCCCAGGGTAATGGCCTGGCCCAGCAGCTCGCTGGCCAGATGTCGGCCGGCGTCGCGCAGGGGGGTATCTGCCAGCGGCGCGGGCATATTCACTACCTGCGCCATGAATGCTGAATAGCGCGGGTGTAATCGCGCATCAAGCAGGCCAGTCGCGGGGTATTCAGGGGGCGGGAGGTCGAGCGGCTCGATCAGCCGGTTGAGTGGCAGCCAGGCCAGCCGCTGCTCTGCCCGTGCAGGCGCAAAAGCCGGATGGGCGGTTACTCGTTTGCCTGCCCTACCCTTGAAGCAGGCAGTCAGGCGACTGAAGAGCTTGATCACCAGGACATCCTTGAAGGTGCTTGAGCGCACTATGCTAACTCGTATTCGGCTTCATCTGTGCCGGCCCCTACGCGGGTAGACCCTGAGTGGGTACAGGGGCGGATTCACCGCGGAGGGGCCCAAGAGAACTCCACCCGACTCAACGCTTCACGATCACCACTTCCAGATATTCACTCGGCACCACAAGCGACGCCGCCCCGCCCACGTTATGCTCATCCAGCAATGCCCTCAGGTCACTGTCCAACGCCGCCGCCGCATCGGCCGGCAACGCCGCAAACGCCTTGTGCACCGGCCCATACCAGGTACGGAACACCTCGATGAAATGTGCCGCCGAGCGGTAGCGGAAGTTGAACTGCTGGCGGGTAACGTCCATGGCACCGATAGCGCCCTCGAACATCCCCCGCAGTTGCTCTTCATCGCCCCAGCGCGAGGGTGGCAGGGCCCCGGCAGGCGGTGGCACATGCCGGCCCAGGGTCTTGAACATCTGCCCGACAAACCCCTGCGGGGTCCAGTTGGCCAGGCCGACCCGGCCACCGGGCCGGCAAACGCGCGCCAGCTCACGGGCAGCCTGCGCCTGGTCGGGGGCGAACATCACGCCGAAGGTGGAAACAACGGCGTCGAAACTGCCGTCCCGGAACGGCAAGTCCTCGGCATCGGCCACCTGAAAGTCTACGTTGAGGTGTTCGGCGCGGGCGCGTTCTTCCCCGCGTTTGAGCAGTTCAGGCACGTAGTCAGTGGAGGTAACCCGGCACCCTCGCCGGGCAGCGGCCAGGGTGGCGTTGCCATTGCCGGCAGCCACGTCCAGCACCTGCTCGTCCCAGCGCAGGTCGCAGGCTTCGGCAAGCCGTTCCCCCACCAGCTGCAAGGTGGTACCGATCACCGCGTAGTCACCACTGGCCCACGCCGCCTGCTGGCGGGCCTTCAGTGCGTTGGTGTCCAAAGGAGTGCTCATGGTCTGCGCCCTTCTTGTGGGGTGCGCGGCCGAGGTCCTTCTGGCGGTCTACGCGCCATGGAATGAGGTGGCCAGTCGAGGCCGGTCAATAGCTAAGCGCTGCTGGGGGGACGCGGCAAGCGGTAATGCCCGACTGGCAATACGGATTGGCAATAGCCGGTATGCCAATGAGCTATTTAGGCAGTACGTTGCGAGCGGGCTTGCCCGCCAATGGGGCGCGAAGCGCCCCGCTGTCGTTCACACCGCCTTGGCCCGTGCGGCATGCAGCTTCTTGTAGCTCTCGATCAGGCGCAGGTGACGGTCCAGCCCTTCCAGCTTCATGCTGGTTGGCGTCAGCCCATGGAAGCGCACGCTACCATCGACCGAACCCAGCACCGCATCCATGCGCGGGTTGCCGAACATGCGGCGGAAGTTGGCCTCGTAGTCTTCCATCTGCAGGTCGTCGTCCAGCACCACTTCCAGCACCACGTTCAGCGCCTGGTAGAACAAACCACGCTCGACCGTGTTGTCGTTGAACTGCAGGAACGCCTCGACCAGCTCCTTGGCGTTTTCGAACCGCTTCAGCGCCAGGCAGATCAGCAGCTTCAGCTCAAGGATGGTCAACTGGCCCCAGACCGTGTTGTCGTCGAACTCGACACCAATCAGCGTGGTGATGGTGGTGTAGTCATCCACCTCGCAGTTGTCCAGGCGCTTGCGCAATGCGCGCAGGGCGCGGTTGTCGAGGCTGTGCAGGTTGAGGATGTCTTCGCGGAAATCCAGGGCGCGATTGGTGTTGTCCCAGATCAGGTCTTCGACCGGGTAGATCTCGGAATAGCCGGGCACCAGAATGCGGCAGGCATTGGCGCCGAGGTTGTTGTACACGGCCATGTACACCTCTTTGCCCAATGCTTCGAGGATGCCGAACAGGGTGGCAGCTTCCTGGACGTTGGAATCCTCGCCGTGGCCGCTGAAGTCCCATTCGACGAATTCGAAGTCGGCCTTGGCGCCGAAGAAACGCCACGACACCACGCCGCTGGAGTCGATGAAGTGCTCGACGAAGTTGTTCGGCTCGGTCAGCGCATGGCTTTCGAAGGTCGGCTGCGGCAGGTCGTTGAGGCCCTCGAAGCTGCGGCCTTGCAGCAGTTCGGTCAGGCTGCGCTCCAACGCCACTTCAAAGCTTGGGTGTGCGCCGAACGAGGCGAACACACCGCCCGTGCGCGGGTTCATCAAGGTCACGCACATCACCGGGAACTCACCGCCCAGCGACGCATCCTTGACCAGCACCGGGAAGCCCTGCTCTTCCAGCCCCTGAATGCCGGCGACGATGCCCGGGTACTTGGCCAGGACCTCCTGCGGCACGTCGGGCAGGCACAGTTCGCCTTCGAGAATTTCACGCTTCACCGCCCGTTCGAAAATCTCCGACAGGCACTGCACCTGCGCTTCGGCCAGGGTGTTGCCGGCGCTCATGCCGTTACTGAGGAACAGGTTTTCGATCAGGTTGGACGGGAAGTACACCACCTGCTCGTCCGACTGGCGCACGAACGGCAGCGAGCAGATACCGCGCTCGGTATTGCCCGAGTTGGTGTCATAAAGGTGCGAGCCGCGCAGTTCGCCATCCGGGTTGTAGATCTCCAGGCAGTACTCGTCGAGGATCTCGGCGGGCAATTCATCCTTCGGCCCCGGCTTGAACCACTGCTCGTTCGGGTAATGCACGAACGCTGCGTTGGCGATTTCCTCGCCCCAGAACTGGTCGTTATAGAAGAAGTTGCAGTTCAGCCGCTCGATGAACTCACCCAGCGCCGAGGCCAGCGCGGCCTCCTTGGTCGACCCTTTACCGTTGGTGAAGCACATCGGCGACTGCGCATCGCGCACGTGCAGCGACCACACGTTCGGCACGATGTTGCGCCACGAGGCGATCTCGATCTTCATGCCCAAGCCGGCCAGCAGGCCCGACATGTTGGCGATGGTCTGCTCCAGCGGCAGGTCCTTGCCAGCGATGTAGGTGGTGGTGTCGGCCACCGGCATCAGCAGGCCCTGGGCATCGGCGTCGAGGTTGTCCACCTCTTCGATGATGAACTCGGGGCCGGTCTGCACCACCTTCTTGACCGTGCAGCGGTCGATGGAACGCAGGATGCCCTGGCGGTCTTTTTCCGAGATGTCTTCGGGCAGCTCGACCTGGATCTTGAAGATCTGGTTGTAGCGGTTTTCGGGGTCGACGATGTTGTTCTGCGACAGGCGGATATTCTCGGTGGGGATATCCCGGGTCTGGCAGTACAGCTTGACGAAATAGGCGGCGCACAGGGCCGACGAGGCAAGGAAATAATCGAACGGCCCCGGGGCCGAGCCGTCGCCCTTGTAGCGGATCGGCTGGTCGGCGATTACCGTGAAGTCGTCGAATTTGGCTTCCAGACGAAGGTTGTCCAGAAAGTTGACCTTGATTTCCATGCGGGGGTACCAGAAAGCGTGCGGAACGAATGGCGGGCATTATCCGGTTTTTTTACCGGGAAGTCTTGAGGCACCGCCCTGCCCCCGGCGCAATTGCGCAATTCACCGGATTACTTGCCTGATCCTCTGAACATGGAGCGTCTGCCAGACAGGCGGTCACTGCGCTGTGCTAGCGTTCCCTGATTGGGGAACAACGTATTCCCCACCTGACAGCAACGATGACAACCGATGATCAGCAGGTGAGCCATGGAACTTCGAATCAACCAGAAGACCTACCAGGTCGAGGCCGACGCCGACACGCCCCTGCTGTGGGTGATCCGCGACGACCTGGGCCTGACCGGCACCAAATATGGCTGCGGCCTGGCCCAGTGCGGCGCGTGCTCGGTACTGGTGGACGGCAATGTGGTGCGTGCCTGCGTCACGCCGGTGGCCGGGGTGGTCGGGCGTGAAGTGACCACCATCGAAGCCATCGAGGCCGATGACGTGGGCAAGCGCGTGGTGGCGGCCTGGGTCGAACACCAGGTGGCCCAGTGCGGCTATTGCCAGTCTGGCCAGGTGATGGCGGCCACCGCGCTGCTCAAGCACACCCCGCAACCCAGCGATGCGCAGATCGACGCGGCAATGGTCAACCTGTGCCGCTGCGGCACCTACAACGCCATCCATGCTGCCGTGCATGAGCTTGCCCAAGGGGAGAAGGCCTGATGAACACGCCTGTCGATACCTCTGCAGCCCTGCTCGACCTGCCCCTGGGTGAAACGGTCAACCTGTCGCGTCGGCGCTTCATGGCCGGTACCGCAATCGGCGCTCTGGTACTGGGCTTCGGCCTGCCGTTGGGCTCAAGCCGGGTTCAGGCCGCCACTGCGGCCACTGCCGAACGCGGCACCCAGGTGCCGGCATTCCTTGAGATCCGCCCGGACAGCACGGTGCGCCTGCTGTGCCCATTCATGGAGGGTGGGCAAGGTACCTACACCGCCATGGCGCAGATCGTCGGTGAAGAACTGGATGCCGACCCGGCCACTTTCCTGGTCGACAGCGCGCCGCCAGGCGAAGCCTATGTGGTGATGGAAAACGGCATGCGCATCACCGGTGGCAGCATGTCGGTGCGCATGAGCTACCCGACCATGCGCCGCCTTGGCGCCCTGGCCCGGGCCATGTTGATGCAGGCCGCAGCCGACCAGTGGGGCGTGCCGGTCAGCGAACTGTCCACCGAACCTGGCAAGGTGCTGCACGCCGCCTCCGGCCGCTCCCTGGCCTATGGCGAACTGGCCGAACGCGCCATGGACCTGCCTGTGCCCGACCCTGCCAGCGTCAAGCTGCGCGACCCCAGCCAGTTCCGCTGGATCGGCAAGCCGGTACGGCGCGTCGATGCCTACGACAAGTCCACTGGCAAAGCGCTGTACACCATCGACATCAAGGTCGACGGCATGCTCCATGCCGCCGTGCAGCACGCGCCGCGCCTGGGCATGACCGTGGGCGGCCTGCGCAACGAAGCGCAGGTCAAGGCCATGAAAGGTGTGCACTCGGTGCATCAACTGCCCGGCGCCGTGGCAGTGGTCGCCGAACGCTGGTGGCACGCCAAGCGCGCGGTCGAAGCCATTCAGGTGGACTGGCAGGAACCGGGCGCCGACAGCAAGGTGCGGCCGATGCCTGCCGACTTCTCCAGTGACGCCTGGCGCGACCACCTGGCCGCCCAGCAGGGCCCAGCCCGTGACGAGGAGAACGCCGGCGATATCGCCGGCGCCCTGGCCAACGCCAAGACCAAGGTCGAGGCCACTTACCACAACCAATACCTCAACCACGCTCAACTGGAACCGCCATCCGCCATCGCGCGGTACAACCCGGACGGTTCGCTTGAGGTGTGGCTGCCCAACCAGGCGCCGGACATGTTTCGCGACGACATCGCCAAGCGCACGGGCCTGGCCCCTGAGCAGATCACCCTGCATTCGCCGCTGCTGGGCGGCTTCTTCGGCCGGCACTTCCTCTACGACTCCGCCAACCCTTACCCTCAGGCCATCCTGCTGGCCAAGGCCGTCGGC
>Ga0160451_100921_pt1 | contig 11333 bp, 8 predicted proteins | sample HID1975M_E1MG_FD_108270 | JGI IMG/M metagenome (GOLD analysis project Ga0160451, IMG submission 108270) | Enriched soil microbial communities from UW Madison campus, WI, USA - HID1975M_E1 MG | ecosystem: Environmental > Terrestrial > Soil > Unclassified | place: USA: Madison, Wisconsin | collected... | reverse complement strand
TCGCTGAGCGTGGGCGCGGTGCAATTGCGCTATGTATTGCTGATCCATGGCCTGTTCTATGTGGCGAAGGCGATCATTGCGATCACGCCGGGCACCTTGATTGACCTAGCGACCTTTGGCGGGCTGATCATTCAGATTTCCCTGGTCGAAGGGGCGATGGCGATCATGTTGATTGCGCTGTCGATGACGGGGACGGTGCGTTATCGCCGTGAAGAACGAATCGCCCGGCTGGCGGCGCGCGATCCGTTGACGGCACTGTACAACCGGCGGGCGCTGGAAGTGCGGGCGCCGCACTTTTTCAAAGAGGTCAGCCCGGCGCGGCCGGGGGCCTTGCTGTTGATCGATATCGACAACTTCAAGCTGGTCAACGATTTGCACGGGCACATTGCGGGGGATCGGCTGTTGATCGCCTTGAGCGAGATGATTCGTGCGGTGCTGCCGGAGCGGTCGCTGGCGGCGCGGCTTGGGGGGGATGAGTTTGTGATTCTGCTCAGTGAGGCGACGCGGGAGCGGGTGATGGAGCTGGGTAGCCAGTTGCGTGAGCGGTTTCAGCTGTTTGCTGGGCAGACGGTGCCTACGCCGCAGGCGGTTACGTTGAGTATTGGGGCTAATGTGTTTGATCAGCCGCCGGTGAGTTTGGCGGCGTTGATTGAGCAGGGGGATGTGGCGTTGTATGAGTCGAAGCGCGGGGGGCGTGACAGTATTCGGCTGGTTGAGCGGGAGGGTTTGGTTTCTTGATCGTTGGTGTGGGTGTTGGTGTTGGTTTTGAGGGGGGGGTTGATCCAGCATTGGGGCGATGCTTAGTCACCTTTCCGCCCTTACGGCGGGTCACTTTTTGGCAAACGCCCCAAAAAGTAACCAAAAAAGGCTGCGCTCCATCATACGGCCCCTACGCTGCGCTTCGGGGTCCCCTCGCTACGGCCTTGCTCCCGGGAGGACCGCGCTGCAGGGCCCATCCTGGGCCCCAGCGCTTGACGGGCATCCTTGCCCGTCACCTCCCTTCGCAAGGCCTGCGCTCAGCCTCCTGAGTCGCTGAAGGTCAAAAGCCAGATCAAGATCAACAGCCAGATCAAGATCAAAAGCCAGCTCAAGAGCTGGCGCTAGATCATCGTTTTCAGGTCACTACCTGGTAGCACGGCACATAGGCGGCACCACCCGGCAACTTCATGCGGTGCTGGTCGACGAATGCTTGTAACAATCGCCCCAGTGGCTCCAATACTGCGCTGTCGCCGCGGATCTGGTAGGGGCCGTGTTCTTCGATCAGGCGGATGCCTTTGTCCTTGACGTTGCCGGCAACGATGCCGGAAAACGCTCGGCGCAGGTTGGCGGCCAGCTCATGGGGCGGTAGCTCGCGGCGCAGGGCGAGTTCGGCCATGTTGGCGTGGGTCGGATCGAACGGGTGCTGGAAGCCCTCGTCGATCTTCAGCAGCCAGTTGAAGTGGAAGGCGTCGTTGCGCTCGCGGCGGAACTGTTTGACCTCCTTGAGGCCTTCGACCATGTGGCGCGCGACTTCGGCCGGGTCATCGATGATGATCTGGTAGTGGCTTTGCGCGGCTTCACCGAGGGTGGCGCCGACGAAGGCGTGCAGTTGCAGCAGGAACTGCTCGGCACTGCGGGGGCCAGTGAGCACGACCGGGAAGGGCAGGCCTTGGTTGTCCGGGTGCATGAGGATGCCGAGCAGGTAGAGGAACTCTTCGGCAGTACCGGCGCCGCCCGGGAAGATGATGATGCCGTGGCCGACACGAACGAAGGCTTCCAAGCGCTTCTCGATGTCCGGCAAGATCACCAGCTCGTTGACGATCGGGTTGGGCGCTTCGGCGGCGATGATGCCCGGCTCGGTCAGGCCCAGGTAACGGCTGCCGTGCATACGCTGCTTGGCGTGGGCGATGGTGGCGCCTTTCATCGGGCCCTTCATTACCCCAGGGCCGCAGCCGGTGCAGACGTCCAGCTTGCGCAGGCCCAGTTCGTGGCCGACCTTTTTGGTGTATTGGTATTCCTCGCTGCTGATCGAGTGGCCGCCCCAGCACACCACCATCTTCGGCTCCACGCCTGGGCGTAGGGTGCGGGCGTTGCGCAGCAGGTGGAACACGTAATCGGTGATGCCCTGGGAGCTTTCCAGGTCGATGCGCTGGCTGGCCAGCTCGCTTTCGGTATAGACGATGTCGCGCAGGGCGCTGAACAGCATTTCACGGGTGCTGGCGATCATTTCGCCATCGACGAAGGCATCGGCGGGGGCATTCAGCAACTCAAGGCGTACGCCCCGATCTTGCTGGTGGATACGCACCTCGAAGTCCTTGTAGGCCTCGAGAATGGTTTTGGCATTGTCGACATGCGCGCCGGTGTTGAGGATGGCCAGCGCGCACTGGCGGAACAGGGTGTAGAGGCTACCGGTACCGACTTCGCTCAGTTGCTGGACTTCACGTTGCGACAGCGTCTCCAGGCTGCCTTTGGGGCTGACGGATGCATTTATGACATGGCGTTGGGGCATCTAAGTCTTTCCTGTGCAGGTAAAACATCCTTCTTAGACAACACCATAAGTCATGCGAAGAGCTTTTGCACACCCAGCGTAATTGCCAGCCCGCCCCCCACCAGCCAAAGGTTCAGTATCGCCCCGGTCAGCAGCGCCCGTGGCCCTGCCTGGCGGATCTGGCTGAAGCGTGTCTCCATCCCCAGCGCCGTCATGGCCATGGTCAGGGCAAAGGTGTCGAGGCTATTGATCGCCTGGGTCACACTGCCAGGCAGCACCTGCAGCGAGTTCACCAGCACCAGCGCCAGGAAGCCGAAAGCGAACCAAGGCATGGTGATGCGGCCGTTGCCTTGCGCCTGGCCCGGCTGGCGCGAGCGGCTGATCCACAGGCCTACCACCAGCAGCACCGGCACCAGCAGCATCACCCGGGTCATCTTGACGATGGTGGCGATGTGCGTCGCCTCGGGGCTGACGTTGCTGGCTGCACCTACCACCTGGGCCACTTCGTGGATTGTGCCGCCCAGGAACAGGCCCGCCCCCTGGGTATCCAGGTGCAGCCAGCCGGCATTGATCGCCAAGGGGTAAAGGAACATCGACAGGGTGCCGAACAGCACCACGCTGCCAACGGCCATGGCACTCTTGTGCGGGGCGCTGCGCAGCGCCGACTCGAACGCAAGTACTGCAGCGGCGCCGCAAATGGCACTGCCAGCAGCGGTGAGCAACGCGGTGTCGCGGTCCAGCTTGAGCAGCTTCATGCCGCACCAGAGCCCGATCAGCAGGGTGCTGACCACCACCAGCAGCGAAACCGTCAGGCCAGACCAGCCGACTTCGGCGATTTCCTGCAGGCTGACCCGCAGGCCGAAAAAGGCCACGGCGATGCGCAGCAGCCCGCGGGCCGAGAAGTTGATGCCCGCCGCCCAGCTCGCCGGCACGCCATCGCGCAGCGCGTTGCCGTACAGGGCACCGGCAACGATACCGACGATCAGCGGGCTGATGCCCAGGTTGGCGATGGCGGGCAAGGCTGCCAGTTGGGTGACAGCAAGCGCGAACAGCGCCACAAACAAAATGCCATTGAGCCGCCCTCGGGTAGAGAGGGTAGGCGCGTAGGCGGGGTGGGATGGAACCGTGGCCATGTGAGTCCTCCGGGAAAAGTATTTCGACAAGGCCTACGTTAATCTGGTTATAAGCTTATAAAAAATCGTAATTTAGGATGTAAAGTATCCGTTTAGCTGATATTTTGAATTCATGACCCCAGAACAGCTGATAACATTCGCCACCGTCGCTGAGCATGGCAACATCAGCCACGCGGCCCAGGCGTTGCACCTGTCGCAGCCCGCTGTGTCCGGGCAGCTCAAGTTGCTGCAGGAGGCTTTCGGTGAGCCCCTTTACCAACGCGCGGGGCGCGGCGTGCGCCTCACGGCTGCAGGTGAGCAGTTGTTGGCCCATGCCGAGCGCCTGCGCGATACCTTCCGCCAGGCCCAGGCCCTGCGCGAGGCCATGCGCGGCCTGGAGCGCGGCACCTTGCGCATCGGCGCCAGTACCACGCCGGCCAGCTACCTGCTGCCGTACCTGATCGCCGACTTCCACGCACGCTACCCAGACGTGTCGGTGAGCACCTCCAATGGCAACACGGCTGAAATTGTCGCCGCGCTGGGCAGTGTCGATATCGCCTTGATCGAAGGGCCTCCCGGGCAGGAGTTGCCGTTGGGCACCGAGGTAACGCCGTGGCGTGAGGATGAGATCGTCGCGATCGTGCCCAGTACTCATCCGTTGGCCGGTGACGAGGCGCAGACCTTGGAATCCTTGGGGGCCTACCCACTGGTGCTGCGCGAGAGTGGCTCAGGGGTGAGGCAGATTGTCGAGCGGGCGTTTGCCCGCAGTGGCGTGGCAATGCGCGTCGCGATGGAAATCGCCGGTGTGGAAGGGGTAAAGGAAGCGGTGCGGGCAGGTATGGGGATTGGCTTTGTGTCGGCCATGTCGATTCGCCATGAGGATGGCGTGTTGCGGCGGCTGCGCATTACGCCGCAGCCGTTGGTCAGGCGCTTTTCCATCTTGATGCCCCATGCCGCCACGCCGTCGCGGGCGGCGGCGCGGTTCATGGAGTTGTGTGTGGGCGAGCCCAAAGACGGTTAGCGACGCTGGCCTCTCCCGGCGGTATCAACCCACCTTGAACACGTGCTTGAGATACGCCACGAAGTTCTCGTCCCGGCATTGGGTCTTGCCCGGGCTGTCGGAAATCTTCGCCACCGGCGCCCCATTGCACGCCGTCATCTTGATCACGATGTTCATCGGCTCCACCCCTGGGATATCGCAGGTGAGGTTGGTGCCGATGCCAAAGCTCACGTTAATCCGCTCATGCAGTGCGCGGTACAGGCCAAGCGCCTTGGCGAAATCCAGCCCATCCGAGAAGATCAGCGTTTTGCTTCGCGGGTCGATCCCCAATTTTTCATAGTGGGCAATGGCCTTTTCTGCCCACGCCAGCGGGTCGCCCGAGTCGTGGCGCAGGCCATCGAACAGCTTGGCGAAGTACAAGTCGAAATCCCCCATGAACGCGTCCATGGTGATGCAATCGGTCAACGCGATGCCCAGTAGCCCGCGGTATTCCCGTACCCAGCATTCCAGCGCAGCGGCCTGGCTGTCGACCAGGCGCGGGCCCAGTTGCTGGTGGGCCATGAACCATTCGTGCGCCATGGTGCCGATGGGCTTGAGTTCCAATTCGCGGGCCAGGTGCACGTTGCTGGTGCCGACCAGGCGGCCAGGGAAGTCGCGCTTGAGAATGTGCACGACCTGCTCCTGGACCCGGTACGAGAAGCGCCGTCGGGTGCCGAAATCGGCCAGTTGAAAGCCTGCCAGCTCATCGGCACTCGCTTCGGCCTTGAGCCAGTCAAGCTTCTGGTACAGCCGCTCGCCCACGTGTTCCATCACCACTTCCCGATAGCGGTAGCGGTTGCGCACTTCGCTGATGATTGCCAGCAGCGGGATCTCGTAGAGGATCACGTGCAGCCACGGCCCGCGCACGCGGATTGCCAGCTGCCCGGCGTCGTCCAGGCCGACCTGCACGTAGCGCAGGTTGAAACGGAACAGGCTCAGAAAGCGGATGAAGTCCGGTTTGATGAACGGGATTTTTTCGAGGTAGGCCAATTGGTCGTGGGTGACGGTGACATCGGCCAGTTGCTCGACCTGGTAGCGGATTTCTGCCAGGTACGGGGAGAGGTCCTCACCGTTACGGCAGCGGAATTCCCATTCCACCTCGGCGTTGGGGTAGTTGTGCAGCACCGCCTGCATCATGGTGATCTTGTAGAAGTCGGTGTCCAGCAGGTTCTGGATGATGCGCGGGCCGAAAACGCTGTCACTCATGGGCGGTCTTCCTTGATCAGCGAGAGTTGGTAGTCGAGCGCGGCTTCGTCGCCGCAGAGGATGACACCCTCGGCGGCCAATGCGCCGCAGGCAGCGATGGCGCCGGCCTGGGTGAGGGCGCGGCAAGCCGGCAGGTACAGCAACACCTGGAACCCGGCCCGGCGCAACTGGTGGGCGGTGGTCTTGACGCAGTAGTCCAGGGCCAGGCCGCCGACGATCACGGCGCCCACCTGCTGCACCTTGAGGTATTCGATCACCCCGGTGGAGCGGCGTTCGGCCAGGTCGTGGTAGCAGGCGCCATAGGGGTGCAGGTCGGGTTCGACGCCTTTCCACACGAAGTAGTCGTAATCGATGGGGGCGGGCAGGCCACGCAGCAGTTCGAAGCCCGGTGTGCCTGGCACGCAGTGGCTGACCCAGGTCAGGTCGGCATTGGCCAGCGGCAGCGGTTGCAGCATCTGGGCCGGGTCGGCAACCACCCAGGCCGCATTGGCCGGGTGAGCGTCCTTGCTGCCCAGGCGCAGGTCTGCACGCAGGGCCATGGCGTTGAGGTCGGCGGCGATTTCATCGCCCTCGGGCACGGGTAGCTCCTGCGGGGCGTTGGCGGTGAAGCCGTTTTGCGCGTCGACATCGAAACTGGCGATCTTCATGGTGCTCTCCTCGCTGGCATGGCTATATATTCCACCTGGTGCATTAAGTGTGTCAAGCACTAGCTAATGAAAGAAAGCCCCTTGTGCTACTTAACTGCTCTGGTGGATTATTGAGTTACTGAAGCGTGGAGCGTTCCCTTGAGTAGCACTGAAGTCTTGGCCAGCGTCGATATCGTCGCCTTGCGCATGGCCCCTGAAGCCCAGCATCTGCAAGTGTTGTTGCACCGCCGTGAGCGCGAACCGCACGCCGGCCAGTGGGCCTTGCCGGGTGTGATCGTCAACGGCCGTATCCCCGACACCAGCCTGGAGGGCGCGGCCGACCGCGCTTTGCGGGAGAAGGCCCGGGTGGCGCCGTGCTACATGGAACAGGTGGGTACCGAAGGCAATGCGTTCCGTGACCCGCGTGGCTGGTCGCTGAGCACCTACTACCTGGCCTTGCTCGCCCCTGGGCAGACCGTTGAAGGTGAGCAGCTGGCGTTTGTCGATATGGACAGCGTGCTGGGGCGCAAGGTGCTCTTGCCCTTCGACCACAACTTGCTGGTGGAGCGCGCCCGCGAACGGCTGGCGGCGAAGACTGTGTATAGCAGCTTGCCGCTGTACCTGCTGGCCGAGAAGTTCACCGTGCTCGATGCCTTGGGGGCGGTGCAGGCGTGCCTGGGGCAGGCGGTGAACAACACCTCGCTGCGCAAACGCCTGGAGCGCTTGCGCGAGCTGGGGTGGGTGAGGGATACCGGGGAGAAGAACCAGCCAAAGCTGGGTAGGCCGCAGCAGTTGTTTCAGTACACGCCGCAGGGGGAGCGGCCATTCATGTTTGACCGCAGTTTGTTGCAGTAGGGGCTAAGTCGAGCAATTCTAGAGGCATTGCCTCCCATTGCGGTAAGTATGACTATTTTTAGTCGTTTGCGGCGGAAGAACCCGCAGTGAACGTTCCGATGGACCTGGTAAAATTGCTAGGTTCGCGAAAGCCGTAATACACATAGAGTGGGCTTCAGTGATAAGGCTATCTTATGAGGGACCAATGAATAAGCCTGCGGCATTAATGTTTTTTTATGCCAACGCTCAAAGGGTTTGTCAAATGGGCCTGGGGAACGTGCGACTTATGGTTGCAGGGCGTCAGGGGGTCGCACAGTTGCAAGGGACAGTCAAACTGTTGCAGGTTGATGGGGGGGCTCGATACTTGCGGCACGCGGTGCTCAGGAAGCCAGTGGGGCGAGTTACTGTCCATACGGTTTATCGACAGAAAAAGAAGTTGCGATAGTCGGGTTCAATGGGGAGCCATTTGATTTACTAAGTGAATGTTCCCCATTGGGTATTGGCTATAGGTACTATAGCCCTGCCCTCAGACGTTTTCTCAGCGCTGATAAGGCTAGCCCCTTCGGTAAGGGAGGACTGAATGCATACGTTTATTGTGTCGGTGATCCTGTAAATCGAGCAGACCCTTCAGGTCGATCATCCATTTGGAATTTTCATCGAAAAGTGCCAACGGGTACCAGTCAAGTAATGGCGGATATAGGGCTGCCGGGGAGCATGAGGCGAATGCTAAAACATGTTCATGAACAAATCATGAAGAATGATTTTCCCAGGAGGGAACAATATGCTGCTGAGTTCTACAGTATCAAAAATCGCAAAACCTATTATGTGGGTTTTAGTAATGTAAATAATAATATTTATTATTCCGGTGTAAATCCTTTCGTGCCAGTGCTGGACGGAAAATATCGTGTCGATGCTGGAAGCGGGTGGATGGGGAAGTCTAAATATGGTTTGCCAGAAAGAAGCTCGCTGGGGAAGGTTTGGGATTGGCTGACGGGTGTATCAATTGGTGAGCCTGGTGACCCGGCAATATACAGAAGATATTACGAGGATATGCGCGTTCTTAATGCTCAATTTTCAAGTAATTCTCCTGTCATTGCGGATGATAATCAGAGTATTCGACGTCACTCAGATGCCCCCCCGCCATATAGTTCTCTATTTCCGGAAGAGTGAGCGGAGAGCTTGGAAGAGATCGAAGCGGCCTGCCATCGTATCTGTTGGCGAAGATTTCCGTTCTGAATTTATTGAATGTGGCGCTGGGATGCTTGAGGAAGCCGGTGCAATCCACTGCGTCGGCTGCTTCGCGGGCAAATTCCACAGGTATTGTGCATGCGCCATTCGATGCATGCAGGCAACACGCTAGCATCAATGCGCGCAGCGGCTGGTATCACCGTGCTCCGCCGGCGCCTTGCGCGCCGCAGCCAGCAGCGTCGCCAACACGATCAACGCCGCCCCCGCCGCCATGCGCACACTCGGCTGCTCGCCAAACAACCACCACGCCCCAAGAATCGCATACACCGGCTCCAGCGCGATGATCATGCCGGCGGTACGCGCCTCAAGGCCTTCCAGGCTCTTGACGAACAGGAACTGCGACAGCCCGGTGCAGAACACGCCCAGCAGCGCCAGGTTGACCCAGTCGTGGCTACCCAGGCTGGTGCTGCCCAAGTGGGTGTAGGCGAACGGTGCCACCAGCGCGGCCACGACCACGTTCTGCCAGAACGCCACCTGCATCGCGTTCATGCTCGATGCGCGGCGGCGGTTAGCGACCGTCAGCAAGGCGAAGGCAAGGCCAGACCCCAAACCCCACAGCAGGCCGACAGTGCCTTTGTCGAGCAGGTCGAAGGTGGGCACGACCAGCACCAGGCCTGCCGTCACCATCAGCAATAACAAACCTTGGGTAGCGCCAATGCGTTGGCCGAACACACCGCGCTCGATCATGGCGATAAAGGCGGGGAAGCTGGCAAAGCCCAGGGTCGCCACGGCCACCCCACCGACCTTGACGGCAATGAAGAAGGTCACCCAGTGGGCAGCCAGCAGCGCGCCGGTCAGGCCGAGGATTGGCAGGTTGCGAAAGGTCAGGGCGTCGAGCAGGCGGGTGCCCTTGAGCCCGGCGACGAAGCCCAGGGCAATGAAGGCAAAGGTGGCGCGGCCGAAGGTGATGATGCTGGCGTCGGCTGCGATCAAGTGGCCCAGGATGCCGGTCAGGCCGAACAGGACGGCGGCGATGTGGGCAACGAGCAGCGCGTTGCGGTGGCCGGTGGAGGCACCGGCTACGGGGAGGGAGGTAGCGATCATGGCAGTCAAATTCTTCACAATGTGCGCGCGCAAGCACTCCCGGCCGACGCGTCGCGGGTCTTCAAAACTGGGAGTTTTATCGTTATGAGCCCGGACGAATTGCCCGGTGCAAAAAGGCGCCACAGCGTTGGAATTGTGAAGCGAGGCTGTTTACTCGCAATTACCGCGTCTGCCAGCCCACGGCGCGGGGCTGGCTGATGTGTGTATTATTTTTGTATACAGGGTTGCGAGGCCGGTCGCGGGCGACGTCTGGTTGTCTGATCGCGACATTGATCGTTGTCGCGCCGCGCCGCCTTACTCTTCGCCGTAGTTCATGATCGACAGCAGGCGGATGGGCACCTGCACGAGCTGCTCCGGCCCGTGCGGGGTTTCGCCATCGAAGGTCAGGCTGTCACCCGCGTGCATGTGATAGAGCTGGTTGCCGTGGCGGTACACCAGTTCACCCTCCAGCAAATGCAGGAACTCGGTGCCTGGGTGGGCGAAGGTCGGGAACTCTTCGCTGGCGTCATCCATGCTCACCATGTAGGCCTCGAAGTGCTTCTTCGGGCCCCTGGCGTGATTGAGCAAATGATAGGTGTGGCCCTTTTCCGTCCCTCGGCGCACCACCTCCAGCCCTTCACCGGCCTTTACCAGCAGTGCATTGCCGTCAGGTTGGTCGTATTGGCTGAACAGCTTGGCCATCGGCATACCCAGCACATCGCACAGGCGGCTGAGGGTATCGAGGCTGGTGGACACCTGGGCGTTCTCGATCTTGCTCAGCATCCCTTGGCTGATACCGGCGATGCGCGCCACATCGGCGAGTTTGAGGGACTGGGCCTGGCGCTGGCGCTTGATCTGCAAGCCCAGGTACTGCTCCAGGCGAAGGCGCGGTTGGGTTTCGGTCGGCATCTAATGTCCTGCACGGTTTCAGTTCAAGAATAAATATTTCGCACTGAGAAAGTGCGAAATGCTGCTGCGGTGGCAGCCGTTTTCCTCAGGTGAAAACAAGTTTCCCATATCTACAACGGAATTTCCTGGGTAATGGCGGCTGGCCTCTTCGCGCCGAACCGCCGCGAAAAGGCCGGTGGAGGTAAACCTGGCAAGCGCTTTGCATTCCTGTGATGAAAGTAAATTTCCCATGCGGAATTACAAGCAGCCCCTTACCCAGGAGTGTTCAACCCATGTTGCCAGCAGAAACCCAGCGCACCCTCGATCAGCACGGCATCAAGTATGTGCTGGCGCAGTTTGTCGACATCCATGGCTCGGCAAAGACCAAATCGGTGCCGGTCTCGGGCCTCAAGATGGTGGCCGAGGAGGGCGCCGGTTTTGCCGGGTTCGCCATCTGCGGCATGGGCATGGAGCCACACGGCCCGGACTTCATGGCCCGGGGCGACCTGGCCACGTTGATCCCGGTCCCCTGGCAGCCCGGCTATGGCCGGGTGGTGTGCGTCGGCCATGTCAACGGCCAGCCCTGGCCTTATGACAGCCGCTACGTTCTGCAGCAGCAGGTGCAGCGCCTGGCCGACAAGGGCTGGACGCTGAACACCGGGCTTGAGCCCGAGTTCAGCCTGTTCCGCCGTGACGAAGGCGGCAAGCTGCAATTGGTGGATGCCTCCGACAACCTCGACAAGCCGTGCTACGACTACAAGGGCCTGTCGCGTTCGCGGCTGTTTCTGGAGCGCCTGACCGAAGCCTTGCAACCCGTGGGCTTCGACATCTACCAGATCGACCACGAAGACGCCAACGGCCAGTTCGAGATCAACTACACCTACAGCGAC
>Ga0160451_100919_pt1 | contig 11367 bp, 7 predicted proteins | sample HID1975M_E1MG_FD_108270 | JGI IMG/M metagenome (GOLD analysis project Ga0160451, IMG submission 108270) | Enriched soil microbial communities from UW Madison campus, WI, USA - HID1975M_E1 MG | ecosystem: Environmental > Terrestrial > Soil > Unclassified | place: USA: Madison, Wisconsin | collected... | reverse complement strand
TCCCACCGAAAAAAAGGCGGAAATTCCAGACGAGCACTACCGCTTCCATTTGCACCCCGGGTATCAGCAGTTGCGCATCATCAACGACGGCGCAAACCGGATGGGCGTCAAGAACCCGTTCTTCAAGCTGCACGAAGGCACGGCCGGGGCGGACACGCAGATCGGGGACAGCGAGTTCATTAACTACGCCAGCTACAACTATCTGAACATGTCGGGTGACCCCGTCGTCACCGCGGCGGCGAAGGCGGCCATTGATCGCTACGGCACTTCGGTATCCGCCAGCCGCCTGGTCTCTGGCGAGCGGCCCGTGCACCGAGAGCTGGAAAAGGAAATCGCGGCCTTGTACGGCGTTGACGACGCCGTTACTTTCGTCAGCGGACACGCCACGAACGTGTCCACCATCGGCTATCTGTTCGGCCCCCGCGACCTTGTCCTGCATGACGAACTGATCCACAACAGCGTGCTTCAAGGCATCCAGCTATCAGGCGCGCGCCGCCTGCGCTTCCCGCACAATGACTGGGAAGCGCTGGACACCATCCTGAACGAACAACGCCATCAATTCGAACGCGTGCTGATCGTGCTGGAAGGCATCTACAGCATGGACGGCGATTACCCCGACCTGCCCCGCTTCATCGAGATCAAGCAACGCCATCGCGCTTTCCTGATGGTTGATGAAGCGCACTCCTTGGGCGTCATGGGCGCGCGCGGCTACGGAATACGCGAGCACTTTGGCGTCGACGGCAAAGACGTCGACATCTGGATGGGCACGCTGAGTAAGACGCTGGCGGGATGCGGCGGCTATATCGCCGGGGAAACCGCCCTGGTGGAACACCTGAAGTTTCTGGCCCCGGGCTTTCTGTACAGCGTGGGCATGCCGCCCAGCGTCGCCGCGGCGTCGCTGGCCGCATTGCGTCGGATGAAGGAGTTGCCGGATCGCGTGGCGGCCCTGCAAGCGCGCGGGAAGTTCTTCCTGGAACAGGCCAAGGCGGCAGGCATCGACACCGGCACCAGTTCCGGGCTGGCGGTAGTGCCTGCCATTACGGGAAGCTCATTGAAGGCGACGCGCCTGTCCGCGGTGCTGTTCAAGCACGGGATCAATGTGCAACCGATTCTTTATCCAGCGGTGCCTGAGAAGACCGCACGACTACGCTTCTTCATTTCCTGCATGCACACTGAAGCGCAGATCCTTTCCACCGTGAAAATCCTGGCGCAATCCATGTAGTGCCAGCGGGCGGCGCCAAACGCCGCCGCCCGCCGCCCGCCGCACGTTACGCCGTCAACCTTCCGGTTGTCGGCGCGCTTCCTGCCAAGACCAAAACACCACCATCCCAAAACCGACGCAGACGGTCAGGTTCAGCGGAACCAGAACGTAGTTGCGCTCGTGCAGCGCCACGCCCAGCGCGATCAGTGAATAGCAGAAGGTGAAGGCCTCCCCCGCCATCAACACCGAGTTGATGCGCGGCAAGCGCGAGCGCTTTTCGTCCTGCCCCTTGGGCGTACGGTGAAACTCGCCGTACACCCCAAACAGCGCACGTATCCCCCCGGCAAAGTAGTACCAGGCCATCGGCAGGAACATCGCGATATACAGATAGTTGTGCCATAGCGTCAGCGCCAGGCTGGTCTGGTCCTCCAGACGCGCGCCCTTGCGTGCGCCAAATGCGTTATCCAGCGACCACACCGTCACCAGCACAAAGAAGGCCAGCGCGCCCCAGTTGAAGACGTCCTGATCAAAGTCCACCAGATAGTTCAGCGGCAAGCTCAACAGCACGAGCACATAGATGGATGCCAGCAAGACCGATGAGAACATCATTGACACCGCATGCAGGCGCTTGAGCACCGGCATGCGCTGGCGGAACATCTGACCCACGTGCTTGAAGGCGCTGTGAATCAGGCCCCTGCCCCAGCGCTCGCGCTGGACGCGAAACGCGCTGACGGTCTCGGGCAGAATCGACATGGAAACCACGTCGCGTAGGTACGCATACTTCCATTCACCGAACTGGGCGCGGTAGCCCAAGTCCACGTCCTCAGTCACGGTAGAGGCATTCCAACCACCCAGGGCCTCGACGCACGCCCGCCGCCACACACACGAGCTTCCGCTTAGCGACGCCATGTCACCGTCTTCGCTCAGCCCCACCGTGACGTACTGCTGATGCCCCATCTCCATCGCCTGGAAGCGGGTCAAGAAGGACACATCGCGGTTTTCATAGCCAATGCCCGTTTGTAGAAAGCCCAGGTTCGGTTCTTCGAAACAGGGGATGGTCTTCAACAGGAAATCCTCCGGCGGCACAAAGTCCGCATCGAAGATGGCGAAGAAATCGCCTGTCGATTGTTGAATGCCATGGACCAGGTTGCCGGCCTTGAAGCCCTTCCTGTCCTGCCGGCGGATCACGCGAACATTGATTCCTGCCGCCGCGTGCAGCGCAGCACGCGCTTGGGCAAGCTGGGAGGTAATGTCAGAGGAATCGTCAAGGATCAGGATCTCCAGGGCGTCCGCGGGATAGCGCAAGCGGCAAGCGGCATCGATCAATCGTTCGACGACCGCGGATTCGTTGCAGATAGGGAGAAGGACGCTAACGGGGGGAAGGAATGCGTGTTCTCCGTCCTGCTGACGCGACGGGGCAAACTCGGTCAGCTTGCGCCGCTCTGCCTTGCGTTGTTCCACCTTGCGTGAAAGCAGCAGGACGCGCAACTCCAGCCCGACGTACAGCGCGAATGACACTACTACCAGTAAAAATACAGCCTGAGCAAAATAGGAAAGCAATGCGAGCATCGTGACTATCTCTCTCAGACCTTCACGACGGCGCAGATTTCCTCAAGCCGATGAGCCCAGGTATGGTTGCCGCGGACATAAGTGGCCCCCGCCTCAGCACGCTCCTTGTCTTGTTGTGAGGGGCCATGCCGAAGCCGGGAAAACAATTCCCCCGCCTCTTCGTGCGTATTGACCACATGGCAATAGTCGCGGAAATAGCGGTCCACGGCTCGGCTGGGGTTCGTCACCGCAATCCCACCACAGGCCAGAATTTCCAACAGTCGCCGCGAGCACATTGTTTCGGAATCAGTCACCGAATTCACATTAACCGACGCCACGTGCGACTTATAGATCCCTGCCGTTTCCCCATGCGCGACCTTGCCATGCATACGCAGTTGGCTTCTCTTCGGGAATCGAAATTCGAAATACCGCGACAAGCGATCATTATTTCGATCGAATACATTGAGCGGCAACTTGGTGTCTTCACACACGTCAAACACCATATCCAAAAACCGACGACGCTCGTTCAAGATTCGTCGATAGTAGCTTCCGGTGAAACAGGCTTCGTTACGCGTAAAATTAAAACCCGTAAAGCGATGAAACGCGGGTTGGTACGGCATGATCAAGGAGTTGACGGGCACATTCGCGGGAACTTGACGCCGATACGCTTCAATGCACTCATTATCCGTCGTGAACACGAAATCAAATACCTTGGCCACATCGATAAACGCATCAAAAAATGCGCCATCGTCCTTATTCCAAAATACCGTTGGGATACCCCGCGCCTTGGCAAAGCCCACCAACCGATGTATGGCGGTGGGCTTGCTTAACCTCAACCACTTTGGTTGCTTGGCCAGTTCATAACGCCAACTACCATACGCGCCATGAAACGCGGATTCCACGAATACAAGATCCGGTTTCCATTCGCCAATCACCTCTTGATAGTTGGACGGCGTCAATGCGCGCACGCGGCATTCCTCCGCCAAGCAGTCTGAGGTGAAGTTATCTGCCACAAGCGCAATTTTCAGCCGTCCGAACGGGCCTGGGCGTTCAATGTCCTCGGCCATCTTGGGAAATTTGTAAACCAAAGACCCTAACGTTCTGATTACCCTACCAACCATGCTGGCCCCCGCGGCTCGTTGCTGGCAACGCCTTGACTACAAAATCACGCCAATTGCGCTTTGTGGCGGCGTATTCTCTCGCGCGCTCACCCAAGGGCCGCAGCGCTTCAAAATCAGCCATTGCTGCATCAATGACGCGGGCGAGGTCGCTCGAATCCCCCGACTTGAAAAACCACCCGGCGGGTGTAGGACCCATTTCATCGCGAAACACAGGCAAGTCGGGCGCAATGACGGGCTTGCCCATGGCAAGCGCCTCGACGAGCTTGATGGGTGGGACGATCGTGCAGACTTTGAACGGCTTGCGCGGAATACATATGACCGCACAACGCTGAAGCATTCTGTGAACCGCATCAGGCGGCACTTTTCCAGCAAATCGAATGTGGGTCTCCAGGCCGAGCCGATGCACCTGGGCCTCTAGCTGGCGACGCGCCTCGCCATCCCCAATAAGAATTACGTTAACCGGGGCACCGTTACGCACAAGCATATCGACGGCATCGATCAGCGTATCCAACCCTTCGTATCCAATCAGCGTACCTGCGTACCCAACGGTGCGCGGCTCAACATCTTCAGACTCAGAACTGACAAAGCGCTCCGGATTCACGCAATTCGGCAGTAACGCCATTCTGTCGGCGGCGACACCCCAATTTTCTCGTGCAAATTTTCCCAACTGCTCCGAGATCACGAACAATCGATCCGCATGGCTAGCAACCAAACCTTCCAATTGCAAACCCTGCCTGTAAGCCTGGCTGCCTTCGTAATTCGGGGTGCGTGAAATACGGGTCAGCTCCCACAGACCACGCATCTCATATTGGAATGGGATGCCTAGCCGCCGCGCGGCCAACAACGCCGGCAGCGCGTTAACGTGATTGGACGCCGCATGAATCACGGCCACCCTTCCACGCCTCGCGTAGTCAGCGATTGCCGCTGCCGCCTGCAGCGCATAATGCAAAGTGGGCCGATTATTCCAAGGACGTGAAGAATGCTGGTATGAAACTCCATCCACGACCGTCACGTCGTCAGTCGCGTCCAATTGGCGGTCTTTTCGGTCCCATGGATAACCAGGCCGAGTCATGGCATGCACCTTCGCACCCGCCGCTCCAAGGGCGCGAACGACCTCGTGCGTACGGGTCGTATAGCCACTGGTGTGATAAGGCAGCGCACTTGCCGCGACGTACAGCATGCTTTCCGGGTCGGGAACATACTGGCTGCGCAGCGCGTGTTTACCCAATCGCATTTTCAACACATGAAAAGTCAGATGCCGATTCAATGCGAGCCATGGTTCGCCTAGCCGCGCCAGCAAAGGCTTTGCAAGCGTGCTCATACCTTGGAAGTCACCGCTTGTGCCAAAGCCGTGTCAACCGTGTGCGTAGTCTCGATCTTCCCGCGCGCATGCAAATCCATAAACTCCGCCGTGGTGATGATGTCGTAATCCTGTGAAAGCTTCCGCATCAGTTTGCGGAAATCTTCGTGGCGATGCTCATCCCGATAGACGCCGTGCCCGTTCTCGTCCCAGTACAGGAGCGACCACGAATGGAGCAATACGACCAACACTTCGGTCTGCCTGCCCAACGTATACGGCCACAGCACACGCCAAGGAGGGTCTCGATGCCGATTCGACGACGGAAATGCAAGGCGTCCCCACCAGTCGCTTTTATCGAAGGTCGGAAACTTGCGTTCCGTGATCGGCACTTCAATGACGCCGTTGGACCATTTGAACGGATGATTGGCACGCTCGGCATGTGGACATACGCCATCGACGTACGCTCGCATTGAGTTATTGAACGACAACGGAATTCCGAGTTGTTCCTGCGCCTTCAGCGTGCCGGCATTCCATCGAAACGATCCCGCACGGAAAGCCCTGACGGGCTGACCGGTAATAGAAGCAAGATAATCGCTGAAATAGCGAATTGTGAAAATTGAGCGATCCTCGTCGTACTGATTCAACAGCCGCGGGCGAATAGGATAACCGCGCTCAAGCCAGAACGAATCAGGCAGAAACTCGGAATGAGTGTGCAGTTGAACGTCGTGCCCCGCTTTCACCAACCAGCGTGTCGCATCAGCAAATTCCTCACCAAGGAGGTAAATCCCGCAAGAATCCACAAAATGGACCAGCTTGGCACCCACGTCGTCCGCCGCCGCGCACATTTCGCGTATGCCGGCGGTACCCTTTTCGTGCTCACCCCAGACCAGCCGTTTGACATGATCCTGAGACGCGCGTTTAGGTTGCGCTTCAACGTCAATGGTGACGAGCGCATATCGTGATTTATTGAACATGCCATCCAATCATGCTAAAGATTCAATGCAGATGTTTCTGCAAAAACAATAGATACTTTCCGCTACTTGTCCGCTCCACTGACGAGACAAATTCGGTTCGGTAAACCAATCGATCACAGAGAGTACGGCGCAAGCAGTCTTCAATAAACTGCTGAAGTCTTGGCCTATTGGTGTCCGCAAATGGTACGACTCTAATATTCAATTCGTCCGCGCAAGATTGTTCAAATTGGATCTGCCGGAACATCTCTGGCGCGTTCCAAATCTCGTCGTATACATCACTGCCAAAGTACACCGCCCTTCCGTCAGGAAGTGCAACGCGGCTGCGTTTACGCCCTGCCAATTTAGCCAAACGCTTATGCTGGCGGCCACAGGGGCATTCGCCGGAATCCCACTCGGCCAGATCGCCGGTGCGATATCGAATCAATGGCATCGCGTAATTGAGCAGCGAGGTTCCCACCACCTCGCCCCGCCGACCCGGAGTGGTAATAGGCCGACCTTCATCATCGACGATTTCGATATGGGCATACCCGGGGTAAATATGGTAAGCATCTGGAGACTCGCATTCCATTGCCAATACGCAGTGTTCGGACTGCCCATAAAAACCGAAACATCGAACGCCAAAAGCCCGCTCAATAACTTCACGCTGGCAAGGCAAAATATCCTCTGAACTCAGAGAGACTCCGCGCACGGAAGGAATCACCGGTTCTCCGAGATCAATCATCGCCAGGGCCATTTCTGCGACGATAGATGGAAAACCTCTGATCATTACCGGCTGAAAAGACCGAATCGACGCGATGAGATCTTGCCAAGGCGGCATAGCGTCAAGCGATGGCCGGTGCACGCGCAGCATTGCATCCTTGACCCTATGCTCAACAAAGGTATGAACAGGCGAGCTCTTGTGCGCCATACCTGACAGCGCCACCGTAGGGTCGCCTGGTCGAATGCCCAATCGATGCCATAGCGCCCAATTGAACGCACCCTGGATTCTCGGATCATCGCGTACCGTCAAAATCCGAAAGGGTTCACCGGTTGAACCGCCCGTTTGAACCACGCGCAAGGCGCTATCGTCGAAGGCGGTCGAGCGAAACCGGCTTGGACTTTGCAAAATAATGGCCTTATCCAGAAGCGGTAATGCCTGAAGCTGCTCGGCTTGTCCAAATTGCGCCGGATCAAATCCGGTGTTGGCGAACGTCTCGGCATAAAATGGCACCGTATCGCGTGCATGACAAAGCAGATCACGCAACATATGCAGTTCAAGGCTTTCGATCTCGGTGCTCGCCATCCGGTCGTACGCCAATACCGACTCGTAGGAAATACGTTCTGACATTGGCTATTATCTGGTGCTGTATTTGACCGTCATTTCACCATCGACGGGGCGTTCGATCCACAGCTCATGGGTCGCATTTTCGTCGCGCCACCGGAATTGACCTTTGCGCCCCGACAGATTGGCTTTCGACCACTCGACGTCCGTGGACACAGTGTCTGCAAAGCTGAACAGTGTCGCGAACGCGCCGGAGGCGGCACCCTTCAATTCAAAATTGAACGCGTAATTCGGAACAATGTCGCGTTCCTTTGCCGACCACCAGCCCTGAATTTCGGGAGATTCCTCGCCTATATGCGGACGTGAGGCCAGTGCACCGGGCAGCAATGACGCAATACGCAATAACTGGGAACTGCCAGGCACCGAAACTAGGTAGTGCCCTTTGTCCGAAAGCAGCTGCAACTCATGTCCAAGATGAAACCATTGCTTCACCGCATGGGCAGCATCGGCATTGTCATGAAACCAATCGAAGACCACCAGCCATTTACCCGGCATAAAGCAGAGCACACGAACGTGCCGGATCGACGAAAAATGTTTGCACTCGGCTTCAGCATAGACGACTCCTGAATCCGTTGACCCATGCCGTCCCAAAGCGCTCCCATAAGGCTTTGCGCCTTTTCGAACCGAATTCCTGCCATCAAATTCGAGCGTATTGTGCGCACGTGTCGACTCGCAATAAACGCGCCAGGGATCCGAGTACCAGTGCCCTTCCTTCCAAAGCTTCGACCCCTGCTCTGTCTTGCCGATATAACCGTAACGGCCCGCATCAACCAACAGATTGGAGCCTCGGTCAAACCACACAAAACTCAAGTCATCCGCGTGCTTGTGCGTACGCGAATGAAATGCGGCATTCAGTGCCAAGTAACTATACGCGTTCAGTCCTTGCGACGTTTCGCTTGGCTTGCGCGCAATCCAGTAGCCACCTTGCTGAAAGGAACGGGTGACATCAGTGGACAACTCCCCAGCCAAACCACCACTCGCCCAAAATCGCATTTCGGGTGTGGCCCATTTTACCTGTGCTTCCTTAACCGATCGAGTAAGCAAGCGGTCATCGGAATCGCCAAAATTGACGATGTGCTGGTTTGGATAGACAAACCACGACAACGCCTCTTCGATACGCAGGGCGAACGCGATCGTTTCTTCATCCTCGACCAAGCCGCAGTCAATCAAGGCCTTAAGTGTGTCGTACACCATGCGGTGATAGTCTGGCGAATGCTCCCGATGCACGCCATCTGCAGCGAACTGTTGATCAAGCATGCGCTTCAGCCGATCTCGCCCCTGCTCCAAGGCGTGCGCCATGACGGATGAGTGACCAGCGAATCGCCGGCCCATCGCCACTTGACCAGCAATTTGATAATAGCCGTGGTTATTATGGAATGCGATATTCGCATCGTCCGCCAGATAAGCGGCATGTTGTTCAAGCGAACCCCAAACCAACTTGCGCGCCTCTTCAGTCAACATGCCAACGTTGGCGCAAGCCTCAAACAGATACGCTAGCCGATACGCACGCATACCGACGGACATGTCATACCAAGCGAATGGGGAAATATCGGAAGCGGCGCGATCAGAATGGCGGCTTATCCATTCCACACCGACTCGCAAAGCCAAATCCAAGTACTTCTTCTCGGAAACTTTCGAATGCGCCCGCAATAGCGGATCTATCATATCCAGACACTGGATATGGAAATTGTGAGATCGCTTCTCCTGGCTTTCCATCTGCCAAGGAATGCCATTCATTAGGTCGACGACTTCATATCCGCGGCGGCTCCACCCATTCAACAGAATCTCTTCTGCCTTTGGAATAACGCCGGATTGGGCAACATTGTTGTCTAACTTTTCGAACGGTATCACTGCACAATTTCTCCAATACTGACGCGGAATATGCCTCTTTTATCCGGGTTCATCACAATCGCACCAGATGCGGGAAAGAATCCAACGCCATTAACCATGTTGGACGAACCCAACGAGTCCGTAACCGGATGACTACCTTGGCTGAGGTTGGGAAGCAACAATGAGGTGATACGTCCGGTCACTGCGTCATAAACGATGCAGTCAGCGGAAGATCTATCATGCTTTGACTCAGATAGCAGGAAAAAGAGCTTGCCATCGACAGAGGCAATATTACGAATGCAATTTTTTCCCAACCATCCTTCCATATGGAATACCGGCTGCGCCGAAGCCAACGAAAGCCTTACCAGCACGGCCCGTCCAGCATGGGAAGTATCATCGGTGCCCCAAATAAAATCACCATTTGGCAACGTGCAAAACTGTGTGAACCGCAGCACTCTTGGGTACGAATCCTTTGGAAGATCGGGGAAAAGCGGGTCTGGTAACGAAATCTCGCCCCATGACGTGCCATTGTCGTCACTGAGCCAGAAGCGGCAGTGCGCGCCGATATCGCCCGTCGCCAACACCCACTGTTCCAACTTTGCCGGATTGGGTCGGCAAACATGGAAATGGCGCAACTCCCCTTCCGGCGGGCGTACGGCTGCCGGGAGCGTTAATATTCTTTCCCACCCCTTCGCGGGTTGAGCTGGCCAATAGCGCCATACGCTCAATTCTTGAACGCCATCCTCTGGCCGCAGCGGAGCATATTCCGCATACATCACCGCGCCACTGGGGGACTCACCAATGCCTTGGGAACCATGCCAATGCCACGCCCCGGTATCCTGGGCACTGACGAGTTCGCCTCGATCATTAAAATGGTACATGCGGCCGGAAAAGGTTCGGACCAGACGCCCCCCACCGGAAAGCGAAAACACCGCGCGTATTTTGCTGTCCCACTCGGCGTCTGGAAATTCCGGCACCCATGATTCACCAAGATCGCGAGATACGTACAGCCGATTCCGAGAACCATTAGTTGCAACGATCTCCCGGAGATCGCCGCCGCCGTCCGGGGCCGCTACATAATGGTCTTCGACGAACACCAGCGAAGCCGAAGTCGATTGAATTAACTCGAACTTCAGATTCGCCAAGCCCTTTTCGCCGAACGGTATGATCGACTGAAATGCGGTAGAAGTCCGCGACTCCAGCGTTGGAACCTTCGACTTTTCCTTGACAACGTCAGTGGTTTTCACAGCAAGGCGACCAGGTTTGACGCCAACGAACCACTCCGACACCATTCCGGGAACGGCATCTTGGACCTTTACCAACGCCACCTCGAAGCCCACGCGCTTCATCGCGTTAAGAAACCAGTCGCGACCTACTTTCACGTCCGGTAGCTCGGTCTTTTCGGGCAGATACTCAAAATAGCCGGCGCGCGATTTAATTGCTCCCTTCAACAGGGGCTCGGCATCACCATCCAGCAGTCGATAAGGAGCTATATGCGTTAGAAAAACGCCGCCAGGCGCAATGACCCTATAGCATTGCTGCAATGCAATCTCATGCTCAGGAAAATAGTCAAAAAGCAGGCAACCAAAAACACCAGAAAAACTATCCGGTGCATATCGCGAGAGATCCCGCATATCAACGCCGGACTCATGATCAGATGAATACGAACCAAACAGCGAGGCAGATTTGAAATTCCTGAATACCGTTGCCAATATCTTTCGCTCTGCCCCGGTCATCGCAAAGCCGAGCAAAGGAAGTTCCGTTTCTCGCACACCAGCCGTAGTTTTACCAATGTGCTGACCAACAACAGGCACCATGGAACGGAGTCTTGCTCGGCTACCGCAACCCAGGCAATTCTGCCCTGCCTCAACGTTCTGCAATAAGTCGCCACAAACCGGGCATTCATTCACATTAAGCGCGATCGAATTAAATTCGGAATTCATTATTATATTCAGCCCAATCTAGAGATTGTTTTTCACGCGTATCAACAGTACTTTTCAAATAGCTCGATGGACTCGCGAATTCCATGATTTTTTCCATGGGATTCCAAAGGTCGAACCTCCAAGTAAAAT
>Ga0160451_100916_pt1 | contig 11428 bp, 10 predicted proteins | sample HID1975M_E1MG_FD_108270 | JGI IMG/M metagenome (GOLD analysis project Ga0160451, IMG submission 108270) | Enriched soil microbial communities from UW Madison campus, WI, USA - HID1975M_E1 MG | ecosystem: Environmental > Terrestrial > Soil > Unclassified | place: USA: Madison, Wisconsin... | reverse complement strand
GCTAAGCCCGCTGTACAACAGGGGCGTGAGGCCGGCAAGGAAGGCCGCCAGCACCATCATGAACAGTTGCGACTGCAACCGGCGGGTGGTCAGCAGGCTTTCGACGCGCTTGGCCAGCAGCATCAGGTGCACCTGGCCGTGCTCGAACAGCCGCTTGCCATTGAAACGCTCGATCAGCGGCGGGTAGGGGAAGCGGCCACGGCGTAGTTGGTTGCGCAACAGCAGGTAGAGCACGATACCGCCACTCATGGCGACCAGGCTCATGATCAGCGGGGCGTTCCAGCCATGCCAGATGGCCAGGCTGTACTCCGGCAACGTTCCCCCTACCACCGGCAGGGCAGCGGCGGCCAGCAGCGGGCCGACTGACTGGGCGGGGAAAATACCCACCACCAGGCAGGTGAGCACCAGCAATTCGACCGGCGCGCGCATCCAGCGTGGCGGTTCGTGAGGCGTGTGTGGCAGGTCCTGGGCGGTAGGGCCAAAGAACACGTCAACGGTAAACCGCAGGGCATAGGCAACACTGAAGGTGCCGGCAAGGGTAGCGATCACTGGCAGCGTGGCTTCGACCCAGGCGGTGGATGTGATGAACACGGTTTCGGCGAAGAACATTTCCTTCGACAGGAAACCGTTCATCAACGGCACGCCGGCCATGGAGGCACTGGCCACCATGGCCAGCGTGGCGGTGTAGGGCACCAGGCGGATCAGGCCGCTGAGGCGGCGAATATCGCGGGTGCCGCTTTCATGGTCGATGATGCCGGCGGCCATGAATAGCGAAGCCTTGAAGGTGGCATGGTTGAGTATGTGGAAGACGGCGGCAACAGCGGCCAGCGGGCTGTTCAAACCCAGCAGCAGGGTGATCAGGCCCAGGTGGCTGATGGTGGAGTACGCCAGCAGGCCCTTGAGGTCGTTCTGGAACATCGCTGCGAAGGCGCCCAGCAGTAGCGTGATGGCGCCAGCACCGCCGACGATCCAGAACCATTCTTCACTGCCCGATAGCACTGGCCAGAGCCGTGCCAGCAGGAATACGCCGGCCTTGACCATGGTCGCCGAATGCAGGTACGCCGATACCGGCGTCGGCGCTGCCATGGCGTGGGGTAGCCAGAACTGGAAAGGGAACTGCGCGCTCTTGCTCAAGGCACCGATCAGGATCAATGGCAGCAGCACGGGGTAAAGTGCGTGTTGGCGAACGGTATCGCCGGCAGCCAGGACCTTGTCCAGGTCGTAGCTGCCGACCACATGGCCGAGCAGGAGGGCCCCCACCAGCAGGCACAGGCCACCGGCGCCTGTGACCATCAGTGCCATGTACGCGCCGCGACGGGCGTCGGCGCGGTGGTGCCAGTAGCCGATGAGCAGGAACGAGAACAGGCTGGTCAGCTCCCAGAAGAACACCAGCTGCACCAGATTGCCTGAGATGACCAAGCCAAGCATGGCGCCCATGAAGGCCAGGAAGAAAGCGAAGAAGCGCGGTACCGGGTCCTGTGGCGACATGTAATAGCGCGCGTACAACGAGACCAGCGCGCCGATACCCAGTACCAGCACTGAGAACAGCCAGGCGAAGCCATCCATGCGCAGGACCAGGTTAAGGCCCAGGCTTGGCAGCCAGAGGAATTCCTCGCGAATCACACCGCCGTGAGCGACTTGAGGGTACAGCAGTGCTACCTGGACGGTGCCGACCAGGGCCACGAGCCCCGCTAGGATGGACTCGGCGTTACGTGCGTTGTGCGGCAGCACGGCTGCCAGGCAACTGCCCACGAACGGCAGAAGCAGTAGCACTATCAAGGACATAGCGTTCTATTCTGGAAAGGTTTGCAAGGATCATACGTGCCGAGCAGTTGATCACCAACACGCAAGCTGTCGCAGAATCATACAAACAGGGTGTGACAAGCTGTTTTTTTATAACAGTTTTTTACAGAGCATAGCCGTTGTTGGCTGATTCATCGGCCTGTTTCACCATCACCCAGCACTTCGGCTGCTTCGTCCGCAGCACTGGCACGGCGGATCTTCAACTCACTGACCACCACGGCGATGACGATCAGCAGGCCACCGATCAGTGCAACACCGGGCAGGCGCTCACCGGCGATGCGGCCGACGATCCCGGCCCATACCGGTTCGCCTGCGTAGATCAGCGTGGCGCGGGTTGGCGAAACCGATTGCTGTGCCCAGTTCATCGCTACCTGAATGATTGCGCTCATGGCGCCGAGGCCCAGGGCACTGAGCAGCAACAACCAGGAGAAGTCGGGTATGCGCTCCTGAGTCGGGACGATCATCAGGAAAGACAGCAGGGAGGCGGTCGCCAGTTGCACCACGGTGACGCGACGCACGTCGACCTGGCCGGCATAGCGGCTGATCAGGATAATCTCGGCGGCGATGGCCACTGCGCTCACCAGGGTCACGACTTCACCTTCGCTGAAATGCAGGGTGCCGCCCTCAGGCCCGGCCAGCAGCATCAGGCCGAGGAATGCCAGGCAGATACCGATGCTGGGCATCAGCCCTGGCCGACGGCCCAGCACCAGCCACTGCAGCAGCGGTACGAAAGGTACATACAGTGCGGTGATGAACGCCGACTGGCTGCTGCTGATGGTTTGCAAGCCCATGGTCTGCAAGCCGTAACCGAGCATGATGGACGCGCCGATCAGCACCCCGGCTTTCAATTCGGTCAGGGTCAGCCCGGGCAGTGCACGCGCCGAGACCAGCCCCACGAACAGCGCGGCGGCAGCGAAACGCAGGCCGACGAAAAACATGGGGCCGCTGACGGTCATGACGTTGTGCACCAGCAGAAAGGTGCCGCCCCATAGCATGGTGATGAACACCAGCACCAGTTCGGCTTTGCTCAGGCGCAAGTAAACGGAGGTCTGCGGGCTGCTGTTCGGTTGGGTCATGGCCTTGCGCACTCGGAGGGGGCGGCGCACAATCGCCGCAAAGTGGGCAGTATACTGCGCAATCGGAACAAGTGAGCAATATAGTGCACAAAGAATTCGCACACCGTGCCTCGGTACTGCAGCATGTGAGCCTCAATGTACGAAGCCTGCGCAATGCGCTGGGGATGAGCCAGGCTGCGCTTGCCGAGCGTTCAGGCGTGAGCCGGCGCATGCTGGTAGCGATCGAGGCAGGTGAAAAGAACGTCAGCCTGACCACCCTCGACCTGATCGCCGAGGCGTTGGGGGTCGCCTTCAGCACGCTGATCCAGGCGCCCGACCAGCGCGACACCAGTCGCATCGATGAACTGGCCTGGGCCGGCGAGCATCCGCAGAGCAAGGCGGTTCTGCTGGCCAGCAGCGCCGCCCGCAAAGAGGTGGAGATCTGGGAGTGGACCCTGGCACCGGGTGAGTGCTACATCAGTGAGGCCGATGCCGAGGGCTGGAGCGAGCAGATCTACGTGGCCCAAGGGCAGCTCACGCTGATCATCGAAGGGGCCGAGCATTGCTTGCAGGTCGGCCAGTTCCATGTGTTTCCCAGCAACTGCCGCTATGCCTACCGCAACGATGGTGCTGTGCCCACGCGGTTTGTACGCAACGTCGTGATATGAGCTGTCAGCCTTTCAGCAGTTCATCGGTCTTCACCACCTTGGCATAGGCAAACGCCAGCGCGGCCATCGCCGACGCCTGCACGTCCGCTGCCGGCACCTGCTTGCCATCGAAGTCGAGCTGCAACGTGGCACACGCATCATGGGCCACTGTGACGTCAAAACCGAAATCGGCGGCAGCGCGGGTGGCGGCGTCGATGCACATATGGCTCATGCTGCCAACGATGGTCAGGTCGGTGATGCCATGTTGATCGAGGGTGGTCTTGAGCGGGGTGTCACGGAATGCATTCACCTTGTGCTTGAGCACCACCGGTTCCCCAGCCACCGGCTGGACCTTTGCGTGGATCGCTGCGCCCTCTGAGCCTGGCACAAAGAACGGCGCATCGCTGCTTTCGAACTCATGCCGAACATGCACCACAAGGTCGCCGCGTTGGCGCGCTGCGTTCAGCAACTTGGCGGCGTTGTCGGCCGCCTGGTCAGCGCCATCAAGTGCCCATTTGCCCCCTGGAAAGTAATCGTTCTGGATATCGATGATGATCAGCGCCTGCTTGCTCATGCTGCCTCCTGTGGCAGTGGTCGTTGGATGACGATAGTTATAGGCTGTACGCAACGAGTTGAGGATTGGCGTGACCGACACAATGACGGCAAAAACTGACAGCCCAGGCAGCCTGGAGATCGGCCTGCTGCTTTACCCCGGCGCGCAGCGCGCGGCGGTGCATGGGCTCGCCGACCTGTTTAGCGTGGCCAACCGTGTCGCCGCTGAGCTCGGTGCTGTCGACCTTGCGCAAATTCGAGTCAGCCATTGGCAAGCGGATGAAACGGGTCAGTTGCAGCTCGTCGAGGACAGCCACCCCGGAGCCCCCCATGACGTGCGCGTGCTCATCATTCCTCCCAGCCTGGAAGCTGCACCACCGCCTGAGCTGCTCGAACTTCACCGGGGGCTACTGTGCCGTTGGCATGGCCAGGGCACGGTACTGGCCTCTGTATGCATCGGCGTGTTTTTTCTTGCCGCCAGCGGCTTACTGGACGGCCGTTCGGCGAGCACGCATTGGAATTACGCGCAAACACTGGCCCAGCGTTACCCCAAGGTCAGGGTTGAAGCCAACCAGCCGCTGCTGGATGACGGTGACATCATGACCTCGGCGGGGTTGATGGCCTGGACCGAGCTGGGCTTGCGCCTGCTGGACCGTTTTCTCGGCCCGTCGGTAGCGTGGGAAACGGCGCGCTATATGTCCGTGGAGCCGGTCACGGCGCCGTTACCCGGCACACTGTTCAATCCGCGGCTGGATCACGGCGATGCGGCGGTGCTCAAGGTGCAGCACTGGTTGCAGGCCAGTGCTGGGCAGGGCGCGGACTTGGCGGGCATGGCTGGTTGCGCCGGGCTGGAAGAGCGAACGTTCCTGCGCCGTTTTCGCGCGGCCACCGGCCTGAAGCCCACCGAGTACTGCCAGCAGGTGCGGGTGGGGCGCGCCTGCCGGATGCTGGAGTTCACCCGGCGCACCGTCGAGCAGATTGCCTGGGGCGTGGGATATCAGGACCCAGGCGCATTTCGCAAGGTGTTCCAGCGCACCACCGGCTTGACCCCCAGCGATTACCGGCGTCGTTTCGCGCCGCCTGGATGAACGCGCTATTCAGGGCAAATGCGGCCCAGGCCCTGCGTCGGCCAGATGGTCCTGACGGTTGCGTAGCGGGCATTCCTTGAGTGACATGCACCCGCAGCCGATGCAGCCGTCCAGTTGATCGCGCAACAGGATCATTTCGTCGATACGCCGGTTAAGGTCATCACGCCAGCCTTCGGACAGGCGCTGCCAATCCTCGGCCGTCGGAATATGGTCATTGGGCAGCGCGGCGAGTGCCGTTGCGATGTCGGCCAGCGGAATGCCCAGGCGTTGAGCCATCTTGATTACCGCAACACGGCGCAGCACCGCACGCGGATACCGGCGCTGGTTGCCGGCGTTGCGCGTGCTGCGGATCAGCCCCTTGGTTTCATAGAAGTGCAGCGCAGTGACTGCCACACCGCTTCGGGCGGCCAGCTGGCCGACACTGAGCAGCTTGTCCTGGGCCACTGGGGTAGTTTTCGGCATGAAAAAAAGCTCTTGACCTTGACTTAACTCGAGGTTTTACAGTGCTGGCCATCGCGCTGCAAGCGTCCGGAGCAAGGAGACTGTCCATGACGGCCAATCCGCATTCCCTGTGGTTTACCCAGATAATCGAATACGAAGTGCCTGCCGCACGCCAGGCGGCGCTCGCCCATGCGCTGGTGACGCGCAGTGAAGCGCTCGCCTACCGGTGCGAGGGCTTGCAAGGTGTGAGTGTTCAGGCCAGCGACGACGGCAGTCGGGTACTCCAGTACCTGCAGTGGCAGTCGCGCCAGGCCTGGGCTGCGGCGGCAGAATCCTTTATCGAAGAGCCTTTTCTCGACCTGGTGCGGCTACACCAGGCGCGCAGTGTCAACTTTGCCGCTTATCAGGCGCTGCGCAGCGTGGTGCGTGGCGCGGACGGTGGCCTGCATTGCCAGGTCGGCGAGCCTCAGGCGTACCAGGGTGCGTAGTGCGGGTAGCGGTCCAGGCGCGCGCCGACCACCATTTCGCTGATCCACGACGCGAGGATCGAGCTGTAGGCTTTCTGACTTTCCTCGCTGGAAAGCCCGTGATCGGCACCATCGACTATTCGATGGGTGAGCGAGTGGGCGCTGATGAAGGCCGAGCGATAGCTCATCAGCGTGGCATGCGGCACATAATCGTCCTGTTCCGATTCCACCAACAGCACATCGCCGGCGAATTCTGCGCAGGCTGCCAGGGCACGGTTGTCTGACGGCGCGAGCGGGCGCTGGCGGTAGGCGTTGAGGCGCTGGCGGTCGAGCGTCTGCTTGGGCGTGTCCCATTCGTCGTCCCAGTACATGGCCGGTACGCGCAAAGCCAGCCACTTAACCGGCCGCTGCAGGGTCAGCAAGGTGGCCAGGTAGCCACCGTAGCTGCTGCCGATGATAGCGATGGCGCTGCTGTCCACTGCGGGGTGGCTGACCAGCCGGTCGTAAGCCGCGAGCAGGTCTTTCAGGTTTTGCTCGCGAGTCACGGTCAGGCGCTGGCTCTCGGTCTTTTCGTGGCCGCGCAGGTCGAAGGTCATGCACACACAGCCCAGCCCGGTAATGTGCCTGGCGCGGGCCAGGTCGCGTTGCTGGCTGCCACCCCAGCCGTGCACGAAGAGGATGCCGGGCATTTTGCTTCCGGGGCTGACCAAGGTGCCGACGATGCTGTCATCGTCGACTTGCAGCTCGATGGTCTCACTCTGAATGGTCATGCTCGCGAATCCGCGCGAATTTGCTGAGTTGTCCGAGTTCACTGTCGTTTCCTTGGTAGAAGAGGGTGGCGTCAGCGGGCAGGTCGGGCGTGCCGAACACTTCGTGGGTGGAGGCATGCACCCGCTGCAGTGCCGGGTCGGCGGCAAATGCCTGCAGGGCCAGCAGCTCTGCGCTGCTGGCCCCGCCCAGGCGCCAGGATTGTTCGAGTACGCCGCTGCGCAGATGGCCTTGCGCGTCGAAGCCGCGGGCAATGTCGTAGTTGCGACGCGACGCGATGAAGCCTGGGAACTGCTGCTCGGCTGCCTGCTCGTAGGTCATGGCCTGGTTGATCGCCAGGCGCAGGTGATCCTCAAGTGGGAGTTGCAGCAGTGCCTGGTAATCGCCGCGAACCACGATCAGGTCAGAGCCGCCATAGACTTCGATGCCCTGGTGGTCGCGGGTCAATTGCTGGGTGCCGTGGTAGCTGCAGGTCAGGCCGGCAACGCGAACCTGGCCGACGCTGTAGGTTTCTACCCCACTGAGGTCCTCCTCCAGCACCAGCCCCCATAACCCCAACGCCTGGTCATCCATGTCGGCGAGCAACGGCTCCAGTTCGTCCAGTGCCACGATGACCTGTTGGCCGCGCCCGGCACAGGCCAGTACGGGCTTGAGCCGCAAAGGGCCGTCGCGCAGGAGTAACTCTGCGGCCCGGCGGGCATCGGCTTTGCTGAACACGGTATAGCCGCAGAGCAGCGCATCGCTGGCCTGGAGGGCGAATGCATCGGTCCAGCCGGGCGGGAAATTGGCGTTGGCCGGCAGTGGATGAGAGATTGCCTTGGTTGCCATGTAAGGATGACTGACCACACCGCCGAACAGGTCGTGCTCGGTATGGATGCCTATGGCCGCCTGGCGCTGTGGGTCGACCAGGGTTTCAGTCGGCAGGTAATAGTAGCCGTCGGCGGCGGTAGGGGAGTGATCGGGCTCTACGTGGTGGCAACCCAGAAGGCCGGCAATGCCGGCCGCCAGCTTCAGGTGCACGGCGTGTTCGTGTTCTGGGGTGTGCTCGCGTGTGTCGAGCAGTACGACACCTGTCTTCGGTTCGCAGGCGCTGGGCATGGGCATCAGCCTGTCTGCAATGAATGTAATGGTTGTGAAGCCCCATTGTTCGGGAAGTTCAGCCAGAAGCGATCGATGGTCCCGGCTTGATTGTAGGAAGCGTCCTGATTGCAGGTGTCGTCATGGGCATTGCATGCCGCGAGTTGGCCGTCCTGATTGCAGGGCAGTGGTGGCTGTTCCATTATCGTGCTTTGGGCTTAACCAGGCTGTGACCGCAGGAGTGCGCATGAACGTTCAGACCACCATCGAGCAGAGTGTTCCGCAGCGCCTGGCGCGCGTGCGTGAGGTAATGGCCAGGGAGGGCGTCGATGCCCTGCTGGTGCCCTCGGCCGATCCTCACCTTTCCGAATACCTGCCGGGCTACTGGCAAGGGCGCCGGTGGCTGTCGGGGTTCGATGGGTCGGTGGGCACCCTTGTGGTCACTGCCGATTTTGCCGGGTTGTGGGCTGACAGCCGCTACTGGGAGCAAGCGGACAAAGAGTTGGCGGGCAGTGGCATCGAGCTGATGAAGTTGCTGCCGGGCAAGCCCGGTGCGCTGGAATGGCTGGGTGACAACATCCGGGCAGCGGGCGCGGTGGCCGTGGATGGCGCGGTCATGGCCCTGGCGTCGGCACGCCAACTTGAAGAGCGCCTGAAGGCTCGCGATATCCGTCTGGTCACTGACCGGGACTTGCTAGCGCAGGTTTGGGATGGACGCCCGGCGCTGCCATCAAACCCGGTTTATCAGCACTTGCCGCCCCACGCTACGGTCAGCCGGGCGGAAAAGCTCGCCCAGCTGCGTAGCACTTTGGTGGAGAAGGGGGCAGATTGGCACTTCATCGCGACGCTGGACGATATCGCCTGGCTGTTCAACCTGCGTGGCAGTGATGTCTCCTACAACCCGGTGTTCGTTTCGTTTGCCCTGATTGGCCAAGAGCAGGCCACCCTGTTCGTCGGAGCGGGAAAGCTCGATGCGCACCTGCAGCATGTGTTGCAAGTCGACGGGATTGAGTTACGTGATTACTCCGATGTAGGCACGGTGCTGTCAGAAGTGGCACCTGGGAGTCGGCTGTTAGTGGACCCGTCGCGGGTAACCTGCGGTTTGCTGAAACACCTGGATGCACAGGTTCAACTGATCGAGGGGCTCAACCCGACAACGCTGAGCAAGTCACGCAAGGGCGAAGATGAGCTGGTTCATGTCCGCAGGGTCATGGAGCAAGATGGCGCTGCCTTGTGCGAATTCTTCGCTTGGCTCGAGGCGCATCAGGGCACGGAAGTCATTACCGAACTGACCATCGATGAACAGCTGAGCGCGGCGCGCGCCCGTCGCCCGGGCTTCGTGTCGCTGAGCTTCTCCACCATTGCGGCGTTCAACGGCAACGGTGCCATGCCCCACTACCGGGCTACCGAGCAGTCTCATGCCGTGATCGAAGGCGACGGCTTGCTGTTGATCGACTCGGGGGGGCAATACCTGGGCGGCACTACCGATATAACCCGCATGGTCCCGGTGGGCACGCCCAGTCTGGAGCAGAAAAAGGATTGCACCAGGGTGCTCAAGGGCATGATTGCCTTGTCACGCGCCACTTTCCCCCGCGGCATTCTTTCCCCGCTGCTCGACGCCATCGCGCGCGCGCCGATATGGGCTGATCAGGTCGACTATGGCCACGGTACCGGTCACGGTGTCGGCTACTTCATGAATGTGCACGAAGGGCCGCAAGTGATCGCCTATCAGGCTGCAACCGCGCCGCAGACGGCCATGCAGGCCGGGATGATCAGCTCGATCGAACCGGGTACCTACCGTCCTGGCGCCTGGGGTGTGCGTATCGAGAACCTGGTGGTGAACCGGGAGGCAGGCAAGTCTGCATTTGGCGACTTCCTCACATTCGAGACCCTGACGCTGTGCCCTATCGATACGCGCTGCCTGCTGGCGGATTTGCTCACAAAAGAGGAGCTGGACTGGCTGAACAGCTACCACGCGCAGGTGCGTGAGCGCCTTGCGCCGTTGCTTGCAGGCGATGCGTTGGCCTGGCTTGAGGAGCGTACGGCGCCGCTCTGAGTGGCTAGGGCAGCGTGTGAATGAAAGAAGGGCAGCTCATGGGCTGCCCCTTTCTTCATTTGCAGATGACGATCATGCTGCGGCTGGTATACCCGGCAGGGTTGATGCCGAAGAGGTAATCTCCCGGCTCCTCGCCAGTGTCGCCGGAGCGCGCGATGACTTTATAACCGCGCTTGCTGCAAGAGGTGGCTGCCTTGCTGTAGCACTTGTCCCAGGACGAAGAAAGGCCGGAGCAGTTGATATGCAGGCCCTTTTTTCCCTTTTTGACCTCGGTCTTGGCCGTTGCGGCACATCCAGCAATGGCCAGGACGGCCAGGATGAGCAAAATACGTTTCATTCCTGTCCTTAAATGCAGGGCTAATGGTGGTCTGACCCTGTCGTTATGGCTTCGGTTCTTCCTGAATCTTCCTTAGCTTCCGTGTTCGCTCAAGTAGATAGCCAAAAGATTATGACTTTGTGACAGCTTAATCAGCGAGGCGGGCCGCCACAATGGTTAATCCCATCCCAAATGAAAATATTTCTCAAATCAGTCGGCCGCAACGGGAGGATTCGCTTCCTTGCGCATCGACAAGGTGGCACCGACAGAAGCGGCAATGATGGCGAAAATCGCCAGCCATTGAGTCACGCTCAACAACTCACCCAGGAACAGCAGGCCAGATAAGGCGCCAATGGCTGGTTCAATGCTCATCAGCGTGCCGAATGTGCGTGCTGGCATGCGAGTCAGGGCGACCATTTCCAGGCTGTAGGGCAGTGCTGTCGAGAGTATGGCGACCCCGAGGGCCAGCGGGATGACTGCTGGGGTGAGCAGGGCGCTGCCCGCATGAACGATACCGATTGGCGCTACGAAGATGGCGGCGACCACAACGCCCAGTGCAGCACTCTGGATGCCATGCTCCGCGCCCGCGCGTTGGCCGAAGAGGATATACAGTGCCCAGCACACACCGGCACCCAGCGCATAGGCAGCCCCTGTCAGGTCCAGGGATTGGCCACCGTGACCGACGGGGATCAACAGCAGAAGGCCGGTGACCGCCAGGGCAATCCACAAGAAATCGATCAGCCGCCGTGAGGCGAAAAGCGCTACGGCCAGCGGGCCGGTGAATTCCAGGGCGACGGCGATGCCAAGGGGCGTTGTTTGCAGTGCCATATAGAAGAGGAAGTTCATGCCCCCCAGGGCCATGCCGTAAATGACCACGTTGCGCAGGGTGCTGGCGGTCATGCGCACGCGCCATGGGCGCAATATAAGCAGCATGATGATGCTGGCGAAGATCAGGCGCAGCGTCGTGGTGCCTTGTGCGCCGATTATGGGGAACATGCTTTTGGCCAAGGATGCGCCCGATTGTATGGATGCCATGGCGATGAGCAGCAGGCCGATGGGGAAGAGCGTGGAGGCCAGGCTGCGGGGCTGGGTGTTCATTTGTGGGCGGCGATCCTTGAGAGGGGAGAGGTGTGCAATATAGTGCGCAATTGCCGGGGG
>Ga0160451_100914_pt1 | contig 11442 bp, 11 predicted proteins | sample HID1975M_E1MG_FD_108270 | JGI IMG/M metagenome (GOLD analysis project Ga0160451, IMG submission 108270) | Enriched soil microbial communities from UW Madison campus, WI, USA - HID1975M_E1 MG | ecosystem: Environmental > Terrestrial > Soil > Unclassified | place: USA: Madison, Wisconsin... | reverse complement strand
GGAACGCGCGCACCAAGTGATCCGAAGCTGCCTTCGAAGCCGAATAAGGGGAATTGGGCGCATACGGCGTCGACTCGGTGAACTTGCCGGTATCGCCCAGCGTGCCGTAGACCTCGTCGGTGGACACGTGCAGGAAACGGAACGCATCGCGGGCAGTGCCTTGCAACGTCTTCCAGTAATCGCGCACCGCTTCCAGCAGCGCCAGCGTGCCGACGACATTGGTCTGGATGAAAGCGCCGGGGCCGTCGATCGAGCGATCGACATGGCTTTCGGCGGCGAAGTTCAGCACCGCATCGGGCTGGTACTCGGCAAGCAATCGCGACACCAATGGGCCGTTACCGATATCGCCCTGTACGAAGACATGATCGGAATTGCCTTCCAGCGAGGAAAGCGTATCCAGATTGCCCGCGTAGGTCAGCGCATCCAGGTTGACGATGCGTACGCCCGATGCGACCGCGCGCAGGACGAAATTACCGCCGATGAAACCGGCTCCGCCGGTGACCAGCCATGTCGGCACTTTGTTCTCCATTGCTTGCAAATACTGATTGTGATTGAGCGGATCCGACCGGATCAGAACGGAATATCGTCATCCGCGAAATCGTCCACCGGCGCCTGCTGTGCGGCCGGGGCCGGACGACGCGAAGGCGCTGATCCGCCGCCGGAACCGTATTCCTGGCGCTGCGGACGCGCGGCACGTTCGCCACCACCACCACCGCCGCCTTCGCCGCGTCCGCCCAGCATCTGCATCTCGTCGGCGACGATGTCGGTGGAATACTTCTCCACGCCATCCTGGCCGGTGTACTTGTCGTAGCGGATCGAGCCTTCGACATAGCACTGCGAGCCCTTGCGCAGGTATTCGCCGGCGATTTCGCCGAGCTTGCCGAAGAACACCACGCGGTGCCATTCGGTGCGCTCCTGCTGGTTGCCCTCGCGGTCCTTGCGCACGCTGGTGGTGGCCAGGCTGATGCGGGTAACCGCCATGCCGGACTGGGTGTACTTGGTTTCCGGGTCGTTGCCGAGGTTGCCGACCAGGATGACTTTGTTGATGCCGCGGGCCATGTCGTTTTTCCGTCTGGGCGCCCGCCGGTCGCGGGCCTGAACCAGTGAAGTATAGCCCCGCCACCCGAACCATCGGTGAGCCGCCCGGAGCCGTATAGGAAAATCCCGTGGCGGCAGGAGGCGCCCTGGCCCTTATAATTCAGGCACTTCCCCAGAGCCCGCGCATGCCTGCCGCCTCCCTTCTCCGCTCCGTGCCGTCCCTGCCCGCCATCCAGTCCCTCGCCGCGCCGGACATGGCTGCGGTCGATGCGCTGATCCGGTCCCGCCTGGCGTCCGACGTGGCGCTGATCAACCAGATCGCCGATCACATCGTCTCGGCCGGCGGCAAGCGGCTGCGGCCGATGCTGGTCGCGCTGGCCGGCCGCGCCTGCGGCGGCGGTGGCCCGGTGCACCACCAGTTGGCCGCGATCATCGAGTTCATCCATACCTCCACGCTGCTGCACGACGACGTGGTCGACGAATCCAGCCTGCGCCGCGGCCGCAGCACCGCCAACGCGCTGTGGGGCAACGCGCCGAGCGTGCTGGTCGGCGACTTCCTGTATTCGCGCAGCTTCCAACTGATGGTCGAGCTGGACCGGATGGAGGTCATGCGCATCCTGGCCGACACCACCAACCGCATCGCCGAAGGCGAGGTGCTGCAGCTGCTGCACGTGCACAACCCCGATACCGACGAGGCCGCGTACCTGCGCGTGATCGAGCGCAAGACCGCCGTGCTGTTCGCCGCCGGCACGCAGCTCGGCGCGCTGGCCTCCGATGCTTCCGCACAGGCGCAGCGGCAACTCTACGACTACGGCATGCAGCTGGGCTATGCGTTCCAGATTGCCGACGACGTGCTGGACTACACCGCCGATGCGGCCGAACTGGGCAAGAATCTCGGCGACGATCTGGCCGAGGGCAAGGCGACGCTGCCGGTCATCCACGCCATCGCGCACTCCGACGCGGCCACCTCGCAGCGCCTGCGCGACATCATCCAGCAAGGCGATGCCGACGCGATGCCGGACGTGCTGGCCGCCATCCACGCCACCCAGGCGCTGGACTACAGCCGCCAGCGCGCACGCGAATACGCCGCGGCTGCGGAACTGGCGCTGGAAGGCCTGGAAGAGAACGACGCGCTGGCGGCATTGCGCGGCCTGGCGCGCTACGCGGTCGAACGCACGCATTGACGCCTTCACTCGCGCAGCACTCGATTGCCTGCGCGGCCTGTAGCGCGGATTGCCGGATCTTCGGCTGCGAATATCGAATCGCCTTTGCGCAGTGCAATTCGCGCAGTGAAAGTCAGGATCCAGGTTCTACGCCATCGCGGCGGCCGATATGGCGAAAGCCGCGATGCAGCAGCCACAGGCCGCCGATCAGATAGGGCAGGCACGCCGGCACCCACATGATGAGGCCAGCCAGCTGCTGGTCGCCCATCGGATCCAGCCCGCGCGCGGCCGCGCGCGCCGAGCAGACCGGATACAGCAGCCGCCCGGAAAAGGTCAGCAACGCGCCCAGCAGGCCCATCTGCATCATCATCGCCACGATGACGACCAGGGCGGCGACCACGCCGGATTGCGGGTCGCGGATGCGGCGCAGCAGCGCCATCCACAGCCACAGCCCCGACAGCAGGAAACTGACATGCATCAGCGCGTGCAGTCGCGCGTCGTACAACGTGGCGGTGATGGCGGCGGGGTGATGCCAGAACCACATCACCGCCACCTGCAGGGCGGCGGCGGGCGTCAGCGCCATCGCCAGCCGTTCGTGCAGCCGCGCCAGCGTTCCATGCCAGCGGCGCGCGATCGCGTCCGGCAGCGCCCCGGCGATGACCGCGCCGGGACGCCCGGCCAGCAGCAGCGGCGGCACCAGCGCCATCAGCAGCATGTGCTGGCCCATGTGCGCGGCCAGCGACCACTGGCCGTAATCGTGCAGCGGACCCCAGGTCGCCAGCACCAGCAGCGCGATGCCGGCCCCGAACACCAGCGCGGGCAGTATCGCTGCTTCGTTCTGCGCACCGGGCCGGCGACGCAGGCGCCACCATCCGGCCGCATACAGCGCGCACGCCAGCGCTACCGGGCCCAGCATGCCGATCGCTTCACCCATGCCGCCACCGATGGTGAAGTCCAGGGCGGCTTGCGCTGGCGACGGCATCGTCATGGCGCGCCGGCTTCGTCGCAGCGAAGACTCCGGGAGACCTGCGCAGGCGATGCGGACCGATCCTTCACGCCGCTCTTTGCTAGCCTCGGCATTCCTGCGGGCGTGGAGCGATCGTGCATTTCTGGCTGAAATTCGCCCATATCGCGATGGTATCGCTGTGGTTCTCCGGCCTGTGCTTCCTGCCATGGCTGTTCATGGCGCACCGGCGCGGCGATGCCGATGCGCGCCCGCGCCAATTCAGCCGCATGGCCAACCTGGTGTACTTCCGCCTCGCCACGCCTGCGGCGGCGCTGTCCATCCTGCTCGGCATGCCGCTGATGCTCTATGCCCAGCCGGGTGCGTGGCTGGTGATCAAGCTGGCGCTGGTCGCGCTGGCGGTATTGCTGCACGTCTACTTCGGCCTGGTGATGTACGAGATGGGGCGCGGCAACGATCGCCATGGCGTCTGGTTCTTCCGCATCGCCAGCGCGGTGCCGATGGTGCTGGTGCTGGCGCTGGCCGCGGTGACCGCGGTCAAGCCGCGCACCCTGCTGCCGCTGCCGGCACCGCCCGGCGCCACACCATTCGTCGCCGATGCCGTGCAGCCGCGGAGCGTGCCGGTTCATTCGGCGGGCGGCGCGTCTTCGTCATCGTCGTCGACTTCCGGATCGTATTCGCCGTAGACGCCCACGCCGTGGCGGAAGCTGAGCGTGCCGCCCAGCCAGCCGGCCACCATCACCAGCAGCAGCATCGTCGCCGACAGCAGCAATCCCCACGGCCATACCGCCGCCACCGGGTCGGGCCAGCGCAGCCACACGCTGGCCGCGGCCAGCGCCAGCACCATCACCGCCGCGATCATGTGATTCCAGGCCGATACGTGCTGGCGAACCTCGCGGATCATGAACAGGTCGACGGTGCCGACCAGCCCCGCCAGCACCCCGATCGCCAGTCCCGCCACGCTCAGCCACAACGAAGCCTGCGCCCAGAACGCACCGCCCAGCCACAGGTGCAGCGCATCGGTCGGCAGCACCATGCTGAGGAAGGCGATCGGATACACCACCAGCATCGGATGGATCGGATGCTTGGCCAGCGCCACCTTGCTGGGGACGGTGTGGCTCTGTTCGGGCGGTGTCGGTTGTTCGAGCGTGTCCCTCATCCTTCACCTCATGGCGCGCATGGCGGCAGCATCGGCAGCGGCAGCGCGGTGAACAGCACCGCCAGCGCCGCGATGGCCGACAGCGACAGGCTCAGCCGCGCCAGGAAGCGGCCGCGTCCGTCGTCTCCGCCATCGCCCGCCTGCAAGACGCGCCCGCAGCGCCAGGAACGCCAGCCCCACCATGACAGCCACGACCAGGCGGCCAGCGTGACGGCCATCTGCAGCAGGCTCACCGTTTCCAGTCCGCCATGCTGCGTGCGCAGCCAGCCCTGTCCGCAGGCCAGACCCGACAGGCTGTAGATCGCCACGAAATGCAGCGCCCACACCGCCATCGGCAGCACGGCGCCGGTCAGCCGATCGGGCGCCACGCGCCTCACAGCGCCCTCGGGAACGCGTGGATCACCAGCCACGCGACGATGCCCTGGCCGACCGCATAGCGCCAGAACGCATCGACGATGCGCGGCTCCAGCGCCCGCACCGCATCGACATGGCCGCGGCGCGAACGCGCCCAGACGAAGGCCGCTATCAGCACGCCGATGGCCACATGCACGCCATGGAACCCGGCCAGCATCCACACCACCGAATCGTAGGCATGCGTCGACGGCGCGGCGACGATCTGCCGCAGCACCTGGACATGCACGGCGAGAAAACCGGCGCCCAGCGCCGCGCCCGCCGCCAACCCCAGTCGCAGGCGCACGCCATGGCCGCGCCGGTTGCCGCGCACGCCGGCGTGCACGGCCGCACCCGCGGCGATGAGCAAGGCGAGCGCGACGGCCGGGCCGCCCCACCCGCCCATGCCCCCCGTCGGCGGCCACACCGGCGCGCCCAGCCACAGGTAGAAATAGGCGAACACCAGCGATGCGAACAGCGATCCGTCGATCAGCAGCGAGATCACCAGTGCCCACCAGCCCGGCGCGTTGCGGCTGGCCGCCTGGCTGGGCAGCTCGAGCGCCGGGCCGGCCGGCAACCGCACCGGCGCATGGTGATCGCCGGTGGTCCACAGCCACACCGCGAATACGCCGAGCAACGGCAGCAGCATCGCCGCCGACAGCAGGTACTGCTTGGCGATGAAGCAGGCCAGCAGCGCGGCGATGGCCAGCGCGGCGAACAGCGGCAACGGCGTCGAACTCGATACGCGAATGACCTGTTCCGGCTCGGCCGTCAGCACGCCGGTGCCGAGCACTTCGCGATGCGCCGGCACCGGCCCGCCGAGCAGGCCGCCCATGCGCGCGCTCTCGCCGGCGATCTGCGGACGCATCCACAGCGGATCGCGGTTGTCGACCACCGGCATCGACGCGAAGTTGTACATCGGCACCGGCCACGGCAGCGCCCATTCCAGCGTGCCGGCCTGCCACGGGTTGGCCTCGGTGCGCCGGCCATGGCGGAAGAACAGCGCGATATCGACCAGGATCGCGACGATCCCGAACGCGAACAGGAAGCCGGCTGCGGTCGACAGCAGGTTGAGCCAGTGCACGCCCAGTTCCGGCGCATACGTGTACACGCGCCGCGGCAATCCCAGCAGCCCGGTCAGGTGCATCGGCAGGAAGGTCAGGTTGAAGCCGATGAACACCATCCAGAAACCGGCGCGGCTGAGCACCTTGGAGGGCGCGCGCCCGCTCACCAGCGGCAGCCAGTAGTACAGCCCGGCGAACATCGGGAACATCAGCCCGCCGATCAGCACATAGTGCAGGTGCGCGACGACGAAATGGGTGTCGTGCGCCTGCCAGTCGAACGGCACCAGCGCCAGCATCACGCCGGTCAGTCCACCGAGCACGAACACGATGAAGAACCCCATGATGTGCAGCATCGGCGCGCGCATCCACGGCCGCCCCGCCCACAGCGTGGCGATCCACGCGAACACCTGCACGCCGGTCGGGATGGCCACCGCCATGCTCGCCGCGCTGAAGAAGCTCAGCGCCAGCAGCGGGATGCCGACCGCGAACATGTGGTGCACCCACAGCCCGAAGCTCAGGAAGCCGGTCGTCACCACCGCCAGCACGATCGCGCTGTAGCCGACCATCGGCCGGCGCGCGAAGGTCTGCACGATCATCGACACCACGCCGGCGGCCGGCAGGAAGATGATGTAGACCTCCGGGTGGCCGAACAGCCAGAACAGGTGCTGCCACAGCAGCGGATCGCCGCCGCGCGCGACCTCGAAGAACACGAAGCCGAACGCGCGCTCGATCTCCAGCAGCACGCTGGCCAGGATCAGCGGCGGGAAGCCGAACGCGATCATGAAGGCGGTGACCAGCACGTACCACGCGAACAGCGGCATCTTCTGGATGCTCATGCCCGGCGCGCGCGTGATCAGGATCGCCACGATCAGCTCGACCGCGGCGGTGACCGCGGCGATCTCGGCGAAGGTCACGCCGATCAGCCAGAAGTCCACCCCCAGTCCCGGCGAGAACGTCGCGCCGGTCAGCGGCACGTACATGAACCAGCCGGCGTCGGGCACCTCGCCGAACAGGAAGCTCGAATACAGGAACAACCCGCCGAACAGGTAGCACCAGTAGCCGAACGCGCTGACGCGCGGAAACGGCAGATCGCGCGAGCCCAGCATCTTGGGCAGCAGGTACATCGCAAAGCCTTCCATGATCGGCACGGCGAACAGGAACATCATTGTCGTGCCGTGCATCGTCACGAACTGGTTGTAGCGCTGCGGATCCAGCACCTGCAGGCCCGGCCAGGCCAGTTGCAGGCGGATGAACATCGCCAGCATGCCGCCGATCAACAGGAAGGCCAGGCCGGTGGCGATGTAGCGCAGCCCGATCGTGCTGTGGTTGACCGCGGTCAGCTGGCCCCACAGACCGGGCCGGTTGTCCCACAGCCGCGCCAGCGCGGCGCGCTCGCGATCGTGATCGAACGGCGGCCAGGCGCTCATCGCGGCGGCTCCGTCGCGATATTGAGTCCAGCAATATCGTCGCCGCGCAGCCAGCGCGCATAGTCCTGCGCCGGCAGCACCACGACGTCGAACGCCATGTGCGTATGCTCCAGCCCGCAGAACTCGGCGCATTGCCCGCGCATCCGTCCGGGCGTGTCGGCGCGCAGGCGCAACGTGTTGACGCGACCGGGGATGGCGTCGATCTTGCCGCCCAGACGCGGCACCCAGAAGCTGTGGATCACGTCATCGCTGCCGATGCGGAATTCGACCAGTTCGCCGGCCGGCATGACCAGCGTATTGATCGATCGCCGCGTCGCCGCGCCCTGCTCGTCCAGATGGCGGAACTCCCATTCCCACTGCCGCGCGTCCACCTCGACGATGCGATCGCTGGACTGGCCCCAGGCCACCACCTGCCGTCCGCTGACGGTGCCGTAGATCAGCAGCGCCAGCAGCACCACGGTCGGCATCACCAGCCCGCCCAGCAGCACCAGCCGCGACGGGTCGCGCAGCCCCTGGCGCCGGCGCATCGCCCATACCAAACACGCCATCACAAGCGCGAAGATCGCCACGCTGCCGGCCAGCATCACCCACCAGATCTGCGCGATCGCGGCCGCCGCCGGGCCGGCCGGATCAAGCGCCGACTGCACGCCGCGGCAACCCGATATCGCCATCGCGAACGGCAACAGCGCGAGACACCGCGATCGCGATCCTGCGGCCTGCCGTCTGCCTTCCCCGCATCGGCGCGCGAATTCCCCTGTCATCGAAACGGGCCGCTCAGCGCGGCACCAGTCGCAGCACCCGGCCTTCCTTTTCGTCGGTAACCACGTACAGGGCGCCATCCGGACCGGTGCGCACGTCGCGGATGCGGTTCTCCAGCTCGGCCAGCAATATCTGCTGCGCGCCCGGACCCGGCTTGCCGCCGGCCATCGGCACACGCCGCAGGCTTTCCTCGGCCAGCGCGGCGACGAACAGGTGTCCGCGCCAGTCCGGGAATAGGTCGCCGTCGTACAACGCCATGCCGGCCGGCGCGATCGACGGCGTCCAGTGCAGCAGTGGCTGCTCCATGCCGGGCATCTTCTCGAACGGGCTGATCAGCGCGCGGCTGTAGTCGCGGCCGTAGGTGATCACCGGCCAGCCGTAGTTGCGGCCGGGCTGGATCAGGTTGAGTTCGTCGCCGCCGCGCGGACCGTGCTCGTGCGCATAGAGATTGCCGTTGCCGGCGTCGCGCACGATCGCCTGCACGTGGCGATGGCCGTAGCTGTAGATCTCCGGCAGCACATCCGCGCGGCCGACGAAAGGATTGTCCTGCGGCACGTTGCCGTCGGTGCCGACGCGGACGATCTTGCCGATGTGGGTGTCGAGCTTCTGCGCCTGTTCGCGGAAGAAGAAGCCGTCTCCCACGCCCATCAGGATCGTGTTGTCCGGCAGCAGCAGCATGCGCCCGCCGGCGTGCGCATCGCCGGACTTGGCCGGGTGCGCGGTGAAGATGGGCTGCACATTGGTCAGCTGCTGGCCGTCGAACGTGGCGCGCACGATGCGCGTGTGGTTGGCCTTCTTGTCGCCGTGCACGAACGAAAGATACAGCGTGCCGCTGTCGGCGAAATCGGCCGCCGGCAGCACGTCCAGCAGGCCGGCCTGGCCGGAGTGGAACACCGCCGGCAAGCCTTGCACCGGTTCGGCGCGCAGCTGGCCGTTCTCGATCACGCGCAGGCGACCCGGATGCTCGGTGACCAGCAACCTGCCGTCGGGCAGGAACGCGACCGACCACGGATGCTCGAGGCCCTCGGCCACCGTTTCGACCTGGTACTGGGGCGAATTCGCCTGTGCGGGTGCGCCCCACAGCGCGCCGATGGCCAGCAGCGCCGGCAGCAGGAATCTCGTCATCACCGGTTCTCCATGTGGTTTGTGGAAGATGGGCGCGCAGGCCGCGTCCCGCATTTCTTTTCAACCTCATCACATACGGGGAGAAGAACCGGTGAAAACCTCCAACATGGGCAGATTCGTGGCGGCGTTCGTCGCCGTGCTGATCCTGGCGATCGTGTGGGGCTCGGTCGTGCAGACCCACTACAACCTCGAAGCGCTGGCGGGCCTGGGCGTCGATATCGGCGCGGTGCGGATGTCGACGACGATGCGCGACATCTTCGGCGGCTTCTTCCCGACCTACGGCGGCTATGTCGTGCTGCCTTCGCTATTGGTGGCCTTCGTGGTCGCCGCGTGGGCCTCGCGCCACGCACTGAAGGCGCGCATCCCGCTGTACGCATCGGCGGGTTTTCTGGCGCTGCTGGCGGGCATCCCGCTGGTCAACAAGCTGGCGCCGGTGGCGCTGCTGGTCGGCGCGACGCGCGACTGGAGCTGCACGTTCTGGATGGCCGTCGGCGGCGCGGTGGCCGGCCTGCTGTTCGCGTTGCTGACGCGTGCGCCCGGTGCGTGGGATCAGCGGCCGGCTGCACGTTCGGTGCGGACGGGCGAACCGGTCACGGGCTGAACTGTCGAATTCCGTCGTCCCCGCGCAAGCGGGGACTTGGCGTCTTTCTCTTCGCTTCAAACCAGATACCAAGTCGCTTGATCCGGCTTCGCGGAGGATAATGCGCGGGGGGTTGACGAACGAAATGGATACCGCGATTACGCGATTCCCAATCCGGCGATCGCGCTGATGCGGTCCGGATCGAAACCCGCCAGCGCGGCGAAGTCGCGGCCGCGCGCCACGTAGTCGGCGTATTGCCCGAAGCTCGGCGCGCCCGGCGACAACAACACCACGCCCTCGCCCTCCAACAGCGCGCACGCCTGCGCCAGCGCCTGCGCCATATCGGGCGCCGACGCCAATGCGAAAGCGCCCTCGTCCGCCAGCGGCGCCAGCAGATCGTGGATGCGCGGGCCGTTGGCGCCCATCGTGATCACCGCGCGCGGCGCGTGGACCGCGATGCGCGCGGCGAAATCGTGCCAGTCCAGTCCGCGATCGTGTCCGCCCAGCAGGATCGCCACCGGTTGGCTGGTGAAGCATTCCAGCGCCGCCAGGCTGGCGTAGGGCGTGGTACTGATCGAGTCGTTGACGTAGGTGATGCCGTCGTGCGTGCCGAGCGTCTGCAGCCGGTTGGGCAGCGGCTGGAAGGACTGCGCGGCCGGCGCCAGCGACAACGCGTCCTCGCCGACGGCTTCCAGCGCGGTCAGCACCGCGCACAGGTTGCCGCGGTTGTGGCGGCCGGGCACCGGCACGGTGGTCGCGTTCAGGACGAAGTTATCGCCGCGATACAGATCGTCGCCGCGCAGGTGCCAGCCATCGCCGCGGTTGAACCAGCGAATCTCGCTGTGCGGCAGCGCCAGCGAGGCCAGGTGCGGATCGGCGGCATTGAGCACGGCGATGCGCGGATGCGCTTCCGTCACCAGCGCCAGCTTGTCGTCGATGTAGCGCGCCTCGCTGCCGTGCCAGTCCAGGTGTTCGGGAAACAGGTTCAGCACCACCGCCACATCGGGACGCACGCTGCTGTCGGCCACGTCGCGGGTCTGGTAGCTGGACAGCTCGATCGCCCACCAGCGCGGCGCAGGGTGCGGATCCAGGACCTCCAGCAGCGGCAGGCCGATGTTGCCGGCCAGTGCGGTGCGATGGCCGCCGGCGCGCAGCAGGTGCGCCAGCAACGCGGTCGTCGTGCTCTTGCCCTTGGTGCCGGTCACGCAGATCGTGCCGGCGGCGACATCGCCCGCCGCCGCCTGCGCGGCGAACCACAGCGCGGTACCGCCGACGAAGCGCGTACCCCGCGCGGCGGCCGCCAATGCCTCGGGCCGGTACGGGCTGATGCCGGGCGACTTGATCACCGCGTCGAAGGCCGACAACGCATCGGCGTCGACCCGGGTCTGGACATCCAATGCGGCATCGCCCAGTGCGGCCGCGCTGGCGGCTTCCTGCGCGTTGCAGAACAGCGTCAGCGGCTGCGCCGGCAGGGCATCGCGGATCGCGCGCCATGCCGCCCGGCCTTCGCGCCCCCAGCCCCACAGCGCGACAGGCCGGCCTTCAAGCTGCGAAATTCGCACGCAGGCGCTCCCACAGCGGCGCGGGAATGCGATGTTCGCCCTGCAGCTCCAGCAGCGGCGCGATGGCCAGTTCGGCCGGATCCAACTGCGGGCGGATCTCGCGGTTGAAGCGCATCACCAGCGCGTCCTCCTGCCACTCCGGACGCTCGCCCAGCGCCGCCATCGCCGCGCGCGACTCGCGGCCCTCGCCGACGCATTCGAACGGCTTGTG
>Ga0160451_100912_pt1 | contig 11460 bp, 9 predicted proteins | sample HID1975M_E1MG_FD_108270 | JGI IMG/M metagenome (GOLD analysis project Ga0160451, IMG submission 108270) | Enriched soil microbial communities from UW Madison campus, WI, USA - HID1975M_E1 MG | ecosystem: Environmental > Terrestrial > Soil > Unclassified | place: USA: Madison, Wisconsin | collected... | reverse complement strand
CGGGCGGTGTCGCCGCGGCGCAACAGCCCGGCCAGTTGCAGGACGAGGACCGCGCACAGCAGGCCGATGAGGATCAGGGTTTCCGGTTGCATGGCGCCAGTGTAGCGGCTGGCGTCTCAGCGCCTGCGCCGCTTTCCGCGGATGGACACGGGTCCGTCGCCGCAAACGCGGCCCGTCGCCGACCGGTCGGGCGCATAGCTTTGCTGCGCCGTCTTCGGCGACACTCTGCCGTCTTTTCCTTCAGCGAGACGTCCATGTCCTGGCTCCGGCGCAAGTCCATCGACACCATCACCGTGCACGAGGCCGGCCGCCGGCTGGTGCCGACGCTGAGCTGGCCGCATCTGATGGCGCTGGGCATCGGCGCGATCGTCGGCACCGGCATCTACACGCTGATCGGCGTGGGCGCCAACCTGGCCGGGCCGGCGGTGCTGCTGTCCTTCGCCGTGGCCGGCATCGTCTGCGCCTGCGCGGCGCTGGCGTACGCGGAAATGGCCACGATGATGCCGGCCGCCGGCAGCGCCTACACCTACAGCTACGCGGTGCTGGGCGAGGCGATCGCCTGGATCGTCGGCTGGAGCCTGATCCTGGAGTACTCGCTGGTCGTCAGCGCGGTGGCGGTGGGCTGGTCCGGCTCGGTGGTGGAATTCCTCACCGGCATGGGCATCAATGTGCCGCAGGCGATCGCGGCCGGGCCGCACGCCGGCGGCGTGGTCAACCTGCCGGCGGTGCTGATCACCTTCGTGGTCGCCGGCATCCTGATCGCCGGCACCAAGGAAAGCGCCACGCTCAACGCGGTGCTGGTGGTGGTCAAGGTGGTGGCGCTGGGCGTGTTCGTGGCCATCGCGCTGCCGCACTTCAATCCGGACAACCTGCAGCCGTTCATGCCGTTCGGCTTCGCCAAGGAGATGGGCGCCGACGGCGTCGAGCGCGGCGTGATGGCGGCGGCGGCGATCATCTTCTTCGCCTTCTACGGGTTCGATGCGATCTCCACCGCCGCCGAGGAGACGAAGAACCCCAAGCGCGATCTGTCGATCGGCATCATCGGGTCGATGGTCGGCTGCACGCTGATCTACATCGCCGTGGCGCTGGCCGCGGTCGGCGCGATGAGCTACACCGTGTTCGGCCAGAGCCCGGCGCCGCTGGCGCTGATCATGCGCGAACTGGGCCAGGGCACCGCCGCCGGGATCGTCGCCGGCGCCGCCGTGGTCGCACTGCCGACGGTGCTGCTGGCGTTCTTCTACGGCCAGAGCCGCATCTTCTTCGTGATGTCGCGCGACGGCCTGCTGCCGCGCGGGCTGTCCAAGGTCAATCCGCGCACCGGCACGCCGGTGGCGATCACCGTGTTCACCGCGATCCTGGTCGCGGCGCTGGCCGGCGTGGCGCGGCTGGACGAGATCGCCGCGCTGGCCAACGCCGGCACGCTGGCGGCGTTCGTCGCGGTGGCGGTGTGCCTGCTGGTGCTGCGCCGGCGTGATCCGCTGCGCCCGCGCGTGTTCCGCACGCCGCTGGCATGGGTGGTCGGGCCGATCGCGATCCTCGGCTGCCTGTACCTGTTCTGGAGCCTGCCGCTGCGCACGCAGCTGTGGTTCGCGCTGTGGAACGTGGTCGGCGTGGTCGTCTACCTGGCCTACAGCCGGCGCTCGAGCCAGTTGGCGAAGCAGTGACGGATGGCGGGATTGGACCGCCTCGCACCGCGAGGTAGCGACGGCCGTATCCCGTAGCGCCGAGCTGGCTCGGCCGTATCGGCTCCGGCATGGAGGGCGGCGGAGCAAGCTCCGCTCTACAAAAGAACAGCCGCCGCACGGCGGGAATGAAGCCGGAGCGATCGCGCCATCCCGATGCAGATGGGATGGCGCCGATGGATAGAAGGCGCTGGTCTTCGCCTGCGCAGGGACGACGGTTTGATTCCTGCGCTGGCCGAAACTACGGCCGGCGATCGGCATCCGCCACCGCGACGCGCGCCGCGTGATCCTGAGCCTGCCGCATCACCCGCAGCAGGTTGCCGGCCCAGATGTCGGCGATCTGCGCCTCGCTATAGCCCTTGCGCAGCAGCCAGGCGGTGATCTTGGGCAGGTCGGCCACGCTCTGCATGCCGTCGATGCCGCCGCCGCCGTCCCAGTCCATGCCGATGCCGACGTGCTTCGGCCCGGCCACCGCCAGCAGGTGCTCGAGGTGGGCGAAGAAGTCCTCCAGCGTGGCGCGGCGGATCGGGTGCTGCGCATCCAGTCCGCGCTGCAGCCGTTCCAGTTCTGCGCCTTGCGCCAGGGTCATGCGCTCCCAGCCGCCGAAGCTGTCCTGCAGCGCCTTCTCGGCCGCCTTGCGCGCCGGCGTGGCGCCGGTGTCGATCAGGTAGCCGCCATAGGAATTGACCTGGATGACGCCGCCCTTGCCGGCCAGCTGGCGCAGCCGCGTGTCGTCGAGGTTGCGCGGATGATCGTAGAGCGCCCGGGCGCCGCTGTGCGAGGCCACGAACGGTACCGGCAGCGACGCGATCATCTGGTCGAACGCGGCATCGGACGCATGCGACTGGTCGATCACGATGCCGCGCCGCACCGCCTCGTCCATCAGCGCCTTGCCCGCCGGGCTGATGCCGCCCCATTCCGGGCCCTTCGGATCGGTGGCCGAATCGGCCAGTTCGTTGTTGGCGAAATGCACCAGGCTGATCATCCGCAGGCCGGCGCGGTCGTAGAAGCCGAGCAGGCTGGGATCGGCCACCAGCGGGCTGGCGTTCTCCATGCTCAGGTACACCACGCGCTTGCCCGCCGCCTTGATCCGCGCGGCATCGTCGGCGGTCAGCGCCAGCGCGAACTGCTGCGGATGCGCGGCCAGCAGTTCGCGGATCTCCATCAGCCGGCGCAGGCCGGCGTCGCGCTCGTCGCGCCACGCCTGCGGCGTGCGCTTGCCTTGGCCGGTGTAGATCACCCAGAAGCCGCCATCGAGCGCGCCTTCGGCCATGCGCGGATAGTCGACCTGCGCTATCGGGTTGCCGTCGTGCGAACGCAGGATGTCGAAGTCCGGCCGCGCGAAGTTGGCCGGCGTGTCGAGATGGCTGTCCAGCGTCAGCAGCCGCTGCTGCAGCGCGGTCGCGCGCGCCAGTTCGGCCTGGGTGAACTCGATCGCGTGCGCGGCGAATGGACTGGCGAGCAGCAGGGACAGCAGCAGGGAGCGACGGCGCATGGCGTGATCCGATGGGAGACCACGCCGACCTTACCGCCTGCGTCGGCGTCGGCGGAAGTCCCTGGAAGAATGCGCCGGCCAGCCGCCCGTGGGAGCGACGCCAGTCGCGACCAGTGATCGGGCCTCGTCGCGACTGACGTCGCTCCCACATAGGCCAACACTCGATCAGCCGCGCGTGGCCGGCACCGGCGCCTGCGCGGCGATCACGCCCTGCGCGCGCAATTCTTCCCAGAACGCGGCCGGAATCGCCACGTGCATCGACGCGACGTTGGCCGCGGCCTGCGCGGCATTGCGCGCGCCCGGCACGATCGCCGATACCACCGTGGGCGCGGCGGCGAACTGCAACGCGGCGGTGCGCAGATCGATGCCATGCTTGCGCGCCGCCGCCAATGCCTTGGCGCGCTTGTCGGCCGCGTCGGCCGGCACCGGCTGCGCGCCGTAGAGATAGCGGTCGCGCCCGGCCAGGTAGCCGGCCAGCAGCGGCGATCCGACGATCACCGAGATGCCGCGCGCTTCCAGCTTGGGGAAGGTGTTGCGCAGCGCCTCGTCGTGGTCGAGCAGCGAATACTGGCAGGCCAGCAGGAAGATGTCCGGGTCGGCCACCTCGATCGTGCGCAGCGCCGGCTGCGGCGTGTTGACGCCCAGGCCCCACGCCTTGATCAGGCCTTCATCGTGCATCTTCGTCAGTTCCGGGAACGCACCGGTGCGGGCCTGTTCGAAGTATTCGGTCCAGCGCTCCTTCATGTCGCCGTTGTCGGGCGACAGGTCGTGCACCAGCACAATGTCCAGGTGCGAGAGGCCCAGCCGCTGCAGGCTGTCCTCGACGCTGCGGCGCACGCCGGCGGCGCTGTAGTCGTAGCGGTAGTCGAACGGCGACGGCTGCTTCCAGTTGGTCTTCGGCGGCGTGCGCGTGGCGGTCAGCAGGCGGCCGATCTTGGTGGACAGCACGTATTCCTCGCGCGGCCGCTCGTGCAGGAACTGGCCGAAACGTCGCTCGGACAAGCCCAGTCCGTACCACGGCGACGTGTCGAACAGCCGCATGCCGCCATCCCACGCCGCCTGCAGCATGCCGCGGATATCGGCGTCGGTATTGGGCGCGAAATTGTTGCCGGCCGGCGCACCGCCCTGGCCGATGCGCGGTGTCGGCGGCCGCCACTTGTCGGCGCCGGAAGGCGTGTTGGCCGGCAGTGACTTGGCGTCCTTGCGACCCTGAGTGGGCAGCACATCGCCCGGACGGGTCTGGGCGGCGGCCAGCCGCGGCGTGGTCAGCGCGGCGGCACCGGCGGCCGCGACGGTCAGGAACTGGCGTCGTGTGGAAAGCATGGTGACCTCCGTGCGTGGGGATGGCACCCGGAGTCTGCGCGGCGGCGCGCGGGCGCCACGCAAGTCTCGCGCGCGGGCGTGCTGCGTCAGGTGAAGAGCGGCTAGGCGTGTTACGCCCGTGAAGATGAGATGCGTTGGGCGCCTGCGGTACGGTGGCGAGTCGCGCGGTGCAGCCTGGGATAGCGCCAAGGCAAGGCGCGCAGCGCCGCATCGTGGCGGCGGCCGAAGCGTCAGCAAATTTTCTTCGCACGCATCTCGAAGGGAATAACGCGCGCTAGTCCAGCACGCGGCAAAACACCGCCTCGAGGTAGCGCGATTCCTGCACGTGCGCCATGAACGATGATCGCCGGCGCCGGCGACCTTGAGGATCTGGATCGTCCGGCCGGAGAAGATCGGCCGCGCGGTGCAGCCGGACCAGACCGCGCAGCGCCTGGACCAGCGCCTGCAAGACCACGGCGGGGGCGCCAACGTGGCCGTGCTGAAGTCGGTGGTGACCCAGGCCGGTTCCGCCATTCCCGGTGATGCCGCTGTACACCAGCATCGTGTTCAAGGTGATGAAGGAGCGCGGCCTGCACGAAGGCACCATCGAGCAACGGGATCGCCTGTTCCGCGAGCGCATGTGCCGCGCCGACGGCCAGCCGGCCGAGACCGACGACGAGAACCGTTTGCGCCTGGACGACGGGGAACTGCATGAGAACGTGCAGATGGCCGCCAAGGCACTGTGGCCGCAGGTCACCAGCGAGGATCTGTTCCAGCTGACCGACTACGCCAACGACAAGCACGAGTTCCTGAAGCTGTTCGGCTTCGAGCGCAGCGACAGGACGGCCCCCGGCAGTCCGGCATCCCTTGTGGGAGCGACGTAAGTCGCGACTAGACACCCCCAACGTCGCGACTTACGTCGCTCCCACAGGGAAGACGCCGGCACGGCGGTCAATGCACTGGCGCGCAATCCGCTCCCAGCGCGCGCACGCGGATATCGCGCACGCGCACGACGTCGCCATGGTCCTGCAAACCGATATGGCCACGCCGCGCAACGGCGAAATCCGCCTGCCCGGCGAACTTGCTGGCGGCCACGCGCCGGCGCCAGTCGTCGCTGTCCAGGTCGTAGGCCGCCACGCGCACGCCGTTGAGCCAGTGCTCCACGCGCGCGCCGCAGGCAACGACACGGGCCAGGTTGTACCCGTTCGCCGGCCGCAACGATGCGCCTTCGGGCACGACGAGATCATAGACCGCACCGGCGCGATGGCTGGCGATGAAGCGGTCTTCGGCCCGCAGGTCGTCCAGCAACTGGAACTCCACCGCACGCGCCCACACCGGTTCCGCATCGATGGCACGGTAGAACAGGCCGCTGTTGCCGCCCGGCGCCAGCTGCCATTCCAGTTCGAGTTCGAAATCGGCGAACGTATCCTCGCTGACGATGTCGCCGCCGCCGGGCGCTGTCAGCACCAATGCGCCATCGACGACCTGCCAGCGCGGGTCCAGCATGGCGCCGCCGACATTGCGCCAGCCCTGCGTCGTCCGGCCGTCGAACAGGGATTGCCAACCCGCCGTTTCCTTCTCCGGCGGCGGCGCACCGGCGCATCCGGCCGACAGGACGGCGGCGATCAACGCGGCGGCGTGGGCGCGCATCCCGCTCATTCCAGGATCCTCTCCGCATCCACGATATCGACACCCAGCATCTGCCCGAGCAGCGCATCCATCCACGGCTTGTGCGAAGCGCCGACGATGAACAACACGCGCGCGCCCGGCCGCTCGCGGAACGCGGCGCGCACATTGGCAGCCATGCGCAGGTTGCGCGCTTCCCAGCCCGCCACGTACTGGCGGCCATAGCGCTCCGGCGATGGCTCGGCCATCGCCGCGCCGAAGTCAGCGGCCAGCGCGACGCGCAGGTAATCCGGACTGTTGACGAGACGGTACAGCGGCAACATGTCGCCCTTCGCGCCCAGCGCCATTTCCCTTTCGCGCATCGTGCGCGCCTCCGCCGATGCGCCGTCCCATGCCCGCTGGATGGCGTTGCCATACGCCTGCACATCGCTTATGCGCAGGTTGTCGCCGGTATGGTCGTCGCTGGGCACCACGCGCTGCAGGCCCAGCCGCACCGCCAGCCGCGAGCCGATCTGGTAGCTCTCGTTGTTGTAGCGTTCGCGCTTGCGCATGGCCGCGACCAGGGTTTCATCCAGTCCATCGCCGGCACGCCGTTCGGCCTCCGGCAGCAACAGCCACTGCACCAGCGCCGAGGCATTGTCGCCCGCGGCCAGGAAGACCGCGGCCAGGCGCCGGCGCTGCGCGGGCGTGGCGCTGTCGAAGCCGCCTTCCAGCAAGCGCTCCGCTTCCACGATCGCGGCCGGCACGTCCAGGCCGGTGGCGGCCTTTGCCGCACTTGGATCCGGGCAGTACGTGTCCACAGCGTCCTCGCCGTACACAGCCGCATGCCGCCGCATCAGGTCGCAGGTCTCGCCCGGCATCGACTCGATGGCGATGACATCGGGCTTGAACGCCGCCAGCCGGTCCAGCACCGGCTCCAGCGATTCGGCGCGGAATCCTTCCGGCATGCCCGACAGGTGCACGCTGCCGAGCACCAGCACCTGGGCGCGGGAACCGGCCATGCCGTCATCCAGCGTCGACAGATCGATCTGCGCCGATACGGGAAAGGACGGGAGAAGTCCCAGCGACAACCATGCGAACCATTTGCCCATGTGCTGCTCCGAAGAAAGAACGCAGGCGCCATGATTCGCGAAAGCGCGCTTGCGGGGATGTGCCATTGGTCCACCGGCCAGGCATTCCCCTGTAGGAGCGGCTGACCAGCCATTCGGCTGTTGAAGACCAGTCGCGACAGGAGACGTTGGAGCCTTTAAGCCATGGGTCGACGCGGATAAAGCGGATGAAAGCCCAAAGCTGTATCCGTGTTGATCCGTGTTTCCTGTTCTTTGGTTTTTTCGGTCGGTTGAAGCCGCTCCTGCAGGGACGAGCGGGGATGGATTCAATCCACCACGCGGCAGAACACCGCCTTCAGGTAGCGCGATTCCTGCACGTGCGCCATGAACGGGTGGTCGGGGCCGGCGCCGGCGACCTTTAGGATCTGGATCGTGCGGCCGGAGAAGTAGGCGGCGCGGCGCAGCATGTCGAGGAACTGATCCTCGGCCACCAGCCCGGTGCACGAGAACGTGGCGAACAATCCGCCCGGCTTGACCACGCCGAGCGCCAGCTTGTTCATGTCCAGGTATTTCTTCAGCGCGCCGATGACCTGGTCGCGATCGCGGGTCATCTTGGCCGGATCCAGGATCACCACGTCGAACCGGTCGCCGCGGTTGGCCGCATCGCGCAGCCACGGGAAGATGTCGGCCTGCACGAATTTCGGGCGCACGTTGTTGAGCTTGGCGTTGCCCTTGGCGATGGCGATGACGTCCTCGTCGATGTCCACGCCGATCACCTCGGCGGCGCCACGCGCGGCCGCGTACACCGCGAACCCGCCGGTGTTGCAGCACAGGTCCAGCACGCGCTTGCCTTCGACCTGCTGGCTCAGCCACTGCCGGTTCTCGCGCTGGTCGGCGAAGAAGCCGGTCTTGTGCGCGCCGGCCGGATCGGCGCGGAACCTGACGCCGTGCTCGGTGATGATCTCCGGATCGGTGGTGGTGTTGCCGTGGAAGTCGAAGCTCTCCTGCTTCTGCACGTGCTCGTCGGCGAAGCTGTGGAAGCGGCAGCCGGGGAACTGTTCGCGCAGCGCGGCGTAGATCCATTCGCGGTGGCGGAACATGCCGGCGGCGAAGAACTCCACCACGATCAGATCGCCGTAGCGATCGACGACCAGCCCGCTCAGGCCGTCGCCCTCGCTGTGTACCACGCGCCATGCGTCGGAGACCTGATCGAGCCTGAGCACATCGCGGCGCAGCGACACCGCCGCGGCGATCTTGCGCGCGAACCACGATTCGTCGACCGCGACATCGGGATCGGTCTCCAGGATGCGCACGGCGATGCGCGAATGGCCGTTGTAGAAGCCGCGGCCGATCCAGTCGCCATCGACGCCGAGCACGTCGACGAGGCTGCCGGGCCGCGGCTTGGCGACGGGTTTTTCCACCAGCTTCTGGAAAATCCACGGGTGGCTGGAGCGCCAGGCGTTCTTGAGGCGGACGATCGGGTTGGTCGGCGTATTCATCGGCGCATTTTACGCGGATCGGCCATGCGCCCCCGGTCCGGACGCTGGGGCAGGGCTGGCGCAGCGGATTCGGCATGTCCGGTCGTGGAAGCGTGACTTGCCGGCCTCATGTAGCGTCGAGCTTGCTCGGCTGCCCGCGGGGCCGAAGTTACCCGGCTGTACGCGCAACAACAGCAGCCGAGCAAGCTCGGCGCTACGACAGCGGTCGCCGCTGGCGGGAAATGGCGACAACGCGCGCACCAGCATGCTCCGGAATGCCGCGTTCCATTAGCCGCGCCGCCGCGGCCTTGCAATCGCCGCGCCCGGCCGCCATGCAGGGACGATGGACACGTCACCCCACGATTTCGAGACCGGCGAACAGGCGCAGGGCCGCCACGATCGCGGCCGCATCCTGCGCGCATTGAACTTCAGCCTGGCCTTCGTGCTGCTGCTGGTGGTGGTGTTCTCGGCGCAGGGCAGTTTCGACTGGCGCGCACTGGCCATCGCACCGCTCAGCGCCGATGGCCTGATCGGCCTGCTGACCGCGCCGCTGCTGCACGGCTCGGTCGAACACATCGCCGCCAACGCGACCGCGCTGCTGATGCTCGGCACGCTGGCCGGCAGCGTGTATCCGCGCACGACGCTGTGCGCGCTGCCGCTGGTCTGGCTGGGCGCCGGGCTGGGACCGTGGCTGATGGGCGAACCGGGCAGCTACCACCTGGGCGCCAGCGGGCTGACCCACGGCCTGATGTTCATGATCTTCGTGCTGGGGCTGCTGCGCCGCGATCGCGCGGCGATCGCCGCCGGCATGATCGCGTTCCTGTTCTACGGCGGTATGGTGCTGACCATCCTGCCGCGCGAGCCCGGCGTGTCGTGGCAGGCGCACATGGGCGGCGCGGTGGCCGGCTTGCTCGCCGCGATCCTGCTGCGCCGGCTGGATCCGCCGCTGCCGCGCAAGCGCTACAGCTGGGAGGACGAAGAGGAACAGGCGCAGGCCGCCGCCGAACGCGCGGAACTGGAACCGCCATCGCCGCACGAGGTGCCGGTGCTGTGGCACCGCCCGGACGAACCGGATCGCGTGGTGGTGCCGTTCCGGCCGCGGCCGCCGGAGTGACGCACAGCCGGGCGGCACTCGGCCTGGCGCGCTGATGCGGCAACGCCCTGCCGCTGCACAGCGAGGGCAGCATTGTCTTGGTAAGGCCGGTAGGCCGCATCCGCAGAAGAGAGTCGCGGGGTGCCCGGGCAATGTCGAGGCACGGAGCGGTTACGTTCCGTAGCCAGGTAAATCCTTCTCCCGCTTGCGGGAAAAGGTACCCGAAGGGTGGATAAGGGCGCTTCCGGCCGCAACCGTTCCGGTTCAGGGCAGTGCCGAAGAATCGTTGTGCCCGCAAAGGTGGAATCCGGCGTCTTGCCCGCAATGGCGACCGTCCCGGGATCCCCGCCCTGGCGGGGGATCCCGGAAGTGACTCGACGACGATGTCAGGCTGTCGCGACTGACGTCGCTCCCACGCTTGGCGCGGGATCAGCCGCAGCGCACCGCGGTGACCGCGCCCTTGTCGTCGACATCGATATTGATGCGTTCGGCGTTGAACTCCATCGTCACCGCCTGGCCGGGCTGCAGCGTGCGCACGATCCCGGCGTTGGCGTCGGTGCGGACCTGTTCCACTTCCGCATCGGTCAGGGTCTTGCCGATCGCCCATTGCGCCTGCGAGTCGTCGCAGCTGCCCAGCACCGGCGGCGCTTCCAGCGGCGCTTCGGCGGCCGGTTGCGCGGCCTCGTTGGCGGCGGTCTGCGATCGCTCGGTCGCGGCGGTCTGCTCGTCGGGCGCGGCATTGCAGGCGGACAGGGACAGGCACAGCAGCAGGGCGGTCGTCGCGCTACGGATCATGGGTGGCTTCCGGTGATGGGTGGAAGGCCGAGGATCGCCGAAAAAGCATTCGTTTGTCGTTAACCCGCTACGCGCGCCCCAGCGGCGATGGCGACTTGACGGCGCGTTCATCGCCGCCGGCCAGAATCCGGCCATGCCCACTACCCACGATGCACAGAACGATTCGGCGGCGCCCGCGCGCGCCGCCGCGCAGGCCGCCGATGCCGGCCTGATCTACGTCAGCGATGCCGATCCGGGCATCGAACGCCGCCGCTGCGGCAAGGGCTTCGCCTATCGCGATCCGCGCGGCGCCGCGGTACGCGATGCGACCACGCTGGCGCGCATCCGCGCGCTGGCCATTCCGCCGGCCTATACCGAGGTGTGGATCTGCGCGCAGCCGCGCGGCCACCTGCAGGCGACCGGCCGCGATGCGCGCCGGCGCAAGCAGTACCGCTACCACGCCGACTGGAGCGCGACCCGCGGCGACGGCAAGTTCGATCGCGTGATCGCCTTCGGCCAGGCGTTGCCGCGGTTGCGGCGCCGGTTGCGGCGGGATCTGGCGCTGCCGGGGTTCCCGCGCAACAAGGTGCTGGCGCTGGTGGTGGCGCTGATGGCCGATACGCTGGTGCGCGTGGGCAACACCGAATACGCGCGCAGCAACCGCTCCTATGGGTTAACCACACTGCGCAACCGGCATGCCGAGTTCGTGCGCGGCGGCCGCGTGCGGCTGCGCTTCCGCGGCAAGGGCGGGCTGGAGCACGACATCGAGGTCGACGATGCGCGCTTGGCCAAGCTGGTGCGGCAGTGCCAGCAGTTGCCGGGCCAGGCGCTGTTCCAGTACCGCGACGACGATGGCCAGCTGTGTCCGATCGACTCGCACGACGTCAACGCCTACCTGCGCGACGCCAGCGGCGAGGACTTCACGGCCAAGGATTTCCGCACCTGGGGCGGCACGCTGGCG
>Ga0160451_100907_pt1 | contig 11519 bp, 8 predicted proteins | sample HID1975M_E1MG_FD_108270 | JGI IMG/M metagenome (GOLD analysis project Ga0160451, IMG submission 108270) | Enriched soil microbial communities from UW Madison campus, WI, USA - HID1975M_E1 MG | ecosystem: Environmental > Terrestrial > Soil > Unclassified | place: USA: Madison, Wisconsin | collected... | reverse complement strand
CTTCGGCGATGCCTGCCGCGTCCGCGCCGAACGACGCCTGCACTGAGTCCGCAAATGAGCACGACACGCGCCTCCCGCAGCCGCAAACCCGCCAAGCCCGAGACGACGGAAAGCTCGCTGCGGCGCTGGCTCAAGGAGCGCCGCATCACCGAGGTCGAATGCCTGGTGCCGGACATCACCGGCAACGCGCGCGGCAAGATCATCCCGGCTGACAAGTTCAGCCACGACTACGGCACGCGCCTGCCGGAAGGCATCTTCGCCACCACCGTCACCGGCGACTATCCGGACGACTACTACGAACTGACCTCGCCGTCGGACTCGGACATGCTGCTGCGTCCGGACGCCGACACCATCCGCATGGTCCCGTGGGCGGCCGACCCCACCGCGCAGGTGATCCACGACTGCTTCACCAAGGATGGCCAGCCGCACGAACTGGCGCCGCGCAACGTGCTGCGCCGCGTGCTGGACGCCTACGCCGCCGAAGGGCTGCGGCCGGTGGTGGCGCCGGAGCTGGAATTCTTCCTGGTGCAGAAGAACACCGATCCGGATTTCCCGCTGCAGCCGCCGGCCGGACGATCCGGCCGCCCGGAGACGGCGCGGCAGTCGTATTCGATCGATGCGGTCAACGAGTTCGATCCGATCCTCGACCTGATGTACGACTACTGCGAGGCGATGGAATTGGACGTGGACACGCTGATCCACGAGTCCGGCGCCGCGCAGCTGGAAGTCAACTTCACCCATGCCGACGCGCTGTCGCGCGCCGACCAGGTGTTCCTGTTCAAGCGCACAATGCGCGAGGCGGCGATGCGCCATGGCATCTACGCCACCTTCCTGGCCAAGCCGATGGAGAACGAGCCGGGCAGCGCGATGCATATCCACCAGAGCCTGGTGGATGCGCGCGGCCGCAACATCTTCGCCGGCCGCGCGCGCGACAGCCAGAGCATCCGCTTCGGCCATTACCTGGCCGGCCTGCAGAAATACGTGCCGATGGCGATGGCGTTCTTCGCGCCCAACGTCAATTCCTACCGGCGACTGGCGCTGGGGCAGGTCGCGCCGATCAACGTGCACTGGGGCTACGACAACCGCACCTGCGGCCTGCGCGTGCCGATGGACACGCTGGAGAACACCCGCGTGGAGAGCCGCTTCGCCGGTTCCGACGCCAATCCGTACCTGGCGATGGCCGCGACGCTGGCGTGCGGCCTGCTGGGCATGCGCGAGAAACTGCAGCCGACCCAGCCGCTGGCGGGCAGCGCGCAGGACCTGGGCTTCGAGCTGCCGCGCTCGCTGGGCGAGGCGCTGGACGATCTGGAAGCGTGCAAGCCGCTGCAGGACATGCTGGGCGCGCGATTCGTGCGCGCCTACGTGTCGGTCAAGCGCAAGGAATACGAAACGTTCTTCCGCGTCATCAGCTCGTGGGAGCGGGAGTTCCTGTTGTTGAACGTTTGAGCGCAGGCCCCTTCTCCCATCGGGAGAAGGTGGCGCGCAGCGCCGGATGAGGGGCGATGGAGTCACGATGTCGAATCGTTGTGACTTCGCCCCTTCTCCCCAACCCCTCTCCCGGTGGGAGAGGGGCTCGAATCAGTGGAGAACGCATGACCCGACTCGACACCCGCACGCTGCAGCAGCTCGACGCCGCCCACCACCTGCATCCGTTCAACGACAACGCCGCGCTGGCCAAGCGCGGCACGCGCATCCTGACGCGCGGCGAGGGCTGCTATGTCTGGGATGCCGACGGCAACCAGCTGCTGGACGCCTTCGCCGGGCTGTGGTGCGTCAACATCGGCTACGGGCGCACCGAGCTGGGCGAGGCCGCGTCGAAGCAGATGACGCAGCTGGCCTACTACAACAGCTTCTTCCAGTGCACGACCGAGCCGACCATCGAGCTGGCGGCCAAGCTGGCCGAGCTGGCGCCGGGCGACATCAACCATTCGTTCTTCGTCAATTCCGGATCGGAGGCCAACGACACCATCCTGCGGCTGGTGCGGCATTTCTGGACGGTGCAGGACCAGCCGCGCAAGAACATCTTCATCGGCCGGCACGACGGCTACCACGGCACCACGATGGCCGGCGCCAGCCTCGGCGGCATGAAGGGCATGCACAAGCAGGGCGGCCTGCCGATTCCCGACATCCACCACATCGATCCGCCGTTCTGGTTCGCCGATGGCGGCGATCTGTCCGAGGACGAGTACGGCCTGCTGGCCGCGCGCCGGCTCGAGGACAAGATCCTCGAACTGGGCCCCGAGCGCGTGGCCGCCTTCATCGGCGAGCCGATCATGGGCGCGATCGGCGTCTACATCCCGCCGCGCACTTACTGGCCCGAGATCGAGCGCATCTGCCGGCAGTACGACGTGCTGCTGATCGCCGACGAGGTGATCTGCGGCTTCGGTCGCACCGGCGAATGGTTCGGCTCGCAGTACTTCGGCTTCCAGCCCGACATCATGACCGTCGCCAAGGGCATCACCTCCGGCTACATCCCGCTGGGCGCGGCGATGTTCAACGACCGCGTGGCCGGCGTGCTGAAGGAGCAGGGCGGCGAACTGGCCCACGGGGCCACCTATTCCGGCCATCCGGTCTGCGCGGCGGTGGCGCTGGAGAACATCCGCATCCTGCAGGACGAGCGCATCGTCGAACGCGCCCGCGACGAGGTCGCGCCGTACCTGGCGCAGCGCTGGACCGAACTGGGCGAGCACCGGCTGGTCGGGCAGGCGCGCATCGCCGGCATGGTCGGCGCACTGGAACTGGTACCGGACAAGCGCCGGCGCGCGTTCTTCCCCGAACGCGGCTCGGTCGGCGGGGTGTGCCGCGACCACGCGCTGCGCCACGGCCTGATCCTGCGCGCCACCTGGGATGCGATGCTGCTGTCGCCGCCGCTGATCCTGACGCGCGCGCAGGTGGACGAGCTGTTCGACAAGACATGGAAGGCGCTGGACGACACCGCCGCGACGCTTGGCATGCCGTCCGTGGGTACGACGTGAGTCGCGATGGATAGACGGCAAGGCCATGCGCGACAAGTACGGAGTGCTGGCCGCGCTCGCGCCGCCGTCGATCCTGGCGGCTGTTGCGACGCGGCGTATGATGAGGTTCGAGCATGAAAGCGACAGGAAGAACGCGATGAAACTTCCACTGATGGGCGTGCTGGCCGGTGCGCTGCTGCTGGCGGCCTGCGGCGACAAGGCCGGGCAGGGCGGAGGCGACGCCGGCCGGTTGAACGTCTACAACTGGTCCGACTACATCGCCGAGGACACCATTCCCGGCTTCGAGAAGGCGACCGGCATCAAGGTCACGTACGACGTGTTCGACAGCGACGAGATGGTCGAGACCAAGCTGCTGGCCGGGTCCAGCGGCTACGACGTGGTGGTGCCGTCGCTGAGTTTCCTCGGCCGCCAGATCCAGGCCGGCGTATTCCTGCCGCTGGACAAGTCGAAGATTCCCAACCTGTCCAACGTCGATCCGGCCATGCTCGCGCGCATCGCGCTGCAGGACCCGGGCAACCGGTACGCGGTGCCGTATCTGTGGGGCACCAGCGGCATCGGCTACAACGTCGACAAGGTCACCGCCATCTTCGGCAATACCGATGTCGCCGGCAGCTGGGATCTGGTGTTCAAGCCGGAGAACCTGGCCAAGCTCAAGGACTGCGGCGTCACGCTGCTGGATACGCCGTCCGAGCTGATCCCCATCGCGCTGAACTACCTTGGCGAGGATCCGCACAGCCTGGATCCCGCGGTGATCGGCAAGGCCGCCACGCTGCTCAAGTCGATCCGCCCGTACGTGCGCAACTTCCACTCCTCGTCCTACATCAACGATCTGGCCAACGGCGACATCTGCCTGGTGGTAGGCTGGTCCGGCGACATCATCCAGGCGCGCGATCGCGCCGCCGAGGCGGGCAACGGCGTCGACATCGCCTACTCGATTCCGAAGGAAGGCGCGCCGCAGTGGTTCGACATGCTGGCCATCCCGAAGGATGCGAAGAACGTCGAGGCCGCCTATGCGTTCATCAATTACCTGCTGACGCCGGAAGTGGCCGCGGCCAACACCAACTTCGTGACCTATCCCAATCCGGTCCCGTCGTCGCTGCCGCTGGTGGACGAGGCGATCAGCGGCGATCCGACCATCTATCCGCCGGCCGACGTCGACGCCAAGCTGTTCACTTTCGCGGTGCTGCCGCCGGAAATCGATCGCCTGTACACCAGCATCTGGACCAACATCAAGACCGGACGCTGATCCACCGGCCGCGCCTTCGAAATCGGGCGCGGTTTTCGCAACGAAGGAGCCGCATCCGCAGGAGCCGCAGTCGCAGTCGCAGTCGTCGCTCATCGAACCACGTCCATCCGTAGTCGCTGTCACCGCAAGACGGTCGCCACTCGCGTACGGGCAAACACCCGCACGCAGGCGCCTTCCCCCACCCGCCTGCAGTCACGGGAGAACACGATGAAGTTCCGCACACTGATCACCACCCTGGCGCTCTGTTGCCTGGCCGCCTGCGGCCAGCGCGATGCGGCCGACGGCACGCCCGCCACCGGCAGCAAGCAGGTCAACGTCTACAACTGGTCCGATTACATCGCCGAGGACACGATCCCGAACTTCGAGAAGGCGACCGGCATCAAGGTCACCTACGACGTATTCGACGGCAACGAAATCCTGGAGACCAAGCTGCTGGCCGGATCCAGCGGCTACGACGTCGTCGTGCCGACGATGAACTTCCTCGGCCGGCAGATCCAGGCCGGCGTGTTCCTGCCGCTGGACCGCGCGAAGATTCCCAACTACGCCAATCTCGATCCGGACATCATGCAGCGGCTCGAGAACCAGGATCCCGGCAACCGGTACGCGGTGCCGTACATGTGGGGCACCACCGGCATCGGCTACAACATCGACAAGGTCAAGGCGGCATTCGGCGATACCGAGATCGCCAACAGCCTGGACATCGTGTTCAAGCCCGAGAACGTGGCCAAGCTCAAGGACTGCGGCGTCACGCTGCTGGACACCCCGTCGGAGTTGATCCCGATCGCGCTGAACTACCTGGGCGAGGATCCCAACAGCACCGATCCGGCCGTCATCGACAAGGCCGCCGCGATGCTCAAGCGCATCCGTCCGTACATCCGCAACTTCCATTCCTCCTCCTACATCGAGGCGCTGGCCAACGGCGATACCTGCCTGGTGATCGGCTGGTCCGGCGACATCATCCAGGCGCGCGACCGTGCCGCGGAGGCGGGCAACGGCGTCAACGTCGCCTATGCGATTCCGAAGGAAGGCGCGCCGCAGTGGTTCGACATGCTGGCCATCCCGAAGGACGCCAAGAACGTCGATGCGGCCTACGCCTTCATCGACTACCTGCTGACGCCGGAAGTGATGGCGGCCAATTCCAACTTCATCAGCTTCCCCAACGCCGTGCCCAAGGCCAAGGCGCTGATGGATCAGGCGATCGTCGACGATCCGACCATCTACCCGCCCGCCGACGTCGAAGCCAAGCTGTTCACCTTCGCCATCATCCCGCCGGAAGTGGATCGCAAGTACACCGAGGTCTGGACCGCGTTGAAGACGGGCAGGTAGGGGCGGTAAGGGGCAAGTTGTGCCTTCGCCGCTGTAACGGGTGAGAAAGAGCGAAGCTTCCACCGCCGGCTCTTGCTTGCACTTGCAGGCGGCGGCGCCGACTTCCCCCTTCGTAGCCCGCGCAAGCGGGCGACTTCCTCGCGGTTTCACTTCAGGCGCGCCGCCGCCGACTTCCCTCCTTACAGTCCGCGCAGCGGGCGACTCACCTCCGGGAACTCTCATGACGGCAAACCCGATCGACAGCGCCAAGGATCTTGCCGGGCGCAATGACGCCGCCGACGACTATCTGCGCATCGTCGATGTGCGCAAGGAGTTCGACGGCTTCGTCGCCGTCGACGACACCAACCTGAGCATCCGCAAGGGCGAGATCTTCGCGCTGCTCGGCGGTTCGGGCAGCGGCAAGTCCACGCTGCTGCGCTGCCTGGCGGGGTTCGAGAAGCCGACCTCCGGCAAGATCTACCTCGACGGCCAGTTGCTCAACGATCTGCCGCCGTACGAGCGACCGCTCAACATGATGTTCCAGTCCTATGCGCTGTTTCCGCACATGACGGTGGAGCAGAACATCGCCTTCGGCCTCAAGCAGGACGGCCTGTCGAAGGACGCGATCAGCAAGCGGGTCGAGGAAATGCTGGCGCTGGTGCAGATGGGCAAGCTGGCCAAGCGCAAGCCGCACCAGCTGTCCGGCGGCCAGCAGCAACGCGTGGCGCTGGCGCGTTCGCTGGCCAAGCGGCCCAAGCTGCTGCTGCTGGACGAGCCGATGGGCGCGCTGGACAAGAAGCTGCGCTCGCAGATGCAGCTGGAGCTGGTGAGCATCATCGAAAAATCGGGCGTGACCTGCGTGATGGTCACCCACGACCAGGAAGAAGCGATGACGATGGCCACGCGCATCGCGCTGATGGACCAGGGCTGGATACGCCAGGTCGGCACGCCGGACGAAATCTACGAGCAGCCGACCAGCCGCTTCGCCGCCGAGTTCGTCGGTTCGGTCAACCTCATCGACGGCGTCATCGAAGAGGACGAGGCCGACTACGTCACCATCCGCAGCCCGCAGCTGCCGGTGCCGGTCTACATCGGCCACGGCATCTCCGGCTTCGAAGGCCAGCAGGTGTCGTTCGCCGTGCGTCCGGAAAAGCTCGGCATCGGCAAGGCCGAGCCTGCGCAGCAGTTCAACAAGGCTCGGGGCGTCATCGAGGACATCGCCTACTTCGGCAGCCATTCGGTCTATCACGTGCGCCTGCCGGACGGCTACAAGTTCATGGCCAACTTCGCCAACGTGCAGCGCTGGGCCAGCGAGGGCCTGACCTGGAACGACGAGGTCTGGGTGTGGTGGGGCGATAACGACGGCGTGGTGCTGACCGCATGAACGCCGTCCGTTTCGTGCGCAAGCTGCTGCCGCATCCGCGCTGGGCGGTGGTCTCGGTGCCGTACCTGTGGCTGCTGGTGTTCTTCGCAGTGCCGTTCCTGATCGTGCTGAAGATTTCGTTCTCGCGGCTGGCCATCGCGATGCCGCCGTATACGCCGATCCTGGAGTACGTCGACAACGCGCTGACGATGAAGCTCAACCTGGGCAACTACGTCGCGCTGTTCACCGACTCGCAGTACGTGCAGGCGTACCTGAGCTCGATCAAGATCGCCGCCATCTCGACGCTGCTGGCGTTGCTGATCGGCTACCCGATCGCCTACGCCATCGCGCGGCTGTCGCCGGCGGCGCGCAACATCGCGATGATGCTGGTCGTGCTGCCGTCGTGGACGTCGTTCCTGATCCGCGTCTACGCGTGGATCGGCATCCTCAAGAGCACCGGGCCGGTCGGATCGCTATTGGAGAAGCTCGGCATCATCGATCTGCTGCAGTGGCTCGGGCTGATCGAGGGCCGCCAAATCCTCTACACGCCGTTGGCCGCCTACATCGGCATCGTCTACTGCTACCTGCCCTTCATGGTGCTGCCGCTCTATACCAACCTGGTCAAGCACGATCACCGCCTGCTCGAGGCCGCCTACGACCTGGGCGCGCGGCCATGGCAGGCGTTCTTCCGCATCACCGTGCCGCTGTCGCGCGCCGGCATCATCGCCGGCTGCATGCTGGTGATGATCCCGGCGGTGGGCGAGTTCGTCATCCCCGAACTGCTCGGCGGGCCGGACACGCTGATGATCGGCCGCGTGCTGTGGGGCGAGTTCTTCAACAACCGCGACTGGCCGGCGGCCTCGGCGGTGGCCATCGTCATGCTGATCCTGCTGCTGATCCCGATCGTCATCTTCAACCGCGTGCAGCAGCGCCAGCTGGAGGGGAGGCTGACATGAGCGGATCGCGCAGGCGCTGGTCGACCTGGATCATCCTCGGGCTGGGGTTCGCGTTCCTCTACCTGCCCGTGTTGCTGCTGATGGTGTACTCGTTCAACGAGTCGCGGCTGGCGACGGTGTGGTCGGGCTTCTCTTTCAAGTGGTACGGCGAGCTGTTCCGCGATCGGCAGATGCTGGACGCGGCGTGGATCAGCATCAAGGTCGCGTTCTGGACCGCGAGCGCGGCGGTCGTGCTCGGCACGCTGGCGGCGCTGGCGATGACGCGGATGCGGCGCTTCCCCAGCAAGACGCTGTTCGGCGCGCTGATCACCGCGCCATTGGTGATGCCGGAGGTGATCATCGGCCTGTCGCTGCTGCTGCTGTTCGTATCGATGGGGCAGGTACTGGACATGACGCCGAAGGGCATCGTCGCCATCTGGATCGCGCATGTCACCTTCACCCTCGCATTCGTCACCGTCGTCGTGTCCTCGCGCCTGCAGGAACTGGATCGCTCGCTGGAAGAGGCGGCGATGGATCTGGGCGCCAACCGCATCAAGGTGTTCTTCCTGATCACGCTGCCGATCATCGCGCCGGCGCTGGTAGCGGGCTGGCTGCTGGCGTTCACGTTGTCGCTGGACGACGTGGTGATCGCCAGCTTCGTCGCCGGCCCCAGCTCGACCACGCTGCCGATGAAGGTGTTCTCGTCGGTGCGATTGGGCCTGAGCCCCAAAATCAACGCGCTGGCCACGCTGATGATCCTGGCGGTTTCGCTGGCCGCAGTGATCGGCTGGTGGCTGATGTACCGCGAGGAGAAGCGGCGCCAGCGCGATATGCAGTTGGCGTTGCAGGGGAATGGGTAAGCGGAGGCTAGGGTTTAGAGACGAGAGGCTGGGAATGGGAAGTGGCTTGCCGCCTTTGCTCGTCATCCCAGCGCAAGCTTGGATCCATTTTGCTCTTGCTTCTATTTTTGCCTACTTGAAGCCAATCAAAGGCACCATGGATGACCAGCCGTTCGGCTGTTGAAAAGCGCTTCCAGCTTGCGCTGGGATGGCGGGTGAAAGTTCATGAGTGACGGACGAAACCCATTGCCTTGGCAAGCAAGCCGCTACAGCTTCATAACGCTGCCGGCCGCAGTATTCCCTTGAGCATTCCGACACTACGCCCATGACCGTCGAAACCGTCAATCCCTACACCGGCCGCAGCGAATACCGCCATGAACTGATGGACGCCGCCGCCATCGAATCGGTGCTGGCCTCCGCCGCAGGCGCGTCGGCGCGCTGGGCGGCGACGTCGCTGGAGGAGCGCGGCGCCCTGCTGCGCGCCGTCGGCCACCAGCTGCGCGCGCGCGGCAGCGACCTGCAGCGCATCATGGCCGCCGAGATGGGCAAGCTGCGCAAGGAGGCGCTGGCGGAAATCGGCAAGTGCGCCGATGCCTGCGATTATTACGCCGAACACGCCGCCGGCTACCTGAGCGACGAAATCGTCGGAACCGACGCCAGCCGCAGCTACGTGCGCTACGAGCCGCTGGGCGGCGTGCTGGCGGTGATGCCGTGGAATTTCCCGATCTGGCAGGTGTTCCGCTTCCTCGCGCCGGCGCTGATGGCCGGCAACGTCGCCGTGCTCAAGCACGCCAGCAACGTGCCGCGTTGTGCCGATGCCATCGCCGAGGTCATGCGTGCCGCCGGACTGCCGGACGGCGTGTTCGGCGTGCTGCACATCGACAACGACCAGGCCGCCGACGTGATCCGTGATGCGCGCATCGCCGCGGTCACGCTGACCGGCAGCGAGCGCGCCGGGCGCTCCATCGCCGCCAACGCCGGCGGCCAGCTGAAGAAATGCGTGATGGAACTGGGCGGTAGCGACGCGTTCATCGTGCTGGAGGACGCGGACCTGGACCTGAGCGTGAAGCAGGCCGTGGCGTCGCGCTTCAACAACGCCGGGCAGACCTGCATCGCCGCCAAGCGCTTCATCGTCGTCGATGCTATCGCCGATGCCTTCGTCGCCGGCTTCGTCGAAGCGGCCGGCAAGCTGCGGCTGGGCGATCCGCAGCAGGACGACACGACGCTGGCGCCGCTGGCGCGGCAGGATCTGCGCGACGAGTTGCACCGGCAGGTGCAAGAGAGCCTGGACAAGGGCGCCGAGGCGCTGCTGGGCTGCGAACCCGATGCGTCCCATGCGGGCTATCCGGCATCCATCCTCGACCACGTCGTGCCGGGCATGCCGGCCTACGAGGAGGAACTGTTCGGCCCGGTCGCGGCGATCCTGCGCGTACGCGACGAGGCCGAAGCGGTGCGCGTGGCCAACGACACCACTTTCGGCTTGGGCGGCAGCGTGTGGACGCGGGATGCGGCGCGCGGCGAGCGGGTGGCGCGGCAGCTGCAATGCGGCGCCGCCTTCGTCAACGCGATCGTGCGCAGCGACGTGCGGCTGCCGTTCGGCGGCATCAAGCGCTCAGGCTACGGCCGCGAGCTGGCCGGCCACGGCATCCACGAGTTCACCAACATCAAGTCGGTTTACGTGGCCTGAGTTTTCAGGGTGTCCGGAATTTCAGTGATTCCTTCCGTTTACGGGTGCCGAAGGCGGATGGGGGTTGCCGATGACGCGGAAAGCGCCCTCATCCGCCCCTGCGGGGCACCTTCTCCCGCTTGCGGGAGAAGGGAGTGCGGTATGCACGCGCTTCGGATGCGGCAACCCCAGTTCCTTGCGGCAACTCCGGCAAGCTGCGGTGATCCGCGCGGCTTGAAATACTTCCCGGCAGCCGGGTCGTCCGGCGCCTTGTCGCGAAGGCGCCGGGTTGCGGCCAGCGCCGGAACGACGATTGACATGCGTCCCGCGTATCCTGCGATGCAACGGATCGTTGCGCCGGCGGTCGTTCCCATGCCAGGCCGCCGCCGCCATCTTGCGGGGAATTCCCCAGGAGTCGCCATGAATACCGTCAACGCTTCCGCCCCCGCCCGCATCCTGCGCAAGGTCCGCGGCCGCGCCGCATCCGACGGCGCCGGCGTCAAGCTGACCCGCGTCATCGGTGGCCCCGATCTGCCGGATCTGGATCCGTTCCTGCTGCTGGACGAGTTCGGCACCGATCAGCCGGAGGACTACCTGGCCGGTTTCCCCGAGCATCCGCACCGCGGTTTCGAGACGGTGACCTACATGCTCGACGGGCGCATGCGCCACCGCGACAACCACGGCAACGAGGGCCTGCTGACCCCGGGCGCGGTGCAGTGGATGACCGCCGGCCGCGGCCTGATCCATTCGGAGATGCCCGAGCAGGAATCCGGCCGCATGCGCGGCTTCCAGCTGTGGGTCAACCTGCCGGCGCGCGAGAAGATGACCGCGCCGAAGTACCAGGAATTCGCGCCCGAGCTCATCCCCGTCGCCACGCCCGCTGCCGGTGTCGAGATCAAGGTCATCGCCGGCAGTGTCGGCGACGTGGCCGGGCCGATCTCGCAGCCGGCCACCGACCCGGTGTACCTGGACATCGCGCTGCAGCCGGGCGTTGCGTGGCGCCACACGCTGCCGGCGGGCCACAACGCGTTCCTCTACGCGTTCGAAGGTGCGCTGACGGTAGGCGAGGGCGATGACGCGCGCGCGCTGGAATCGCAGGAACTGGCGATGCTGGGCGGCGGCGACGAACTCGTCCTGCGCGCCGGCAGCCAGCCGACACGGCTGCTGCTGATCGCCGGCCGTCCGCTGCG
>Ga0160451_100903_pt1 | contig 11583 bp, 6 predicted proteins | sample HID1975M_E1MG_FD_108270 | JGI IMG/M metagenome (GOLD analysis project Ga0160451, IMG submission 108270) | Enriched soil microbial communities from UW Madison campus, WI, USA - HID1975M_E1 MG | ecosystem: Environmental > Terrestrial > Soil > Unclassified | place: USA: Madison, Wisconsin | collected... | reverse complement strand
TCGCTGCCTGCAATGCCGCCGGGTGCGGGCGCCGGCGTCATCCCGGACGCGAAATCGATCGGCACCCGCAGCCGTCCCGCGACGGCGCGGCCGTTTTCCATCGCGGGTGCGAAGCGCCATTGCCTGACCGCCGCCAGCGTGGTTTCGTCGAACACGCCGGCCGGCTCGGAATGCTCCACCTCGACCGCGGTCGGCACGCCCTCGGCATCGACATCGACCACCACCGTGACGCGGCCGGACAAGCCCTGCCGCAGCGCCGCGCGCGGATACGCCGGTGGCCTGCGCGATTCCGGCACGGCCGCGGGCACCGGCGACGGCGCCGCGTCCGCGCGGGGCGCGCCGGCGGCATGCGCTTGCGGCGCGGACATGGCCGCCGGGGTCGCCACCGGATCGACACGCAGTTCGCTGCCGTAGACCTGCTTTCCGGACGCGTCGTGCTGCGCGATGGCTCCGGTCTCGCCATGCCGGATCAACAGCGACGGCGTGGCCACCAGCACGCCGGGCGTTCCTTTCTCGATGCGCAGGCTGACCATCGCCGTGTCCGGCGTCGTGCCGGGCGTCACGACGGCGCGGCTGGTCCAGCGGTCGGCGCCGTCGCCGACAATCGAAGTCGCGGTCTCGCCGGCGCGCACCTGCTGCTCCAGCACGCCCTGCATCCTTCCCGCATGCCAGGCCTGGCGCGTGAGCACGTAGGCGATGTCCCCGCTTGCGGACGGCGCGTCGACGCGGGCCGGCTGAGCGGCCCAGGCGGCATAGCCGACGGTGCCGGCGGCCAGGGCGGCGAAGACGCTGGCGACGAACCGGCGTTTCGGGGACGGCGTGGCCTTCCTGAGCATGGCGATGCGATCCTTGAGGGGATGGGTGGGCCAGTGGCAGCCGACCGGCAACGGCATGTCGTCCAGCTGCGTCTTCAGCATCGCCTCGCCATAGGCGCGGCGCGAACCGGGATGGCGCGCGATGACCCGTTCGTCGCAGGCCAGTTCCTGATCCAGCCGGAAGCGGCGCAGCGCAAAGTGCAACAAGGGATTGAACCAGTGCACGCAGCGCAGCGACGCGGCCAGCGCGTTGGCCTGCAGGTCGCCGCGCGCCAGATGGGTGCGCTCGTGGCTGAGGATCAGCGCGCGCTCGGCGGCGTCGTAGCGCTGCTCGTAGTCGGCCGGCACGATGATGCGCGGGTGCAGCACGCCGACCACCGCCGGCAGTCCGCAGGCGACCTGCGCCGCGAGCAAACCATCGGGCCGCTTCCGCAGGCGGCCGAGTCCGCGCAGGAAGCGCCGCTGCTGCATCCATAGCCGGACGCCCATGATCGCCGCGCCCAGCGCCCAGGCCGCCAGCGCGATTTCGCGCCAGCCGGCGCGCCATCCCGCTTCGTGCGGCGCCATCACCAGGACCGGCGCCAAAGACAGCGTCGGTAACGGGATCGCCATCGCCACCTCGGCGCTGCGCGCCGGCAGCAGCACCGCGATGATCGCCACCGGCACGCACAGCCACAGGGCGTAGGCGGCATTGCTGCCCAGCCAGCGCCGGATCGGAAGGCGCAGCAGCAGCACCAGCGCCAGGGCCGCACTGGCGGCCAGCACGGTCTCGATCAACGCCGCGACGATTTCACTGCTCATCGTCGAGCTCCGACACCAGGCGCTTGAGCTCGGCGATGTCGGCCGCCGACAGCTTGCCGTGCTCGCTGAAATGCGCCACCAGCGGCGCCACCCGGCCGCCGAACAACCGCGCCAGCAGGCCCTCGCTCTGCTGCTGCACCCACGCCTCGCGCGCCAGCAGCGGCGAATACAGATAGCGCCGCCCCTGCTTGTCTGCCCGGATCGCGCCCTTGTTGAGCAGGCGGTTGAGCAGCGTCTTGATGGTCGGCTCGGCCCAGTCGGTGCTTCCGGACAGCGCCGCCACCACCTCCTCGGCGCTCAACGGGTGCTCTCGCCACAGGATCTCCATCACCATCGCTTCGGCTTCGCTGATCGCCATTTCGTTTACGCCTGTAATTTTTACTGATTACGCCCGTAAACAAACTCGCTGTCAACCCATGCCAGCGCCGTTCGTCGGGCTATCACATGGCATGGCCTAAGCTCGGCTGCCATGACGATCCATCTGGATTCCGTGGAAGCGGCGGTCGAGCATCTCCTGCGGGAGATCGCCGGTCCGCTGCGGATGGGCGCGCCGCTGGGCATCGGCAAGCCGCACCGGCTGCTCAACGCGCTGTATGCGCGCATCGAAAGAGAACCGGCGAGAACGTGGCGGCTGTACACGGCGCTGTCGCTGGACCCGCCCGCCGGCGCCGAAGGGCTCGAAGGACGGTTCACCCGTCCGTTCGCCGAGCGCCACTTCGGCGAGGATTTCCCGCGGCTGGCCTACGTGCGGGCGATGAAGCGCGACGCGTTGCCGGCGAACATCCATGTCGAGGAGTTCTACCTGCAGTCCGGCGCGCTGCTGGGTTCGGCGCAGGCGCAGCGCCACTACGCCAGCCTCAACTACACGCATGTCGCGCGGGCGCTGGCCGAGCGCGAAGTCAACACGATCGTGCAGAAGGTCGCGCGCGGGCCGGAGGGTCGGCTGTCGCTGTCGTGCAATACCGACCTCACCCACGACGCGCTGGATGCGATCGCCGCGCGCGGATTGCCGCGTCCGCTATTGGTGGCCGAAGTCGATCCGCAGCTGCCGTGGCTGGGCGGCAGCGCGACGGTGGACACGGACTTCTTCGACATCGTGGTGACGCCGCCGCCGCCGTACCCGCTGCTGTTCGGGCTGCCGCGCCAGCCGGTTTCCGATGCCGACCACGCCATCGGCCTGTACGCGAGCGCGCTGGTGCGCGACGGCGGCACGCTGCAGATCGGCATCGGTGCGCTGGCCGATGCGCTGTGCCATGCGCTGGTGCTGCGTCATACCGACAACGGCACCTATCGCCGCGTGCTGCAGGCGCTGGATCCGGGCATCGCCGGATATCCGGCCGTGGTCGCCTGCGGCGGCCTGGAGCCGTTCCGCACCGGTCTGTACGGCTGCAGCGAGATGATCAACGAGGGCTTCAAGAAGCTGGTCGAAACCGGCGTCATCCGCCGCAAGGTGGTCGATGATCTTTCGCTGATGCAGCGCATCGAGGACGACACCGCCGATTCCGGCGAGCGGACGCGTCTGGAGCGCGACGGCGAGTACCTGCACGGCGCGTTCTATCTAGGCTCGCCGGATTTCTACCGCTGGCTGCGCGATCTGCCCGAGGATCAATGCCACGGCATCGGCATGCGCCGCATCGGCGAGATCAACCAGATCTACGGCAACCACGAACCGCTCGAACGGTTGCAACGCCGCGATGCGCGCTTCTTCAACAGCTGCATGATGGCCACCGCGCTGGGCGCGGCGGTATCCGACGGGCTGGACGACGGGCGCATCGTGTCCGGCGTCGGCGGTCAGTACAACTTCGTGGCGATGGCGCACGCGCTGGACGACGCGCGTTCGGCGCTGATGCTGCGCGCGGTGCGCGAGAACGGCGGCGAACCGCAATCCAACCTCCGCTGGAACTACGGCCATACCACCATCCCGCGCCACCTGCGCGATCTGTACATCAGCGAATACGGCATCGCCGACGTGCGCGGCGCCAACGACGAGGACTGCATCGTCGCGATGGCCGGCATCGCCGACGCGCGCTTCCAGGCGGCCTTGCTCGACAAGGCTAAGGCCGCGCGCAAGCTGCGCAGCGATTTCGACGCCGATACGCGCTGGGCGATGAACACACCGCAGCAGCTGTCCGCCCGGCTGGCGCCGTTCCGCCGCGACGGCACGCTGCCGGACTATCCGCTCGGCAGCGACTTCACCGAGGTCGAGCAGCGTTTGGTCAAGGCATTGGGCTGGCTGAAAGACCGCACCGGCGACCGCGCCGGCAAGTTGCGCACGCTGGCGGCGGCGCTGTGGTCGGGCCGCCACGACGATGACGAAGCGCTGCGGCGCATGGCGCTGGACAATCCGTCCGGGATCGGCGAAAGGCTGGAAGCGCGGCTGTTGCGGCTGGCGTTGCGGCGTACGCAGCAAGACAAGTGAGCTCGCTGGATTCGAACGCGCCCTGGATGTCTTGGAATGTGCGCTTGAAACCAAGGCCAGATGGATGACCAGCCGTCCGGCTGTTGAAAAGCGCTTTCAGCTTGCACTGGGATGACGACAAGGCTTCCGCGTTCGGTTGGTCTGGGGCATCGCCGAAAGACTGCGGTCGACGGGAATCGTGCTTCGCGCGCCGTCTTTGGCTTCGCGGCTCAAGCCCCCGCATTCGACGACGTCACTCCCAGCCCAAGTCTGAAAGCGCTTTCCAGCAACCGGATGCGCGTTATGGCGAGTCATTCCACTTGATTGCAGTGGCCTGGGCAGCTTCGGTCAGCTGCCGTGCAGCATTTTCACGCGCACTAGCCGCCGCGTCCCGGCATCGTGGCCCAACCCTGTCCGGACGACCACCCATGAATCGTGTACGCCTCGCCCCGCTCGCTCTGTCGCTCCTGCTCGCCGCCACGCCGGCGCTGGCCCAGAACGCGGCTGCATCGCTGCAGGCCGACAGCATCAACCAGGCCGCGACCACCGATGGCATGGCCGCGCTGGTGCGGGCCCAGGTGCTGCTGGATCGGGCGCGCTTCTCGCCCGGCGAAATCGACGGCCAGGCTGGTTCCAACCAGCGGCGCGCCCTCCGCGGCTTCCAGGCCGCGCGTGGCCTGACGGTCACCGGCGAGCTGGACGCCGCCACCTGGGCCGCGCTCAATACCGACACGGCGCCTGCGCTGGTCGACTACACGATCACCGCTGCCGACGTCGCCGGTCCATACCGGAAGGTGCCGGCCGACATGATGGCCAAGGCCAAGCTGGACAAGCTCGGCTACACGTCGATCGACGAAGCATTGGGCGAACGCTTCCATGCCAGTCCCAAGCTGTTGCGCCAGCTCAATCCGAAGGCCGATTTCGCCCGCGCCGGCACGGTCGTCAAGGTACCCAACGTGGCCGAGCTGCCTGCGCTGGGCAAGGCCGCCAAGGTGGTGGTCGACAAGTCCGATTCGACCGTGTCGCTGGTCGATGCGCAGGGGAAAACCTACGCGCAGTTCCCCGCATCCTCCGGCACCGAGCGCGATCCGTTGCCGATCGGACAGTGGGAGATCAAGGCCGTGGTCAAGGATCCGACCTACCACTACAACCCGAAGCTGTTCTGGGATGCCGATGCGTCGCACAGCAAGGCCACGGTCGCCGCCGGTCCCAACAATCCGGTCGGCGCGGTATGGATTGATCTGTCCAAGCCGCACTACGGCCTGCACGGCACGCCCGAACCGCGCAGCATCGGCAAGACGCAGTCGCACGGCTGCGTGCGGTTGACCAACTGGGATGCGCTGGCGGTGGCCGCGGCCGTCGATACCAGCGTGCCGGTGGTGATGCAGGAATGACTCGATGAAATGGCTGCTGGCGGCGTTGCTGGTGATCGCGCTGGCGCTGGTCGGCTATGAATGGCTGACCGGTCGTTCCAGCGGCGCAGCGGTTGCCGTTCCCACTACGGCTCCCGCGCCCGCTCCGCAGGCCGAAACTACGCATACGCCACCGCCGGTTTCCGCACCGGCGGTAGCGTCAGCGGCGACGCCATCCTCCATGCCGTCGCTTTCCGGATTGATCGTGCCGGTGCAGGGCATCGCGCCACGGGCGCTGGCGGATACCTTCACCGATGCGCGCAGCGAGGGGCGCAGCCACGACGCGATCGACATCATGGCCGCCGAAGGCACGCCGGTGCTGGCGGTGGCCGACGGCACGGTCGAGAAGCTGTTCGACAGCGACCGCGGCGGGCTGACCATCTACCAGTTCGAGCCGAGCGGACGCTACGCGTACTACTACGCCCACCTGCAGCGCTACGCCGATGATCTGGCCGAGGGCCAGGCGATCGAGCGCGGACAGGTCATCGGCTATGTCGGCAGCACCGGCAACGCCAACCCGGAGGCGCCGCATCTGCACTTCGCGATCTTCGTGCTGGGCCCGGAAAAGCGCTGGTGGGAAGGCGAGGCGATCAATCCCTATCCGATCCTGCGCGGCGATACGGCGCTGCCGTGATTGCGTCGTATCCCTTTTCCGCTGCTCGCTGCGACGGCTTGTAGAGCCGAACCTGCTCGGCTCACGAATTGGGGATGCACGGGTGGCTAGAACATTAGTTGACCGTCGATTCATGACACCACCGTCGTCCCGGCGTAGGCCGGGACCCAGTGTCTTGAACTCCGGATAGCCAAAAGTCGCTGGGTCCCGGCCTGCGCCGGGACGACGGTGAACCATTTCCGGATCCTTATCCGATACAGAATGCTCGGGCCGCCGCTATTCGTTCTGCGGCCGACAACGAAAAGGCCGGATCGCTCCGGCCTTTTCGCATTCCGCTTGCCATAGACGTATCAGCGCAGCGACCGCGCCGCCTCGACCACCGCATCGACGGTGATGTTGAAGTGCTTGTACAGCACCTCGGCCGGCGCGGAGGCGCCGAACGTGGTCATGCCGATGACCGCGCCGTCCAGGCCGACATACTTGCGCCAGAAATCGGCGATGCCCGCTTCCACCGCCACGCGCTTGCGCACCGCATTGGGCAGCACCGACTCGCGATAGGCGGCGTCCTGGCGATCGAACACGTCGGTCGACGGCATCGACACCACGCGCGTCGGCACGCCGTCGGCCTGCAGCGCCTCGCGCGCCTGCGTCGCCAGCCCGACTTCCGAACCGGTGGCGATCAGGATAACCTGTGGCGCGCCGTCGTCGGCCTCGGCCAGTACGTAGCCGCCGCGCGCGATGTCGCGCAGCTGCGCTTCGTCGCGCGGCTGGTGCGGCAGGTTCTGGCGGCTGAACACCAGGCAGCTCGGGCCGTCCTTGCGCAGGATCGCCGCCTTCCACGACGCCGCCGACTCGACCGCATCGCACGGACGCCACACGTCGTTGTTGGGGATGTAGCGCAGCGAGGCCAGGTGCTCGACCGGCTGGTGGGTCGGACCGTCCTCGCCCAGGCCGATGGAGTCGTGCGTGTAGACGTGGATGGCGTGCGCGGGAATCAGCGCGCTCATGCGCACCGCGTTGCGCGCGTAGTCGGAGAACACCAGGAACGTCGCGTCGAACGGAATGAAGCCGCCGTGCAGCGCCAGGCCGTTGGCGATCGCGGTCATGCCGAACTCGCGAACGCCGTAGTAGACGTAGTTGGCGTTCGGATCGTCGCTGGCGACCGACTTGCTGGCCTTCCACAGCGTCAGGTTGGAATGGGCCAGATCGGCCGAACCGCCGACCAGCTCCGGCAGCAGCGGCGCGAACGTCTCGATCGCCATCTGCGAGGCCTTGCGCGAGGCGATGGTCTGGCCATCGGCCTGCAGCTTGGCGATATAGGCGGTCGCGTCATCCTCGAAACCTGCCGGCAGCTCGCCGTGCATGCGGCGCTGCAGTTCGGCGGCGGCTTCGGCGTGTTCGGCGGCGTAGCGATCGAACAGCTGCTGCCACTGCGCCTCGCGCGCCTTGCCGTCGCCAGCGCGCCAGCCGGCGTAGATGTCGTCGTGAATCTCGAATGCGCCGTGCGTCCATTCCAGCGCCTGGCGCGTCGCTTCCAGCTCGTCCTTGCCCAGCGGCGAGCCGTGGCTGGATTCCTTGCCGGCCTTGTTGGGCGCGCCGAAACCGATGGTGGTGCGGCAGCAGATCAGCGTGGGCTTGCCGGCGTTGGCCAATGCGGTGTCGATGGCCGCCTTGATCGCCTGCGGATCGTGACCGTCGACGCCGCGAATCACCTGCCAGCCGTAGGCCTCGAAGCGCGCCGGCGTGTCGTCGGTGAACCAGCCTTCGGTGTTGCCGTCGATGGAGATGCGGTTGTCGTCCCAGAACGCGACCAGCTTGCCCAGGCCCCAGGTGCCGGCCAGCGAGGCCGCCTCGTGCGAAACGCCTTCCATCAGGCAGCCATCGCCCATGAACACCCAGGTGCGGTGATCGACGACGTCGAAATCCGGGCGGTTGAAGCGCTGCGCCAGCAGCTTCTCGGCCAGCGCGAAGCCGACCGCGTTGGCGAAGCCCTGGCCGAGCGGCCCGGTGGTCGTCTCCACGCCGGGCGTTTCGTGGCGCTCAGGATGGCCGGCGGTCTTGCTGTGCAGCTGGCGGAAGTTCTTCAGCTCCTCCAGCGGCAGGTCGTAGCCGGACAGGTGCAGCAGCGCGTACTGCAGCATCGAGCCATGGCCGTTGGACAGCACGAAGCGATCGCGGTTGAGCCAGTGCGGGTTGTCCGGGTTGTGGCTCAGGTAATCGTTCCACAGCACCTCGGCGATGTCGGCCATGCCCATCGGCATGCCCGGGTGGCCGGATTTGGCGGCTTCGACCGCGTCGGCGGCGAGGAAACGGATGGCGTTGGCAAGCTGGCGGCGGGTCGGCGTCGTCATGGGATGTCAGGCAGTGGGGGGCGGCCCGCGGCGGCGGGGGCGCCATTGTCCCACAGCGGATGGGTCATGACCGGCGTTGGCTCGCGGACAGGCTGTCAGATGTCCCTGGATGGCCGGCCAGTCACGCCGGCTGCCCGGTCTGGCTGGGTTTTGCAGGGTCAAGCGCTGCCGGCTTCCGTCTCGATGACCACTCCGGCGGCCTCCTTTTCGCCGTGGGCGACCAGCGTGGCCAGCGTCAGATCGCCGGTGACATTGAGCGTGGTGCGGCACATGTCGAGGAAATGATTGACGCCGAGGATCAGGCCGATGCCGATCGGGTTGACGCCGACCATCGCGCAGATCAGCGCCACCACCGGCAGCGATCCGGATGGCACGCCGGCGGTGCCGATGCCGCCGAGGATGCACACCAGCATCACCATGAACTGCTGGCCCAGCGTCAGGTCCACGCCGAAGAACTGCGCCAGGAAGATCACCGTCACGCCCTCGAACAGCGCGGTGCCGTTCTGGTTGGCGGTCGCGCCGACGGTCAGCACGAAGCGCGACACGGTGCGCGGCAGGCCCAGCTTCTCGTCGGCCACGCGCAGCGCGGTCGGCAGCGTGGCGTTGCTGGAGGCGGTGGAGAACGCCATCACCATGGCCTCCTGCGATCCGCGGAAGAACTTGAGCGGCGAATAGCCGGCCAGCTTCAGCGCGATCGAATAGTTGACGAACAGGTGCAGCGCCAGCGCCAGCACCACCACGCCCACGTACGCGCCCAGCCGCACCAGCAGATCGAAGCCGAAGATCGCCGCCAGGTTGAACATGAAGCAGGCCACCGCGTACGGCGCCAGCCGGATGACAAGGCCGATCAGCGTCATCGAGATCTCGAAGATGCCTTCGATGCCGCGCTTGAGCAGGCGGGTGTTCTCCGACGGCGTCAGCACCAGGCCGATGCCGAACATCACCGCGAAGAACATCAGCGACAGGATGGCGCCGTTGCTGGACGCCGCGCCGATCACGTTGTCCGGCACGATCGACAGCAGCATGTCCAGGCCCTTGGGCTGGCTGCCGGCGCTGTCGACGATCTGCTGGGCCTGCGCCGCGTTCTGCGTGATCAGCGATTGCGCAAGCGCCGGATCGACGCCGCCGCCGGGATTGAACAGGTTGACCAGCACCAGGCCCAGCAGCACCGCCACCGCCGACAGCACGATGGTGTAGGCCAGCGTCTTCCAGCCGATGCGGCCAAGCGCGCGGATGTCGCCCATCTCGGCGATGCCGACCACCAGCGCCGAGAACAGCAGCGGCACGATCAGCATGAAGATGAGGTTGAGGAACACCTTGGAGAATGGCGTGGTCACGTAGGCGGTGACGTTCCGCACCCATTCCGCGTCCCCCGCGCCGCTGGCATGCACGACCAGTCCGACGATCAGACCGACCGCGAAGCCGATGGCCATCTTCCAGTGCAGCGGAAGTCCGGCTTTGCGGGCGGGAGATGGAGCGGAATCGGACATGGTGGGCCTTCGGGGCGATGCGGCAGCGGGAAAGGCGGCAGCTTAGCAAACCACTTGCGGCCACCTTGGCGCGCCACCGCGGCGAGAAGGAACGGCGGCGGCACACCGGGCCAGCGATGCTGCGGCGACCCTCGCATCGCCTCGGCTCATATCGCCCGCCTTGAAACTATGGGATGCAGGATGCCGTTCGCCGCATACGGCGATGCCGGCAGATCCGGGCACTAAGCGGATGGATAGAGCGGCGGCAACGGCGAAGGCGCTTCGCGTGGCGGCGCCTGCCACGTCGGTCCCTTGGCGAACGCCTCGCGCAATGCGGCGCGCGCGGCGACCGCATCGCCGCCGGCCCAGCACGCGCGGCGCAACTGCTCCACCGCATCGCGCTGCGCGGGCGAGGGCAACCGCGCCATCAACGCGTCCAGATCGCGCGCCGGTGGCGTCGCCATGCCGCATAGCACGTCGCCGACCTCGCGCAGATCGCCGGTGTCCAGCGCGCGCTTCAGATCCGGCAGGCCATGGGTGGCGCGTGCGTGGCCATTCGCCAGGACTTTCTCGGCGGTACGGGCATTCGGCGTTACCAATGCGCGGCGACGCGACAGCGCCCACACCAGCGTGGCCAGCCACAGCAATGCGAAGCCCGCCGCCAGCCAGGGCCAGATGCGCGCACCGCCATCGCCGCCGCTGGCCGGCAGCGACAGCGCGCCATCGCGTTGCGGCGCGGAGGCGACGGCGGCATCGCTCGTTGGCGGCACCGGCGCGGCGAAACTACCCGCACCCGGCGCGACCGACAGCTTCAGATCCGGCAGCGAGGCGGTGCGCGTGGCGTTGGCGCGCACGTCCCACCAGCCCATCGACAGCCCTTCGATGTCCAGTTCGCCGGCCTGCCCGGGCACGATGGAATAGCGCCGCGTCACCTTGACCTGCGGCGTGCCGCCGTCGAACGACTCGTCGTATTGCGCCGGTTCGGCGAACACCTGCGCGCCGGCCGCCGCCGGCAGCGGCAGTTCCGGCAGCTGCGCATAGGTGGCGCCGATGGCGGTGGCCTCGACGATCAGCGTCGCCGCTTCTCCCGCGCGCAGCCGTTGCGGCGCGGCGGCGTAGCGCAGGCGCAGGTCGCGCAGCGGCAGCCACGGCTGCGGCGCGTTGTCCGGTTGCGGGCGCACCTGCAGCGTGCGCGCGCTGCCGGCGGCGCGCATCTCGCGGCTGTTGCCGCCGAGGAAATCCTCCAGCCAGCCGCCGGCGCCGCGGCCGCTGAAACGCGGCGCCGGCAGCACGATATCGCCGCTGCGATCGGGCACCAGCAGGAAACGGCGCTCGACGATGTTGTAGCGGCGGCCGTCGATCTCGCGGCTGGAGGTGAGGTCGTCGCCGACCTTCTGCAGCAGCGCGCCGTCGGGCGGGTCGACATCCAGCTGTCCGGATACCAGCGGCACCGCGTAATGCAGCCGCACCGCGACGCCGACGCTCTGCTGCACATAGGGCCGTGCATCGTCGATGACGGTCTCGATGAAGATGCGCGCATCGCCCGGATTGGTCGCGGCGGCCGGCGCCGCATCGAGCACCTGCAGCACCAGCGGCGCGGTGCGCTGGCTGCCGACAGCGAGCGGCGGAATGACCAGCCGTCCCGCGCGCTTGGGCGTCAGCGTCAGCGACCAGGTGGTGCGCGAGGTCATTCGTCCCTGCACCATCTGCACCGAACGGTTGCT
>Ga0160451_100902_pt1 | contig 11593 bp, 8 predicted proteins | sample HID1975M_E1MG_FD_108270 | JGI IMG/M metagenome (GOLD analysis project Ga0160451, IMG submission 108270) | Enriched soil microbial communities from UW Madison campus, WI, USA - HID1975M_E1 MG | ecosystem: Environmental > Terrestrial > Soil > Unclassified | place: USA: Madison, Wisconsin | collected... | reverse complement strand
TACTTCAACGACAGCCAGCGCCAGGCGACCAAGGACGCCGGCCGCATCGCCGGCCTGGACGTCAAGCGCATCATCAACGAGCCCACCGCCGCCGCGCTGGCCTACGGCCTGGACAAGGCCGGCGGCGACCGCAAGATCGCCGTGTACGACCTGGGCGGCGGTACCTTCGACGTGTCGATCATCGAGATCGCCAATGTCGACGGCGAGAAGCAGTTCGAGGTGCTGGCCACCAACGGCGACACCTTCCTGGGCGGCGAAGATTTCGACAAGCGCGTCATCGACTACCTGGTGGAAGAATTCCAGAAGGACCAGGGCATCGACCTGCGCAAGGATCCGCTGGCCCTGCAGCGCCTGAAGGACGCCGCCGAGCGCGCCAAGATCGAACTGTCCACCTCGCAGCAGACCGAAGTGAACCTGCCGTACGTCACCGCTGACGCCTCGGGCCCGAAGCACCTCAACATCAAGCTGACCCGCGCCAAGCTAGAAGCGCTGGTGGAAGATCTGGTCAAGAAGACCATCGAGCCGTGCCGCATCGCGCTCAACGACGCCGGCCTGCGCGCCAGCGACATCGGCGAGGTGATCCTGGTCGGTGGCCAGACCCGCATGCCGAAGGTGCAGCAGGCGGTCGCCGAGTTCTTCGGCAAGGACCCGCGCAAGGACGTCAACCCGGACGAGGCCGTGGCGCTGGGCGCGGCGATCCAGGGCGGCGTGCTGGCCGGCGACGTCAAGGACGTGCTGTTGCTCGACGTGACCCCGCTGTCGCTGGGCATCGAGACGCTGGGCGGCGTGTTCACCAAGATCATCGAGAAGAACACGACCATCCCGACCAAGGCCTCGCAGACCTTCTCCACCGCCGAGGACAACCAGTCCGCGGTGACCGTGCACGTGTTGCAGGGCGAGCGCGAACAGGCCCGTTTCAACAAGTCGCTGGCCAAGTTCGATCTGTCTGGCATCGATGCGGCGCCGCGCGGCCTGCCGCAGGTCGAGGTGTCCTTCGACATCGACGCCAACGGCATCCTGCACGTGTCGGCCAAGGACAAGAAGACCAACAAGGAGCAGAAGGTCGAGATCAAGGCCGGATCGGGCCTGTCCGAGGACGAGATCAACCGCATGGTCGCCGACGCCGAGACGCATCGCGAAGAAGACAAGAAGTTCCACGAGCTGGTGCAGGCGCGCAACCAGGCCGACGGCCTGATCCATGCCACCCGCGGCGCCATCGCCGAACACGGCAGCAAGGTCGGCGGCGACGTCATCGGCCAGGTCGAGGCCGCGCTGGCGGATCTGGAAACGGCGATGAAGGGCGACGACAAGGCGCAGATCGAGGCCAAGTCCAAGGCGCTGGAAACCGCAGGCCAGGCGCTCTATGCCGCGGCCTCGTCGGCAGGCCAGCCGGGCGCGGACGCCGGCGGCAACGCCGGTGCCGGTCCGGCCGGCGACGACGTGGTCGATGCCGAGTTCACTGAGGTCAAGGACGACGAGAAGAAGTAATGCGTTGAACGGTTGATAGTGAAGTGAAGTCGCAAGCCGGGCGTAGCCCGGCTTGCTGCCAAGGAGGGCAGAGTGCGGCCGCATCACGATTTACGGGTATGGCAGGAAGCAATGGCGTTGGTGACCAAGGTCTATTCGGTGACCAGTGCATTTTCCGGCCGATGAGCGTTTCGGCTGACCGGCCAGGTTCGCAGGGCTTGTGTCAGTTGTTCCTTCCAATATCGCCGAGGGAGCGGCCAGAGGCGGTCGGATGGAATTCGTGCAGTTCCCGACCATCGCCCGAGGCTCCCTCTCCGAATTGGATACCCAACTGCGTAGCTGTAAATCCGGAGTTTGCGACAGACATCGATTCTCTCTTGTCGGACGTGGAACGATTGCGAGCAGCGCCGGGCGCGCTGATCGAATCGCAACGCGGCCGACTCGGCGAATGGTTCGATGAAGCAGCTTTTACCCTTTGCAGGCGGCGCAGCCGCCGAATTGACAGGCCGAAGGCCGAACTGACCATTGACCCATGTCAAAGCGCGATTACTACGAAGTCCTGGGCGTAACCCGCACGGCCAGCGACGAAGAACTCAAGAAGGCTTATCGCCGCTGCGCGATGAAGTTCCATCCGGATCGCAATCCCGGCGACAAGGCCGCCGAGGCGTCCTTCAAGGAGAGCAAGGAAGCCTACGAGGTGCTGTCGGATGCGGCCAAGCGCCGCGCCTACGACGCCCACGGGCATGCCGCGTTCGAGCACGGCATGGGCGGCGGCGGCCAGGGCGGCCCGGACATGGGCGATATCTTCGGTGACATCTTCGGCAACATCTTCGGCGGGGGCGGCGGCGGCGCGCGCGCGGCCCGTCGCGGCGCCGACGTCGGCTACGTGATGGAACTGGATCTGGAAGAAGCGGTCGCCGGCATCGAGAAGCGCATCGAGATCCCGACGCTGGCCGTCTGCGAGCCGTGCAACGGTTCCGGTTCCGAGGACGGCAAGACCGAGACCTGCGCCACCTGCGGCGGGCGCGGCAACGTGCGCATGCAGCGCGGCATCTTCGCCATGCAACAGAGCTGCCCGGCCTGCGGCGGGCGCGGCCAGACCATCCGCAATCCCTGCAAGAGCTGCCACGGCGCCGGCCGCGTGGAGGACGAGAAGGTCCTGTCGGTCAAGATTCCCGCCGGCGTGGACAGCGGCGATCGCATCCGCCTGACCGGCGAGGGCGAAGCCGGCCCGCCCGGCACGCCGCCGGGCGACCTGTACGTGGAAGTGCGCGTGCGCGAGCACGACATCTTCCAGCGCGACGGCGACGATCTGCATTGCGAGGTGCCGATCCGCATCTCGCAGGCCGCGCTCGGCGATACCGTGCGCGTGCCCACGCTCAACGGCGAGGCCGAGATCCGCATCCCCGCCGAGACCCAGAGCGGCAAGCTGTTCCGCCTGCGCGGCAAGGGCGTCAAGTCGGTGCGCAGCCGCAGCGAGGGCGATCTGTTCTGCCGCGTGGTGATCGAGACGCCGGTCAATCTGACGCCCGAACAGCGCGATCTGCTGGAGAAGTTCGAAGCCACCTTCAGCGGCGAGGAGGCGCGCAAGCATTCGCCCAAGTCGGCCACCTTTCTCGATGGTGTCAAGGGTTTCTGGGACCGGATGACGTCCTGAAGCGCTCCGGCATCGCAACACCATCGAGGTTCCCCGCAACGCCCGGCCAATGCCGGGCGTTGCGTTTCATGTCGGGCCCGCAAGGCGTCATGGCGATTCCGTCATGCCCCTGTCCGCCATGTCACGCCTACGCGCGGCCGCCGCACCGGGATTGTGTAGGATGACCCGCCGCCGCACGCGACGCGGCGGTAACGAGACAACGGAGCAGGGGACAGGGACATGCGCAAGGGGATCGTACGGGGCACGGCGCTGCTGGCGTGTCTGTGGAGCATGGCGGGCCTCGCATCGGCGCAAGCGGCCGACGAGCGTCCGCTGCAGGTCGAGCACGAAACCATCGGCTATGTCGTCAACGCCGATGGCAGCTATGTGGAAACCCGCGAAACCGCCATCAAGGTGCTGAAGGAATCCGCGCTGGAAGCGGCCAAGACCGCCTCGGTCGGCTACAGCACCAGCATCCAGAAGGCCGAGGTCGTCGCGGCCTACACGATCAAGCCGGATGGCCGTCGCATCGACGTGCCGCCCAGCAACTACCAGGTCAATGCCGCGTCCGGCCACAACGGCGATTCGCCGGTCTACTCGGACAACACCACGCTGACGGTGGTGTTCCCGGATCTGGCGCCAGGCGACACGACCGTGTTCGCGTACCGCCTGACCGCCTCGCAGCCGATGTTCCCGGGCCAGTTCTCGGTGATCGAGAATTTCAGCCCGGCCAACTACTACGGCGACGTCAAGGTGACCATCGACGCGCCGGCGTCGCTGCAGGCCGGCCGCCAGCACTGGCAGATGAAGGAAAGCGTGCGCGAGCGCGAGGGGCGCCGCGTGGTGGAGTGGACCTGGCGCAACCGCACGCCGGTCAGGCGCGACAGCCTGCGCGACAGCGTGTTCAATCCCGAACGCTATCCGGGCTACGCGTTCTCGACCTTCACCGACTACGCGCAGATCGCGCAGGCGTACGGCGCGCAGGCCAACGCAAAGGCGGTCCCGACGCCGCGCATCCGCGCGCTGGCCGACGAGATCGCCGGCGACGCGCGCGAGCCGCGCGAAGTCGCCAGGCGCCTGTACGAGTGGGTGTCGCGCAACATCACCTATGCCGGCAACTGCATCGGCCTGGGCGCGGTGGTGCCGCGCGATCTGGATGTCGTGCTGGACAACCGCATGGGCGATTGCAAGGACCACGCCACGCTGCTGCAGGCGCTGCTGGCCGCGCGCGATATCGGCAGCACCCAGGCGCTGATCAACGCCGGCGGAACCTACACGTTGCCGCAGGTGCCGGTGGCGTCGGTGGTCAACCACGTCATCACCTACATCCCCAGCCTGGATCTGTACGCCGACTCGACCGCGGCCACGGTGCCGTTCGGGTCGCTGCCCAACGGCGCGGCCGGCAAGCCGGTGCTGCTGGTGGAAGGGCATTACGACGGCGCCAAGACGCCGCTGGCCGAATCCGGCCGCGACGGCCAGAAGCTGCGCACCGAATGGCGCATCGCCGCCGACGGCAGCGTCAAGGGCAGCCAGCGCGTCGAACTCAATGGCCGCCTGGCGGTGGCCGCGCGCGATCAGTTCCGCAACCTGCCGGCGACCGAGGCGAAGCAGCTGGTGCGACGCTATTTCGAACGCATGGCCTTCGACGCCAGCGGCAGCGTGGACTATCCCGATCCCGGTCCGTTGCAGGACGATTTCAGCCTGGAATCCGAGTTCGATATCGCGCGCATGCTGCCGGCTTCGGGCGGTTTGCAATTGCAGCCGTTGTTCATCAATTTCGCGCCGATCGCGTCCATCGTCGCGCGCAATATCGGCAGCCTGGACCAGCCGCAGGGCGAAAGCGGCTGCGGCGGCGTGTATTCGGAAGAGGAATACGTCATCCAGTTCCCCGACGAGCTGAGCATCGCCGCATTGCCGCAGGACGTGGTCGTCGAGGAAGGCAACGTCAGCTACCGCGCCACCCACCGGCGCGACGGCAACCGCATCCATGTCACCCGCCTGTTCAACGACCGCACGCCGGGACCGGTGTGCTCGCCCGAATACAACACCGGCTACGCGCAGCTGATGCGGCGGATCATGCCGGGATTGCGCGAGCAGATCGTCTATCTCGTCCGCGATACGCGCGCGCCCTAGCGTCGCGGTGCGATCGCCTTAGTCCTCGATGGACCTGTCGCGGTGACGCACGCGCAACCGATCATCGGCATCGTCGGCCTGGCCGGCGCCTACGGGCGCTGGCTGGCGCGGTTCTTCCGGCAGCGCATGGGGTTGGAGGTCATCGGCCACGATCCGGCCGCGGACGATGCGATCGGCGAGGACGAACTGATCCGTCGCGCCGACGTGCTGATCTTCTCGGCGCCGATCCGCCATACCTCCGCGCTGATCGCGCATTACGTCGCGCGGGCCGGCGGTACGGAAGCGGGAAAGCTGTGGCTGGACATCACCTCGATCAAGCAGGCGCCGGTGGCGGCGATGCTGCGCTCGCGCGCGGAAGTCGCCGGCCTGCATCCGATGACCGCGCCACCAAAGGCGCCGACGCTCAAGGGCCGGGTCATGGTGGTGTGCGAGGCGCGCCTCTCGCGCTGGCAGCCGTGGCTGCGGCACTGCCTGCAGGCGCTGGAGGCCGAATGCGTGCCGGCCACGCCGGAGCGGCACGACCGCATCATGGCGCTGGTGCAGGCGATGGTGCATGCCGGCCATCTGTCGCAGGCGGCGGTGTTGCGCGACAGCGTGCCAGCGCTGGGCGATCTGTCTGCGCTGATGCCGTTCCGCTCGGCGTCGTTCGAGATGGACGCGGCGATCATCGCGCGCATCCTCTCACTCAATCCCGCCATCTACGAAGACATCCAGTTCGGCAACCCGCATGCGCCGGACGCGCTGGCCGCACTCGGCGCGCAGCTGGCGCGGATGGCGGAACTGGTGGGGCAGGGCGACGACGAGGCGCGCCGCCGGTTCCGGCAGGAGTTCCTGTACGACAGCCGGCTGGCGCTCGGCGAGGCGGCGCTGGCGTCGGGCAACTACGGCTACGAGCGCATCGGCTACCTGCTCGCCGATCTGACCGAAACCCACAGCCTCAGCGTGCACCTGCCCGAAGACCGGCCCGGTTCGTTGCGCGCGCTGCTGCATGTGTTCGAGCGCCACGGCGTCAGCCTGTCGTCGATCCATTCCTCGCGCACGCCGGAAGGGCAGGTGCACTTCCGCATCGGTTTCGATGGCGGTTGCGGCGCTGCGGCGCTGGCCGCGGCGGCCGAGGAGATCGATGCCAGCGGCATCGGCCGCGTGCTGGCCGGCGTGTAGCGGCTGGCGCTTCAGCGGTCCACGCGCTGATCGGCCATCGCCCGGATCGAGGCGTCGATCAATTCGCGCAGCACGCCGGCATCGACATCCGACAATCGCTTGAGATACACGCAGGCCTTGCCGGTGCGGTGCTTGCCGAGGCGTTGCAGCAGCGCGTCGCGCTCCTCGAATTCCGCGGCGAGGTACAGCGCCAGATCGCCCTTGCGCGGCGAGAAGCCGACCAGCGGCCATTCGCCGTCCCGGCCATTGGCGTAGCGATATACGTAACGGCCGAAACCGACGATGCTGGCGCCCCACATCTGCGCGTCGGCGCCGCTAGCGGCCTGCATCATCGCCGCCAGCGCCAGGCAATCCTGCCGGCGCTGCGGCTCGTCCACGGCTTCGAGGAATGCGGACACGCTGGCTGGGCCAGGCTGGGTCTTGGCGCTACCGGCCATGTGTTTTCCCTCCGCGCTGTCGTGAGGTACGCCGCCGTATGTCGCTGTGCCGCAGGCCAGCGCGGGCGGGAGACGTTAGACTACGCTCCATGAGCAGCCATATCATCCTTTCCCAACGTGCGCAGGCGCTGACCAGTTCGGCGATCCGCGAAATCCTCAAGGTCACCGAGCGTCCGGAAGTGATCTCCTTCGCCGGCGGACTGCCGTCGCCGGCGACGTTCCCGATCGCGCGCATGCGCCAGGCCACCGACAAGGTGTTCGACGAGGCGCCGCACGCCGCGCTGCAATATGGTCCGACCGAGGGCTTCACGCCGCTGCGCGAATGGATCGCCCTCCGCCACAGCAAGAACGGCGTGACCATCGCTGCGGACCGGGTGCTGATCACCACCGGTTCGCAACAGGCGCTGGACCTGCTGGGCAAGGTGCTGATCGACGAAGGCAGCAAGGTGCTGGTGGAAACGCCCAGCTATCTCGGCGCGCTGCAGGCCTACTCGCTGTTCCGCCCGGCGTTCTCGTCGATGCTGTCGGACGAGCAGGGCATCGTGGTCGATGCGCTGGACGATGCGCAGCTCGAGGGCGCGCGTTTCATGTACTGCCTGCCCAATTTCCAGAACCCGACCGGCCGCCGCCTGCCGCTGGAGCGCCGCCAGGCGCTGGTCAAGCGCGCCACCGAGGCCGGTGTGCTGATCGTCGAGGACGATCCGTATGGCGAGCTGAGCTACGAAGGCGAACTGCTGCCGAGCCTGCTGTCGATGAATCCGGACAACGTCGTCTACATGGGCTCGTTCTCCAAGGTGCTGGCGCCGGGCCTGCGCCTGGGTTACGTGATCGCGCCCGAGGCGGTATTCGGCAAGCTGGTGCAGGCCAAGCAGGCCGCCGACCTGCATACGCCTTCGTTCAGCCAGCGCATCGTCTACGAGGCCATCCAGGACGGCTTCCTCGACGCGCACATCCCGGAGATCCGCAAGCTGTACGCGCACCAGTGCGAACTGATGCTGGCGGCGCTGGAGCGCTACTTCCCGGCGCAGGCGCAATGGAACCGCCCGGCCGGCGGCATGTTCATCTGGGTCACGCTGCCGGAAGGCGTCGACACCGGTCCGTTGCTGGCCAAGGCGATCGAACAGAACGTGGCATTCGTGCCGGGTGCGCCGTTCTTCGCCAACGAAGCCAAGAAGAACACGATGCGGCTGTCGTTCGTGACCGTGCCGGCCGACAAGATCGAGCAGGGCATGCGCACGCTCGGCGCATTGGTGACGGCGGAGATCGCGGCAGGCACCGCCGCCGCCGCGTAACGCGTCATGCAACTCGGGACGACGGCCGCCAAGCGTGCGCCGTCGTCTGCTACCGGCGAGCGGATTCATCTCCTCAGCCACGGCGCCAGCGCTGGGGACACCGCCCGATGGCGGGCCTGTCCCGCCCACGCGGCCTGAAAGCACGGTCGCCAGACGTCCGGCGCGCCGCTACCATGCCGGCATGAACGCCTCTCCCGTGCGCATCCTCATCCACGGCGCCTCCGGCCGCATGGGCCAGGCCCTGTTGCGGCTGGCGACCGAACAGCCGCAGCAGTACCGGGCCGTCGCGGCGGTGACGCGCCGCAATCCGCCGCAGCGCGTGGTCGACGGCGTGCCGTTCTTCGCCGCCAGCGAACTGGCCGGCGTGCCGGCCTTCGATGTCGCCATCGATTTCAGCCTGCCGGAAGGGTTCGATCCGGTGCTGGCGCTGTGCCGCACGCGCGGCGTGCCGCTGGTCTCGGGCACGACCGGGCTTTCCGAGGCGCAGCAGCAGGCGTTGGCGCAGGCGGCCGATTCCATCGCGCTGGTGTGGGCGACCAATTTCAGCCTCGGCGTTGCGGTACTGGCCGACCTGGTCGAACGCGCCGCCGGCGCGCTGCCCGGATGGGACTGCGACATCGTCGAGTCGCACCACGTCCACAAGAAGGACGCGCCGTCCGGCACCGCGCTGACGCTGGGGCAGTCCGCGCAAGCCGGCGGCGCGCAGCCGCGCTATGCGAGCCTGCGCGCCGGCGACATCGTCGGCGAACACCTGGTCCAGTTCGCCGGCCTGGGCGAGCGTATCGAACTGGTGCATCGCGCCACCAACCGCGACATCTTCGCGCGCGGCGCGCTGCATGCGGCCAGCCGGATGATCGGTCGTGCGCCGGGCCAATACCGGGTGCGCGATCTGCTCGACTGAAGCCGATATCTGCCTTCGCGGCGTCGGCGCGACGGTTCGACGGATTCCGATGAGCGGGCATGGCTGAACAGGACTGCTGTTCATGAATTACTGGCGCGCGGGGGCGCTCGCCGGTACAATTCCCGCTCGCCTGTTACCCATCGCCTCGGACCGGAGAAATGCCGCGTCCGCGGTTTCTTGCAGCCGCAAGTCCGGGAGCAGGGTTCCTCTCACCCCAAGGCGAACCCCGTGACTCAACCCGCAATCCTTGTCCTCGAAGACGGCACCGTGTTCGAGGGCGATTCCGTAGGCGCCAGCGGCCTGTCGGTCGGCGAAGTGGTGTTCAACACCGCCATGACCGGTTACCAGGAGATCCTCACCGATCCCTCCTATGCCCGCCAGCTGGTCACCCTGACCTATCCGCACATCGGCAACACCGGCTGCACCGATCAGGACGACGAAGCCGCCCAGGTCTGGTGCGCCGGGCTGATCGTGCGCGACGTGCCGCGCCGCCCCAGCAACTGGCGCAGCCAGACGCCGCTGCCCGAATGGCTGATCGCGCGCGGCATCGTCGCCATCGCCGGCATCGATACCCGCAAGCTCACGCGCCTGCTGCGCGAGCGCGGCGCGCAGAACGGCGCGCTGATGGCCGGTGCCGACGTGGACGTGGACAAGGCGCTGGAAGCGGCGCGCAAGTTCCCCGGCCTGAAGGGCATGGATCTGGCCAAGGTGGTCTCCACCGACAAGGCGTACCCGTGGAAGGACGGCCAGCTGGATCTGGACAGCAGCGCGTTCGCGCAGGCCGCGCCGCAGTTCAAGGTCGTGGCCTACGACTACGGCGTCAAGCACAACATCCTGCGCATGCTGGCCGAGCGCGGCTGCGAGGTCACCGTGGTTCCCGCGCAGACGCCGGCGGCCCACGTGCTGGCGATGCGGCCCGATGGCGTGTTCCTGTCCAACGGCCCCGGCGACCCGGCGCCGTGCGACTACGCCATCGACGCCATCCGGCAGTTCATCGACAAGAAGATCCCGACCTTCGGCATCTGCCTGGGCCACCAGCTGCTGGCGCTGGCCGCCGGCGCGCGGACGGTCAAGATGCCGCACGGCCATCACGGCGCCAACCATCCGGTCATCGACCTAGACAGCGGCCGGGTGATGATCACCTCGCAGAACCACGGCTTCGCGGTCGACGAATCGACGCTGCCGGCCAACGTGCGCGTCATCCATCGCTCGCTGTTCGACGGCACCAACCAGGGCATCGAGCTGACCGACGCGCCCGCCTTCTCGTTCCAGGGCCACCCGGAAGCCTCGCCTGGGCCGCACGACGTGGCGCCGCTGTTCGACCGGTTCGTGGCGTCCATGGGGATCAGGGACCAGAGGCCAGAGGTCAGGGAAAAAGCGTGAGCGGGATCCGTAGCTATCGGGATCTGGAGGTCTGGCGGTTGGCGATGAAGCTTGCCGCGTCGGCCTACCGCATCACTGCGGCGTTTCCCGTTTCAGAGCGCTATGGACTTGCTTCGCAACTCCAGCGCAGCGCCGTTTCCATTCCTTCCAACATCGCCGAAGGACACGAACGGGATTCGACTCGCGAATTCCTGCGTTTTCTGTCGATTAGCCAAGGCTCGCTTGCCGAGCTCGAAACACAATTGATGCTTGCCGCGGAACTCGAACTGGCAGGTTCGACGGATATCGAATCCCTGCTGGCGGTTTCCGCCGAACTAGGACGAATGCTCAACGGGTTGCAAACCAAGTTGAAGCGGCGTCTGGCACCTCCCGCCCTGGCCTCTGGCCCCTGACCCCCGGTCCCTGAGAAATGCCCAAGCGCACAGACATCAAGACCATCCTCATCATCGGCGCCGGCCCGATCGTCATCGGCCAGGCCTGCGAGTTCGACTACTCCGGCGCGCAGGCGTGCAAGGCGCTGCGCGAGGAAGGCTTTCGCGTGGTGCTGGTCAACAGCAACCCGGCCACGATCATGACCGACCCGGAGATGGCCGACGCGGTCTACATCGAGCCGATCAACTGGCAGACGGTCGAGAAGATCATCGCCAAGGAGAAACCCGACGCGCTGCTGCCGACGATGGGCGGACAGACCGCGCTGAACTGCGCGCTGGACCTGGCCGACCACGGCGTGCTGGAAAAGTATGGCGTCGAACTGATCGGCGCCTCGCGCGAGGCCATCCGCATGGCCGAGGACCGCGAGCTGTTCCGCGTGGCGATGGGCGAGATCGGGCTGGAATGCCCGAAGGCCGCCGTGGCGCACACGCTGGAAGAAGCGATCGAGATCCAGACCCGGGTCGGCTATCCGACCATCATCCGCCCCAGCTTCACCCTAGGCGGCAGCGGCGGCGGCATCGCCTACAACCGCGAGGAATTGATCGACATCGTCAACCGCGGCCTCGAGCTGTCGCCGACCACCGAAGTGCTGGTCGAGGAATCGGTGCTGGGCTGGAAGGAGTTCGAGATGGAAGTGGTCCGCGACACCGCGGACAACTGCATCATCGTCTGCTCGATCGAGAACCTCGATCCGATGGGCGTGCACACCGGCGACAGCATCACCGTCGCGCCGGCGCAGACGCTGACCGAC
>Ga0160451_100901_pt1 | contig 11639 bp, 8 predicted proteins | sample HID1975M_E1MG_FD_108270 | JGI IMG/M metagenome (GOLD analysis project Ga0160451, IMG submission 108270) | Enriched soil microbial communities from UW Madison campus, WI, USA - HID1975M_E1 MG | ecosystem: Environmental > Terrestrial > Soil > Unclassified | place: USA: Madison, Wisconsin | collected... | reverse complement strand
GCAGGAAGTACCGCACGGGCCGCGGCGCGGCACGGAAGAACTGCGGCAGGTAGTCGCTGCCGTTGAGGTTTTCGGCAAAGGGCCGGCCATGGATCAAGCGCGCCGCCAGATCCAGGCCGACGCCGTCGTTGATGATCCACACCGGCGCCCGAGCGATGCGCGGAAGCAGATCCTGCCCGGTCACCAGCAGGTTGGTGTTGGCGAAGAACAGCCAGCACCGGCGCCGCTGCTCCAGTGCAAGGTACAACGCGGCCGAAAGCGGCGCGCCGCAGGTGGAGAGGATCGGGAATCCGGCCAGCGCCAGCATTTCGCCGGCGGGCAGATCGACAGCCGGCGAAAGGTCATGCGCCGGCAAGCCGGCGGGTATCGCACTCGCGCCACTGACGTCACCAGAGATCATAGGGAAACGCCTCCATCAGCCGGCGCTGCAACGGCGCCAGCGCGAAGCGGGCATTGCCGCCCTTCTCCCGCGCTTCGTCCACGCTGCGCGCGCTGTGCCACAGCGCGCGCCCGGTGCCCTGGTAGTAGTCGTCGTACTTGAACCGATGCTCGCCGTTGCCGCTGTCCAGATAGATGGCCGGGATGCCGTAGGCCTCGGCCAGGATGACCCCGTGCAGCGAACTGGACACGACCAGCCGCGCGGCCAGCAACTGCCGCACGAACGCCAGCGGCTTGCTGGTCGGCAATACCAACCGGTCGGCGTACTGCTGGAATTTGCCCGTCGGCTCGTTGAAATGCGGCACCACCACATAGTCCAGCGACGGCGCCACGTCGAGCGATTCGCGCGGGAACAGGCACGGCATCAGCAGCGCCGGATCGCCATAGACCTCCGGCACGTCGATGCCGCGCGCGCGCAGGAAATCGCGCGTCAGCGGCCCGCGCACCGCGCGCACGTCCAGCCTGCGGAAGCGATGCGCCGTCTCGGCAATCTTGCCGTTGATGCCGCTGCCCCATACCGCCTCGCCGTCGCGCGCGTTGTGCAGCACCGAGCCGATCGCGAACAGCCGGTGGCGATGATCGCGCTTGTCGCGCAGCTGCAAATCGCGCAGCGACAGCATCGACGAGACCAGCACCTTGGACAGGTAGTCGCCGACGTTGACGGATCCGTCGGCCGGCTCCCACCAGTACAGGCAGCGCTTTTCGATCCTGTCGTTGCAGATGTCCAGCAGTTTTCGCACCGCGGTTCCTCTCGTGTAATGGTCAGCCGCCTACAGGCGGGTCTCGGGATAGGCTTCCGGCGCCAGCACCCGGTCGACCGTCGCCGGCCAATCCAGGCACTGGCGGCTGCGCGTGCGCGGCGCGCGCAGGGCGCCTTCGATGGCCGCGACGATCGAGGCCTCATCGCCCGGCGTGTAGCCGAATCGCGACGGATAGCCGCCGACCACCGCATGCGGGCATACCGCCGGCAGCGCGAAGTAGTCGTACTGCAACAGCTTCATCGAGCTGTCGGCCAGATAGCGCGGCACGTCCTGCGAGGCGTACGGCGCGATGCCGAACGCGGCGTGCTTGATGTACGGGATGGTCTGCGTGTGCTTCATCTCGCCGTACACCTGGACGTTGTCGCCGTATCCCGGCATGCGTCCCTTGCCCGATCCGATGACGTGGAAGGTCACCTGCGGAAAGGCACGGCTGGCCACGGCGATGAATTCCGGATCGAACAGCATCGAACCGACCGCTACCGCATGGATGCCTTCGCCATAGGGCGACGGATCGCCCAGCGCATCCAGCCCGGGATCGACGCCATGGCCGACCTGGTAGAGATTGCCGTGATCGGGCATCTCCTCGGCCATCGTGCGCGAGACCAGCACGATCGCATCCAGATCCTTGGCCACCTCGTCGAACCGCTGCCTGACGTGATCGGCGACGTTGATCGTGCTCAGCGCATCGGACGCGCGGTAAATCAGCCGCGCCCCGGGATTCAGGCGCCTGGCCAGTTCGATGAACACCACCGACAGCCCGCTTTCGAAAATCACCACGTCGGCCTCGGAGATCCACTGCTTCAGGATGGCCGGCGGCCGCCGCGCGTAGGCATGGAACAGCACCGACTCGAGCGGGCGCAGCCAGCGCCTGCGCGTGTTGAAGGGATGCAGCGGCGTCTTCCACAGGTAGCATTCCACGCCGCGGTGCGTTTCGACCCGGTTGGCCTTGTCGTCCAGCGGCAACCGGATGTCGTCCTTCATCCGCGACAGCCAGCTGTAGCGCAGCGAGAAGAAACGCGTCGTGCCGCGCTTGGCCAGTTCGTCGGTGATGAAATGCAGGTTGGCGCGGCGCGGCGTGCGGTAGTCGTGCGCCGACAGCACCAGGTAGACCGGCCGGGCCGGATGGCGGGAAACCGCGACGTCGTTTTCGAGCGTGTGCGCGGCGGCGCTCATTGTGTCTTCTCCTTGCGCACGGCGAGGGCCGCGTGCGTTGCGGTACGCGTCTTCATACCGGCCGCAGCAGTCGCCTGCTGCCCAGGATCGACGTGACATCCTGGCGGAACGACGGCCAGAGCAGATACAGCAGCAGCCAGGCCGACAAGGCCGCCATGCCGCCGGCGATCAGCTGCAGCAGCGGTCCGTGCGGCGACAGTTCGCGGCAGGCGCCCCACGCGGCCAGTCCCGCCACGCCATGGACGCACAGCGCGCGCGCGCCGCCACGGAACATCGCGCCGACCGGCGCGTCGGAAGCGCGGCCGAGCCACGCCAGCACCCACGGCCACAGCAGCGCCAGGCCGATCGCATGCCCGGCCGCCACGCCGAGCACGCCCCATTGCGATCCGGCCAGGATGCAGGCGATGAGGAAGCTGCGGCTGACGATCGCATAGCGCAGCTGGCTGCCGGTCAGTCCTTTCGACAGGAATACCCAATACGCCGCGTAGGCCGCCATCTGGAACATCGCGCCCACCGCCAGGATGCGGAAAATCGGCACCGCCGGATGCCATTGCCTGCCCAGCAGCAACGGGATGATCGGATCGGCCATCGCGCCGGCCATCGCGAACAGCGCCAGCATGAAATGCATGGTGATGCGTTGCCCGTGCAGCAGATAGGCCGCATAGCGCGGCGGGTCGTCGTGCAGCTGCGACAGCGTCGGCAGCGCGATGGAGGTGGCCGGCGCGTTGATCTGGTTCAGCGGCATCGACATCAGCGTGAACGCGCGGTTGAACTGGCCCAGCACCGCGGTGCCCAGGCGCTGGCCGACGATGACCTGGCCAACGTTGCTGCTGGCGTAGGCCAGCAGCTGCGTGGCCATCAACGTCCAGCCGAACTTCAACAGTCCGCCCATCGGCACGCCGCGGCGCGGCAGGCCGGGCCGCCAGCGCGCGCCCCACGCCATCAGCGCCAGCGTCGCGCCTGCCTGCACCAGTTGCTGCACGACCAGCGCCCAGTAGCCGGCGCCGGCCAACGCCGCGCCGACCGCCGCGGCAAGACCGGCCAGTTGCGCGGCCACTTCGGACCACGCCAGTCGGGCGAAGCGCATGTCGCGATTCAGATGCGCGCGGAACTGCGTGGTAACGCCGTTGAGCAGGAAGGACAGCGCCAGCACCTGCGCGATGCCGTGCAGCGCCGGCTCGCCGTACAACGCGGCGATGGCGCCGGCGCCGGCATACAGCGCCAGCGCCAGCAACGCGCCGATCAGAGAATTCATCCAGAACAGGTTGCTGCGCTGCTGCGGGCTCAGTTCCTTGGCTTGCACGGCCGCGGCGGACAGGCCGAAATCGCGCAGCACCTCGCCGATGCCGGCGATGGCGACGACCATCACCACCAGTCCGTAGTCGCGCGGCGACAGCAGCCGCGCCAGCAGCACGATCCCGCCGAACTGCATGGCGACCTTGGCCAGCTGCGCGCTCATCGTCACCGCCGCGCCGCCGGCGGCGCGCGAGGCCAACGATCGTTGCGGCGGCGGACGCGGCGCGCCTGGGTCGTCCGTGGCCATCGTCACGACGCCTTCGACCGCAACGCGGCGGCATAGGCACGGTGATGCTGCTGGCCCAGCCGTTCCCAGTCGCGTGCCGACAGATCCGGCGCGCCATCGTCGCGTTCGCGCACGCGCGCCAGCGTATCGGCGATCAGCGAGGCATCGATCTCGCCTTCGTACAGATACACCCAGCCCGGCCCGACCTCGGCGGCGATGGCCGCATTGGCGTCGTTGGCCGGCGCCAGCACCGGCCTGTCCAGCGACAGCGACAGCAGCAACGTGCCGGAGTTGTGCATCTGCCGGTACGGCAGCACCACCAGTTCCGCCTCGCCTATCTCGCGCGCCAGCGTCTCGTCGTCGACGTATTCAAGCCGCGCGCTGATGCGCGGATCGCGGCGGCAGCCGGCGCGCACTTCGTCGGCCAGTTCCTCCGAGGCCGGATTGCCGACGATGCGCAGGCTCAGCGACGGATCGTCCAGCGCCTGCATGCAGGCCAGCAGCGTCTCCACGCCCTTGTAGCGGCGCAGCAGGCCGAAATGCAGCAACCGGCCGGCGACGGGCCGGGGTTTGGGAATCGCGGCATACCACGCGCGGTAGTGTCCATGCAGGATCGTCACGGTGGCCGGCGCGCGTTCCTGCGTAGCCGGATTGATGCGTATCCATAGCGTGGTCAGCCGATCCATCCAGCGCAGCAACACGCGCTCGCCGAGGTTACCGGCCTCGTGCGGCGCCAGGTTGTGCAGCGTGCGCACGATCGGGATGCGCATCGCCCATAGCCTGAGCAGCACCAGCGCCATTCCGGCCTGCTTGGCCCAGGTTCCCGCACGCGTGCGATGGCGCACGAGATATTCGGGCCAGTGGACATGGAAGACATCGTAGCGGGAGAACAGCGCGCGCTTCATCGAGAAGTATTCGATGCGCAGCGGCGGCGGCAACGCGTCCAGCAACTGCAGCAGGTAGGGATTGGTCGTGCGCGTCGGCCGACCCGACGATTGCAGCACGGTCAGTGCCGGCAATGTCGAAGGTGCCGCATGTTCGGAAACGATGGCGGGTGCCCGGCTCATGCCGGCTCCGTCCGCGCCGCCGGCACGATGGCGTCGTATTCCTGGCGGTAGCGCCGCACCACGTCGTCCCAGTCGTACCGGGCCGCATAGGCCATGGCCTTGGCGCGGCGCGACTGGAATTGCGCCGGTTCCACCGCCGCAAGCGCGCGCAATGCGGCGGCGGCGGCGGCGGGATTTGCGGTATCGGCCAGCAGTCCGATACCCGATTCGCCGATGAGCCGGGCGAACGGCGGAATATCGCTCAGCACCGGCATCAGGCCCGCGCTCATCGCTTCCACCGCGGCGATGCCGAAACCCTCGTGGCGGGACAGGCACAGGAAATACTGCGCACGCGCCAGCAATGCGACCAGCTGCGCCTGCGACGGCGATGCGACCACTTCCACGTGCTCCAGCAACCCGCGCCGGGTGATTTCGTTGCGCAGCGCCAGGCGATCCAGATCGTACGGACGCCCGGCGACGATCAGCCGCCACTCGGGATCGGCGGCCACGGCATGCTGGAACATCTCCAGCATCTCCGGCAGGCCCTTGTTGACCGACCATCGGCCGAAATAGATCGCGGTCTTGCCGGGCACTGCGCTGCCCTTGCCGGCGAACTTGTCCACATCCACGCCGTTCTGGATCACGGTCAGGCGGTCCGGCGCGACGATGCCGGAAAACATCGCGCCGTCGTTCTCGCTGGTGGCGATGATGCGCCGATATGCCAGCGCCGACAGCCGCGTGATCGTCGCGAACCACAGGCGCTTGAGCCGGGACGCGAACGCGGTGTGGAAGAACCCGCCGTGCGTCGATGCCACCAGCGGAATGCCGTGCAGCGGGCGGCTCCACGCCAGGAAATCGTAGAAGAAGTCGATGCCGTGCACATGCACGACATCGGCGCCGCGAATCGCGGCCAGTACCGACGGCGCCAGCGGATAGCGCGACGATCCCCGGTATGGCAGCCGCGTGACCGGCACGCCGTCGTGCACCTCATGGCGCGCCAGGCGCGCGCCGTCGCCGCTGAAAAGCCGATCCAGCGTGACCACTTCCACGTCGTCGCCGCTGTCCTGGCGATGGCGCCGGGCCAGGTTCAGCACCACTTCCTCCATGCCGCCCACGGAGGGATGAAACTGCCTCACCACGTGCACGATCCTCATGCCGCCAGCCTGCGTTGTCCGATCGCCCAAGGCGCCCATCGCGCGAACACCCATCGCAACGGCACGCTCGACAGCAGCGCGATCAGCGAGACAATCAATGCCCAGCCCAGGCCCGGCCTGGCCCCGCCGAAACCGGCCAGCGACACGATGCCCGACAGCACGAAGAACACCAGGATATGTGTGCACAGGATCAGCAACGTGTTGCGCCCCAACCATTGCAGCGGCGTCCAGTCCTGTACCAGGCGCGACAACGCGAGCGTCAACGCGATGCCGGCCAGGCCGGCGGCGAAGAACATCGCGGGCGATGCGCCGAACCGCAGCTGGTTGATGTCCACCCTGCCGTTGTGCATCGCGATCCAGACCCAGACCGGCGCGAGCATGGCGGCCAGCAGCAGGTTCACCGGCAACGTCGCCGGCAGGACCCGCGCGCGCGCGGCCAGCGCGCCGGCGGCCATGAAGAACAGCGACACAGGCGCGATATCCAGCGCCCATGGCAACCGCAGATCCAGCGCCGGAAAGAACGCGATCCAGCACCAGGCGGCCAGCAACGACAACGGCGCCAGCCATGCCAGCGGCAGCACGCGGCGCAGCGCGCGATAAAGCAGCGATGTCGTGAACAATGCCACCAGGAACCAGATCGCCGGATGCACGTACAGATCCGGACCGATGCCGTCCAGCAATCCGCGCAACGGTTCCCACCATGGCCGTTCTCCCCAGCGCGCGGCCTTCTCGCCGATGTTCCGCGTCAGCAGCCAGTACGCGTAGGCCAGCGCGAAGAACGCCAGGTACGGCAGCAGCAGCGTGCGCGCGAGCCGGGTCGCTTCATCGCTCATGCCGGCGATGCGGCGGCGTTCGACGAACCAGCCGGACAGGAAGAAGAACAGCGGCACGTGGAAGCTGTAGGCCAGGATCGTGAACGCCTGCGGGATGCCCTTGGCATGTCCCAGCACCACCAGGATGATGGCTATGGCCCTGGCCGCGTCGATGCGGACATCGCGCTCGGTGGAGAGAATGCGCATGCCATCGGCGCCCGCCTCGTTGGCAGGGATTCGGATCGCAGGGGCCGTGGCGCCGTTCATGCCCGTCCATAGTCCGGGAGCGATGGCGCCTGTCCGTTCTGCTCATCGACGGGATCGCCGCGCATGTGCACCGGGATGTACTGCCACAGGTAGCCGCAGACGAACCACCACAGCGCCGCCGTCTTGACCGAGAAGTAGCCGTTGGACACCAGCAGGCTCAGCGCGAAGGCGAACATGAAGAGGTTCTTGAACAACTGGCCTTCGCCGCCGCGCAGCCGCAGCAGGAACGAATACGCCAGCAGGAACGCCATCACCACGACGATCGATTGCGAAGCGATGAAGTAGGCGATGCCGCTGTCGAAATACCGGTACGGCGACTGCATGTCCAGTCCGAACCACGAGGCCGCGGACAGGTTCTTCATCGAGTCGACGGTGAAGAACACCCGTCCGATCAGCGTGTCTTCGTAATGATCGACCCGGGCCACGTCCACCAGCAGCCAGCCGAACAGCATGATCAGGAAGAAGATCAGCAACGACAGGCGCTGGTCCCATCGTCGCAGCAACGGCGCCAGCAGCAGCATCAGCAGGCAGGTGGCGCTGGCGAGGCGTCCGTCCGAGGCGACCAGCAGGGACAGGATCATCAGCGCCGCCAGCGCGAGCTTGGGCCAGCTGTAGCTGCGATGCAGCGCGATGATCGCCGCGCAGAAGAAGATGATGAAATTGCCCATCGTGATCGGTTCGACGAAGATCGACGAGGCGCGCGTCAGATCGTGGCCGGGCAACCAGTTGCGCTCGCCCGGCCGCGTGGCGCTGATATAGAGGTTGCTGTCCTCGTTCCAGAAGCCTTCGGCTTCGGCCGCGCGCGTGTTGACGAAGTAGCTCTTGGGATTGACGACCTCGCCATAGGTCTGCGGCATGAACATCTCGAACGCCGCCACCAGCAGCACCACCACGCCCAGCCGCATCACCAGCGACGGCAGCGAACCGCGATAGGACGCGCCCAGCACCAGGAAGGCGAACGGAATAATCGCATCGCGCAGGAACTTCGGATCCAGCTGCCAGATGGCGAGATAACGCAGCAGCGCGACCGCGATGACCAGCGCGATGCCGGTCCATACGATGGCGGCGCGGCGACCCTCGAGCGCGCCCAGGCCCAGCAGGAAGCACAGCCCATAGCTGATCATTTCCGCCGCGTAGACATGCGCGGTGGAAACCGGAAACAGCAGCGCATTGACCAGCGCGAGCGCGAAGTTGTAGCCGATGCCCAGCCACAGCACGGCTTCGACCAGCGCATTGCGGTATCGCTGTTTGTTCACGCCGTTCCTGCGCTCCCTGCCACGGACATGGTGAGCATGGGTATCAGTATGCCGTTTTCTGTCCCGGCACCCTGACGAAGGTAAGCGCGATGATCTTCATGTCCAGCCACAGCGACCAGCGCCGGATGTAATCCAGGTCGTACTGCACGCGCTTCTTCATGTCGCGCAGTTCCGGCGTCTCGCCGCGGAACCCGTTCACCTGCGCCCAGCCGGTGATGCCGGGTTTGACGTAGTGGCGCTGCATGTAATGGTTGATGAGGCTCTGGTAGTGGCTGTTGTGCTGGATCGCGTGCGGACGCGGCCCGACCACCGACATGTTGCCCTGGAGCACGTTGAACAGCTGCGGCAGTTCGTCCAGGCTGGACCGGCGCAGGAACGCGCCGAACGGCGTGATGCGCGAATCGCCGCGCGTGGCCTGAACCACTTGGGTGCCTTCCTCGTGCATGCGCATCGAGCGGAACTTGAGCATCTGGAATTCGCGCCCGCCCAAGCCGTGCCGGCGCTGCTTGAACAGCACCGGGCCCGGCGAGCTGAGCTTGACCCCGATCGCGATGCCGATCATCACCGGCGCCAGCAACAGCAGCGCCACGGCGGCGACCAGCTTGTCCTGGATGGTCTTGGCGACGAGGAAATAATGGTCGCGATCGACGCCGCCCTGGCGCAGGTTGATGACCGGCATGCCGCCGATCTGCTCGCCGGACTGGTTGAGCACGCCGAAATCGAACAGATCCGGAATCAGCTTCACCTTGATCGGCACGTTGTCCAGCGAGGCCAGCAACGACTTCAGCCGATCGCGCTCGCCGAGCGGCAGCGAGATCCAGACCTGCTCCACCGAATGATCGGAAGCCAGATAATCGGCCAGTTGATCCGGCTCGCCCAGGCAATCCAGTTCGCCGCATTGCTCGCCCAGGACCATGTCGTGGGAAGTCCGGAAATAGCCGACGATCTGCATGCCGACCCACGGGTTGCGCTGCAGGTAGTGGTGCAGCTTCAGCACCGGCGAGCGCATGCCGACCACCACCACGCGCTGCACGTCCACGCCGAGTACACGCAGCTGGTTGAGCAGGTTGCGCATCACCGTGCGCGACAGCATCAACGCGAAGAAACCGAGGAGGTACCACGAGCCCAGCCACAGCCGGGAGATGTTCTGCCCCATCTGCACGATCAGCGCGTGGACGGCGAACAGCATGAACACGCCGGTCCAGGCCATCCCGAGGATCGCCACCTCGCTGGTCAGCTTGCGTCCGCGCCAGCTGCGATACAGCGGGAACAGGCTGAAGCAGATGACCGCGTACAGCAGCGTCGTGCCGATGGCGACGCGATACGACGTGGCGGGCAGCCAGACGTCGAAACGCAACCGGTAGGCCAGCAACCCGGCCACCACCACGACCATCAGGTCGGAAATCCGCAGCAGCACGTCGGCGGCCGCGGAATACTTGGAAAGCAGCCTGGGCGACGATGTCGCATAGGCGGTACTGCTCAGGTCAGCCAGGAGCATGTCCGCACTCCTCCGAATCGGGGGAACCACGGGCGCGGTGTGGGGGGGCACTGCGCCGGTCTGTTCCTGCTATTCGTCTGCCGGCGGCCGCCAAATGCGTCCAGCATTCCCAAGGCCGCCAACAATTTGCCTCAGCTTCGGCCAAAGCGGACTTGCGTGATGCAGTTCCACTTGGTCCTTAGCGTGCTGCATCGCAACAATGGCATAGAAAACGCATGGAAGCTATAGACAGACGTCAAAATTTTGACTGCTTTAAGTAAAAATTTAGGGAACTTAACGACAAATGCCGCCATGTTGGCGGCATTTGTTTTCACATGCTGGCGACGACGATGAATGTTACGAAAACGCTTGTGTGACGCTCTTCACGCCGACCGAATGCTTCCGGAACGCAGGAAATAGCGGACCAGCGCCACCGTCACGCCGAGGAAAAGCCCGAACACGGCCGCCAGCGCCAGCGCCAGCAGCTTCCGCGGCGAGTAGGGCCGTCCCGGCGCTTCGGCTTGGTCGACCACGGTGACGTTGTTGGCGCCGATATCGCCGACCACGCCGACTTCCTTGAAGCGCTGCAGCAGCCCGTCATAGAGCTGGCGGTTGGTGTCCACCTCACGCTTGATCATGTTGTAGCGGATGCTGCGGTTCTGCAGATCCAGCTCGTCGCGCTTGAGCTGGTCGATCGCCGACTGCAGCAGCAATTCCTGCTTCTGCGCGGTTTCGTAGTCGTTGCGCAGGGAGGCGCGGATGTGGGCCACCTCGGTGGCGATCTGGCGCTTGCCTTCGTTCATCTGGCTGGACAGGCGCTGCATCTCCGGATAGCCGGGCTTGAAGGTCGGCAGTTTCTGCTGGTACTCGGACGCCAGCTTGGCCTGCTCCACGCGCAGCGTCTGTATCAACGGACTGGCCACGACCTGCGGCAGGCCCATGCCATCGCCGGCGCGCGCCTGCTGCCAAGTCGCCTCGGCGCGAATGCGGTTCTGCTGGGCAGCGGCCAGCAGCGCGTTGAGCTCGCCCAGGTTCTGCGCCGGCAGCGACAGCTGGCCGTCGCCCATCGAAACGATCTGCTCGTCCTGCGAGAACTCCACCAGCTGTTTTTCGGACGTTTCCACGCGTCCGCGGATTTCGGCGAGGCGATCGGACAGATAGCCGGTGGCCACCGTGGACGCCTCGACGCGGCGCTCCAGGTTGTGCGCGATGAAGACCCGGCCGTACGCATTGGCCACCCGCGCCGCCAGTTCGGGATCGGCCGACAGGAAGTGCACCCGCACCAGCCGCGACGCGCGCACCGGTTCGACTTCCAGCGATTCCAGCACCGCGCCGGTCAGCGCGCGCCCGACGATGTCCTCGCGCGTGCCGTTTTCCTTGCCCGGCGGCTTGCGCTCCAGTGCCTCCTCGGCGATTTCCTTGTATTCGGGGTGCTCGGCCAGGCGCGTCTCGCCGATCACGCGGCGCGCCAGCGATCGGCTCTTCAGCAGCTCGTACTGGGTCTGGTAGAAATCGCGATCGGTCGGCGATTCCGTCGGAATCACGCCTTCGACATTGACGACCTTGATCGCCTCGCGCTCTATCAGCAATGACGTCGTGGCCCGGTACTTGTTGGTCATCAGCAGCGTGACGACCAGGACCAGCGCCATCACGCCCAGCGTCACCGCCGCGATCAGCCATTTCTGTCCGTACACCGCGTCCCAGTACTGCGCCAGCCCCGGCGCATGGTCGTC
>Ga0160451_100899_pt1 | contig 11650 bp, 8 predicted proteins | sample HID1975M_E1MG_FD_108270 | JGI IMG/M metagenome (GOLD analysis project Ga0160451, IMG submission 108270) | Enriched soil microbial communities from UW Madison campus, WI, USA - HID1975M_E1 MG | ecosystem: Environmental > Terrestrial > Soil > Unclassified | place: USA: Madison, Wisconsin | collected... | reverse complement strand
GGCGGCCGGTGCCTTCGACCTGCGACGGATCGATGCCCTCCTTGGCCGCGGTGAAGCGTGCGCCCGGCGGCAGTTCGCCACCCGCGGACGGTGCCGGCGACGCGACCGGCGCCGGCTTGGTCGACGCCGGGGCGGCCGCCTCGGCCTTGGCTGCGGCGGGCTTGGACTGCACTTCCTCGGCGCCGGCGGCGGGCTTGTCGTCCTTGGCGGCAGGCGCTGCGGCGCTGGCAACGGATGCGCCTTCCTCGATGATCGCCAGCAGCTGCTGGCTGGTCACCGTGTCGCCCTCCTTGAACTTGATTTCCTTGAGCACGCCGTCGACCGGCGAGGGCACCTCGAGCACGACCTTGTCGGTCTCCAGGTCCACCAGGTTCTCGTCGCGCTTGACCGCGTCGCCCGCCTTCTTGTGCCAGCCGGCGATGGTGGCGTCGGAGACGGATTCGGGGAGGACCGGAACTTTGACTTCGGTGGCCATGGGGCGTCCTTGGGGTGTGTCGTGAGGCAGGTGGCGGTGGGGCGATGGGTGTTATTCGGAGACGAACTGGTTGCCGGGCGGGTTCACCAGCGCGTCGGCGACCAGTTGCAGCTGCTCGGTGACGTGGTCGGCGAAGTGGCCCACCGCCGGCGACGGCGAGCGGCTGCGCCCGGCGTAGCTCAGCGCCTGGCCCTTGGCCAGGCAGGCCTGCAGGTGGTGCTTGATCTGGTACCACGCGCCCTGGTTCTGCGGCTCTTCCTGGCACCAGACCACCTCGGTGGCCTTGGCGTAGGTCTGCAGCACCGCACCCAGCGCCTCGCGCGGGAACGGGTACAGCTGCTCGATGCGGACGATGGCGACGTTGTCCAGGCCGCGCTTGAGCTGGTCCTCGAGCAGGTCGTAGTAGACCTTGCCCGAGCATGCCACCACGCGCCGGACCTTCTTCGGGTCGGCGCTGCTGTCCGGAATCAAGTGCTGGAACTCGCCCTCGGCCAGTTCGTCCAGGGTCGACACGGCCAGCTTGTGGCGCAGCAGCGACTTGGGCGTCATCACGATCAGCGGCTTGCGCGTGCCCATCTTCATCTGCCGGCGCAGCATGTGGAAGCACTGCGCCGGGGTGGTCGGCACGCAGACCAGCATGTTCTCCAGCGCGCACAGCTGCAGGAAGCGCTCCAGGCGCGCCGAGCTGTGCTCCGGGCCCTGGCCTTCGTAGCCGTGCGGCAGCAGCAGGGTCAGGCCGGAGATGCGGCCCCACTTGGCCTCGCCGGCGGCGATGAACTGGTCGATCACCACCTGCGCGCCGTTGGCGAAGTCGCCGAACTGCGCTTCCCAGATGTCCAGGGTGTTCGGGTCGGTGGTGGAGAAGCCGTACTCGAACGCCATCACCGCCTCCTCGCTGAGCAGCGAGTCGATGATGGTGCACTGCTCGGGGCTTTCGACCAGCTGGCGCAGCGGCAGGTAGTAGCTGTCGGTCTTCTGGTCGTGGAGGATCGCGTGGCGGTGGAAGAAGGTGCCGCGGCCGGCGTCCTGGCCGACCAGGCGCAGGCCGTTGCCTTCGGCGAGCAGGGTGGCGTAGGCCAGGTTCTCGGCGAAGCCCCAGTCGCCGGGGATCTCGCCGGCGGTCATCTTCGCCCGGTCTTCGTAGATCTTGGCCACGCGCGGGTGCAGGGCCACGCCCTGCGGGATGGTGTTGATGATCTTGGCCAGCTGCCTGAGCGTGCCGGCCTTGACCTTGGTGTCCACCGCGTCGGACAGGGTGCCCGACAGGTACTTGGACCAGTCGATGGTCAGCTCGTAATCCTCCGGCTTGGAGGTGGCCAGTTCGGTGGTGACCTCGCCGGCGTCGAGCTTGTCCCGGTAGCTGTCGGCCAGCGCCTTGGCGGCGGCCGCGTCGAGCACCCCGGCCTTCTCCAGCCGAGCGGCATACAGCTCGCGCGTGGTCGGGTGCTTGCGGATGGCCTGGTACATCACCGGCTGGGTCGCCGCCGGCTCGTCGGCCTCGTTGTGGCCGTGGCGGCGGTAGCAGACCAGGTCGATGACCACGTCCTTCTTGAATTGCTGGCGGAACTCGTAGGCCAGCTTGGCCACGAACACGACCGCTTCAGGGTCATCGCCGTTCACGTGGAACACCGGCGCGCCGACCATCTTGGCCACGTCGGTGCAGTACAGCGTGGAACGGGCGTCGTCGCGCGCGCTGGTGGTGAAGCCGATCTGGTTGTTGATCACCACGTGCACGGTGCCGCCGACGGCGAAGCCGCGCGCCTGCGACATCTGGAACAGCTCCATCACCACGCCCTGGCCGGCGAAGGCCGCGTCGCCGTGGATCAGGACCGGCAGCACCTGGCGGCGCTCGTCGTCGCCGCGGCGCTCCTGGCGCGAGCGCACCGAGCCTGCGACCACCGGGTCGACGATCTCCAGGTGCGAGGGGTTGAACGCCAGCGCCAGGTGCACCGGCGCGCCCGGGGTGGCGATGTCGGCCGAGAAGCCCATGTGGTACTTGACGTCGCCGGCGTGGGCGCGGGCATCGTGCTCGAATTTGCCCTCGAACTCGTCGAACAGCTTGCGCGGGTTCTTGCCCAGGGTGTTGACCAGCACGTTGAGGCGGCCGCGGTGGGCCATGCCGACCACGATGTCCTTGACCTTGTCCATGCCCGACTGGCGCACGATCGCGTCCAGCATCGGGATCAGCGAGTCGCCGCCTTCCAGCGAGAAGCGCTTCTGGCCGACGTACTTGGTGTGCAGGTAGCGCTCCAGGCCCTCGGCGGCGGTCAGCCGCTCGAGGATGCGCTGGCGGGTCTCGGTGCCGAGGTTGTAATCGCCGCCGGCCGCTTCCAGGCGCTGGTACAGCCACTGGCGCTGTTCGACTTCCGAGATGTGCATGAACTCGGCGCCGATCGGGCCGGCGTAGGTCGCCTTCAGCCGCGCCAGCAGGTCGCGCAGCTTCATCCGCGGCTGGCCGGCCAGGCCGCCGGTGCTGAACTCGCTGTCCAGGTCGCGCTCGGACAGGTCGTGGTAGGCCAGGCCCAGGTCCGGCGGGTTCATCGGCGGGGTCAGGGCGAGCGGGTCGACCTGGGCGCCGAGGTGGCCGCGCGAGCGGTAGGCGGTGATCAGGCGGCCGACGTTGCGCTCGCGCTCGTCGCCGGCGCCCGGCGCGGTCGCGTAGCCGTTGTTGGCGGCGTGGCGGGCGGCCTCGGCGACGTGGGCGATGACCGCCGAATGGGGGATGTCGCCGGCTTCACGGCCCTTGAAGCCGTCGAAATAGGCCTTCCACTTGGGATCGACGCTGTCGGGGGAGACCAGGTACTGCTCGTACAGGTCCTCGATGAAGGCGGCATTGCTGCCGAGCTGCGAAGACTGCGCAAACTGCTTGAGTAGGTTGTCCACGATGGAGTCGCGTCTGGGTGGGGGGCGGGCCGCGGCGGCCAGGCCCGGCAAGGCGGGCTCGAAAGCCGCAAAAGTATACCCCCCAATCCCTGTTCAGGGACCTAGACCATCGACCGAACGGCGCGTTCCGGGAGCGGTGTCGTGTGACGGTTCACACTCCGGCCGGCGGTTCCGCCATCGCGGCGGAAAGATGTCCCGGGGAACAGGCAGGACTGTCCCGGAGACGCGGCAAACGCGTTCCTTTGGAGCCGGGCGTGCTCTGCTGCTTGCGCGCGGCGCGGGAGTGCTGCCTCCGGACGGGGCCGCCGCACCCTGGGGCCTGGCAGTCGGATGCGTCGGCCCCGTCCTACAGGGCGCGATATTCGGAGCAGGGGCGCGAGCGCTCCCACACGCGATCGAAGTCCAGTTGCAGGCGTCGCGCCACCGGTGCGTCGTCCACGCCGCCTTCGCCGTCGAAGCGATGGCCCAGCGGCCGGAACAGCACGCCGCCGGTGTCGTTGAAGGCATAGGCCGAGGCGTAGCGGGCATCGACCGGGTCGCGGACCTCGCGGAAGGCGAACACGCTGGGCAGGCGCTGGGCCAGCGGCAGCAGCGGTGCGCCGGCGCGCTGCGGGGTAGCCGCGTCCTGCAGCAGGATCCGTATCCGGTGCTCGCCGGAGCGCACGGCGAAGCGGCGCAATGCTTCGAGCACGTCCATGCGGTCCAGCAGGCCGGGGTCCATCCGCCGGCTGTAGAGGCCCATCTCGCGGCGTGCGTGGCCGGCGAGGGCGACCAGCACCGCGGCGGCACCGTCGGCGTCCTCCACCGCGCTGGAGCCGGGCAGGCGGCGGCGCATCTCGCGGTGGCCGATCCCGGCTTCGGTGAACGCCGGTCCGGCCGGCACGAAACCGGCGCGGGCGTAGAACGGCAGCGCGTGCAGCTGCGCGTGCAGGGTTACTTCCGGCCAGCCGCGGCGGCGGGCCTCGTCCAGCAGCGCGGCGAGCATCGCCTCGCCGATGCCGCGGCCGCGGAACGGCGCCAGCACCGCCATGCGCCCGATCCGCCGTTCCGGGGTCAGCCGCGCCGTGCCCACCGGCCGGCCGTCGGCGTCCACGGCCAGGACGTGGAAGCACAGCGGGTCCAGCGCATCCCATTCCAGTTCGACCGGGACCTGCTGTTCCTGCACGAACACCACTTCGCGCACCTCGCGCAGCCGCGCGTGGTCGCGGGCATAGTCGACGCCGGCGATGGCGAAGCCGCGGCTCATTCGTCGCCCGGTTCGTCGTAGCCGGCGTCCGGGTCGTCGGCGAGGAGCGCGTAGTGGCCGGCCTGGTACAGGGCGTAGGCGGCATCGCGGCCGGCCGCCGAAAGCGCGCTCCACACCGTGCCGTCGAGCAGCCGGGCATCGGCCAGCAGGCGCGCGTCGGCCGCCGGCATGGCCAGGGCCTGGCCCTGGCAGAACAGGCTGGCGCCGCGGCGGTTGCGCCGCCAGGCCAGCCGCGACCACGGGTGGCGCTGCAGCGCCGCCCCCTGGGTCAGGTCCCATTCCAGCTCGATCCGCGGGCGTTCGTCGCCGCGCGGCATCACCTCGCCGGCGGCGCGGTAGGTGGTGATGAAGCGGCCGAACCAGTCGCCCAGCCGGTCCGGATCGTTCATCCGGATCGCGTTGAGCGCCTGCACCACGCGGCCCATCGCCTCGGCGTCGATCTCGTTGGGATCGGCCGGCACGGCCAGGTCTTCGTCGTGGTAGCGGATCGATTCGTCGGCCCCGGACAGCACCTCGTCGAGCCAGTCGCCGATCAGCTCCGAGGCGGCCGGCGCGCGCATGCCGACCGAAAAGGTCAGGCACGGGTCCTCGGCGATACCGTGGTGGGGCACGCCCGGCGGCAGGTAGAGCATGTCGCCCGGCGCCAGCACCCAGTCGTGGGTCGGAACGAATTCGCGCAGCAGCTTCAGTTCGACGTCGTCGCGGAAGCCGAGCGGGGGACGGTCGCCGGCATCGATCTGCCAGCGGCGGTGGCCGTGGGCCTGCAGCAGGAACACGTCGTACTGGTCCACGTGCGCGCCGACCGAACCGCCGGTGGCGGCGAAGCTGACCATCACGTCGTCGATGCGCCAGCGCGGCAGGAAGCGGAACTGCTCCAGCAGCGCGGCCACGTCCGGGTCCCACTTGTCCACGTCCTGGACCAGCAGGGTCCAGTCGTGGTCGGGCAGGCCGGGGAATTCCTCCTCGGCGAACGGGCCGTGGCGCACGCTCCAGGCGTCGCTGGCGCGGTCGTGGCGGATCAGGCGCGCCAGCACGCCCTCCTCGCAGGCCAGCCCGGCCAGGTCCTCGGGCATCAGCGGCGTTTCGTAGCCGGGGAAGGCGTTGCGCACCAGCAGCGGGCGCTTCTGCCAGTAGTCGCGCAGGAACAGCGCCGGGTCCATGCCCAGCGGCGGCAGCCGCGCGCCGTCGACCTCGATCGGCGGGGCGGCGGCGCGGGCGGACTTTGCCGCCGGAGCGGCGGTCTTCTTCGCGGCGGGAGTCTTGTGCTTGCGTGTGTTCATGAGGCGATCTCGTCGTAGCCGCGGCCGAGGAACTGGAGCAGGCACCAGCCGTGCCCGAACGGGTCGGCCAGCTGCACGATGCGGCCCCAGGCCGCTTCGCGCACCCCGCCTTCGATCCGGGCGCCGGCGGCCTGCGCGCGGGCCAGGGCCGCGTCCAGGTCATCGACCACGACGTCCAGGTGCAGCGGCGTCCAGTGGCGCCGGTAGTCGCGCGGCGAACCGGCCGCGCCATCGCTGCCGGCGGCCTTGCGCAGCAGGTACAGCGGCGCCGATGCGCCGAGCATCTCCACTGCGCCGTCGCCGAAGCGGCGCGCGGCGGCCAGGCCGAAGGCTTCTCGATAGAAGGCCTCGGCGCGGGGCAGGTCGTCGACGTCGATGTTGATCAGCAGCTGCATGTCGGTCGCGTCGGCGTGGGATGGATCGATTCGGGCGTCAGTGGGGCGGTGCGGGGTTTGCCGATTCTTCCGCCAGCCGCCGCTCCAGCCCGGTTCGCGCCCGATCGGCATAGTCGCGGCAGGCGCCCTCGCCGGCCAATGGCCGGCTGGCCTGCGGGCCCAGCCGCGACCACAGGTCGCTGGCCTTGGGATGCGGGGTGATCAGGATATCGCAGGGCAGGGCGGCGACCGTGTCCAGGGTCCGCCGGAACGCGGCCACGTAGCCGGCATGGGCCGGATCGTCGAAGCGCCATTCGTCGTCGGAGATCGCGCTCAGGCTGTCGACATAGGCCACGGCCAGGCAGCGCCCGTCCTCGCAGGAGTCCCAGGTCCAGCTGGTCCCGCCGGGCGAGTGCCCGGGCGTGGCGTGTGCGGTCAGGCGCAGCGGGCCCAGCGCGAGCACTTCGCCATCGGCGATGCGGCGCACGTCGCCGACCGGCGCCATCGGTTCCAGCTGCGCGTACTGCGGATCGTCGCGCCCGCTGCGGCCGCGTTCGAGCACCACTGCGGCCGGTTCGCGCGCGACCACCGTCGCGCCGCTGGCCGCCTGCAGGGCGGCGATCCCGCCGGCGTGGTCGAAATGCTCGTGCGAGCCGACGATGTAGCGCACGTCCTCGACCCGGAAACCGGCGGCGCGGATGTTGGCCTCGATCAGCGCGGCGCCTTTCGCGGTGCCGCCGTCGAGCAGGACGTGGCCCTGCGGCGAGGTCACCAGCAGCGCGCTGATCCCGCAGGTGCCGACGTACCAGGTATCGCCGTGGACGTGGTACGGCGGGGAGGGATCGTCCCAGCCGGCGTCGGCCGGGCAGGCGACGGTGGTCGGGGCCGTGGCCGGTGACGCGGTGGCGGCCAGGGCGGGGGTGGCGGCGAACAGCAGCATGCCGACGACGCTCGGGAAAAACCGCATGTCTGTCTCCGGTGCAGGTCGTTTTCGGGATACGTAGAGCGGGGCTTGACCCGCTGCCCCTCGTTCCGGGAAGAACAGCGGGGCAAGCCCCGCTCTACGGGAAGGGCAACGGACCGGGCTCAGATCCCGCGTGCCAGCCGCTCGGCCAGGCCGATGTAGCCGGCCGGGGTCAGCGCCTGCAGCCGCGTGCGCGCCTCGGCCGGCAGATCCAGGGCGGCGACGAAGCCGCGCATGGCCTCCGCATCGATGCCGTCGCGGCCGCGGGTCAGCGCCTTGAGCTGTTCGTAGGGATTGGGCAGGCCGTGGCGGCGCATCACCGTCTGCACGGCTTCGGCCAGCACTTCCCAGGCCGCGTCCAGGTCGGCGTCCAGGCGCCCGGGATTCACGGTCAGCTTGCCCAGGCCCTTGGCCAGGGAATCCAGCGCCACCTGGGTATGACCGAAGGCGGTGCCCAGCGCGCGCAGCACCGTGGAATCGGTCAGGTCGCGCTGCCAGCGGCTGATCGGCAGCTTGGCCGAGAAGTGCTCGAACAGCGCGTTGGCGATGCCGAAGTTGCCCTCGGCGTTCTCGAAGTCGATCGGGTTGACCTTGTGCGGCATGGTCGAGGAACCGATCTCGCCTTCCTTCAGCTTCTGCCGGAAGTAGCCCAGAGAGATGTAGCCCCAGACGTCGCGGGCCAGGTCGACCAGCACGGTGTTGGCGCGTCGCACCGCGTCGCCCAGCTCGGCGATGTTGTCGTGCGGCTCGATCTGGGTGGTGTACGGATTGAACGGCAGGCCCAGGCCTTCGACGAAGCGCTGCGCGAACGCCGGCCAGTCCACCTCGGGATAGCTGACGGCGTGCGCGTTGTAGTTGCCGACCGCGCCGTTGATCTTGCCAGTCAGTTCGACCGCGGCGATCTGCCGGCGCTGCCGCTCCAGCCGCGCCACCACGTTGGCCACTTCCTTGCCCAGCGTCGTCGGCGAGGCGGTCTGGCCGTGGGTGCGCGACAGCATCGGCTGCGCGGCCTGGTCGTGGGCCAGCTGGCGCAGGCTGGCGGCGACGCCGTCGATGGCCGGCAGCAGCACGGTGTCGCGGGCCTCGCGCAGCATCAGCGCGTAGGACAGGTTGTTGATGTCCTCGCTGGTGCAGGCGAAGTGGACGAATTCCAGCGCCGGCCCCAGCTCGGCATCGTCCTTGAGCCGCTCCTTGATGAAGTACTCCACCGCCTTGACGTCGTGGTTGGTGGTGCGCTCGATTTCCTTGACCCGCGCCGCGTCGGCGACCGAGAAGCCCTCGGCCAGCGCGCGCAGCCGCGCCTGGACGGCGGCGGGGAAGGGTGCCAGCTCAGCGATACCCGGCTCGGCGGCCAGGGTCAGCAGCCATTCCACCTCGACCTTCACCCGCGCCTTGATCAGGCCGTACTCGGAAAAGATCGGGCGCAGCGCATCGACCTTGGACGCGTAGCGGCCGTCGAGCGGGGACAGGGCGAGCAGGGCGGAATCCGTCATGGGGGCGGCTGGCAGCGGAACGGGGCCGCATAGTTTAGGGCCTGCCGGTCGGAAGCGTGGTTCTGCGGTTGCCGCGGCGGGCTGTGTGGGGTTTCGGCGGCGGTTTGAAGCAGAAGCAGCAGGAGCGGGCGCGCCGGCTCCGGCGGGGGCCGCCGCACCTTGGGGATCTGGCGCATCGGCCGGCTCCGGCGTCCTGCCTCCGACGGCCGAGCGCAGGCCATCCATGGCCTGCTTGCGCCAGATCCCCAAGGCACGACGTCCTTCGCGAGCGTGGTGGTCATGGCTTCTTTCCTGCGAAAGCCCCGCTCTACGAAGGCCACGGCCACCAACCAGAAATACCGGAGAAGGCGCAGGTCGCGGCGGGGAACGAAGCCATGCCCTCAAAGCGCCAGAAAGACGCGGTAGTGCGGGGATAGGGCGCAAGCAGGCCATGGATGGCCTGCGCTCGGCTGTCGGAGACAGGGACGTCGGAGCCAGCCGATGCGCCCTATCCCCGCACTGCCGCGGCTCCCGCCGAAGCCGACGCCCGCCATGCCGTTGCGGTTGCTGTCGCTGTCGCCGTCGCCGTCGCCGTCGCGCGCAACCCCCGGCGCCCGCAGGCGCTGGCGTATCCTCCCGGTTCCAGCCAGCCACCGGTCCTGCCGGTCGCCCGCCGTAGTCCATCCTCACTGGAGACGGTCATGAGCAAGACATCCACCCGCTCGCGTGCCAAGACGCCGGCGCCTGCGAAGACAGCCGCCGCCCGAACCCGGATCGAACACGACAGCATGGGCGAGCTGCAGGTGCCGGCCGACGCCCTGTGGGGCGCGCAGACCCAGCGCGCAGTGCAGAACTTCCCGGTGTCCGGGCGGCCGATGCCGCGCGGCTTCATCCGTGCGCTGGGCCTGGTCAAGGCGGCCGCGGCGGAGGTCAACGCCGGACTGGGGCTGCTGCCGAAGAACCTCGCCGCCGCGGTCCGCGCCGCGGCGCTGGACGTGGCCGCGGGCACGTACGACGCCCATTTCCCGGTCGATATCTACCAGACCGGCTCGGGCACCTCGTCGAACATGAACGCCAACGAGGTCATCGCCGCGCTGGCCAATGCGTCGGGCAAGGCCGGCAAGGGCAAGGTCCACCCCAACGACCACGTCAACCTGGGCCAGAGTTCCAACGACGTGATCCCTACCGCGATCCGCGTGTCGGCGCAGCTGGCGGTGGTCGAGGACCTGCTGCCGGCGATCCGGCACCTGCGCAAGACCATCGAGAAGCGCGGCCGCGAACTGCGCAGGGTGGTCAAGACCGGCCGCACCCACCTGATGGACGCGATGCCGCTGACCTTCGAACAGGAGTTTGGCGCCTGGGCCTCGCAGCTGCGTTCGGCCGAGGAGCGCATCGGCGACAGCCTCAAGCGCCTGCGCCGGTTGCCGCTGGGCGGCACCGCCATCGGCAGCGGCATCAATGCCGACCCGCGTTTCGGCGCGAAAGCGGCCAGGGCGATCTCGGCGCTGGCCGGCGCGAAGTTCGAGAGCGCCGCCGACAAGTTCGAGGGCCTGGCCGCGCAGGACGACGCGGTCGAGCTGTCCGGCCAGCTCAACGCGCTGGCCGTGGCCCTGATCAAGATCGCCAACGACCTGCGCTGGATGAATTCCGGACCGCTGGCCGGGCTGGGCGAGATCGAACTGCCGGCGCTGCAGCCGGGCAGCTCGATCATGCCGGGCAAGGTCAACCCGGTGATCCCGGAGGCGACGGTCATGGCCGCCGCGCAGGTGATCGGCCACCACACCGCCATTACCGTCGCCGGACAGACCGGCAACTTCCAGCTCAACGTGACCCTGCCACTGATCGCGGCCAACCTGCTGGAATCGATCCAATTGCTGGCCAACGTGTCGCGGCTGCTGGCCGATTCGGCCATCGCCGGGCTGAAGGTGCGCGGCGAGCGGGTGAAGGAGGCGCTGGACCGCAATCCGATCCTGGTCACCGCGCTGAACCCGGTGATCGGCTATGAGCAGGGCGCGGCGATCGCCAAGCGCGCCTACAAGGAAGGCCGGCCGGTGCTGGAAGTGGCGATGGACGTCACCGGCCTGCCGGCGAAGACCCTGCAGCCGCTGCTCGACCCGGCGCTGCTGGCGAAAGGCGGCATCCATGGCAAACCGGGCGGTGGCGGTGGGTGAGCCAGACCCGCTTGCGCGGCACTGCCGCGCGGGTCTGGCGAACGCCCGGCGCGCTGCGCCGGGCCGGATGAGCCGATAGTCCCTTCCGTGGGCTGGCGTGACGCCCGCTTTTACTGCTTGGTCGCGGACCCGCGTGCCGCGGCATCGGCTTCGGCGGCGGCATCCATGGGACGGTCGTCGGCATCGGCATCGGCATCGGTCCCGGTGTCGCCGCCGTCGGCCTGAGCGGTGGTATTCCCGTCGCCGAAATCGACGTTGTAGTTGCCATCCTTGCCGCAGTCCTCGATGTCCGACTCGTCCATGGTCGCGTAGGGCCGGACTTCGGGCATCGCCGCGGCCAGGGCGTTCTGCGAAGCGAGCAGTGCCGGCATGCGTGCGCAGATCTTGTTGGCCTCGGTCTCGATCCGCTTGCCCTCCGCCTCCATCCGCTTTTCGAACTCGTCGGTATTGCCGCTGAACACGCTCTTCAGCGCGCCGGTGGCGGCCTTCACCCCGAGATCGGCGCCCTGCATGCCGACGGCGATGCCGGCCTGGGCGATGGCGATCAGGTTGGCGCGGTGTTCGAGCAGCAGCTTGCGCTGGACCTCGGTCACCGCCACCGCCTTGCCGTCGATCAGCAAGTCGCCGCGCGGGGTGATCTCGGCCCTCGGTAGTTTCTGGCCGTCGGCGCCGACGCGGATTCCGTCGTGGTATTTGCCGCCGATGCTGATGTTCTCGGTGGCCAGCTTCTCGCTGGCCCGGGTCATCGCCTGCTGGATCTTCCTGCCCAGGGCGGTGTCGGCCGG
>Ga0160451_100893_pt1 | contig 11698 bp, 14 predicted proteins | sample HID1975M_E1MG_FD_108270 | JGI IMG/M metagenome (GOLD analysis project Ga0160451, IMG submission 108270) | Enriched soil microbial communities from UW Madison campus, WI, USA - HID1975M_E1 MG | ecosystem: Environmental > Terrestrial > Soil > Unclassified | place: USA: Madison, Wisconsin... | reverse complement strand
GGCTGGACGGTCTGTTCGGACGAGCGCTGGTCCGGGGGCAGGGCCGAGGTGTCGGCGGGCGGCGCATCGGTGACCGCAGGCGCAGCGGCCGGTTCGGCGGAATCGGCGGCGGCCGGCGCTTCGGACTCCAGCGGCGCCGGCGCCGTCTCGGTGTCGTCGTAGGGCGCGGGCTCTTCGCAGCCGGCCAGGACGGCGGCGGCTCCCAGGGCGAGCGCGAGAAGAAGGCGATTCATGTGGGTCACTCCCCGAGACTGGGTGGCAAACGTGCCGGTCAGGTCCCTGTTCCATAGCGGCGATTGGATTGCGAGGCCACCGAGCGGCGGAACAAGTCTTGACCCGCCGGGCCGGATGCAACAGAAGGCGCGCACCGGCATTTCGGCCTCGTCCTTCGCGACGATACGGCGCGTCCCTAGCTCAGCTGGTTAGAGCACCTGACTTTTAATCAGGGGGTCCTGGGTTCGAGTCCCAGGGGACGTACCATCTCCTTCCCTGTCGGATAGTCTTCGTCTCATTCCTGAACAGGCTCGTCGCAAAGCGATGGTTGGCGAAAGCCTTGCCGCCTAATCCGTGGATCTTGGACGCCACGGAAACAGGCGATGATCCGGTCAGAACCGATCGAAGAAAACAGGGCGCTCGCCGGGGGACCTGGCCTTGTCGCGATAAAGCGATGGCTGAGCACGCCGTTCGAGATTTCGCCGGAACCGCGCGCCGCCCTGCTGCTGTCGGCGGTGTTGTGGATGTTCGTGGTCCTGTTGACCTCGATGCTGAACATCCTGGCCGGCTATGCCCGCACAATCGGCGAGTACGGCACTATTGTCTTTGGCCTCGTGACAGGCGTCGCCGTGGCCGGCGTCCTGTTCGTGATTTTCAGGGCGATGGCCGGCCGGCCCGCATGGCTTGCGCTGACTGTCATCCTATCGGCAGTGATTGCGGCAGGCATTGTGCAGATGGCCGCGGACTACAGCGGCCAGTTCATCATTCACGCCTTCATGCCCACCACCATGCCCGACTACTCGCCGCCTTCGTTGGCAAAGGTGGCGCTGGTCTACATGAGCATCTATGCGACCAATGCCACGCTCTTCTGGGTGACGTTCGCGAATCGGCGCGTTCAGGAGCAGCATCGCCTGCTGGCCCAAGGCGAAACGGCGGCGCTGCAATCAGAGCTGAGGGTGCTGCGTCTGCAGTTGAACCCGCATTTCATGTTCAACGCGCTGTCCGCCCTGTCATCGCTGATTCTGTCGGGGCGGTACGCCGACGCCGACCGGATGACCCAGAATCTGTCGGAGTTCCTGAGGGCGGCGATCGACATAGACGCGGGGCAGGATGTCTCTCTGGCCGAGGAGTTGTCGATCCTGGACGCCTATCTGGCCGTGGAGAGTGTTCGCTTCGGGAACAAGCTGGTTCTGGATGTCGATTGCGCGCCGGATGTCGCAGGCGCGCTGGTGCCGAATCTGCTGCTCCAGCCGCTGGTGGAGAACGCCATGAAATATGCGGTCCAGCCGTCGATGGGGCCGGTGAGCGTGCGGATCGCCGCGTACAGCCAGGAAGGCCGCCTGATTCTGAGCGTGGTCGATGGCGGCGCCGTCCTGCCGTCATCGGGCGTCTTGCCCGGGCCCGGCGGGGGCGTTGGGCTGAGCGCCGTTCGGGCGCGGATCGCGCTGCGCTTCGGCGAAACGGCGGCCTTGGCAGCGGGCCCTGCAGGCGCGGGATTCCGCGCCCAGATCGATATTCCGCTGATCCTGGGCACCGGAATCTGAACAAACGGTCATCCGCAACTCTGCGATGCAGCATTGCCATTGGGAAAACGACGCGTAACGATGGAGGCAAGCTGCTGAACGGGGGCGTAAGGACGTATGAGCCTGCGGGTGCTTATCGCAGATGACGAGCCGGTCTCGCTGGAACGCCTGCGTCTGTCGCTGGCGGCGTTCAGCGATATCGAAATCGTAGGCTCCGCGACCAATGGCGAGGAGGCGATGAGCCTGGCCGAAAGCACGCCGGCTGATCTGTTGCTGCTGGACATTCAGATGCCAGGCCGCACGGGCCTGGAGATCGCCCGCGAATTGCAGGGGCCGAACGCCCCCGAGGTCATCTTCGTCACGGCCTTCGCCGACTTCGCCACCGAGGCTTTTGAGGTCGATGCGGCTGACTATCTGCTGAAGCCCGTCAAGCAGGACCGCCTCGAAGAAGCGATCCAGCGCGCCCGGCGTCGCCGGTCGGCCGCAGGCGGGGCGCGGACAGTGAGCGCGACCCAAACCGTTCGGCCGCCGATTGAAACCGGTTACGAGCACGAGTTCTGGATTCGAAAGCGGGACGGCTTCCTGCGGGTGCCGGTCGACCAGATCCTGCGGATCGAAGCGGCGCGCGACTACGCCTTGCTGCACACCGAAACCAACAGCCACATCCTGCGCATCACCATGGCTGAGCTGGAACGGCGGCTGAACCCCGAGAACCTGCTGCGCGTTCACCGGTCCGCCTTTGTGCGCCCCGATACGGTGGCGCGGATCGAGCGTAACGACAGCGGCGTGACGCGTCTGCATTCGCACGACGGCGCCATGATCGAGGTGGGACCCAGCTACGCCAAGCGGGTCGCCCTGGCGTTGGGCGTTCCGCTGGAAGGCGCCAAGGCTTGAAATCAAGCGTAGCCGTGCGCTTGTCGCAAGTAGTCCCGCACTGGTCGCAAATCTCTGGTGGTAGGGCCGCCTGAGGGATCAGGAATTCGGTCAGTCCATCACTAAGGTCCTGACCATGAAAGCCCTCACCGCGCCTTTGGCGCTGACTCTTGCCGTGGCGGTCGTTTCGACGCCGCTGGCCGCCGCCGCCCAGTCCTATGCCGTGGTTCGCCCCGGCGACAACGATGCGACCTGCGAAGCCCTGACCGCCGAGATCAACACTCTGACCGCCGAGGTCGAGCGCCAGCAGCAGCAGGCCCAGCGCAGCGCCCAGACACGCCAGACCGCGGGACGCCTGGGGCGCGGCCTGCTGTCGGGCTTGGCGCGGAGCGCCGGCACATTGGCCTATGGCGGCTCCATGGAGAATGTCGGGGCCGCCGTGGCGGCCAACACGGCCCACAATGTCGCCAACGAGATCGCCTCTGGCGGCGGCGCGCCCGCGCCCCAGGCGGCGCCGGTGAACACGCCCGAGAAGCAGCGCCTGGATCACCTGCGGTCCCTGTCAGCGGTCCGCCCCTGCTGATGCGCCGTCGCCGCGACCTTTGAGGCGCGGCGATCACGTGGTTTAAGGCGACGGATGAGCCTCCGTCGCCTTTTTCCGTTCGTGTCCCTGATGCTGATCGCCGGCCTGTCCGGGTGCAACGCCGCGCGTTCGGCGGGCGATGGGGTGCAGGCAGTCGCCGCCGGCGCGGGAGCGGCCGCGACTGCGCCGCTGGACGATTTCAATCTGCGGCGACAGCAGATACCGACCGTGCTGCTGCAGGCCGAGGCCAATCCCTATGACCTGCGCAACCTGAACCAGTGTTCCACCATCGGGGCTGAGGTGGCGCGCCTGAACGAGGCGCTGGGTCCCGACACGGACGAGCCGCCGCCCCAGGACGGCTCGTACCTCAGCGAGCGGGCGGCCGATGCGGCGGCCAAGGCGGCGCTGGACGCCATTCGCGACACGACTACCGACTTCATTCCCGGACGCAGCTGGATTCGCCGCCTGTCGGGCGCGGAACAGCACAGCAAACATGTGCAGGCGGCCATTCAGGCGGGGCGGATGCGCCGCGCCTTCCTGAAGGGGATCGGCATGCAGCGGAACTGCGCCCCGCCGGCGGCGCCGGGCTGGTATCGGCCGCGCGGGATCAACTGGCCCTCGCCGCGCTGAGGCGCGTCAGGCCTTCAGGTGACGGGCGCGGAAGTCGCGCCGGAACTGCTCGAACCGCCCCTCGCTGATCGCCGCGCGCATGGCCGCCGTCAGGGCCTGGAAGAAGGCGATGTTGTGCCAGCTCAGCAGGATCTTGCCCAGGATCTCGTCGGCGCGGATCAGGTGATGCAGATAGGCCTTTGAATAGTCCTGAGACGCCGGGCAGGGGACGCCGGGGTCCAGCGGGTCCTGATCCTCTGCAAACCGCGCGTTCTTGATGTTGATCGGCCCGTCCCAGGTCCAGGCCTGGCCATGCCGGCCGGCGCGGGTCGGCAGGACGCAGTCAAACATGTCGACGCCGCGATACACCGCCTCGACCAGATCGATCGGCTTGCCCACACCCATCAGATAGCGGGGGCGGTCTTTCGGCAGGAACTCGGGCGCATAGTCCAGCACCTCGCACATAGCCTCATGGCCCTCGCCCACCGCCAGACCGCCGATGGCGTAGCCGTCGAAGCCGATCTCTTGCAGCCGTTCCGAGCTTTCGCGGCGCAGGTTCTCATAGGTCGAACCCTGCTGGATGCCGAACAGAGCCTGCGTGTCGCGCGTCCCGAAGGCGTTCTTGGACCGCACGGCCCAGCGGGCGGACAACTCCATCCCCTCGCGGGCGCGCTTTTCCTCGGCGGGCCAGGCGACGCATTCGTCCAGTTGCATGACGATGTCCGAGCCCAGGCGGTCGGCCTGGATTTCGATCGACCGTTCCGGCGTCAGGACGTGTTTCGAGCCGTCGATATGGCTGGAGAAGGTCACGGCCTCCTCGGTCAGCTTGGAGATGCCCGACAGGGACATGACCTGGAACCCGCCCGAATCCGTCAGGATCGGCTGGTCCCAGCGCATGAAGTTGTGAAGCCCGCCCAGACGCTCCATCCGCTCCGGCCCCGGACGCAGCATCAGGTGATAGGTGTTGCCCAGGATGATGTCGGCCCCGGTCTGCTTGACCTGATCCACAGTCATCGCCTTGACCGTGGCGGCGGTGCCGACCGGCATGAAGGCGGGGGTGCGGATGTCGCCGCGCGCGGTCTTCAGCACGCCGGTGCGGGCGCGGCCTTCGGTCGCGGAAATCTGGAACGGAAAGGGCATCAGTGGATCAGGGTCTCGAGGCGCGCCGCCCGCTCCAGGTCCTTGGGGCGGCCGAACAGGCGGCAGGTGGCGATCTGTTCGCCGATGGTCGGGATGAAGACGACGGCCCCGTCCACCTCGACCGGCATGCGGGTATGGAAGCCGACGCGCGCCCAGTCGCCGCCGTCGCGCACATCCATGTCCGCCATGACATCGATGGGCACGGGCGTGGTCAGGATCTGGCCGAAGACGTGCGAGCGGAACAGGCCCTCGCCCGGATCCTCGGACAACCGGCCGTGCAGCGCCTCGATCAGGGCGCGGGCGTCGCGTGGGCTGGCCAGGATGTCGACATCGGGGACATGCAGGTCCTCGAGCCCCGCCAGAGCCATGGCCGCCCCGCCATAAATCCACCACGGGTCCAGAAGCGTGCTCGCCGCCGAAGCGATGATGTCGAGCGTCGCCGCCAGGCCTTCGGGCAGATCTCCTGACAGTGCGGTCATGGGCGCCTCAAGCTGTCCGGGCCGCGGGCAGCAGGCGACGGATCGCCACCACGATCAGCGCGCCCAGCGCCGACATGGCCGCATTGATGGCCAGACCGAAGACCAGCAGAAAGATGAGGACACCGATGGCGCCGACGGCCGAGGTCGCGGGCGCGCCGTTCATGTGGAACAGGCCGGGGCTCAACACCGCAAGCAGCAGGCCCAGAACCGAGAAGGCGATCTGAAACGCCGCTGCGACGCCGAAGGTGACGGCGAACAGGCCAGCAAAGGGTGTGGTCTTCAGATAGTTCATCGATCGTGCCCCATATCCGCCTGCCGGAACAGCAGGCTGCCATCGCCATAGGAATAGAAGCGATAGCCGTTGTCGATGGCGTGGGCGTAGGCCGCCTTCATCGTCTCCAGCCCCGCGAAAGCGCTGACCAGCATGAACAGGGTCGATTTCGGCAGGTGGAAATTCGTCATCAGCACGTCGACGGCGCGGAAGCGGTAGCCGGGGGTGATGAAGATGGCGGTGTCGCCGTGGAAGGGGCGCACCACGCCGTCCGGGTTCGTCGCGCTTTCCAGCAGGCGCAGCGAGGTGGTGCCGACGCAGACGATGCGGCCGCCGTCGGCGTGGACGGCGTTCAGGGCGTCGGCGGTGGCCTGCGAGACCTCGCCCCATTCGCTGTGCATCTTGTGGTCGGCGGTGTCGTCTGCCTTGACCGGCAGGAAGGTGCCGGCGCCGACGTGCAGGGTGACCGCGTGTGTCGAGACGCCGCGCGCGCGGATCGCCGCCAGCAGGGCGGGGGTGAAATGCAGACCCGCTGTCGGGGCGGCGACCGAGCCGTCCCAGGTGGCAAAGACGGTCTGATAGTCCGTCAGGTCGCGATCATCCTCGGGCCGTTTGGCGGCGATGTAGGGAGGCAGGGGCATGACCCCCACGTCCCGGATCGCGTCGTCCAGCGCCGGCCCGGCCAGGTCGAATTTCAGCGTGATCAGGCCGTCCTCGCCCTTGGCCTCGACCGTGGCGTCCAGACGGCCCAGTTCGCAGGCACCGTCGCCATGGGCGCCGAAGCGGACGCGGTCGCCCGGCTTCAGCCGCTTGCCCGGCTTCATGAAGGCGGACCAGACATCGGGCGCGTCGCGGTGGTGCAGGGTCGCCTCGACCTCGACCGTCAGGATTTCACCCTCGGGACCTTCGCGCAGCCGCAAGCCCGACAGGCGCGCGGGGATCACCCGCGTGTCGTTGAACACCAGGGCGTCGCCCGGCCTCAGGAAGTCGGGCAGGTCGCGGATGATGCGGTCCTGAAGCGCGCCGTCGCCGACCACCAGCAGGCGCGCGGAATCGCGCGGATCGGCGGGGCGCAGGGCGATGCGCGCTTCCGGCAGGTCGAAATCGAAATCGGCGGTCTTCATGAAGCGCGGCAAAGGCCATGCGCGCGCGCGGGGGTCAAGCGTTAGCGACGCGGCTGAACCTCCTTGGGTCGGCGGTGTTGAGGCAGGATGAAACATCTCGGTCTTCTTCCCTCCGCTCTCATCGGCGCTGTCGCCAGCGCCCGTTCCATGACGCCGATGGCCGCCATCGCCACGGCGCGGCTGGCCGGGCGTCGCACCCCGGGGAAACTGGTCCTGCTGGATCATCCGCTGTTCAAATTCGGCGCATTGGCCATGGGGGCGGGCGAACTGTACGGCGACAAGATGAAGTCGGCGCCCGACCGCACCGTGTTTCTGGGCCTGCTGGCGCGGGTGGCCAGTGCGGGGATCGCGGGCGCGGCGCTGGCGCCGAAGGGGCGGGAACGCGCGGGCGCGGTCCTGGCCGTGGGGACCGCCGTGCCGCTGGCCTATCTGACCCTGGCCGGCCGAAAGCGGGCGATGCGCGAGATCGGCCAGACGAAAAGCGGCCTGATCGAGGATGCGCTGGTCGTCGCGGCGGGCGGCGCCGTGGTGGCCTTCGCCCTGGGCGCGAGGCGCTGACTTCACCGTGACGCGTTGACCGGCGCGCATTCGCGGGCCAAACCCTCGCGCATGTTCCAGAACCTCGAAACCCTGTCCCGCGAGGCCCGTTCGTGGCCGTTTGAGCAAGCCCGCAACCTGCTGGCCCATCTGCTCAAACATCGGCTGGAGACGGACGCCGAGCGGGATCTGGCCGCGACCCTGATCGGGGCGAACAAGGCGGACGAGGCGCTGGCGACCTTCCCTGCGTTGGCGCGGCCGGTGATTTTCGAGACCGGATACGGTCCGTCGGGCCTGCCGCACATGGGCACCTTCGGCGAGGTGGCGCGCACGACCATGGTGCGCAATGCGTTTCGCGCCCTGACCGGTGATCACTGGGCCACGCGCCTGATCGCCTTCAGCGACGACATGGACGGACTGCGCAAGGTTCCCGAGGGCATTCCGAACAAGGAGATGCTGATCGAGGATCTGCACAAGCCGCTGACGCAGGTGCGCGATCCGTTCGGCACACACGACAGTTTCGCCGCGCACAACAACGCCCGCCTGCGCGCCTTCCTGGACAGTTTCGGCTTTGACTACGAATTCATGAGCTCGACCGAGACCTATCGGTCGGGCCGGTTCGACGCGACGCTGCTGACCCTGCTGGAGCGGTTCGACAAGGTCCAGGCGATCATGCTGCCGACCTTGGGCGAGGAGCGGCGGGCGACCTATTCCCCCTTCCTGCCGATCAGCCCGGTCACCGGCCATGTGCTGCAGGTGCCGACGCTGGAGCGCAACGTCGAAAAGGGCACGATCACCTTTGACGACCCGGCGGGCGGCCGCACCGAGGTTCCGGTGACCGGCGGCCATGTGAAGCTGCAGTGGAAGCCCGACTGGGCCATGCGCTGGACCGCGCTGGGCGTCGACTATGAGATGGCGGGCAAGGACCTGATCGAGTCGGTGCGCGAGTCGTCCAAGGTGTGCCGCGCCCTGGGTGGCGTGCCGCCGGAAGGCTTCAACTACGAGCTCTTCCTCGATGTCGAGGGCAAGAAGATCTCCAAGTCCAAGGGCAACGGCCTGACGATGGACGAGTGGCTGCGTTACGGCACGCCCGAGAGCCTGTCCTGGTACATGTTCCAGTCGCCGAAGTCGGCCAAGAGCCTGCATTTCAACGTCATTCCGCGCGCGACCGACGACTATCTGCAGTTCATCGACGCCTATCCGGGGCAGGAACCGGCCAAGCAGATCGACAACCCCGTGTGGCACATTCACGGGGGCAATCCGCCGTCGAAGGTGTCGCCGGTGTCGTTCGCCCTGCTGCTGAACCTGGTGGGCGTGGCCAACGCCTCGACCAGGGAGCAGCTGTGGGCCTATTTCGCCCGCTATCTGCCCGAGGCGACGCCGCAGAACGAGCCGGTGCTGGATCGGCTGATGACCTATGCGCTGAACTACTACGAGGACTTCGTGAAGCCCTCGAAGGCCTATCGCCTGCCGGATGAGCGGGAGAAGGCGGCGCTGCTGGATCTGGCCGGACGGTTGAAGGCTCTGCCGCAGGACACGACCGATGGCGAGGCGATCCAGAATGAGGTCTATGCCGTGGGCAAGGACCACGGGTTCGAGCCGCTACGAGCGTGGTTCGGGGCGTTGTACGAGGTGCTGCTGGGCGCCAGTCAGGGGCCGCGCTTCGGTTCGTTCGCGGCCATCTATGGCCTGCCGCAGACGGTTCAACTGATCGAGGACGGCGCGAACGGTGTTCTTGCGTCAACGTAAATGAACTGAAAATAACCGCGAGGCTCGGGGAGCCTTCAGGCGCGGCGACGCATTCTCCTGCCCATCGACCACCGATGACAGGAGCTTACGTCATGTCGAAGTCCATCAACGCCGCCGTCGCCGGCGCCGCCATGATCGCCGCCCTGGCCGCAGGGGCCGTCCCCATGGCCGCCAGCGCCGCCCCGCTACAGGTGAACGGTGTCACCAACTGCGACGCCCCCGGCGGCCGCCAGCAAGCCGGCGCCCTGCTGGGCGCCGTGGTCGGCGGCCTGGCAGGTAGCCAGATCTCCAAGAACGAGCGCGGCCTGGGCGCCGTGGTCGGCGCCGGCGCCGGCGCCGCAGCCGGTTCGTACATCGGCTGTAACCAGCAGCGCGCGCGGGCCAATAACGCCGCCGCCCATGGCTATCGCGCCGCGACCAATCTGAGGGTCCGTTCGGGCCCGTCGACCCGTTACGCCCAGGTGGGCAGTCTGTCGGCCGGCCAGACCGTCCAGGTCGATTCGGCCCAGGGCGACTGGGTCCGTCTGGCGGGTGGCGGCTGGGTCAACGGCCGCTACCTGGCCGCCTACTGATCCCGCGCTGACCGCGTGACCATGGAAGCCGCCCTTCGGGGCGGCTTCTTTTTTGTGTCGCTATACTCGCGACACGGTCGCACCCTGCTTGAGCGACGTGTTCGGCGCGGTCTGCGCTATTGGCTGACCCACAGGATGCGGCCCATCCACAGCACGTCGCGGCGGGGGATCGCGCGGGGCTCGTAGGCCGGATTGATCGAAGACAGGGTGACGGCGCGGGCGGTCAGGGCCGCTACCTCCTTGGCCAGGGTCTCGCCGCCGATGGTGCGGACGACGACGCGGTCGCCCTTGCGGATATCCGTCGCCTCGCGGTCGACGATCACCTTGTCGCCCTCGCGATACAGGGGGACCATGGAATCGCCGGTGATCCGCAGGCTCAGCAGGCTGTCGCGGGGACGGGGCAGGTCGGTCTGGTCCCAGCCCTCGCCGGTCGGCAGGCCCGCATCATCGAAGAAGCCCGCCTCGCCCGCCTGGGCCAGGCCCAGCAGGGGGATGGAGGCCGCAGGCTCGGGCGCGTCATCGGCCAGGCTTGCGAACTCGCCCAGCGACAGGCCCGTGGCCGTCAGGATGCGGGTCAGGCTTTCGGTCGAGGGCCAGCGGGGGCGCGGCGGTTCGCCGGGGCCGAAGCGTTTGGAGGGGTTGAAGCTGGTGGCGTCCAGACCTGCGCGGCGCGCCAGGGCCGACGGACTGAGCCCTTCGCGACGGGCCAAGCCATCGATCGCCTTCCAGAGCTGGGAATGGGACAGGGGCAAGGGGGCGGCCTATGATTCGACCGCAGTTTAGACTCTACCGCGAAGTATAGGAATATCCGCCTATTCGATCCCGGCGGCGCGACGCTCCTGCCAGGCCCAGAAAGTGCCGACGGCCAGGGTGATCAGGATGCCGTAGCTGGCCAGATTCATGACGGCATAGAAGGACGCCAGCGAGGCGCGCACTTCGATCAGGCCGAGGACGTGGCTGGAGACTGACAGCAACTGCAGACCGCTGGCCCAGATCGGCCAAGCCCGTCGCGATTTCCATGCCAGCCCGATGAAAACAAGCAGCATAAGAGAGTCGAGAGCGAACAACCCAATCGGTATTGAATACAGATTGCTGTCGTTCTGGATCAGCAGCGTCGCAAACCAGCCTAGGAGATAGGCGCCTGCACCCAAGCGTTCAGGCTCGTCGCCCTTCAACATGGCGAAGCCGCAAACGGCGACCATGAACACCGCGCCAATCTGGGCGGGCAGGGTGTCGATCATACCAAAACGCCCCCATGCCAAAGCGACATGAGGGCGATCTTGTATTGATTTGTAGCCGACCGGGAAGCCCTAGTCGGCAACATTACCTCGAATTCAGGCGCTGCGACGTTGCTCGGTCGGCTGGTCGCTGACGCCCGAGGTCCACCAGTCGTCGGGCTTGTTGACCGGACCCACGGCGTAGACGCCATAGCCGAGGCGACGGTGATCTTTTTGCATTTCGGCGTGGCAGGCGATCATCGCTTCACGGGCGACGGCCAGGGCGGCGATCGCTTCCATGGCCTTGGTCTGCGACCCGGCGGCGGCGACCGGCGACAGCGACAGGGCAGTGCGGGCGCCGATCATGGCCTGCACAAGCGTGGTGGCCTGGGTGATGGCCGCGTCGATGGCCTTTTCCGAAGCGTGCAGTTCGTTTGCGACGCCGGCGACAACCTGAGTTCTGTCCATGTATCCCTCCCAAAAAGAAAGTAAACGAGGACTTAACACAAGCTAAGCGGCGTCGGTAGGGATTTGTTTACCCTATTCTCGACTCTGCGATGAAATAGCGACGAGATCGGACAAGGGGGCGGCGCCGAAGGGCGGTTCCTGATCCGGTTTGTCGATCGGGCCAGCGGCGATCGTCTCCAACCCCAGGCGGCGGCCCAAGGCCGCGAGCGTGTTGTGGGTCTGGACCAGATGGCCGCGCGCCTGGGTCAGGGCGGAGACGGAGGCGGCGGCGCCGTCCAAGGCCCGCTGGCCGGTGACGGCCGACAGATAGGCCTCGGCCCTGGCCGTCGGCATCATGGCG
>Ga0160451_100886_pt1 | contig 11826 bp, 10 predicted proteins | sample HID1975M_E1MG_FD_108270 | JGI IMG/M metagenome (GOLD analysis project Ga0160451, IMG submission 108270) | Enriched soil microbial communities from UW Madison campus, WI, USA - HID1975M_E1 MG | ecosystem: Environmental > Terrestrial > Soil > Unclassified | place: USA: Madison, Wisconsin... | reverse complement strand
TTTACACGGCCTGGTTTAGGGTATCGCTTGCCAGTGTGCGCTCGTCGCCCGGCCAGAATTCTGACAACGCCTGTGAGTCCTCAGTGCGGCGTTGCACCTAAACAAGAGGAGGAGTTTCGTATGACCACCCTGACCCGTGCGGACTGGGAACAACGTGCCCAGCAACTGAAGATCGAAGGCCGTGCCTTCATCAACGGCGAATACACCGACGCCGCATCCGGTGAAACGTTCGACTGCCTGAGCCCGGTCGACGGACGCTTCCTGGCCAAGGTCGCCAGCTGCGACCTGGCCGACGCCAACCGCGCCGTGGAAAACGCCCGCGCCACCTTCGACTCCGGCGTCTGGTCGCGCCTGGCCCCGGCCAAGCGCAAGGCCAAGCTGATTCGCTTCGCCGAACTGCTGCGCAAGAACGTTGAAGAGCTGGCGCTGCTCGAAACCCTGGACATGGGCAAGCCGATCGGCGACTCCTCCAGCATCGACATCCCTGGCGCGGCCCAAGCCCTGCACTGGAATGCCGAAGCCATCGACAAGGTCTACGACGAAGTCGCGCCAACCCCGCACGACCAGCTGGGCCTGGTTACCCGCGAGCCAGTGGGCGTGGTCGGTGCCATCGTACCGTGGAACTTCCCGCTGCTGATGGCCTGCTGGAAACTCGGCCCGGCCTTGGCCACCGGTAACTCGGTGGTGCTCAAACCGTCCGAAAAATCCCCGCTGACCGCCATCCGCATTGCCCAGCTGGCCATCGAAGCGGGCATCCCGGCCGGTGTGCTGAACGTGTTGCCGGGTTACGGCCATACCGTGGGCAAGGCCCTGGCCCTGCACATGGACGTCGACACCCTGGTGTTCACCGGTTCGACCAAGATCGCCAAGCAACTGATGATCTACGCTGGCGAATCGAACATGAAGCGCATCTGGCTGGAAGCCGGCGGCAAGAGCCCGAACATCGTCTTCGCCGACGCGCCGGACCTGCAGGCCGCTGCCGAAGCCGCTGCCAGCGCCATCGCCTTCAACCAGGGCGAAGTCTGCACTGCGGGTTCGCGCCTGCTGGTCGAGCGTTCGATCAAGGACAAGTTCCTGCCCCTGGTGGTCGAGGCCCTCAAAGGCTGGAAACCCGGCAACCCACTGGACCCGCAGACCACCGTCGGCGCGCTGGTCGACACCCAGCAGATGAACACCGTACTGTCGTACATCGACGCCGGGCACCAGGACGGCGCCAAGCTGCTGGCCGGTGGCAAGCGCATCCTCGAAGAGACGGGCGGCACCTACGTCGAGCCGACCATCTTCGACGGCGTAACCAACGCCATGAAGATCGCCCAGGAAGAGATCTTCGGCCCAGTGTTATCGGTGATCACCTTCGACACCGCCGAAGAAGCCATCGCCATCGCCAACGACACCCCGTACGGCCTGGCCGCTGGTATCTGGACCTCGGACATCTCCAAGGCCCACAAGACCGCCCGCGCCGTGCGCGCTGGCAGCGTCTGGGTCAACCAGTATGACGGCGGCGACATGACCGCGCCGTTCGGTGGCTTCAAGCAGTCGGGCAACGGCCGTGACAAGTCGCTGCATGCGCTGGAGAAGTACACCGAGCTGAAAGCGACCTGGATCAAGCTGTAACTCCAGGGGCCCGCGTTGCGGCCCAATCGCCGGCAAGCCAGCTCCCACAGGCGCTTCGCAGCCCTCAAGGCCTCCGATGTACCTGTGGGAGCCCGGCTTGCCGGCGATGGGCTGCACAGCAGCCCCAACAATAGCCGGGTCGGCTCACGCTGCCCCGGCTTCGTCGTTTTTGCTGTTCACGAATTCTGCCTGGGAGGCTGCAATGCGTTGGGGTACCTACTTCGCCGTACTGGCATCGGTGCTCAGTGTCGGGCTGGCGCTTGGTGTGAGCATGCCGCTGGTGTCCCTGCGCCTGGAGGCCTGGGGCTACGGCAGCTTTGCCATCGGCGTGATGGCCGCGATGCCGGCCCTGGGCGTACTGATTGGCGCCAGCCTGGCCAGTCGCCTGGCCGGTTGGGTCGGCGTGCCTTCGGCCATGCGCCTGTGCCTGTGGGGCGGGGCGTTGTCGATTGGCCTGCTGGCGGTGCTGCCGAGCTACCCGTTGTGGCTGGCGCTGCGCTTATTGATCGGCATGTCGCTGACCGTGGTGTTCATCCTCGGCGAAAGCTGGATCAACCAGTTGGTGGTCGAGCAATGGCGTGGTCGGCTGGTGGCGTTGTATGGCAGCAGCTACGCCTTGAGCCAACTGGCCGGGCCGCTGGTGCTGGGCTTCCTCGGGTCCGACGATGACTTCGGTTTCTGGGCCGCGACCGGCCTGTTGCTGCTGGCGCCCTCGTTGCTGTTGGGGCGTGGCGGTGCGCCGAGCACCGAGGCGTGCAGCGTTACCTTCCGCGACCTGTTGGCCTTCTGCCGTCGCCTGCCAGTGATCGCCTGGGCGATTGCATTGTTCGCTTCTTTCGAAGCCATGATCCTCACCCTGTTGCCGGTGTATTGCCTGCAGCAGGGGTTCAGCACCGAGCTTGCGCTGTTCATGGTCAGCACGGTGGTAGTCGGTGACGCAGTGCTGCAGCTGCCCATTGGTGCGTTGGCCGACCACATGTCGCGGCGCACGCTGTTCACCGGTTGCGCGGTCACCCTGCTGTGTTCCAGCCTGGCGATTCCGTTGCTGCTGCACACACCGGTGATCTGGCCGTTGTGGGTGCTGTTCGGGGCCAGTGCCGGTGGCTTGTTCACCTTGTCGCTGATACTGATCGGCGAGCGTTATCGGGATGATGCGCTAGTGCGCGCCAACGCCCACGTGGCGCAGTTGTGGGGCATCGGCTGCCTGCTGGGGCCGCTGCTGGCCGGTGCGGGGAGCCAGTGGCTCAGTGGTCATGCGTTGCCGCTGCTGATGGCTTTCGGGGCGGCGGGGCTGGTGGTGTTGACCCGCCGTCGCGGCGCCTTCGAACCTGCCGCTGCCTGATGTCCTGTGGGGCGCAAAGCGCCCACGGCAGCTACAGCATCTTCTCCAAACCGACAGCCTTGCTGATCCACGCATTGAAACGCCGCCAGAGCCCGCCGGGCTCTGCCGTCAGTGTGTGCAGCTGGCCGTTGTCCTCGGTCACCCAGACCAGCTTGTCATCCGCCAACCTGACCTGATAGCTCAGCGCTGGCGCCATACCCTGCAAGGCCAGCTCGCGGGTGTATTCGGCCAGTTCCGGGCTGTCCACCAGCACGCCCACCTCGGTGTTCCACAGCACCGAGCGCGGGTCGAAGTTGAACGAGCCGATGAACGTCTTGCGCCGGTCGAAGACGATCGCCTTGCTGTGCAGGCTCGAATCGGAGCTGCCACGGAAGCTCAGCCGGCCGGCGCTGGGGTCGCCAGGCTGGCGGCGCAGCTCGAACAGCTGCACGCCGTGCTCGAGCAGCGCCCGGCGGTACGGCGCATACCCACCATGCACCGCCGGCACATCGGTGGCTTCCAGCGAATTGGTCAGCAGCCTCACCGACGCCCCGGCGTCGGCACGGCCAGTCAGGTACAGCAGGCCTGGCTCCCCCGGCACGAAGTAGGCTGATACCAGGATCAGCTCCTTGTGCACGCTGGCCAGGTCCGGCGCCAACTGCTGGCTCATCAACAGGTGCGGGTCCGGTTCGTCATCGGCCAGCACCTTGCTCGGCGCATCCCAGAGTGCCGAGCTGTGGGCCCAGATCAACTCGTTGCGCCAGACATCCAGGCGCGGTTGGGACTGGTAGGCCATCAAGCGGTCATACAGCGCCTTGCGTTTTACCCGTGCCTCGGCCAGCGATACCTCCAGACGATGGCGGCTGGCGCGCAGGTCGTCGGCGTCAGGCTGCTGCCAGAGGAAGTCACCGATAGGCCGGCTGAGGGCGCTGTTCCAGTACTGGTCGAAACCGTGCCCGAGCTGTTCCGCAACCGGGCCCACGCCGAGCATGTCGATGTCGGTGAAGTTGAGGTTGGGCTCGGCATCGAAATACTCGTCGCCCAGGTTGCGCCCACCGACGATCGCCATGCTGCTGTCCACCAGGAACAGCTTGTTGTGCATGCGCCGGTGCTGGCGCGACAGATTGAAAAGGCGGCCCACCGCCCGGGTGGCGCCGGTGCTGCGGCCCAGGTGCAGCGGGTTGAACACGCGGATCTGGATATTCGGATGGGCGTCGAGGGTGCCCATGATGGTGTCCAGGCCATCACTGGTGGTGTCGTCGAGCAGGATGCGCACGCGCACACCCCGGTCGGCGGCGCGCAGCAGTTCGTGAACCAGGGCACGGGTGCTGAGGCCATCGTGCACAATGTAGTACTGCAGGTCGATGCTCGCCTGAGCGTTGCGGATCAGCTCGGCACGGGCGCGGAAGGCCTCGTTGCTGTTGGGCAGCAGGCGAAAGCCGGAGCGCCCTTCGTAGGGGGCGGCCTGGCGCAGCACCGAACGGCCGAAGGCAGAATCCTTGGCCGGCAGTGCCTGGCTGGTTTCGCGGGGCATGCCGACGCTGGCGCAGCCTGCAAGGCCGAGCAGCACCAGCAGCAGAGGCAGAGCTCGCTGGAGTCTCAAAGGTGAATCGTCCTGTACAGCAAAGGCCTGAGAGGTTGGACCGTGGAAGGCGGCGCAAAGTTACCCGCCAGTGTTGTCTTCATCCAGTAGACGAAGGGCGGTTTCACCCACTTTGCGCACCGCATCCTCGATTTGCGGGGTGGGCCGCGCGGCGAAGTTCATCCGCAGGCAGTGGCGGAACTTGCCCGAGGCCGAAAAGATGCTGCCTACGGCCACCTGCACGCCCTGTTCCAGTAAAGCGCGGTTCAGCCGCAGCGTATCGAAATGTTCAGGTAATTCCACCCACAGCATGAAGCCGCCCTGGGGCCGGCTGACGCGGGTGCCCGCTGGGAAGTAGCGGCTTACCCAATCGCTCATCAGGTCGCGGCCGCGCTGGTACTGGCTGCGCATGCGCCGTACATGCGGCTGGTAATGCCCGGCGGCGATGAAATCGGCGATGGCCAGCTGTGGCTGGGTAGCCGTGCTGCCGGTGCTGATGTACTTCATGTGCAGCACCCGCTCCAGGTAGCGCCCAGGGGCGACCCAGCCGATGCGCAGGCCAGGGGCGAGGGTCTTGGAGAACGAGCTGCACAGCAGCACGCGGCCGTCGTCGTCGAACGACTTGAGCGTACGCGGGCGCGGGTAGGTATAGGCCAGGTCGCCATACACATCGTCTTCCAGGATCGCCACGTCATAGCGCTGGGCCAGGCTTAGCAGGGCCTTCTTGCGTGCCTCGGGCATGATGTAGCCGAGCGGGTTGTTGCAGCTCGGGGTGATCTGGATGAGCTTGATCGGCCACTGCTCCAGGGCCAGTTCCAGCGCTTCCAGGCTGATGCCAGTGATCGGGTCGGTGGGGATTTCCAGCGCTTTCATGCCCAGGCCTTTGAGGGTCTGCATGGCACCGTGGAAGCTTGGCGAGTCGACCGCAACGATGTCACCTGGCTCGCACACCGCGCGGATGCTGCACGACAGCGCCTCGTGGCAGCCGGTCGTTACCACCAGGTCGGCAGGCCCCAGGCGGCAGCCGGAGTCGAGCATCAGGCGAGCGATCTGTTCGCGCAGGGCGAGGTTGCCGTGGATATTGTCGTAATACAGCCCCGGCATGTCCTGCCGGCGGCTGAGCTGGGCGAGGCTGCGCAGCAAGGGCTTGAGGCTAGGGCTGTCGATGTCGGGCATGCCGCGGCCGAGCTGGATCACATCCTTGCGCGGGGTGCTGCGCACCAGCTCGAGCACCTGCTCCCACTGCGAGATGTCCACCGGGCGTTGGGCCGGGCGGCTGACCGCGGGCAGGGCGGCGGGGTGGCGATGGTCGCTGACGAAATAGCCTGACTTGGGCCGTGGCGACACCATGCCGCTGTCTTCCAGCATGCGGTAGGCCTGCTGCACGGTACTCAGGCTGACACCATGCTCCATGCTCAGGGCGCGAACCGACGGCAGGCGCTGGCCGGGGCGGTAGAGACCTTGCTCGATACGGGCGCCGAGCAGTTCGGCGAGGTTCAAGTAGAGCGTCACGGCATACTCCAGCGCGGAATCACAACACAGACCAGTACAGTTCTGCCGAAAATACAGCATTCAGCTGGTTTTCTGCCAATTCTGTATGGGAATAATAAGGCTGTGTTGGTTCTGTATTGCCAAGGTCGTCAGCGTGCATGCTTTCTCTACGGTAACCACTGAATGGGAGAACGCAGCGATGGGTGGCATGAGCGATGTGCGCTTGCAACTGATGGTCAAGGAACTGGAAGCGGGGCAGAAGGCCAAGGTCTGCAATGCACCGGCCGACCTGGGCCGCTGGGGGCTGATGCTGCACCGCTGGCGCACCCGCAGGGCGCTGCTGCAGCTGGATGACAATCAGCTGCGTGATATCGGGCTGAGCTGGGAGCAGGCCCGGGTTGAAGGGCAGAAACCCTTCTGGAAGGAATGAGAAGCCCCCCTTGTGGGAGCGCCCCGGCAAGGCCGCGCCCACTTCAATCGTTTCGGCTTCACGCCAGCTCTTTGAGCCTGTGCCAGAGCATCCCCAACGCCAGCAGCGGCGAGCGCAAATGCTTGCCGCCGGGGAAGGTGATGTGCGGCACCTTGGCGAACAGGTCAAAGCGCCCGCTCTGCTGGCCGCTGATCGCCTCGCCCAACAGGCGCGCAGCCAGGTGAGTGGCGTTGAGCCCGTGGCCGGAGTAGGCCTGGGCGTAATAGACATTCGGCTGGCTGGCCAGGCGGCCGATCTGCGGCAGGCGGTTGGCGCCGATGCCGATCATGCCGCCCCACTGGTAGTCGATGCGCACGTCGGCCAGTTCGGGGAAGACCTTGAGCAGCTTTGGCCGCATGTAGGCGGCAATGTCCTGCGGGTCGCGGCCGGAGTAATGGCAGGCGCCACCGAACAGCAGGCGGTGGTCGGCGGACAGGCGATAGTAGTCCAGTGCCACGCGTTGGTCGCACACCGCCATGTTCTGCGGCAACAGCTGGCGCGCGCGTGCCTGGCCAAGCGGTTCGGTGGCGATGATATAGCTGCCGGCCGGCAGCACCTTACCGCCCAGCTCGCGGTTGAGGTCGTTGTGGTAGGCGTTGCAGCACAGTACCAAGGTCTTGGCGCGCACCCGGCCCTGGGCGGTGTGCACCTTTACTTCAGGGCCGTACTCGATCCGGCTGACCTCTGACTGCTCGAACAACTGCACACCCAGGCGGCTTGCCAGCGCCGCTTCGCCCAGCGCCAGGTTGAGTGGGTGCAGGTGCCCCGAGCCCATGTCGATCAGGCCACCGACGTAACGGTTGGAGCCGACCACGCTGTGAATATCTTCCTTTTGCACCAGCCGCAGTTCGTGGCGGTAGCCCAAGCTGCGCAGCTCCTCAGCCTCTTCGGCGAAGCCTTGCAGCTCGCCGGGCTTGTTGGCCAAATCGCAGTAGCCCCAGGTCAGGTCGCAGGCGATGGCGTGGCGCTCGACCCGCTCACGGACGATTTCCACGGCTTCCAGCCCCATCAACTTCATGCTGCGCACACCGTCTTCACCAATCACCGGCAGGAACTGCTCCAGGCCATGGCCGACGCCGCGTATGAGCTGGCCACCATTGCGCCCGCTGGCACCCCAGCCAAGCTTGCGTGCCTCCAGCAGGATCACCGACAGGCCGCGTTCGGCCAGCTCGATGGCAGTGTTCAGGCCTGAATAGCCGCCGCCGATGATGCACACGTCTGCGCTGTGCTCGCCTTGCAGGAAGGGGTGGTCGGGGTGTGGCGCGCTGCTGGCGGCGTAGTAGGAGGCGGCGTGCTGCGCGCTGTGGATCATTGGGCAGGTCCTGGGTGGCTAGACAGAAAGGGGAGGATAAGTGGGGTTTGAAGGTGGGGCAACCGGCCTCATCGCCGGCAAGCCGGCTCCTGCTGAACCTCCACTTCTCTTGAGACCAGTGGGTTACCTGTGGGAGCCGGCTTGCCGGCGAATGGGCCTATAATCCAACACCAAATTCTTGCCTTGTATCCGCCATGTCCTGCAACCGCCACAAGATCCAGTTCCTGCGTGAACTCATCCCTTCTTTCGAATGCGAACCCGGCTGCCACGATTGCTGCGGCCCGGTGACCACGTCTGCCGAAGAGATGGCCCGCCTGCCGCGCAAGTCGCAGGCCGAGCAGGAGGCTGCCATGCAGCGCCTGGACTGCGTGCACCTGGGCCCCAACGGCTGCACGGTGTACGAAGAGCGGCCGATGATCTGCCGCCTGTTCGGCACCACGCCACGCATGGCCTGCCCCCGCGGGCGCGGCCCGGACCCGATGATCGAGCCCGAGGCCGAGCAGCTCGTTCACCGGTTCATTGCCACTACCCGCCAAGTGCTGGTCTAGCCTCAGTCCGGGATCGGCAGGCAGAGGCTTTCCTTTACTTCTTCCATCACGATGTAGCTCTTCGACTCGCGCACGTGCGGCAGCTTGAGCAGGATGTCGCCCAGCAGCTTGCGATACGAAGCCATTTCCGAAATACGTGCCTTCACCAGGTAGTCGAAATCACCCGACACCAGGTGGCATTCCAATACGTGCGGCAGTTTGAGCACCGCGCGGCGGAACTCCTCGAAGGTGTCGCCAGACTTGTAGTCCAGGCTGATCTCCACGAACACCAGCAGGCTGCCCTTCAGGTGCTGCGGGTTGAGCCGGGCGTTGTAGCCCATGATGATGCCCTCGCGCTCCAGGCGGCGTACGCGTTCGGTGCAAGGGGTGGTGGACAGCCCAACTTTTTCGCCCAGTTCGGTGAAGGAAATACGCCCGTCATTCTGCAGGATCCGCAGGATGTTGCGGTCGATCTTGTCCAGTTCACGCTTGCTCTGGTGCTGGGTTCTCATAGGGGATGCCCCTCCGTGAAAGGCGATTTTGCCGAGAATTCTCGCCAAATATAGGCTTTTATATAGTGAATTGCACTGGTCTGTAATTTTTATACTGCGCGCATCCAAGCCATTTCAACAAAAATGCGGTGCGCCGCGTGCGAGGGATCAACAATGCGAGTTCTGGTACTTGGTAGCGGTGTCATCGGAACCGCCAGTGCCTATTATCTGGCCCGGCAAGGTTTCGAGGTCACGGTGGTCGATCGCCAGCCGGCGGTGGCCTTGGAAACCAGCTTTGCCAACGCCGGCCAGATCTCGCCCGGCTATGCCTCGCCCTGGGCTGCCCCCGGTGTCCCGCTAAAAGCCATCAAGTGGCTGCTGGAGCGCCACGCACCGCTGGCCATCAAGCTGACCGGCGACGTCGATCAGTACCTGTGGATGGCGCAGATGCTGCGCAACTGCACCGCCAACCGTTACGCGGTGAACAAGGAGCGCATGGTGCGCCTGTCCGAGTACAGCCGCGACTGCCTCGACGAGCTGCGTGCCGAAACCGGCATCGCCTACGAAAGCCGTACCCTGGGCACCACCCAGCTGTTCCGCACCCAGGCTCAGGTGGACGCCGCCGCCAAGGACATCGCCGTGCTCGAGCAGTCCGGCGTGCCGTATGAATTGCTCGACCGCGATGGCATTGCCCGCGTTGAACCGGCGCTGGCCGGGGTCAAGGATATCCTCGCCGGCGCCCTGCGCCTGCCCAACGACCAGACCGGCGACTGCCAGCTGTTCACCACCAAGCTCGCCGAAATGGCCCGCAACCTGGGCGTCGAATTCCGTTTCGGCCAGGACATTCAGCGCCTGGACTTCGCCGGCGACCGTATCAACGGTGTGTGGATCGACGGCAAGCTGGAAACCGCCGACCGCTACGTGCTGGCGCTGGGCAGCTACTCGCCGCAGATGCTCAAGCCGCTGGGCATCAAGGCGCCGGTGTACCCGCTCAAGGGTTATTCACTGACCGTACCGATCACCAACGCCGACATGGCTCCGACCTCGACCATTCTCGACGAGACATACAAAGTTGCGATCACCCGGTTCGACAACCGCATCCGGGTCGGCGGCATGGCTGAAATCGCCGGTTTTGACCTGTCGCTGAATCCGCGTCGGCGCGAAACGCTGGAGATGATCGTCAACGACCTTTATCCTCGTGGCGGTGACCTGAGCCAGGCGAGTTTCTGGACCGGCCTGCGCCCGGCCACCCCGGACGGTACGCCGATCGTAGGCGCCACCAAGTTCCGCAACCTGTTCCTCAACACTGGCCACGGTACGCTGGGTTGGACCATGGCCTGTGGTTCCGGTCGCCTGCTGGCCGACCTGATTGCGCGCAGAAAGCCGCAGATCAGCGCCGAAGGCCTGGATATTTCCCGGTATGGCAATACTCGAGAAGACGCCAAGCAAGGGCAGACGGCACCTGTTCACCAGTAGTAATTTCGCCTGCACCGGCCTCTCGCGGGCAAGCCCGCTCCTACAGGGGCAGCACAGGTTTGAACACTGTGCAGCAGCTGTGGGAGCCGGCTTGCCGGCGATGAATCCAACCCTGTTTTCAACCTGAACCACCATAAGGCTGCCGCCATGCGCCCCGCCCGTGCCCTGATCGACCTGCAGGCCCTGCGCCACAACTACCGCCTCGCCCGTGAACTGACCGGCGCCAAAGCCCTCGCCGTGATCAAAGCCGATGCCTATGGGCACGGCGCCGTGCGTTGCGCCCTGGCCCTGGAAACCGAAGCGGACGGCTTAGCCGTGGCATGCATCGAAGAGGCGCTGGAGCTGCGCGGGGCGGGCATCAAGGCCCCGATATTGCTGCTCGAAGGCTTCTTCGAAGCCAGTGAACTGGCACTGATGGCCGAACACGACCTGTGGTGTGTGGTGCATTCGCTGTGGCAACTGGAGGCCATCGAAAAGACCTCGGTGCACAAGCCGCTGACAGTCTGGCTCAAGCTCGACAGCGGCATGCACCGTGTCGGCCTGCACCCCAAGGATTATCAAGAGGCCTACCAGCGCCTGCTGGCCAGCGGCAACGTTTCGCGCATCGTGCTGATGAGCCACTTCGCCCGTGCCGACGAACTGGACGACGACGCCACCGCCCAGCAGATAGCCGTGTTCAACGCCACCCGCCAAGGCTTGGCCGCTGAGTGCAGCCTGCGCAACTCGCCCGGTGTACTGGCCTGGCCGCAGGCCCCGAGCGACTGGGTACGCCCAGGCATCATGCTGTACGGCGCCACACCGTTCGAAGTGCAGCAGGCCCAGGCCGAGCGCCTGCAGCCGGTAATGACCCTGCAATCGCGCGTCATCAGCGTGCGTGAACTGCCAGCCGGCGAGCCAGTAGGCTACGGCGCCAAGTTCATCAGCCCGCGGCCGACCCGCGTCGGTGTGGTCGCCATGGGTTACGCCGACGGCTACCCGCGCCAGGCGCCGACCGGCACACCGGTGATGGTCGCCGGCAAGCGCAGCCAGCTGATTGGCCGGGTTTCCATGGACATGCTGTGCATCGACCTCACCGATGTGCCGGAGGCGAACATCGGCAGCCCGGTCGAGTTGTGGGGCAAGCAGGTGCTGGCCAGCGAAGTGGCGATGCACGCCGGGACCATTCCCTACCAGATCTTCTGCAACCTGAAGCGCGTGCCGCTGGACTATTACGGCGAATGACACGCTGAAGCGGACAGCCTGAGGGGCGGTGTGTTGTAAATACTGAACGGCATTGCCATGATATCGTTCACATTCACCCCGCCATCTCACCGTTTCAGGAGGCTCCAGCTTTGGACGTCGGCGAACGACTGCAAGCCATCCGCAAGCTCAAGGGCCTGTCCCAGCGTGAACTCGCCAAACGCGCGGGTGTGACCAACAGCACCATCTCGATGATCGAGAAAAACAGCGTAAGCCCCTCGATCAGCTCGCTGCGCAAGGTGCTGAGCGGCATTCCCATGTCCATGGTCGAGTTCTTCTCGGTGGAGCTTGAAGCCGAAAGCCC
>Ga0160451_100885_pt1 | contig 11830 bp, 11 predicted proteins | sample HID1975M_E1MG_FD_108270 | JGI IMG/M metagenome (GOLD analysis project Ga0160451, IMG submission 108270) | Enriched soil microbial communities from UW Madison campus, WI, USA - HID1975M_E1 MG | ecosystem: Environmental > Terrestrial > Soil > Unclassified | place: USA: Madison, Wisconsin... | reverse complement strand
CAAATGCGGGCTGCCATCAGCCACGGAAGTGGCGCTGGTCATTCGCCAGCAGATTCGCGAAGAGACCGGGCTGACGGCCTCGGCCGGTATTGCGCCCAACAAATTTCTGGCGAAGATTGCATCCGACTGGAACAAGCCCGACGGCCAGTTTGTGGTGCGCCCAACCAAGGTGCTGGAATTCTTGCAGCCCTTGCCCGTGCGCAAGGTGCCGGGCGTGGGCAAGGTGACGCAGGCGCGGCTGGAGCAATTGGGCATTCAGACGGTGGGCGACCTGGCCACGCACAGCGTTGAAGAGCTGACCCATTATTTCGGCCGTTACGGCAGGCGCCTGTATGAGCTGGCGCGCGGCATCGACGAGCGCGAGGTGCAGACCGATCAGCCCTTGCAGCAGGTGTCGGCCGAGACGACGTTTTCAGAAGACATCCGGCTGGACGCGCTGGGCGACGCCATTGACCGCATGGCGGACAAGGTGTGGGATCAGGCGCTGAAGAAGGGGGCGCTGGGGCGCACGGTGGTGCTCAAGCTGAAGACCGACCGCTTTCGCATCCTGACGCGCAGCCAGACCAGCCCGAACCCGCCGGGGTCGGCGGCCGAGCTGGCCGCGGTGGCCAGGCTGCTGTGCGAACGCGTGGAATTGCCGCCGGAAACGCTGTACCGGCTGGCGGGCGTGGGGATGAGCAACTTTGCCGACCCCGCCGAGCAGTCGCGCCAGCCGGATCTGTTCGGCGGCGCGTTTTAGGGGCTATAAAGCGGGGGCTATAAAGCGGTGGCTAAAGCAGCGGCTGATGCCGCGGCCATAGCCCCCGCGGCAGGCGATCAGGCCAGACGGGCCTTCACTTGGGCCGACAATGCGGTCATGTCGGCACGGCCGGCCAGCGCTTGCTTGAGCAGGCCCATGACCTTGCCCATGGCGGGTGCGCCCGTCACGCCTTGCGCGGCCACTTCGGCGAACGCGGCGTCGATGGCGGCGGCGACTTCTTCAGGGCTTGCGGCCTGCGGCAGGAATTCCTGCAGCACCAGCAATTCAGCCTTTTCCTGTTCCGCCGTTTCGGTGCGGCCGGCCTGTTCGAACGCGGCGATGGACTCGCGGCGCTGCTTGACCTGCTTTTCGATGATGGCGGTGATTTCGGCGTCGTTCAGCTCGCGGCGTTCGTCCACTTCTTTCTGTTTGACGGCAGCCAACAGGAAACGCAGCGTGGTCAGGCGTTCCGAGGCCTTGGCGCGCATGGCGTCCTTGACGGCATCAGAGAGGCGGGTCTTGAGCGTAGCAGTGCTCATAAGTGAACCTTTTGGGTGGTGTTGCGGCAATCCGCAAGTGTAAATCGGGTTTTACTTCAGCCGGGCCAGGTCGCCGCGCAGCGCCACGCCCGCCACGACCGCGCCAGCATGGCATTCGTAGTCGGTCTTGCTGCTGTATTCGTTTTTGCGATAGTAGCTGACGATATTCGTCACGGCGTTGGCGTTGGCCTTTTTGGCGGCTTCGTGCAGCGCGATCACCGCCGATTGGGCCACCCACAGGCAGGCTTCCGCGTCCTTTTTGGCGAAGGCGTTCGTCTTGCGGTTGGTGACCACGCCCGCTTCCAGCACCTGGCCTTTCGGGCCGGTGCCCGCCAGGTAGAACTTCACGCTGCCGTCGATCTTGCCGGCCGCCAGGGCCGCGTCGATGGCGGGTTGCAGGGGCAGGAAGACGGTGCGATCCGCCGCCACCGCTTGCGCGGAGCAGGCAAGCGACAGGGACAAGGCGCCAAACAGCTTGTAGGAGATCTTCATGACGAGCGTTTCCGGTTATGAAAGTGAATCAAGGGCTGAAAGAGAGGGCTCAGGACCAGCGGCGGAAAATCAGGGACGTGTTGATGCCGCCGAACGCGAAATTGTTGTTCATGACGTACTCGTTGCTCATGTGGCGGCCATCGCCTTGCAGGTAGTCGAGTTCGCCGCAGCGCGGATCGATATTGCGCAGATTCAGCGTGGGGGCATACCAGTCGCGGTTCAGCATTTCGATACTGAACCAGGATTCCAGCACCCCGCAGGCACCCAGCGTGTGGCCCAGATAGCTTTTCTGCGAGCTGATCGGCATGTGGCTGCCAAAGAGCGCGTGCGTGGCCTGGGTTTCGGCGATGTCGCCTTGTTCGGTGGCGGTGCCGTGGCCGTTCACGTAGCCGATGGCTTCCGGGGGCAGGCCGGCATCCGCCAGCGCCATTTCCATGGCGACCCGCATGGTCGCGGCTTCGGGCCGGGTGATGTGGGTGCCGTCTGAATTGCTGCCGAACCCGACCACTTCGGCATGGATGCGAGCGCCGCGCGCCAGCGCGTGGTCCAGCGATTCCAGCACCAGCATGCCGCCGCCTTCGCCGATGACCAGGCCATCGCGGTCGCGGTCGTAGGGGCGGGGCGTGAGTTCCGGCGTGTCGTTCTGCTGGCTGGTGGCATACAGCGCGTCGAACACCAGCGCCTCGCTGGCGCACAGTTCTTCCGCGCCGCCCGCCAGCATCATCTGCTGACGGCCGTAGCGGATGGCCTCGTAGGCATATCCGATGCCCTGGCTGCCTGACGTGCAGGCGCTGGACGTGGGGATGATGCGGCCTTTCAGCTCGAAGAAAATGCCGACGTTGGCGGCGGTGGTGTGCGGCATCATGCGCACATAGGAATTGGCGTTGAGATCGTCGGTGACGCCGTTCTGCAGCATGTTGCCGAAGGCGCGGATTTCAGCGGTGCTGCCCACCGACGAGCCGCAGGCCACGCCCATGCGACCGTCGGTGATGCTGGCGTCGCCCAGCAGCGAGGCGTCTTCCAGCGCCAGTTCGGCGGCGCGCACGGCCAGTTGCGATACGCGGCCCATGCTGCGCAGTTGCTTGCGGGTCCAGTGCGCGGGCACGTGGAAATCATCCACCGGCCCGCCCAGCCGGGTATTCAGTTCGGCAAAGCGCGACCAGTCCGGCATGTGCCGGATGGCGCTGCGGCCCGATTGGAACGCCTGCTGCACGCTGGCCCAATCCGAGCCCAGCGCGCTGATGCCGGCCATGCCGGTAATGACGACGCGGTTCATCAGCACAACCCTCCGTTGACGGCGATGACCTGGCGCGTGATGTAGGCGGCGCCGGGCGACATCAGGAAGGCCACCGTGGCGGCGACCTCTTCGGGCTTGCCCATGCGTTGGGCCGGCACCGCCTTCAGGATTTCTTCAACGGGCACGTGCTCGTCGATCATGTCGGTATCGATCAAACCGGGCGCCACGCAGTTCACGGTGATCTGGCGCTTGGCCAGTTCAACGGCCAGCGCCTTGGCGGCGCCGATCAGCCCGGCCTTGGACGCGCTGTAGTTGACCTGGCCACGGTTGCCCACCAGCCCCGACACCGATGCCATGCAGACCACGCGGCCCGCCGCGCGGCGCCGGATCATGGGCATGGCCAGCGGGCTGAGCACGTTGTAGAAGCCGTCCAGGTTGGTGCGCAGCACCTGGTCCCAGTCGTCGCCGGTGAGCGCCGGGAATGCGCCGTCGCGGGTCAGTCCGGCGTTGAGCACCACGCCGTAGTAGGCGCCGTGCGTGTCCAAGTCCGCTTGCAGCACGGCCGCGCATTGCGCGCGGTCGGACACGTCGAACTGCAAAATGCGGGCCTGGCAGCCGCGCGCGTTGACCTCGGCCAGCACGGCTTCGGCCTGTTCGCGTTGTTGGCGGCAATGCAGGACCAGGTCGTGGCCGGCGTCGGCCAGGGCCAGCGCGATGGCGCGGCCGATGCCGCGGCTGGAGCCGGTGACGAGTATGGGGGCGGCGCTCATGTGAGGGGGGCTTCCTGAGTAAATTCGTTGGGGTCCTTGGGCTGATAGACATTCAGCCGGGCGTGCGCCAGCAGGCGGGTGTCCTTGCCTTCGTCGCTTTCGTCGCTTTCGTTGCGTTCATTACGCTGCTCTTCGCGCAATTCGCATTCGAAAACGCTCATGCCGCTGGCGTCGATCAGGCCGCGTTGGACGTGGATGGACAGAGCCATGCCCACGGGCAGGCCGTCGCAATGGCAGTCATAGCGCCGGGTGCCAAGCAGGAATCCCAGCTTGGCACCGACACCGGCTTCGCGCGCGTGGCAACCGGCCCAGGCGCCCACGGCTTGCGCCATGAACTCCATGCCCAGCCAGGGCGGCAGCGAGCCGTCCGGCAAGGAGTAGGGGCCAGGCTTGACGACGGCACGGGCGCGCAGGCTGTCGGCGTCGTAGCCCAGCACCTCGTCAATCAGGATCATGTTGCCGGCGTGCGGCAGCAGGCTGGCGATGGGCCAGGGGCATGCGTTCATGGGCGGGCTCCCAGGATCAGGCTGGCGTTGTTGCCGCCGAACGCGAACGAGTTGCTCATGGCGATGCGTGGCCGGCCTTGCGCGTAGTGGTGCACGCTGCTGCTGAAGTCCAGCGCGGGCAGCGCCGGGTCGGGCTGGCCGTCCCAGACGTGCGGCATGAGCCGGCCGTCGGCCGTGCGCGCGGACAGCGTCATCCATGCCAGCGCCGCTTCCATGGCGCCGGCGGCGCCCAGCGTGTGGCCGGTCAAGGCCTTGGTGGACGCGCAGGGCACGCCTTCGGGAAACACGGCATGCATGGCCTGGCTTTCCATCGCGTCGTTGTGCTCGGTGCCGGTGCCATGCAAATTGACCCAGCCGATGTCGGCGGGGCTGAGGTCGGCGGCGCGCAGGGCGGCAAGCATGGCCTGCCGCGCGCCCGCGCCGGAGGGCTCGGGCGCCGACATGTGCCAGGCGTCCGAACTGGCGCCGCCGCCCAGCAGCGCCACGGCATCCTCATCAAAGGCCTCGCGTTCCATCACGAACAGGACACCGGCTTCGCCGATGTTGATGCCACGGCGATGGGTCGAGAACGGCTGGCAGAGCCCGTCGTCAATGGCTTCCAGCGTGGCGAAGCCGTTGATCGTCAAGCGGCAGAGCGTATCCGCGCCGCCGCACACCACCGCGTCGCAAAGGCCCAGGGCCAACAAGCGGCGTGCCGACAGCAGCGCGCGGGCGCTGGACGTGCAGGCGGTGGACAGCGTGTAGGCCGGGCCGGTCACGCCCAGGTGCACGGCCAGGAACGAGGCGGGGGATGACAGCGCCTGGCGGCGGTAGTCGTAGCCAGGGGGAAAGGCGCCTTCGGCGGCAAGCGCCCGGAAGTCCGGCGCATTGTCGTTCACGCCCGACGTGCTGGTGCCCAGCACCACGGCAATGCGGGCCGGGCCATGGCGGGCGATGGCGCGTTGCAACGTCGGCGCGATCTGGTCCGCGCAGGCAAGCAGCAGGCGGTTGTTGCGGCTGTGCAGATGCGCGGGCAGAGCGTCGGAAATCGACGGCAATACGCCGTCATAAGCGCCCAGGGTCAGGCTGCGGCCGTGGACCCAGCCGGTCTGCCGGCGCATGCCTCGGGTGTCGCCGCTGAAGGCCGCTTGCGCAACGGCGTCCACGCCCGCGCCCAGCGCGCAGACGATGCCGGGGGCGCTTAACCAACTGGTGATGGGGCTTCTATTCATGTCGGCTCCCGTTCATGTCGGTTCGCATTCATGTCGGTTCCCCACCAATGCAGCCCCGGTTCATTGCAGCTTCCATTCACGGCGACTCCTTCAGCGGTTCGATGCGCCACGTGACGCCATCGGCGCCGCTGATGGTAAAGACGTCGGGCTGAGCGGCTTGCGGCCAGCGCACCGTCCATCGAACCTTCGCGCCCTCCCGCAGGCTGCGTTCAGCCCCGCCATCATCCTGCCGCTGCGCGCGCCACGTGCCCGCGCCGTAGGCGGCGTCCAGCTCTGCCTGCGGCGTCCACGCGAACATCAGCGCGGCGAACAGGTCGCGGGCCTGGGCGTTGGGGCGTAGGAATCCGTCGTTGCGCCAGTGGCCGGCTTCCAGCATCTGCCGCGCTTGCGGCACGCCCATCGGGTCAAACAGCAACCAGCGCAACGCCGCGCCTTCGCGCTGCACCACCAGCATCGTGTCTATCCGTGGCTGGCCGGCCGCCGACTGCACCACATGCAATTGGCGCGGCAAGGCAAAGTGGGCGTCGCGCGCGGGAAGGGGCGGGGCGCCGGCGCAGCCCGCCAGCGCGGCAAGCAGCATCGCCGTGGCGATGGCGCGGCGGGCGGGCAGGGGAAGCGGAAGGGTGCGCATGGTGGGTGTCAGACCGGTTCTGCTTGCGTGACGCCGCGGCACAGCTCGCTCAGCATGCGCAGGCGGCGCTGCGGGCTGGCGACAAAGGGGTTGGCCGTGTCCCAGGCGTAGCCCGCCAAGATGGAACTGATCATGCGGCGGATGTCCGGCTGCGGGTTCTTGTGGAACACCACGTCCTGGAATTCGCCGCTGTACCAGCCCTGCACATAGGCGCGGAAGGTTTCCACGCCCAGCATCAAGGGGTCGGCAAAGTCTGCCTGCCAATCCACCTGTTCGCCGCGCAATTGGCGGTGCAGGGCGTCGGTGGCCAGTTTGGACGAACGCAGGGCGATGGTGACGCCCGATGAAAACACCGGGTCCAGGAATTCGGCGGCGTTGCCCAGCAGCGCATAGCCGGGGCCGTGCAGCCGCGTGACGCTGGCGGAGTAGCCGCCGATGGTGTTGGCGGGCGTGTCCCAGACCGCGTTTGCCAGCACGCGCTTGAGGTTCGGGGCGGCATCCGCCATGGCGCGCAGGGTCGTCATCAAGTCTTGGTCGGGGCCGCCGAACAGATCCTGTCCGCCCACCACGCCGAACGAGCAGCGCCCGTTTGAAAACGGAATCAGCCAGTACCAGATGCCGGGCTGTTCGGGATGCACGCTGATCAGGATCTTCTCGCGGTCAAAGCCGGGGTCGTCGATGCGGTCTTCGATGTGCGTGAAGATGGCCTTGCGCGGCGGCATGGACGACGGGCGTTCCAGGTCCAGCAGACGCGCCAGCACGCGGCCGTAGCCGCTGGCGTCCAGCACGAAGCGGCTCTGGACCTGATAGTTGACGCCGTCGGCGCCGCGCACGTCCAGCACGGGCTGCTCGCCGCTGAAATCAGCGGCGGTCACTTCCTGCAGGTAGCGCACGTCCACGCCCTGGCGGGCGGCGTCGTCGGCCAGTACCTTGTCGAACTGGGCGCGCTGCACCTGGAAGGTGGTGCCGGGGCCGGCCGTGAATTTGTCGCGGAAGTCGAAGTAGGTGTAGTCGTCGCCGCGCGCAAAGGCGGCGCCGTTCTTCACCTGAAAGCCCGCCGCGTTCACGGCGGGCATCATGCCCGCTTCTTCCACGAATTCCAGGCAGTGGGCCAGCAGGCTTTCGCCGATGGAAAAGCGCGGGAACTGTTGGCGTTCCAGCATCAGCACATCGTGGCCTTGCCGCTTGAGCAGCGCGGCCGCGACCGCGCCAGCGGGGCCTGCTCCAATGACGACGACTTCACGATGTTCCATGCGAGTTGATTCCATGTCGGTGCAATAAAAGTTGGCCACGGTCAGGCCGCCGGGGGCGGACGCACCCAGGGTGACCACAGCAAGGAAAAGGCGACGCCCAGCGCCACCGCCATGCCGAAGTTGGCAATGGCGGGCGTCTGGCTGACGGCCAGCAGCCCGAACGACAGCAGCGTGGTGACGGCGCCCAGCAAGATGCCGACCAGGCTGGCTGGCGCGCCCGCCACGCGTTCATACATGAAGATGGCGTAGTCCACGCCGATGGCGGACACCAGCAGCAGGCCGAACAGGCTGAACAAGGTCAGTGGCTGGCCCAGGTATCCCAGGGCCGCCAGGGCGCAAGCGGTGGCGGCCACGGGCACCGCCAGGATGCGCCAGGTGGCGGCGCGGCCCAGGGTCAGCAGCAGCAAGACCGCCGCCACGACGTAGGACAGCAGCTTCAGTTCGGCGGCTTCGATGCGGGTGGACGCGAACATCCGGTTCAGGTCACCGCTGCGGTCCACCAGTTCAACGCCGGGCAAGCCTTGCGTGATGCCGTTCAGCGCGGCGGCGTTGCGCAGGCCCAGCAAGGTGACCATGCCGGCAGCCTCGCCGCCGTGTACACCCAGCCATTGCGCGCGCCAGCGTTCGGCCAGCGGCCCTTGCAGCGCGGCGTCGATGCTAAGCGCGGGCAGCGCCGCCAGGGCTTGCAGTTCATGTTGCACGGCGCCGAAGGGAATGCCGATGTCGGTCAATGGCTTCCACACCTGCGGCTGTTGCGCCAGGGCTGCCAGACGCTGGCCCAGCGCCTGCTGGTCTTCTGCGGGCGACACCAGTTGGCTTAGCGCGCTGTAGCCGGCAAGGTCGCCGCGCTTGACCAGCGCGTCCAGCTTGTTGGCCACTTGGGCCTGCCGGCGCAGCAATTCATCGGGGTTGGCGCCGCGCACCAGAAAGAACTGGCTGGTGGGCGTGAAGCCGGTGATCTCGCCAATCTGGCGCGCCTGCTGCAACAGCGGCGCGGGCAGGCTCAACCATTGGCGCAGGTCGTCCTGGATGACAAGCCGGCTGATGCCGCCCACGGTGGCGGCCGCCATCGCCAGCGCGCCGACCACCAACAGCACGCGCCGGCCCGCCAGGCGTTCGCGCAGGCGCAGCGCGGCGTCGGCGGCTCGCAGCAGGGGCGGCCACGGGCGGGGTTGCCAACCGTTCATCCAGGCCGGCAACTGGCACACCGTGCAGGCATAAGCGCCCAGCAGCCCCGCGGCCGAAAAGACGGCGGTCTGCGTTAACGCCGGAAACGGAGTGAAGGCCAGCGCGATGTAGCCGACCAGGCTGGCCGCCAGGCTGATGGTCAGCCCTGGCAACACGCGGCGCAGCGCGGGCCAGGCGCGCCAGTCGGGCATGCCGTAGCTTTTGCCGAGCCAGTGCATGGGAAAGTCCACCGCCACGCCAATCAGGCTGGCGCCGATCACCAGCGTCAGCACATGGATCGAACCGAACACGGCAACGCAGGCCACCGCACCGGTCAGCAAGCCCACCGCCACGGGCACGAACGCCAGCAAGGCGCGCACGCGGCGCAAGGCCAACAGCAGCACCAGCACGATGCCCGCCAAGGCGATGGATCCGATCCACGTGCTTTCCGCCATGGCCTGCGCCCGCCCGGCGGCGGCGTACAGCGGGCCGCCCGCCACCAACAATTCAGCGCCGTCGGCGCGCAGCGCTTGCCGGGCTTCATCGATGCGGGCCGACAGGTCTTGCGGCGCGTCGGTGTCGAAAGCGTCCGCGCGGGTTTCCGCCCGCACCAGCACCCAGCGCTTGCCGCCATGCTCGGCTTGCAGCGTGCCGCTGCCCATGTCGTATTGCACCGCACCGCCAGGGCGCAGCGCCTGTTCGGCGCGCCGCGTCAGGCCCAGCCAGTCCTGTTCAGCGGACACCAGCCCCGACGATGAAAACGGGTCGGACAATTCACGCGCGCGCCGCTGGGCGTAGGCGGTGGGGTCGGAGGCCAGTTGTGCGCGGTCGGCCACGGGCAGCATGGCAAGCCGGCCAGCCAGCAGTTGCGCGCGCAGCGCGGGCACGTCCACATTCAATTCAAGCTGTACCGACGCGAACAGGCCGCTTCCCCGCAGGCGCTCGGCCAAGGCGCGCGCGGGCGCAACGGGGTCGGCGCCAGGCGGCGCGGCCACCAGCGCCAGCAACTGCCGCGACAGCGGTTCCTGAATGCGGGCTTCGGCCAATTGCCGCGTGGCGTCGGTTTGGGCGTGCGGCACCAGTTCCATCAGGTTGGCCGACACCGGCCAGCCATGGCGGCACTGCCAGGCGCCTACGCATAGCACCAGCAACAAGCCCAGCTTGAAGAGCCGTGGCAGCCAGCGCTCAATCGGAAAACGCACGTTGCTCCTCGGGTGTCAGCGCGTCGGCGGTGGCCGCGTCCGTCATTTGCAGGACGCTGCGGTCGCCCTGGGTTTCGCGCAGTTCGATGCGGTCGACAAGCTTGCCGCCGTTGATCTGGATGGTGTCGAAAATCTGGCGCAGCAAGGCGGAGCGGGGCGTCAACAGCAACTGCCATGCGCCGGCCTCGCCCGTCAGCGTCAGGTCGAAGTTTTCTTGCAGGCCCTTCGTGTCGCCCGCCAGCACCGCCAGGAACAGGCGGTTTTCACGGCTGGCGCCGGTTTGCTGCGGCAGGGCTTGCCAGGCGCCGGATTCGTCGCGCCGCGAAATGCCGTTGGCGTTGATGCGCAGGTCTTGCGCGATGGGCGTGCGCAGCAGCCACAACAACCCCTTGCCGGCCGCCAGCGTGAAGTCGCCCCGGCTGGTCAGCGGCTGCGGCAGCGAGCGCAGGAATTTTTGCTGAACGAAGTGGCCGCGCACGATGGGCGTGGCGCGCAACTGGGCTTGCAGCTCGTCCAGGCCAAAGGCGTGGGCGTGCGCGGGCAGGGCGGCCAGCAATATCAGCAAGGCCACACGATGCGCGACGGCGCGCGCGGCCTGAATGCGAGTGGCCCGGTGCAAGGAGCGGAACACGTTCATGCCCAGCGCCTTCATGTGGCGTGCCTTCATGCTGAGCGCGTTCATATTCAGCGCGTTCATGTTCGGCGCGATCCTGTTCAGCCCAATCATGTTCAGCCCATTCATGTCGCGGACTCCAGGGATTGCAGCTTGCGCCGAACGGCGTCCACGAAGGCGGCGGGCGAGGTCAATTGCATTTCGCGGGTGTCGATGCTCACCGCGACTTGCTCCGAGGTGCCGCGCGTGAGCCGCTGGCCGGTGGCCGCGTCCAGGATCAGGTAGTTGATCTTCAAGCGGTTTTCCCATTCCACCAGTTCGGCGCGCACCGTCAGTCGCTGGCCGAATTGGGCGGGCTGGGCGTAGCGCAGATGCAGGTCGATCACTGGCCAGGCGTAGCCGCTGGCGCGCATGGCGTCGTAGTTGTGGCCCAGTTGGTCCAGCAGTTCGCAGCGCGCCTGTTCCAGGTACTTCACGTAGTGGCCGTGCCATACGACGTTGAGCGAATCGACGTCGAAGAACGGCACGCGGATGTCGATTTCCGCGCCGATAAGGCCTCGTTTACGCATCGTCTTTCCAGAAGGGGTAGAAGTTGAACCACTGTAGCGGCGCCTGGCGGCAATGCGCGGCCAGGCGGTCGGCGTAGCGTTGCGCCCAGTGGGCGATGCGTTCCTGGCGTGTCGCGCGCGTCCATTCGATGCCGTCGGACAGGCGTTCCATGGCGACGCGATAGCGTGCGCCGTGGCGCGTGCAGAACAGCACATTGACGGGGCAGCGCAGCAGGCCCGCCAGCAGCCACGGCCCTTGCGGCAGCGCGGCGCGGGCGCCCAGGAAATCAACCACGGTGGTGCGGTCGCCTTGCAGCGGCACGCGGTCACCGGCAATGGCAAGCCATTCGCCACGCTCCAGCCGCTGCGCCAGGTCCAGCATGACGGGCGCATCCAGTTCGCTGACTTGAATCATGCGCAGCCCGCCGCCCGCTTCGCCCAGCAGGCGGTTGAAGTGGACCGCATGCTTGCTGTGCACCAGGACATTGAGCCGCAGCAAGCCGGACTGTTCGGCCAGCGCGCGGCAGACTTCGATATTGCCCAGGTGCGAGCCCACCAGGATCTGGCCCCGGCCCACGCCCATTTGCGCATGCAGGCCGTCGGGGTCGGTGATGTCCAGGTGCGACATCGTGATCTTGCCTTGCCAGACGTCCAGCTTGTCCAGCATGGCGTCGGCAAACGCCAGGTACTGGCGGTATACGGGCAGGGTGCGGGGTAGCGGTACTGATTGCGACAGCCGCTGCTGGTACTGCGCGATGGCGCGCCGCGCGCGGCCGCCGAAGACGTAGAAGTACAGCACGACCAGCCACACCACCGGCGCCACGACGCGGCGGCCCAGCTTGCGGGCGGCCCAGGCCGTCAGGCGCATCAGCGCGGGGCTGCCGCGTTCAGCCTGGTTGGCCCAGTGGGGATCGGCGGCGCT
>Ga0160451_100884_pt1 | contig 11831 bp, 8 predicted proteins | sample HID1975M_E1MG_FD_108270 | JGI IMG/M metagenome (GOLD analysis project Ga0160451, IMG submission 108270) | Enriched soil microbial communities from UW Madison campus, WI, USA - HID1975M_E1 MG | ecosystem: Environmental > Terrestrial > Soil > Unclassified | place: USA: Madison, Wisconsin | collected... | reverse complement strand
GATTCTGGCGGCGTCTTCGGCGTGGGCCGGCGATCAGTTGTTGCTGGCGCCGGCAAGCGACTGGATCCGGCCGGCCGAGCTAGGGGCCCCCGGCGCCGCCGAGACCAGTGAGGTGGGCTATCGCTATCGCCTGTATGACGCCCAGACCCGGTTTGATGCCGAGGCGCGCCATACCTACATCCGCTATCGCATCCTGCTGCAGTCGCCCGAGGGCTTGGGCTCGGGTGGCGTCATCGCCCTGGACTGGTCCGCCGACCATGAGGACCTGACGGTCCACCATGTGCGGGTCGTCCGCCAGGGCGCCGTGATCGAGGTTCTGGATGCCCAGAATTTCGACGTCTTGCGCCGCGAAACCGGCTTTGAAAATTCGACTGTCATGGGGCAACTGACCGCCGCCCTGCACCCGGCGGACCTGCGGGTCGGCGACGAACTCGACGTGGCCTATACGGTGACCCGCCGCGAACCTGTGGCCGGCGCTCGCCCCGAGGCCGTGATCAGCGGCGGCCTGAGCTCGACGGTCGAGCATCTGCACGTTGCGGCTTCCTGGCCCGAGAATCTGAACATGAGGATTCGCGCCACGCCGGGCTGGACGGTGCCGGCGGTGCGGCGCCGGGGCGGGTTCAGCGAGATCGTGGTCGATATGAAGGATGTCGAGCCGTATTTCGTGCCCAACGACGCCCCGCGCCGGTTCTTCCTGGCCCGCGAGGCGGAACTGTCGAGTTATGACGGCTGGGGCGATGTGGTGGCGTTGATGACGCCGCACTACGATCGCGCGGCCACCTTGGGCGAGGCGTCGCCGCTGCATGCCGAAGTCGCGCGCATCAAGGCCGCCCATACGACGCAGCGGGACCAGGCCCTGGCCGCGCTTCGCGTGGTTCAGGATCAGGTGCGGTATCTGGCCGTTCTGATGGGCGAGGGCGGCTGGGTGCCGACCAGCGCCGATGAGGTCTGGCGGCTGCGTCAGGGCGACTGCAAGGGCAAGACGGCCTTGCTTCTGGCCCTGTTGCGAGAGCTGGGCATTCCGGCCGATGCGGCGCTGGTGTCGACCGACACGGGCGACAGCCTGGCGGAGTCGCTGCCGCGCCTTCGCGCCTTTGACCATGTTCTGGTTCGGGCCGAACTGGACGGCGCCGTCTATTGGCTGGACGGCACGCGGGCCAATGATCGCGCGCTGGAGCAGTCCGCCTTTGCGCCCTACCACAGCGCCCTTGTGCTGACGGAAGGTCGCACTGACTTGGACCCCATCGTGCCGATCCCGCCAGTCACGGCGGGCACCGAGGTCGTGGAGATCGTTGACGCCTCGGCGGGTCTTTTTGCGCCTGCCGCCGTGACGGTGAGAACTCTCATTCGCGGCGATGACGGGCTGGAAGCCGCATCGACGATGCAGAACATGGGACCGGCCGCGCGTCAGGAGCGACTGGATCGCATGCGCGAGACGATGGGCGAGCAGATGAAGGACATCGCCGTCGCCGCCGCCTACGACGAAAGCCTGGCCGCCTATGTGATCACGGTGACCGGGCGCGTGGACAGAGGGGTGCTGAATTACGGCGCCCTGTCCCCTGAAGGCCTTCGCATTCGCGCGCCCCAACTGACCAAGCGCACCACCACCTTCCTGCCGGATGCGCCGCATGTCATCGGCTACCCGACATCATCTGCGGGGCGGACCGAGTACCGCCTGCCGGAAGGGGCGCGGTACGACGTCTATGGGGGTGACCTCAGCTTCGATTTCGTCGGCGCGCGCTACACCCGGACGATGTCGGTCGATGGGGCGCGTCTGACCGGCCTCGCCACCGCGGCGGCGAACGCCTACGAGGTCACCCACGAAGAGTACGAGAAAGCGCGTCTGGCGGGCGATACCCGATTTGGGCGGATGCCCAGCCTGACGGTTCGCGGCGTCTATCAGCCGACTGCGGCCGACCGCGCGGCGTGGACTACGCAGGAAGCCGAAACCGACGCGATCAAGCGCGCTGAATCGTTCCAGACGCGCGTCCGCGAACTGATGGCGCTTGGCCTGTATGATGAAGCGGTCAAGGCTGCTGATCGCGGTGTCGAGCTGACGGCCGACCAGGCGGGCGTCTGGGCGGCGCGTGCGGGTCTGCGGCTCACCATGGGCGACCTGGATGGGGCCGAGGCTGATCTGGATCAGGCCGAGGCGCTGGATCCGGCAAACGATTCCGTCACCTATGGCCGCCTCAACCTGGCCAGCGGTCGTGGCGACACGCGCGAGCTGATCCTGGCCTATACGCGCCTGCTTCGCCTGTCGCCGCGCAACGTTGGTGTGCTGCAGGCGCGGGCCTATGCCTATCTGGCGGCGGGCCTGGGCGACCGGGCTGTGGCTGACATGGACGCGGCGCTGAACGCGGCGTCCGACGCGACCAAGCCGCAGGCGAAGGCGGAAAAGGCGGCGCTGCTGGCGTTGCTGGACCGCAAGGCCGAGGCGGAGGCTCTGTCTCTGGCCGCCATGGAGGAAGCGCCTCACAATGTCGGGCTGATCATCGCTCGCATGGAGTTGTTGATCGAGCAGCAACGCGGCGCGGATGCGATGGCGCTGGGGCGGACCTTGATGCAGCGCGATGCGAGCGAAATCGAGCCCGCTACCCAGACGCTGGTTGCGGCCTTGGCGGCGGGTGGTGATGCGGACGGAGCAGTGGCCCTGGCTCGCACCTTGGTCGAGACCAATCCGGATCATCCTGACATGCTCAATGGCGGTTGCTGGATGCTGACCCTCGCCGCAGTGGGTCTCGATCAGGCTGACAGTTGGTGCGAGGCGGCGCTGGCGGCCCAGCCAATGTCCGGCCCGATCGCGGATTCGCACGCACGGCTGCGGCTGCAGCAAGGTCGACACGAAGAGGCCCTGGCCGGTTTTGACTATGCCCTCAGCCGTCAGGCCACCATGCCGCCCGCGCGCTACGGGCGTGGCTTGGCTCTGATCGCTCTGGGACGTGAGGAGGAAGGTCGCGCCGACCTCGCTCTGGCCCAGCGTCAGAGCCCGCAGGTGGTCGAAAGCTTCCGCTCCTACGCCGGCGCGCGATAGGGACTGAGAGCTTCGGTCATCGCCGCCATTTCGGCCTCGACCGCTGGTCGCTCGTTCTCCAGATAGCGGGCGAGCGGTTCGCGCAGGGCCGGATCGGCGATCCAGTGGGCGGAATAGACGGGTGCGGGCAGATAGCCGCGGGCGATCTTGTGCTCGCCCTGGGCGCCCGCCTCGACGCGCGACAGTCCGCGCGCGATGGCGAAGTCGATGGCCTGATAGTAGCAGAGCTCGAAATGCAGAAAGGGCACGTCCTCCAGCGCGCCCCACTGCCGCCCATACAGGGCGTCGCGGCCGATGAAGTTCAGAGCCCCGGCGATGGGAACGCCGTCGCGGAACGCCATGACCAGGGCGATGCGGTCGGCCATGGTCGCGCCAACGCGGCTGAAGAAGTCGCGCGTCAGATAGGGCCGACCCCATTTGCGGTCGCCGGTGTCCATGTAGAAGGCGAAGAAGGCGTCCCAGTGCGCCTCGTGAATGTCGACGCCGGTCAGGACGCGGATATCCAGCCCGGCCTGCGCCTCGCGCCGCTCGCGCCGGATGGTCTTGCGCCGGCTGGACGACAGGGCCGCCAGGAAGACGTCGAAGGTCGCATAGCCGTCATTGCGCCAGATGAACTGGATGTCGCGGCGGGGCAGCAGGCCCGCCTGGGTCATGGCCATCCACTCGGGCTGCGTCGGGAAGTTGACGTGCAGGGACGAAACCCCCAGCCGCTCGGTCAGAGCCAGCGCGCCTTGCAACAGGGCCTCGCGCACCGTCGACGCATCGGTTTCGGGCGCGTTCAGGAAGCGCGACCCCGTCGCAGGGGTAAAGGGCACGGCGCCCAGCAGCTTTGGGTAATAGCGACCGCCGGCGCGCTCATAGGCGTCGGCCCAGCTGTGGTCGAAGACGTATTCGCCCTGGCTGTTCCCCTTCAGATACAGGGGCATGACGCCCAGCACGGCGCCGTCTTCGTCATGCAGGGACAGGTGGCGCGCCGCCCAGCCCTGGCGGGGGGTGGCGCTGCCGGACGCCTCGCAGGCGTGCAGAAAATCGTAGGCGACGAAGGGATCGCCGGTCGGGGCCGCGCAGGCGCCCCACGCGTCCCGACCTATGGCGGCGATTCCGTCATTGACCCGAATATGGAAGGTCACTTCACCTCGACGACAGCGTCCACTTCGACGGCGAAGCCGAGCGGCAGCTTGTAGACGCCGACGGCCGAACGGGCGTGCTTGCCTGCGTCGCCGAAGACATCGACCATCAGGTCCGAGCAGCCGTTGATGACGGCCGGGATGGCGATGAAGTCGGGGCCAGCCTGGACGAAGCCGCCCAGCTTCACGATGCGGACCACGCGATCCAGATCGCCGTCCAGGGCGGCGCTGATCTGGGCCAGCAGATTGAGACCGCACAGGCGGGCGGCGGCCTGCGCCTGCTCCGGCGTCACGTCCACGCCGACCGTGCCCTTGATCCCACCGTTGGCGTCGTTCGACAGCTGGCCCGAAATGGTCAGGGTGTCGCCCGAGCGGACATAGGAGACATAGCTGGCCACCGGCTTGGCGGCTTCGGGCAGGGTGATGCCGAGTTCGGCGAGGCGGGCGGCGACGGACATGAAAGGACTCCCTTGGTTGTTGCGGCGGGGTTTAGCGCGGCGTGGCCACGCCGTCATCCGCTTCAGACGACAACCGGGCGTGCGTGGCGCCCCGCTTCGCCGAAAACGCGCAGGTAGCGGGCGATCTCGGCCGGATCTCCGGTGGCCTTTTGCGGATTGTCGGACAGTTTGATGGCCGGCCGTCCGGCGGCCTGCGTCACCTTGCAGACCAGCGACAGCGGCTCCAGCTCGGGCGCGGGGGCGGGCGAGCAGCCGTGGAAGTCGTTGGTCAGGTTGGTGCCCCAGCCGAAGCTCATCCGCACCCGCCCGTGGAAATGGCGATGCGTGGCCTCGATGGCATCGATGTCCAGCCCGTCTGAAAAGACCAGCAGCCGCTCGCGCGGATCGCATCCGTGCGACCGCCACCAGTCAATGATCCGCTCGCCCGCTGGGATCGGCGGCGCCGAATCGGGCCGAAAGCCGGTCCAGTCGGCGACCCAGGGCGGCGCGTCCGCCAGAAACGCCTCGGTGCCGAAGGCGTCGGGCAGGGCGACCAGCAGATTGCCGTCGTACAGGTCTCGCCACACCTCCAGCACGCGCCACGGCGCCGCGCGCAGGGCCGCGTCATCCGCGCCCGCCATCGCCGCCAGCACCATGGGCAGTTCGTGGCCGTTGGTGCCGATGGCCTCCAGGTCGTTCTCCATCGCCAGCAGGACGTTGGACGAGCCGATGAAGGCTGAGCCCAGTCCTTCCTTCAGCGCCTGAACGCACCAGGCCTGCCACAGGAAGCTGTGCCGACGTCGTGTGCCGAAGTCGGACAGGGCCAGGTCGGGCAGGGCGCGCAGCCGTTCCACCTTGCTCCACAGCCGGGTCTTGGCGCGGGCATAGAGGATGTCCAGCTCGAACCGGCCCAGCCGCTTCAACCCCGCGCGGGCGCGCAATTCGCCGACGATGGCCAGGGCCGGAATCTCCCACAGCGTCACATCAGCCCAGGACCCGCTGAAGGTCAGACGATACTGCCCGTCCCGCCGCTCCAGCGCGTAATCGGGCAGGCGATAGTCGGCCAGCCAAGCCAGGAAGTCCGGCTCGAACATCCGCGCGCGGCCGTGGAAGCTGTTGCCCGCCAGCCAGACCTGCTCGCGGGTGCTCAGGCGCAAGGTGCGGGCGTGATCCAGTTGCTCGCGTAGGGCCTGCTCATCCACCTGATCGGCCAGCCGCACCTCAGGCTTGCGGTTGATCAGTTCGAACGTCACCGGCACGTCGCGGTAACGCTTCCAGATCAGTTGCAGCATCAGCAGCTTGTAGAAGTCGGTGTCCAGCAGGCTGCGGACGATGGGGTCCAGTCGCCAGCCATGGTCCCAGGCGCGCTTGGCCAGATCGACGGTCATGCGGCCCCTTTCGGTTTGGTCGCGGGCTTCAACGCGCGGCCCGCCACCACGGCGCCGGCGCCGAAGCGATCGCGCAGGCGGTCAATCGCGGTCTCGGTCCTCAGGGCGCGCGTTTCGGGCGTATCGAACAGGGCGGCGGGCGCGTCGTCGGCGTCGACGACCTCGGCCATGCCGATGCCGATCAGGCGATAGGGCGGGCCCAGTTCGGCCTTCAGCAGATCGCGGCCGACCGAGAACAGGGCGCGCGCCGTCTGCACCGGCTCGGGCAGGCTGACCCGGCGGGTGACGATACGGAAGTCGGCGCGCCGCAGCTTCAGCACCAGCACCCGGCTGGCCACGCCGTCGCGCCGCGCCTTGGACGCCAGCTTCTCGCACAGGGGCCACAACTCGGCCTCCAGCGCCTCGGCCGTGGTCAGGTCGTCGTTGAAGGTGGTCTCGGCGCTCATCCCCTTGCGGTCGCGCTCCGGGTTCACGGCGCGGGCGTCGCGGCCGTGCGCCAGGTCGGACAGGCGCAGGCCCCATTCGCCATAGCGTCGCACCAGATCGCGCACGTCCGCCGCCGCCAGGTCGCCGACCGTGGCGAAGCCGTCGCTGCGCAGGGTGCGCGAAAACACCGGTCCGACGCCCGGCAGGATGGACGCCGACCGGGGCGTCAGCAGGGCCTGCGCCTCGGACCCGATCACCGAGAAGCCGCGCGGCTTGTCCATCTCTGACGCCACCTTGGCCAGGAAGCGGTTGGACGCCAAGCCGATGGAGACCGTCAGGCCGACCTCTTCCTCGATCCATTTCTGCGCCCGCGCCAGTTGAAGCGCGGGCGGGCCGCCGTTCAGGCGTTCGGTTCCCGACAGATCGACCCAGGCCTCATCCAGCGACAGGGGCTGGATCAGCGGCGTCAGCTGCGCCAGCGCGCCCAGGATGCGCTCACTCTCGTGCTTGTATTTGGCGAAGTTCGGCTTGATCACCACCGCGTCGGGGCACGCCTTCAGCGCCTTGAACATCGGCATGGCCGAGCCGACGCCGCTCAGCCGCGCGACATAGCAGGCGGTCGCGACCACACCCCGCTTGCCGCCGCCGACGATCACCGGCTTGTCTCGCAGCTCTGGCCGATCGCGCTTCTCGACCGAGGCGTAGAAGGCGTCGCAATCCAAGTGGGCGATGGTCAGGCGGTCCAGTTCCGGGTGCGCGATCACCCGCCGCGATCCGCACGCGCCACAGCGGGCGACGATGGCGTCATCGCTCCACAGACAGTCGCGGCACAGGGTTTTCATCGGCGAGCGGCGCTCCGTGAACGGGCTTCACCCCAACTTAAGACTGCCCGGTCACAGTGACAGGCAAGAAGGCGAAATAAAGCCTCGGCTACCGCGGAAACGAGAAGGCGACCCGCCCGGTGATGATGTCGAAGAAGGTTCTCATCGTCGAGGACAACGAGCTGAACATGAAGCTCTTTCATGATCTGCTCGATTCCCAGGGCTATGAGACGTTTCAGACCCGCGAAGGTTTGCAGGCGCTGGCGCTGGCGCGCCAGCATCGTCCCGACCTGATCCTGATGGACATCCAGCTGCCCGAAATCTCGGGGTTGGAAGTGACCAAATGGCTCAAGGACGACGAGGAGCTGAGTCATATCCCGGTTGTGGCCGTCACCGCCTTCGCCATGAAGGGTGACGAGGAGCGTATCCGCGAGGGTGGCTGCGAGGCCTATATCTCCAAACCGATCTCGGTGATGCATTTCCTCGAGACCGTCCGTCGGCATCTGATCTAGGGCGGCGGGACGATGACCGCACGCATTCTTGTCGTTGACGACGTCGAGGCGAACGTTCGGCTGCTCGAAGCCAAGCTGACGCTGGAATACTATGACGTTCTGACCTGCCAGGACGGGCCGACCGCCATCCAGCTGGCCGCCAGAGAGGCGCCGGACATCATCCTGCTGGACGTCATGATGCCGGGCATGGACGGGTTCGAGACCTGCCGCCGGCTGAAGGAAGACCCCGCCACCAGCCATATCCCGGTCGTCCTGGTCACGGCCCTGGACGGGCGCGAGGATCGCGTTCGGGGCTTGGAAGCCGGGGCCGACGACTTTCTGACCAAGCCGCTGGACGATGTGATCCTGATGGCGCGGCTGCGCTCTCTGGTGCGGCTGAAGATGGTCATGGACGAGCTGATGGAGCGCGAGGAGCGCGGCCGCAGCTTCGGCGTCGAAGGGCAGGCCGGGGCGCGGCTGCGCGGCGCGGGCGGACGCGTCCTGGTGGTCGATGACCAGCCGGTTCAGGCCGAGCGGCTGGTTCAGGAGTTGTCGATCGAGCACCGGGCGGCGGTCGAGGCCAATCCGGCGGTCGCCCTGGTGGCGGCGCGCGGGCCGATCGACCTGATGATCGTCAATGTCGAGGCAGCGGGCTTTGACGGCCTGCGTCTGATCGCCAACGCCCGCTCCAGCGAGGCGACGCGGCGGACGCCGATTCTGGGCCTTGTCGATCCGGCCCAGCGGCCGAGCCTGATCAAGGCGCTGGAACTGGGCGTCAACGACATCCTGCTGAAGCCGGTCGACCCGGGCGAACTGCTGGCCCGGGTGCGCACCCAGATCCGGCGCAAACGCTATGCCGACTTCCTGCGGGACAAGCTGGACTACAGCCTGGAGATGGCGGTCACCGACGCCCTGACCGGCCTGCATAATCGGCGCTATATGTCGGGGCAGCTGCAAGGGTTGGTGGACCACGCCAATCACGGGGGCGAATCCGTCGCCGCGCTGGTGCTGGACATCGATCACTTCAAGGCTGTCAACGACGGCTTCGGCCACGATGCGGGCGACGAGGTGCTGCGCGAGTTCGCCGTGCGTCTGGCCACCAACGTCCGCGCGATCGACCTGCCGTGTCGCCTGGGCGGCGAGGAGTTCGTGGTCGTCATGCCCGGCGCGACGCTGGAAGCGGCGCACAGCGTCGCCGACCGCATTCGCCGCGACATCGCCTCGGCGCCGTTCCGAATCATGGGCGGGCGCGAGCAACTGACCATCACGGTCTCGGTCGGCGTCGCCGCCTCGACCGGCGAGGGGGATACGCCCGACGCCCTGCTGAAGCGGGCGGACGAGGGGGTCTATGAGGCCAAGTCCGCAGGCCGCAATCGCGTCATCGCCCGCGCGGCCTGAGTTCCGATCCAAGCATAACAAAACGCCCGGCCATTCGACCGGGCGTCTCAATCAGTCAGCACGGCGGCGAACCGCCGGATCAAGTCTTACTTGATCTTGCCTTCCTTGAACTCGACATGCTTGCGCACGACAGGGTCGTACTTCTTGACGACCATCTTTTCGGTCATGGTGCGGGCGTTCTTCTTGGTGACGTAGAAGAAGCCGGTGTCGGCCGTGGAGTTCAGGCGGATCTTGATCGAAGCCGGTTTGGCCATCGGAATTACCTCTGCGACGGCGAAAGCCGCTAAAATAAGAGGCGCGGAACATACTCGGGGACGCCCGGAAGTCAACCGCGCGGCGTGACCTATTCGCGCGTCACCAGATGGCGGCCCCGCACCATGCGCACAAAGGGCGGGGTTTGCTGGGGACCCTGCTGAATCCGCTCAGAAACTTCGTCCAGCACGAACCGCGTGATGGCCGGCAGATCCAGCGTGCGGGCCTCGTCCAGCGGCAGCCAGGCGATCTCGTCCAACTCCCCCGAACCTGCCGTGGGCTCGGGCGTCAGCAGCGCCTCGGCCGGCGCCATGAAGAATCGCGCGTCGAACCGGCGCGAACGCCCCGGCGGGGTGATGGCGCGGGCGATATACGACAGCACCGACAGGTCGGGCAGGGCGCCATGCCGACGATAGTCGCGCCACGGACCGGCCACGGCGGCGGACGGGGCGGCGCGGCCCAGGATCAGCCCCGTCTCCTCCCACGTCTCGCGGATGGCGGTCAGGGCCAGGGCGCGGGCGCGACGGGCAGGCATCTCGGCCTCCAGCCGTCGGGCGCTGTCGGGGCCTAGATCATGGGCGAAGGCGGCGGTGAAGTCCGACCGGTCGATGCGTCCGCCGGGGAACACCCATTTGGACGCCATGAAGACATGGCCGGGCGCGCGCCGGCCCATCAGCACCTGTGGCCGGTCGCCGCCGCGCGTCAGGATCAGGGTGGCGGCGTCCTTGGGCCGTTGCGCATTTCCGGTGCGTGGGGCGTCCTTCAGGTCCTGGGTGGCGTCAAAGGGTTCAGCCATGAGGGCCGCTGGGAAGTCCTTCTCCCCTCGGAGGAGAAGGTGGGCGCTGGAGGCGCTCGGATGAGGGGGCTCTATCAGCGGGCAAGACGTCAGACGATGAGCATGAGGCCGGCAGCCCCCTCATCCGTCTTGCTCCGCAAGCCACCTTCTCCCCCGAGGGGAGAAGGGCGATGTCGGGCCCGCTCACCGCCGCTTGCCTTTCCGCACTCCCTTCAGCCCGCCCGCAGGTTTGCCACTGTTGCGGGGCTTGGGACCGCCGGGGCGGCCTTTTCCACGCATGGGCGGACCGTCGCCGCCACGACCGCGAATGCCGTAGCGGGGGGCAGGGGCGTTGGGGTCGCGCGGCTCGGCCTCGGACAGCATCTCCAGCACCAGACCGCCGGTCACCGGCGTGGCTTCCACCAGCTTGACCTCGACCCGGCGGCCCAGGGTGAACCGCTTGCCCGTACGCTCGCCGACCAGGGCGTGGGCGCGGTCGTCGTGGGTGAAATATTCGCTGCCCAGGGTCGAGACCGGGATCAGGCCGTCCGCCCCCGTCTCGTCCAGCCGCACGAACAGGCCGAACCGCGTCACACCGGTGATCCGGCCGGTGAAGGTTGCGCCCACCCGGTCCTCAAGGAAGGCGGCGATATAGCGGTCCATGGCGTCGCGCTCGGCCGCCATGGAGCGGCGCTCGGTCGTCGTCACCTGGTCGGCGATGGCCGGCAGTTCGGCGATCTCGCGGTCCGTCAGCCCGTCCGAGCCCAGCCCCAGCGCCCGGATCAGGCCCCGGTGCACGATCAGGTCCGAATAGCGCCGGATCGGCGAGGTGAAGTGGGCGTAGCGATCCAGGTTCAGCCCGAAGTGGCCGACGTTCTCAGGCGAATAGATCGCCTGCATCTGGGTGCGCAGGACCACCTCGTTGACGACCTCGGCGTAGGGGCCGTCGCGGGTTTCATCCAGCAGCTTGTTGAACCGTTTGGTCGTCGCCGGCTCGCCCTTGTTCCAAGGATTGGCGATGGTGTGCAGGAAGTCGGCCAGGTTGAAGATCTTCTCCTGGCTGGGCGCGTCGTGCACGCGATAGATCAGCGGCGTGCGCTTCTGCTCCAGCGTTTCGGCGGCGCAGACGTTGGCCTGGATCATCATCTCCTCGATCAGGCGGTGCGCCTCCAGCGAGTGGCGCGGCTCGATCGCGCCGATGCCGCCGCCGGGATCCATCAGCACCTTGCGCTCGGGACTCTCGATGGCCAGCGGGCTGCGCTTTTCGCGCCCCTTGAGCATGCAGTGATAGCCGTTCCATAGCGGGTACAGGATCGCGTCCATGATCGGCCCGGCCGTATCATCCGGCTGGCCGTCGATGGCGGTCTGGGCCTGTTCGTAGGACAGTTTGGCGTGGCTGCGCATCAGGCCGCGCATGAAGCGGTGGCCGGTCTTTCGGCCCGCCTTGTCGAAGACCATCCGCACGGCCAGACACGCGCGGTTCTCGCCCTCCTTCAGACTGCACAGCCCGTTGGAAAGCACCTCGGGCAGCATCGGCTCGACCCGGTCGGGGAAGTAGGTCGAATTGCCTTTTTCCCGCGCCTCGCGGTCCAGCGCCGTGCCGGGGCGCACATAGGCGGCGACGTCGGCGATGGCGACCCAGATGATCCAGCCGCCCTCGTTCTTCGGGTCCTCGTCCCGCT
>Ga0160451_100883_pt1 | contig 11838 bp, 12 predicted proteins | sample HID1975M_E1MG_FD_108270 | JGI IMG/M metagenome (GOLD analysis project Ga0160451, IMG submission 108270) | Enriched soil microbial communities from UW Madison campus, WI, USA - HID1975M_E1 MG | ecosystem: Environmental > Terrestrial > Soil > Unclassified | place: USA: Madison, Wisconsin... | reverse complement strand
TGGCGCAAGCAGGCCAGGGATGGCCTGCGCTCGGCTGTCGGAGGCAGGACGCCGGAGCCAGCCGATGCGCCATACCCCCGCACTGCCGCGGCTCCCGCCGAAGCTCACGCCACCCAACGCCTTGGCTCTCGCGGTTGCGGTTGCGGTTGCGGTTGCGGTTGCGGTTGCGGTTGCGGTTGCGGTTGCGGTTGCGGTTGCGGTTGCGGTTGCGGCTTCAGCCGCATCCGTCATCCATCACCGGCTCGGCGCCGACGGCTCACGGCCGAACAACCCGCCGCTCAGCCCTTGCAACCGTCCAGCCGCAGCTGCTGCCCCTGGCGCACGCTGTAGCCCGGCGCCTTGAGACCATTGGCCTTCGCCAGGGACTTCACGTCGCAACCGTGCTTCTGCGCGATCCGCCCCAGGGTATCGCCCTTGGCGACCCGGTAGCTGCGCACCTGCTTCGACTTGGGTACCGCCGCCTTCGGCATACCGGTGGCCACCGTCGTCGCCACGCCCGGCAGCGGAACCACATCGCCCACCGCCACATTGCCGGACGGCCCGTCGCTGACGATCGCCGCATTGACGTCGGCCATCACCAGCGCATGCGCCAGCTCGGTGCGCGCCCCGCCGCCGCAATGGCGGTGGTATAGCCCGACGATGCGGGTGGTGGCGTTGAGCGTGGTGCCGGCCGCAAGCCAGCTCTCGGCCTCGTAGCGCGGATTGAGGTTGCGCAGCGTGCGCATGTAGCCGTCGCGGCTGCCGGTGTTGCCCAGGCAGATGGTCAGCTCGTAGATGCTGGACGGACGGGCCAGCTTCAGCGGCGCCGGCTGCGCGTCGACCTTGGGGAAGGTCACCCCGTACTGGCGCGGGTGCAGGTAGATCCAGGCCGCGGCGATCACCATCGGCACGTAGTCGCGGGTCTCGGCCGGGAACTGCCCGTAGACCGAGGCGTCCCAGAATCCCGAACCGCCGCTGGCACGGTGCACGCGCAGCGCGCGTCCCTCGCCGCCGTTGTAGCCGGCCAGCGACAGCTCGACGTCGTTGTTGAGCTGCTGCAGGCGCTCGTTGAGGTAGCTGGCGCTGGCGCCGGCCGCGCTGCGCGGATCGTAGCGCGTGTCGAAACCGGTGCCGTCCGGGCCCAGTCCGAAGCGGCGCCCGGTGGCCGGCATGAACTGCAGCGGCCCGCCGGCGCCGGCGCGCGAGGTCGCGTGCACGCGGCCGTTGGATTCCTTGGCCATGATCCCGAACAGCAGCGCCTCGGGCAGGCCGCGGCGCTCGAACTCCGGCCACATCAGGTAACGCATGGCCTGGTAGTTCTCGTAGCTGTCCATCAGCTGCGGGCGCATGTCGGTCAGCCAGCGGCGGATGCCGGCCTGGATCGCCGGGTTGAACTCGACCATGCGGTCGAACGCGTGCCGCCGGTCGTCGCCGAGCAGGGTGATGGTGCGCGCCGCCTCGGGGATGTCGGCGGCCAGTGCGGTGTCGGCCTCGAGCAGCGCATCCTCGGCCGGTTCGTCGTCGTCCTCCTGCGCCGCGTCGACCTCGGCCTTGAGCAGGCGCTTCCAGGCCGCGAGCATGTCCGACATCGGGCAGCCCTTCTGCTTCGCGCAGGCGTCGACCACGTCCTCCATGTCCTCCAGCGCGGCGTTGCTTTCCTCGACCCCCTTCGCGTCGCCGCTGCCGGCCAGGACCAGGGCGTCGCGGTAGCGCTGCTCGGCGGTGGCCATGCGCTGGACCAGCACGTCGGAGGCGGCCCGGTCCTTGGCCGAGACCCGCTGGGCGAAGGCGGAGGGGCTGATGCAGAGCAGGAGGGCGGCGGCCAGCGGCCAGTACTTCGGGCGCCTGGGGTGTCGCGGGTGCTTCAAGAAAGCGGAAAACATCGGGCACATCGGAAAAGCGGAGCGACCGGCAGGGTAGCCGCCCGCGGCTCCGGGCGGCAAGCCGCGCGACCCCGCTAGAATCCACCGACGCCGCCAACCTCCGCCACGAGGCAACGAATGGATCCGATCCTGCTGGGCAAGGGCCTCACCGACAACGTCCCGGTCACCCTGCTGCCGAGGTACGGCAACCGCCACGGCCTGGTCGCCGGCGCCACCGGCACCGGCAAGACGGTGACCCTGATGACCCTGGCCGAGGGCTTCTCGCGGATCGGCGTGCCGGTGTTCATGGCCGACGTGAAGGGCGACGTGGCCGGGCTGGCGGTGCCCGGCGACGCCAGCGGCAAACTGCTCGACCGGGCCCTGGAGATCGGCATCGCCGACTACGCCCCCGGCGCCAGCCCGGTGCTGTTCTGGGACCTGTACGGCAGGCTGGGCCATCCGGTGCGGACCACCGTCAGCGAGATGGGCCCCACCCTGCTCGGCCGCGTGCTGGAACTGAACGACACCCAGTCCGGCGTGCTCGACATCGTGTTCAAGCTGGCCGACGACCGCGGCCTGCTGCTGCTGGACCTGAACGACCTGCGCGCGCTGCTGAACCTGGTGGCCGAGGAACGCAAGGCGGTCTCGACCGAATACGGCCTGGTCAGCGCGCAGTCGGTGGCGGCGATCCAGCGCGCCCTGCTGCGCCTGGCGCAGGACGGCGGCGAAGGCTTCTTCGGCGAGCCGGCACTGGAACTGGCCGACATCATGCGGGTCAACCACGACGGCCGCGGCGTGATCGGCATCCTCGCCGCCGACCAGCTGGTGCTCAAGCCGCGCCTGTACGCGACCTTCCTGCTGTGGCTGCTGTCGGAACTGTTCGAGAACCTGCCCGAGGTCGGCGACCTGGAGAAACCCAAGCTGGCCTTCGTCTTCGACGAGGCGCACCTGCTGTTCGACGACGCCCCGCCGGCGCTGCAGCAGCGGATCGAGCAGGTCGTGCGCCTGATCCGCTCCAAGGGCGTGGGCGTTTACTTCTGCTCGCAGTTCCCCGACGACGTACCGGACAACATCCTCGGCCAGCTCGGCAATCGCGTGCAGCACGCGCTGCGCGCCTATACGCCGCGCGACCAGAAGGCGGTGAAGACCGCGGCCGAGACCTTCGTGCCCAATCCGAAGCTGGACGTGGCCGCGACGCTGTCGCAGCTGGGCACCGGCGAGGCGCTGGTATCGACGCTGCAGGACAAGGGCGTGCCCGCGCCGGTACAGCAGACGATGATCGCCCCGCCGCGTTGCCGCATGGGCGCGATCACCGACCCCGAGCGCGCTCAGGTGCGCGCCGGCAGTCCGGTCGGCGCGAAGTACGACCACGCGGTGGACCGCGAATCGGCCGCCGAAAAGCTGGCCGGGCGCGCGCAGGCGGCCGCCGACAACGCCAATGCGGCGGCGGCCCGCGGCGGCAAGGCCGGCGGTGACAGCGCCCGCGGCGGCCGCGCGCAGCCGGAGGACAACGGCTTCGGCAAGGCGGTCAGCGACGTGCTGTTCGGCACCGGCCGCCGCCAGGGCGTGATCGAGGCTTCCAGCAAGCAGGCCGCGCGCACCATCACCAACCAGATCGTGCGCGGCATCCTCGGCGGGATCTTCGGCGGCAAGAAGCGCTGACGGCCTGTGTTGCAGGAGCCCGTCTTGCGGGCGACGCCACGTCGGCACAGGCGACGGCCTCATTCTCCCGACGCCCGTGTCGCCCGCAAGACGGGCTCCTACAATGGCCGCCCATCCGCAGACCGCATCGCAACGGAAACATGTCCCGCTGGCGCCCCCCACCCGAGAAGAGCACCGCGCTGATCACCCGCGCCGGCCACGAGCGGCTCAAGGCCGAGCTGGACGAGTTGTGGCGGGTGAAGCGCCCCGAGGTGGTCAGGGCATTGGCCGCGGCGGCGGCCGAAGGCGACCGCTCGGAAAACGCCGAGTACACCTACCGCAAGAAACAGCTGGGCGAGATCGACCGGCGCGTGCGCTACCTGGGCAAGCGCGTGCCGTCGCTGCGCGTGGTCGAGGAACCGCCATCCGATCCGGACGCGGTGTTCTTCGGCGCCTGGGTCGAACTGGAACGGATCGACAGCGGCGCCCTGGTCCGCTACCGCATCGTCGGTCCGGACGAGACCGACGCGGCCGCCGGCTGGATCAGCATCGACTCGCCGCTGGCGCGGGCGCTGCTGAAAAAGCGCGTCGACGACGAGATCGAAGCGCAGCTGCCGGGCGGCCCGGCGCGCTTCGCCATCGCCTCGGTCGAATACGAGGCCTCTGTGTAGGAGCCCGTCTCGCGGGCGACACTGACGCCATCGACCAACGCGGCGTTCGACAGCGGACGCACCCGACCCTGCCGATCGACGCAACGCCCGACAACGCACGCATCGCACCCCGGCGCCCCGACAGAACGAGCGTCCACGCCAGCGTGCCAGCCGCGCGGTGTCGCCGGCAAGCCGGCCCCCGCATAATCGGGATACCGGAACGCAGGAGACGACGATGGGCCAGTGGATCCAGCTCGACACTGCGCACGGCGCGATCGCCGCCTGGCAGGCGGACCCGGGCGCGCCGCCGAAGGCCGGCCTGGTGGTGATCCAGGAAATCTTCGGCGTGAACGCGCACATCCGCGCGGTCGCCGACAGCTATGCCGCCGACGGCTACGCGGTACTGGCGCCGGCCTTCTTCGACCCGGTCGAGCGTGGCGTCGAACTGGGCTACGACGAGGCCGGCTTCGCCCGCGGCCGCGAGCTGGTCGGCCAGCTCGGCCTCGAAGCGGCGCTGGACATCGTCGGGGCCGCCGCGGCGCACCTGCGCACGCACCTGACCACGTTCCAGGGGCCGCAGGCCGTGGGCACCGTCGGCTACTGCTGGGGTGGCACCGTGGCGATGCTGTCGGCGCTGCGGCTGGGCCTGCCCTCGGTCGGTTACTACGGCGCGCGCGACCTGCCGTTCCTCGAGGACCCGGCGCTGGTCGCAGCGCCGAAGGCACCGGTGATGTTCCATTTCGGCGAGCACGATCCGTCGATCAAGCCCGAGGCGGTCGAGGCGCACCACCGCGCGCTGCCGACGATGCCGGTGTTCACCTATCCGGCCGGGCACGCCTTCAACCGCGACGTCGACCCGAAGGCCTACGACGCCGCCAGCGCCGCCCTCGCCCGCCAGCGCAGCCTGGCCTTCTTCGGCGAGCACCTGCGATGAACGACGCGGATGCCTTCGAACTGGACCCGCGCCTGGCCGCCGACAGTGTGTTCGTCGCCGACGGTCCGCTGTCGCAGGTGCGGCTGATGGACGACACCCGCTTCCCCTGGTTGCTGCTGGTGCCACGTGTGCCCGGCGCGACCGAGTGGATCGACCTGGACGGAGGCCAGCAGCGCCTGCTGCTGGCCGAACTCAACCGCGCCTCGCAGTTGCTGCGCGGCGAACCGGGCGTGGAGAAGCTCAACATCGGCGCGCTCGGCAACATCGTGCGCCAGCTGCACGTGCACCTGGTCGGGCGCCGCGCCGGAGATCCGGCCTGGCCCGGACCGGTGTGGGGCAGCGGCGCGATGCAGCGGCATGCGCCCGACGTGCTGGAAGCGCTTACCGCGAGGTGGCGGCAACGGCTAGCATAGGCGGCCCTTCGCCGCCGACGCCTCCATGAAATCCAACCACATCGCCGCCCTGGTCCTGATCGTGCTGGGCCTGGTCTTCCTGGCCAACAACCTCGGCTGGACCAACCTCAGCCTGGGACGGCTGATCGCCACCTGGTGGCCGGCGGGACTGGTCGTGGTCGGGCTGGGGATGCTGTTCTCGCGCAAGTAGCACTGCCGCGCCGGGCATCCCGGCATTTGTAGGAGCCCGTCTTGCGGGCGACGCGATGACCCCGGAATCATGGGGCGTCGCCGTGCCGGCGCGTCGTGTCGCCGGCAAGACCGGCTCCTACAACAACCCTGCGCCACGCGATCGCCTGCCCCGGCGCCTCAGGTGCGCGGCAGGGTGACGCCGGTCTGGCCCTGGTACTTGCCGCCGCGGTCCTTGTACGAGGTCTCGCAGACGTCGTCGGCATCGGACTGGAAGAACAGCATCTGCGCCACGCCCTCGTTGGCGTAGATCCGCGCCGGCAGCGGCGTGGTGTTGCTGAACTCCAGGGTCACGTGTCCCTCCCACTCCGGCTCGAGCGGGGTGACGTTGACGATGATCCCGCAGCGCGCATAGGTGCTCTTGCCCAGGCACACCACCAGGGTATCGCGCGGGATGCGGAAGAATTCCACCGTGCGCGCCAGGGCGAAGCTGTTGGGCGGAATGATGCACTCGTCCGCCTCGATGTCCACGAAGCTCTTCGGATCGAAGTGCTTGGGATCGACGATGGTCGAGTTGATGTTGGTGAACACCTTGAACTCGCGCGAGCAGCGCACGTCGTAGCCGTAGCTGGAGGTGCCGTAGCTGACGATGCGCTGGCCGCCGGCGCCGCCCTTGTCGGAAAACTTGACCTGGCCCGGCTCGAACGGCTCGATCATCCCGTGCTGCTCGGCCATGCGGCGGATCCAGCGGTCGCTCTTGATGCTCATGCGGTGTTCCCTGGGCCGCAGCGGCCCGTGACCGCGCGATTCTAGCCGAGGCCGCTTCCCGTTGTAGGAGCCCGTCTTGCGGGCGACCGGGCGCCTGAACCACGACCGGTCGCCCGTGGTGACGGGCGTCGGGTCGCCGGCAAGACCGGCTCCTGCAAAGGCATCGCCATCCCGGCGCGGTCAGGCCAGGGTCGAGGCGATCGGGATCGAGGCGCGCGGGCGTGCGGCCAGCTGCGCGGCCAGCGCCTGCGCCGCGGCCAGGTAGGCCTGCGCCGGTGCCGAATCCGGCGCGGCGGCAACCACCGGCGTGCCGGCATCGCCCTGTTCGCGGATGCGCAGGTCCAGCGGCAGCGAGCCCAGCAGCGGCACCCCGTACTGCGCGGCCATCGCCTGGCCGCCGCCCTCGCCGAACAGGTGCTCGGCATGGCCGCAGTTGCCGCACACGTGCACCGCCATGTTCTCGACGATGCCCAGCACCGGCACGTTGACCTTCTCGAACATCTTCAGCGCCTTGCGCGCATCCAGCGTGGCGATCTCCTGCGGCGTGGTCACGATCACCGCGCCGGCCACCGGGATCTTCTGCGCCAGGGTCAGCTGGATGTCGCCGGTGCCCGGCGGCAGGTCGACCAGCAGGTAGTCCAGGTCGCCCCAGCGGGTATCGGTGAACAGCTGGGTCAGCGCCGAAGTGGCCATCGGCCCGCGCCAGATCATCGGCGTGTCCTGGTCCACCAGCAGGCCGATGGACATGGCCTCCACCCCGAATGCGCGCATCGGCTCGATCGACTTGTCGTCCGGGCTCTCCGGCCGGCCCGACAGGCCGAGCATCGCCGGCACGCTGGGGCCGTACACGTCCGCATCCAGTATCCCGACCTTCGCTCCCAGCCGCTGCAGCGCCAGGGCCAGGTTCACGGCGGTGGTGGACTTGCCCACCCCGCCCTTGCCCGAGCCGATGGCGATGACATTGCGGACCCTCGGCGCCGGCGACAGGCCCGGCTGCACCGCATGGGCGGCGATGCGGTGGCGGACCTCGAATGCGGCCAGGGAGAAACCCTGCGCCGCCAGCGCCTCCTCCACCTGTCCGCGCAACCGGGCGAGGCCACCCGACGCCATCGGGTAGCCGGCCTGGAGCTCCACCTGGCATGCGCGGTCGGCGACCCGCACCTCCCAGCGCGCCTGCGGCGGCGCCAGAACCGCGCCGGAGACGGAATCATGGAGATGCCCGAGGGCGGCGTTCAGGGCGACAGCTGGATCCATGGGAGACATCGATGCGGTTCGCGGAAACGGATGGATATTGTGTCAAATGCCCGCGCGGCCGGCCGGAATCGCCAGACCCCGGCCATTCCCGCCCGCGTCCCGAGACAGGCGGCTCCGCCCGATGCCTGCACCGTACGCAGGCGTAGGCACGCCCGGGCCGCTGCGCTAGAGTGGGCCACGGCCCGGCCGCCAGCCGGGATTCCACATCCTGGAGGGGATATGCGCAGTACCGGTTCCAAATCGCTTTTCGCCGCCCTGCGGTTGCCGGCCACGCTCCTGGCCGGGCTTGCCCTGGCCGGTTCGGCCGCCGCCGCCGACTCCGTCGTCGGCCACTGGAAAACCATCGACGGCGACACCGGCAAGCCCAAGTCCATCGTCGAGATCACCCAGGCCGCGGACGGCACCCTCAGCGGCCACATCGTCGAGCTGCTCAACCCGAGCAAGCCCAACCCGGTCTGCGACAAGTGCAGCGACGACCGCAAGGGCAAGCCGATCACCGGCATGGAGATCATCCGCGGGATGAAGGCCTCCGGCGACGGCAAGTACGCCGGCGGCACCATCCTCAAGCCCGACGAGGGCAAGGTCTACAAATCGAAGATGGAACTGGTCGAGGGCGGCAGGAAGCTGGAGGTGTCCGGCTGCATCGTCTTCCTCTGCAAATCCCAGACCTGGCTGCGGCAGTAACTTCCTGCAGGAACCCGGATATCGCCAGCGACCCGGCCCCGGCCGGGTCGCTGCTTTTCCGGGACCGCGACGGCAACCAAAAGCATCTGTCCGGTGTCCGGAGCGCAGGTTTCCCGCCATACCCGGCCACGATCCGCCCCCATGCGATAATCGCCAGCCCTCGACCGCAGACCTCCAATGTCCCGCTCCGCGCTCGTCACCAACGCCCTGCCCTACGCCAACGGCCCGCTGCACCTGGGCCACCTGGTCGGCTACATCCAGGCCGACATCTGGGTGCGGGCGCGGCGGATGCGCGGCGACACGGTGCACTACGTCTGCGCCGACGACACCCATGGCACGCCGATCATGCTCGCCGCCGAGAAGGCCGGGGTCACCGCCGAGGCGTTCATCGCCGGCATGCAGGCCAGCCACGAGCGCGACTTCGCCGCCTTCGGCGTGGCCTTCGACCACTACGACTCGACCCACTCGGCCGCCAACCGCGCACTGACCGAACAGTTCTACGCACGGCTGGAGGCCGGCGGCCACATCGGCCGGCGCTCGGTGGCGCAGTTCTACGATCCGGCCAAGGGCATGTTCCTGCCCGACCGCTACATCAAGGGCACCTGCCCCAATTGCGGCTCGGCCGACCAGTACGGCGACAACTGCGAAGTCTGCGGCGCCACCTACGCGCCCACCGACCTGAAGGAACCGAAGTCGGTCCTTTCCGGCGCCACGCCCGAGCTGCGCGATTCGGAGCACTTCTTCTTCGAGGTCGGCCGCTTCGAAGGCTTCCTGCGCGACTGGCTGGCCGGCGACGTCGCCCTGCCCGGGGTCAAGGCCAAGCTGATGGAATGGCTGGACGCCGAGGGCGGCCTGCGCGCCTGGGATATCTCCCGCGACGCGCCCTACTTCGGCTTCCAGATCCCCGGCCAGCCGGGCAAGTATTTCTACGTCTGGCTGGACGCACCGATCGGCTACCTGTCCAGCTTCCGGAACCTGTGCGCGGCGAACGGCGCCGACTTCGACGCGTTCCTGCGCAGCGACAGCGACGCCGAGCTGCACCACTTCATCGGCAAGGACATCGTCAACTTCCACGGCCTGTTCTGGCCGGCGGTGCTGCATGGCGCCGGCCTGCGCGCGCCGACGCGGCTGCACGTCAACGGCTACCTGACCGTGGACGGGGCCAAGATGTCCAAGTCGCGCGGCACCTTCATCATGGCCCGCACCTATCTGGACGTGGGCCTGGAACCGGAGGCGCTGCGCTACTACTACGCGGCCAAGTCCTCCGGCGGCGTGGACGACCTGGACCTGAACCTGGCCGACTTCACCGCGCGGGTGAACGCCGACCTGGTCGGCAAGTTCGTCAACCTGGCCAGCCGCTGCGCCGGCTTCATCGAAAAGCGCTTCGGCGGCCAGCTGGCCGGCGCCCTGCCCGATCCGGCGCAATACGACCGCTTCGTCGCGGCGCTGGACGGCGTGCGCGACGCCTACGAACGCAACGACCCGGCCGCCGCGATCCGCCAGGTGATGGCGTTGGCCGACGAGGCCAACCGGTACATCGACGAGCAGAAGCCGTGGGTGATCGCCAAGGAGTTCGACAACGGCCTATCCGGCGCCGACGCCCGCCTGCAGGCCGTGTGCACCCAGGGCCTGAACCTGTTCCGTGTGCTGGCCGCAGCATTGGCGCCCGTGCTGCCGCGCACCTCGGCGCAGGCCGCCGCCTTCCTCGCCGCGCCGGTACGATCCTGGCCGGACCTGGACGCACCACTGCTGGCGTGCACGATCAACGCCTACACGCCGCTGTTCACCCGCATCGACCCCAAGCTCATCGACGCCATGACCGACGCCTCCAGGGACACGCTGGCCGCCGCCGCGCCCGCCGCTCCGGCAAAGCAGGCCGGGACGAAGAAGACGGAAGCGAAGCCGGCATCCGCCCCCGTTCCCGCCGCCGCGGGCGATGCGCCGCAGTACATCGGCATCGAGGATTTCGCCAGGCTCGACCTGCGCATCGGCAAGGTGCTCGAGTGCGGCTTCGTCGAAGGCTCGGACAAGCTGCTGCGCTTCCTGCTCGACGCCGGTGACCTCGGCCGGCGTCAGATCTTCTCCGGTATCCGCGCCAGCTATGGCGAACCGGAGACGCTGGTCGGCCGCAGCGTGGTGTTCATCGCCAACCTGGCGCCGCGCAAGATGCGCTTCGGTGTGAGCGAAGGGATGATCCTGTCGGCCGGCTTCGACGGCGGTGCGCTGGCGCTGCTCGACGCCGACGCCGGTGCGCAGCCGGGCATGCCGGTGCGCTGATGGATCTGGCGCTGGTCGATTTCGACCACACCGTCAGCACCTGCGACACCTACGCGCGATTCCTGCGCGGCATCGCCTCGCCGGAACAGTTGGCGCGGGCGAAGTGGACGGTGGGGCCGTGGCTGCTCGGTTACCGGATGGGTCTGGTCGGCGCGGCGGCGCTGCGCAGACGGGTGACCCGCGAGGTGTTCGCCGGCCGCGACCCGGCGGAAGTCGCGGCCGCCGGCGAACGCTACGCCGCCGATGTCCTGCCCACGGTGCTGCGGCCGCTGATGATGGAGCAGATCGCCTGGCACCGGGCACGCGGCGACACGGTGGCGCTGGTCTCCGGTTCGCTGGATGTCTACCTGCGCCCCTGGTGCGAACGCCACGGGCTGGAATTGCTCTGCAACCAGCTGGAAGTGGAAGACGGCCGCCTCAGCGGCCGCTACCTCGACGGCGACCGCGGTGCGCAGAAGGCCGCCGGCATCCGCGCCCGCTACGACCTGTCCCGCTACGCGCGCATCCACGCCTACGGCGACAGCCGCGAGGACCGGCCGATGCTCGCGCTGGCGCACGAGCGCTGGTACCGCGGGAGTCCTGTCGCCTGAAGCGGCAAGGCCAGAGGCGCCGCGCCAGGCCGCTGCGCGATAATGCCCGCACGTCGCGCCATCGCGCGCCGCGCAACCGCCGCCACGCATGACCGCCACCGCTCCCGCCATCGACCTGGTCGAACGCCTCGACCGCCTGCTGCCGCAGACCCAATGCGGCCAGTGCGGTTACGACGGCTGCCGTCCGTACGCCGAGGCGATGGCCCGCGGCGACGCCGGTCCGGACCATTGCCCGCCGGGCGGCGACGCCGGCGCGCGCGCGCTGGCGCTGCTGCTGGAGACTGCGCCGGTGCCCTACGACCGCAGCCGCGGCGAGTACAAACCGCCGCAGGTCGCGGTGGTCGTGGAGGTCGATTGCATCGGCTGCACCAAGTGCATCCAGGCCTGTCCGGTGGACGCGATCGTCGGCGCGTCGAAACTGATGCACGTGGTCCTCGATCCGCTGTGTACCGGCTGCGAACTGTGCGTGCCGGCGTGCCCGGTGGACTGCATCGTGATGCAACCCGCGTAGGAGCCCGTCTTGCGGGCGACACGGGCGTCGGAACCACGAGGGAGTCGCCTGTGCCGACGGCGTCGGGTCGCCGGCGAGACCGGCTCCTACAAAGGCGGCACCGCCGC
>Ga0160451_100882_pt1 | contig 11844 bp, 15 predicted proteins | sample HID1975M_E1MG_FD_108270 | JGI IMG/M metagenome (GOLD analysis project Ga0160451, IMG submission 108270) | Enriched soil microbial communities from UW Madison campus, WI, USA - HID1975M_E1 MG | ecosystem: Environmental > Terrestrial > Soil > Unclassified | place: USA: Madison, Wisconsin... | reverse complement strand
GGGAGCCGCGGCAGTGCGGGGGTATGGCGCATCGGCCGGCTCCGGCGTCCTGCCTCCGACGGCCGAGCGCAGCACATCCGTGTGCTGCTTGCGCCATACCCCCGCACTGCCGCGTCTTTCCGGTGCGTTGAGGGCGTGGCTTCGTTCCTGGCATGGGCGCCTGTGTGCCTCCGGCTGTCGTTTCGACTTTGTCTGCCCTCGTAGAACGGGGTTTGCCCGCTGCCTTTGCGGTTATCGGACAGACGCAGGGGGGCAAACCCTGCGCTAAGAAAGTCCGGTTCCCGGGGCTCCGCTTTCCCCCGATCGAAGCCACCACCTCAACGCCACCGCAGGACGTCGTGCCCTGGGGGTCTGGCGCAAGCAGGCCATGGATGGCCTGCGCTCGCTCGTTGGAGCCAAGGATGGCGGAACCGGGCGATGCGCCAGGCCCCCAGGGTGCGGCGGCCCCATCCGAAGCCGACGCTCCTACGCTTAGGGTTGGAGCCGGAAGTCACTGGCAGGGCACGGCGGCCCCGTCCGGAGCCAGCGCTTCTCGCGCTCCACCGAAGACACCGTTGCGTTGTCCAAGGCCAACTTGGCGTCCAGCACCCAGCCAACGCCGACAGCTGCTCCTGCGTCCGCTTCCCGCAATCGGGAGAAGCGCCTGTCCCTGCGCCCGGACCGCGCTGCGCGCGGGCACGAGCCAGCGCGTATCATGCGAGCCCATTCCCCGCCCGCATGACCGACGCCCGCCGAGCGGACGACGGCGGTGCCGGCCGCAACAGGACATCCCATGGCGCTGAAGGCCACCGTGGTCCGTGCCGAGCTGCAGATCAGCGACATGGACCGCCACTACTACGCGACCCATCCGCTGACCCTGGCCCAGCATCCCTCCGAGACCGACGAACGGCTGATGGTGCGGCTGCTCGCCTTCGCGCTGTATGCCGACGAGCGCCTGGAATTCGGCCGCGGCCTGAGCAGCGACGAGGAGCCGGACCTGTGGCAGCGCGACTACAGCGGCCAGGTCGAGCGCTGGATCGAGGTCGGCCAGCCGGACGAATCGCGGCTGCGCAAGGCCTGCGGCCGCGCCGACGAAGTGGTGGTGCTCAACTACGGCGGCCGCGCCGCCGACCTGTGGTGGGAGAAGAACGGCCAGGCGCTGGCGCGGCACGACAACCTGGTCGTGCTGGACCTGCCCGCCGGGCAGGTGCAGGCGCTTGCCGCACTGCATGCGCGCGGCCTGCGCCTGACCGTCATGATCCAGGACGGCGAGGTGCGGCTGCTCGAAGGGAACGGCGACGAGGTGGAGCTGCAGCCGGTCGCGCGCATGGGCGCGCAGGCGGCCTGAGCGGCGCGCGTGGGCGGGCAGTACGACGCCATCGTCATTGGCGCCGGCGCGGCGGGGCTGATGTGCGCGCTGACCGCCGGCGGCCGTGGCCTGCGCGTGCTGGTGATCGAGCACGCCAACAAGGTCGGCAAGAAGATCCTGATGTCCGGCGGCGGCCGTTGCAACTTCACCAATACCGGCGCCACGCCGGCGAACTATCTCTCGGCCAACCCGCATTTCTGCAAGTCGGCGCTGGCCCGTTATACGCCGTGGCATTTCATCGAACTGGTCGACCGGCACCGCATCGCCTGGCACGAGAAGGCACCGGGGCAGCTGTTCTGCGATGTCTCATCCAAGCTGATCGTCCGGATGCTGCTGGACGAATGCGCCGCGGCCGGCGTGGAGGTCCGTACCCACTGCGCGGTGGAGCAGCTCGATCACGCCGACGGCGGCGGCTTCCGCCTGCGCACCGCGCAGGGATCTTTCGCCGCGCCGGCGCTGGTGGTGGCCAGCGGCGGGCTGTCGATCCCCAGCCTGGGCGCCAGTGGCTTCGGCTACGAACTGGCGCGCCGGTTCGGCCACACCGTGCTGCCGACCCGCGCCGGGCTGGTGCCGCTGACCCTGAGCGGCAAGCACCAGGAGCGCCTGGCCGACCTGTCCGGCGTGGCGCTGGAGGTCGAGGCGCGCTGCAACGGCCGCGGCTTCCGCGAGGCGCTGCTGTTCACCCATCGCGGCGTGAGCGGGCCGGCGATCCTGCAGATCTCCTCGTACTGGCAGCCCGGCGACGAGTTGCGCCTGGACCTGCTGCCCGGGCGCGACGCGCTCGAGTGGCTGCAGGCGCAGCAGAAGCAGCGCCCGGATGCGGAACTGAAGAGCGTGCTGGCCGAGGCCTTGCCGCGCCGCTTCGCCCAGCGCCTTTGCGAAGTCTGGCTGCCGAACCGGCCGATGCGCCAGTACGACGCCCCGCGACTGCGCGAAGTCGCCGCCGTGCTGTGCGACTGGCCGCTGGTGGCCAGCGGCACCGAGGGCTACCGCACCGCCGAGGTGACCCTGGGCGGGGTCGACACCGACGGTGTGTCCTCCAGCACGATGCAGTCGCGGCATGTGCCCGGCCTGCATTTCATCGGCGAAGTGCTCGACGTGACCGGCTGGCTGGGCGGCTACAACTTCCAGTGGGCGTGGGCGTCGGGCCACGCCGCAGGCGAAGCACTGCTCCCGTAGACCGCGGCGTGTCCCATTGCCCACGCACGGCGAAGCAGCGGGGCACGCCGCGATCTGCGAAGCGGCCACGTCGTTGCACGGCGGGTCCCGGCCTGTCCGTCGCCTTCAGCAAGCGTCCGGGAATCCTCCTTCACCCCCTGTCCACCACCGGGACCGGAGCCTAGCCGGCATCGCATCATCAACCTCGCCGCCATGCCCTCCCGTAATTTCTTCAACGTGATCGCGAAGAAGGCTTCGCATGCGGCGGGTACGCCCTGGGTGTTCTGCCTGGCGCTGGGCGTGGTGGCCACGTGGGCACTGAGCGGTCCGCTGTTCGGGTTCAACGACACCTGGCAGCTGGTCATCAATACCGGCACCACCATCATCACCTTCCTCATGGTCTTCCTGATCCAGCACACCCAGAACGCGGACACCGCCGCGCTCCACCTGAAGCTGGACGAGCTGATCCGCGCCACCCGCAAGGCCGACAACATCCTGCTCGACATGGAGGAAATGGACGAGGAGAAGCTGGAGGCGTTCCGGAAACGATACGAAGCGCTGGCAGGCACGGCGCGCGGGAAGCCGGAACAACGCGACGACTCGTCGCCCTGCCGCGACGAGGACTGATCCGGACGCCGCCGCCGGGTCTTCCGTGGTCCGGACCGGCTAGGCGCCGGTCTGCGAATGCGGCGCACGCACGGGTTTGGACTGGGGCGAATCGCGCTCCCGCAGCCAGATCGTCAGCACCACCAGCATCAGCACCGCCAGGAACTCGCTCTGCCAGTTCTGCAGGGATTCGAACCAGAACTGCGCGCTGGCGAAGTGGGCGGGCAAGGAGATGGGGAATTCTCCGCGCAACGCGCGCTCGGCCAGTTCGGCCCGCCAGCTTCCGCACAGATGCAGCGCGAAGCTCGCGCCGAACAGGACGGCGAAGGCGATGGACAGGGAATGGGAATACAGCCGCAGCCACAGGCCACCCCTGCGCACGGGCCAGGGCGTCGGGCCCGGCTCGATGTCCCCGGTTTCCTGCTGCGGCGGAAGCGGGCGGGATTCGGCCGAACCCGCCTGCCGGAGTTTGACCGTCAGCAGCACGTACATCCCCATCTGCAGGAACTCGCTCTCCCAGTTCTCGAAAAGCGCGGAGATGAAGTGCCCGGACTGCAGATAGCCGAGCAGGGACAGCGGCCCGACGCCGTGTTCGGCCAGTTCCTGGTTGTGGACGTGCAGGCCGGTCGCCGCCTGGCCCGCCATGAAAGCCAGGGCCAGGACGACCAGGACGATCGACAGGCTGTTTCGTTTCCACATGGGGGAGTCCTTCGTATGCAAGGCCTGCGACTTCGCCGGCCCATCCTGTGCCGGCACGGGTAACGGCGGCGTCACGCCGGACCGGAGGCCACCAGGCTCAGGCCGTAGGAGATGACGAAGCCTGGAGCGGGCCATGCCGGAACCTGCGGCGTTATCAGCTCTGCGGCGCGACGACGGCTGAACGCTTCAGTCCGGCGCACGGGCATTTCACCGGCTTCCGACGCCGGCGCTGGAATGCTCGCGGCGCAGGGTGGCCCCGCCGGCGCGGCCGGCGTCCAGCGCACAGGCACGAAGAATGGACCAGGAACTGTCGGCACCGCCGCAGGTGGTGATGATCGACATCGACCGCGAGCGCGAACACTGGCGGCAGCGCTACCACAGCCTGCCGCGCGCGCGCGCGATGCGCAGCTTCTCCCGCTACTGGCCGGTGCTGTGCGCGGTCTACGACGTGTACCTCAACCACCCGCGAGCGCCGCGGGACGATGCGCTGCGCCTGTACCTGCAGCGCGACGACGTGGCCGCCAGCCTGCTGACCGCGGGCGAGGCCGGCACGGTGTTCGAACGTACCTGGTCGCGGATCGAGAACGCCGGCGGCGCCCGTCGCGACGCGTAGCGGCGCAGTCCACCCGGCGTTCCGGCACGCAGTCGCCGGCCCGGTCGCGCCAGGCTCCGTTCCATCGACCCATTCCCGGTTCCGTCGCACGCCCGCTTCCTTCCGCACGGCGGGCAGCTATGCTCCGCGGCACCTGAAACGCTCCCCGGTGCCACGTGTCCTCCAGCCTGTTCCTGATCCTGCGCATCCTCTTCGCCTGGGCCGTGGCGATCCTGCTCGCCGGCATCGTCTGGGGCGGCCTGTTCGGCGATGTCGGCGGCGTGTTCTGGCTGCTGGCGTGGGGCGCGATGATCCTGGCCGTCCTCGGCACGGTGACCCACCTGCGCCGGGTACGGCTGGCGGCGGGTCGCCTGGACGCGGCGGTCCTGAGCAGCCACCAGCAGCGCCGGGTCGAAGTGCCGCTGGACGTGGACGCGGCGTTCGATCTGGTCGCCGCGGCGGTGCGCGAGCTGCCGGGCGTGGAGGACATCGAGGCCTCGCGCGGCAGCCTGCAGGTGCGGGCCAAGGTGCGCCGCAGCGACCCGTTCGGCGGCACCGAGCCGTCGCGCTGGAACGTGCTGGCGCGTTTCGCGATCACCCGCGACAAGGTGCTGGCCACGGTGCATCCGGGCGACGGCACCACCGGCCTGACCCTGCTGTGCGAGCCGGATGCGCCGCACTGGGTCGACCTGTTTGCCTTGGACGAGGGCGGCAACTACGAGAACGTCGAGGCGCTGTTGCGTTCGGTCTCGCGCCGGGTCGCCGAGCAGCGCCGCGACGAGCAGGCGCAGGCCGAGCGCAGCGCCACCGACAACGCGCTGACCGTGGCCCGGCTGAACCTGCTGCAGGCCCAGGTCGAGCCGCACTTCCTCTACAACACCCTGGCCAACGCCCAAGTGCTGGCGCGCACCGATCCGGCGCGCGCCGAGGAGATGCTCGGCCACCTGATCCAGTACCTGCGCCGCTCGCTGCCGCGCGAGCACGACGCGCTGTCGACCCTCGGCGAGGAACTGGAACGCACCCGCGCCTACCTGGAAATCCTGAAGATCCGCATGGGCTCGCGCCTGGAACTGAAGGTCGAGGTGCCCGACGCACTCAAGGCGCTGCGGCTGCCGTCGATGATGTTGCAGACTCTGGTCGAGAACGCGATCAAGCACGGCCTGGAACCCAAGCCCGGCGGCGGCACGGTGTGGATCCTGGCGCGGCGCATGGACGACCATGCCACCGTCACCGTGGCCGACGACGGCCAGGGCTTCGGCGGCGCCACCGGCGGCACCGGCATCGGCCTGAAGAACCTGCGCGAGCGCCTGCGCCTGACCTGGGGCGAGCGCGCCGGGTTCTCGATCGTCTCCAATTTCCCCAGCGGCGTGGCCGCCACGCTGACCCTGCCGCTGCCCGATGCCATGCCCGATGCCATGCCCGGATCCAGGGAGGAGCGCCGCGATGTTTGAGTGCATCGTCGCCGAGGACGAGGAACTGCTGCGCACCTCGCTGCTGCTGCAGCTGGGCGAGGTCTGGCCGGAACTGCGCATCGTCGCCGAGTGCGAGGACGGGGCCAGCGCGCTGGAGGCCATCGCCGAGCACAAGCCGGACGTGGCCTTCCTCGACATCCGCATGCCCGGGCTGACCGGGATCGAGGTGGCCGCCGCGCTGGCCGAGGTCAGTCCGCGCACCCAGGTGGTGTTCGTCACCGCCTACGACCAGTACGCGATCGATGCCTTCGAGCAGGGCGCGGTCGACTACCTGCTCAAGCCGGTGGCGCGCGACCGCCTGCAGGCCACCGTGCAGCGGCTGCAGGCGCGGGTGGCCGCCGGCCGGCCGGACCCGGCCACGCTGGACGCGCTGCTGCGCCACCTGGCGCAGCGCCCGGCCGAGCCGGCCGGCACGCCGCCGCTGGCCTGGATCACCGCCAACACCGGGCGCGAGACGAAGCTGATCATGCTCGACGAGGTCGCCTACTTCCGCGCCGACAGCAAGTACACCGTGGTGATGACCGCCGAGGGCGAGGCGCTGCTGCGCACGCCGCTGAAGGAACTGCTGGCGGTGCTGGATCCGCACCAGTTCCGCCAGATCCACCGCTCGACCATCGTCAACCTCAAGGCGGTCGCCTCGGTGGTCCGCGACGACAGCGGCAAGGGCACGCTGCGGCTGAAGGGACGCAGCGAGACCCTGCCGGTCAGCGTGCCGTTCATGGCGCTGTTCAAGGGAATGTGACGCGGCCAGGTGGCCGCCGTGCGACGCGCCATCGCCCCCATGCATCCAGAAGGAGTTGCCGCATGCGAGTTCCCGCTTTTACGCATCCGCCCGCCGGCCCGTTCCGGGCGCGGGTCCATGCCGCCGTCATCGTGTCCCGAGGTGCGCCATGCACGTGTTGACCGCCCTGCTGTCCTGCCTGTTGTCGCTGTTCGGGCTGACTTCCCAGCCGAGCACGACCAGCATCACCCGCGTCGCCGGCACCAGTGGCGATGCGACGCTGTTCAGCAAGACCACGCTGGCCGACGGCGTGGCCACGTTCGAGTGCTTCGCCAGCGCCAGCGGCGGCTGCCACTACCGGATCTACCAGGAGGACTGCGCGGCCGTGCCCGCTGCCGGTGCCGCGGCGGACGGCAGCGCCTGCCGGCGGCAGACGCTGGACACGTTCGCGCTGCAGGTCGGCCAGCAGCACCGGGTCGAGGGCCTGCCGGCGGGTTTCCGCCACTGCGTGGGGCAGGCGCAGGCGGACCACTGCGATTGACGCTGTAGAGCGGGACTCTGCCCCGCTGGCCGTGCGGCGCGCGGCTGTGCACCTGGCGGGAAGAGTGCGGCGGGGCAGAGCCCCGCTCTACGGGACGGCGGATCAGGCGCCGACGCGCACCCGCTCGGCGTCCATGTCGGCCACCGGGCGCACTTCCATGCTGCCGTAGCGGGCCCAGGGGAACTGTTTGGCCAGTTCGACGGCCTGTTCGAGCGAATCGGCCTCGACCAGGTTGTAGCCGGCCAGCACTTCCTTGGTTTCGGCGAACGGACCGTCGAACACCGCGGTGCGGCCCTCGCGCACGCGCACAGTGCGGGCCTGCTCCGGCGCCTCGAGCTTGTTGTAGCCCAGCACCGTGCCCTGGTCCTGCAGCGTCAGCACCTTGCGGATGCAGTGGCGCATCTCGCCGTCGTATTCCTCGGCAGGCACCTGCTCGAGCAGGTCCGGGTCGATGTAGACCAGCAGCAGGTATTTCATGCGTGCGTCCTGGCAGGGCGGAACCGGCATGGTACCCGTGCGCGGCGTCCCGCCAAACCGCACGACGGGCGTGTTCAGGCCGGGCCGGCTTCGGCGCCGCCGCGCTGCAGCGGATCGGGCAGCGGCTGGCCCGCTTCGACGAAGGACAGCGACACCGAGTTCAGGCAGTGCCGCTCGTGGGTGGGCGGCGGGCCGTCGGGAAACACGTGGCCCAGGTGGCTGCCGCAGCGCGCGCAGACGATTTCGGTGCGGACCATGCCGTGGCTGCTGTCGCGGATGCGGCCGATGTGCGCTTCGTCGTAGGGAGCGAAGAAACTGGGCCAGCCGGTGCCGGAGTCGAACTTGGCGCTGGAGCGGAACAGCGGCAGGCCGCACAGCCGGCAGCAATAGACGCCTTCGCGCTTGTTGTCGAGGAACACGCCGCAGAACGGCGCTTCGGTCCCGTGCTGCAGCAGGACCCGGCGTTCGTCGGCGGACAGGCCGGTGACCAGCGCGTCGTGCTGCGCCGGCGGCGGGGGGCTGAGGTCGAAGCGGCTCATGGTCGTTTCCTCGGTCGGAGCGGTGCCCGATGGCGGTTCATGTTGCGCCATCATTCCCGTGCAGATGGGGTCCGCGGTACCGGTGTGCAAGCCGGCGGTCGCGCGGGTGGACGGAATCATGACGATCCATGCGCGGAACCCTAACACCGGGCTGCCTACCTTCGGATCATCACCATTCGACACAGGAGACGTCATGCGCAGGATTCCCCGCGAAGCTTGGGTGCTGGTCGCCGACGGCGCGTCCGCGCGGCTGTTCCGCAATCTCGGCAGCGGTACCGGGCAGGTGCGGCTGCACCAGGAGGAAGCGTTGCGGCTGGATCCGGCCGAAGGCGCGATGCCATCGGTGCTGCCGGCCGACATGCCGGCGCGCGAGGCCGAGGAGGCCTCCTTCGCCCGCCAGCTGGCGCAACGCCTCAACCAGGATGCGCTGGAAGGCCGCTACCGGCACCTGGTGCTGGCCGCCGATCCGCAGACCCTGGGCCAGATCCGCCCACTGCTGCACGAGGAGGCACGCAACCGCGTGCTGGCCGAACTGCCGAAGGATTTCACCAACGCCCCGCGCGAGCACATCGAACGCGCGCTGGCGCCGGAGTTCTGAATCCGGGCGGTGTGCGGTCGCCGCCGCACTGGCGTACCCGATCCGATTCGTCGCACGGGCGTACCGACGTCGCCGCATTGATGTATCCGACGTCGCCGCACGTCTGTAGGAGCCCGTCTTGCGGGCGACACGCCACGTTGGCGCAGGCGACTCCTTCGTGATCCCGACGTCCGTGTCGCCCGCAAGACGGGCTCCTACAGAAAACGGGTGCCAGCGAGGCGACGCGGCAGTTCGCTACGCCCGCGGCGGGGCCGGCAGCTCGCGGCGCAGCCAGTCGTCGATCATCCGTTTCTCGTAGCGCAGGTTGTCGGTGTCGGTCGGCGTCGAGTTCTGCAGATAGCTCATGTCCGACAGCTTGCGCTCGCCTTCGGCCAGCACCTGGCCGTCGGCGCCGGTGATGCGCACGTTCAGCGTCATCCGCGGCGGGTAGATGTCGCGCATGACCCGCACGTGGCTGTAATCGATGCCCACCCACGGCTCGTAGCGGCCGGCGCGCTGGATGTCGGTGATCGTCACGTCCATGCGCTGGCCGGCGGGCAGGCGCGCGGTGGCCTGCTGCTGCAGGTGCCGCGCCAGCTGGGTGACCCAGTCGCCCTGCCGCGCTTCCCAGCGGTTGTTGCTGAAGCGCAGGTCGGAGAATTCGCCCGGGTCGGTCCATTCGACGGTGACCGGGCCGTCGGCGGGCAGGGCGCGCGGCAGCGATGGGTCGGTGACCACGGTGGTGCGCGCCATCGCCGGCGCGATCGCCAGCATGGCCGCCAGGGTGGCGCTGAGCAGGAAGAGCGGGCGCATGGGACGGTCCTCGCGTGGCCTGGAGCGATTCTGCGCCGGCCCGCGAAAACGGTGAAGGCCCGGCCCGGTTGCGGTTGCCGCCGCTTCAGATGCCGCCGGATCGCTGCGTGCAACGCTGAATCGCCGGCGTGGTGCGGGTCCCGTGGCGGCGCCTGCATTAGAATCTGGCATCGTTCCTTCCTCCCCCCGCCCCCATGTCCGCTTCCGCACAGGCCCCGGCCCGCGCCGCCGGCCTGGCCGTCGTCGTCGCCCTGGCCATCGTCTACGTGGTCTGGGGCTCGACCTACCTGGCGATCCGCTTCGCGCTGGAGGGCGGCTGGCCGCCGTTGCTGGCGGTGTCCGGTGGCCGTTTCCTGGTCGCCGGCGGCGCGATGTACGCGTTCCTGCGCTGGCGCGGCGTCGCCGCGCCCACGCCCGTGCAGTGGAAGAACGTGGCGGCGATGGGCGCGCTGCTCCTGCTGCTGGGCAACGGCTGCGTGGTGCTGGCCGAACAGCACGTGTCCTCCGGGCTGGCCGCGGTGGCGGTGGCGTCGGTGCCGCTGTGGATGGGCTTTTTCGGCGTGTTCTACGGCGCGCGGCCGAGCCGGGCCGAATGGCTGGGCATCGCGATCGGTTTCGCCGGGGTGCTGTGGCTCAACGCCGGCAGCAGCCTGACCGCCAGTCCGACCGGGCTAGTGATGTTGCTGGTGGCACCGCTGGGCTGGGCATTCGGTTCGGTGTGGTCGCGCGGCCGTGACCTGCCGTCGCCGTTCATGACCGCGGCCGGGCAGATGCTGTGCGGCGGCGCGATGCTGGTCGCCGTGGGCCTGCTGCGCGGCGAGAGCCTGGCGGCGGCGCCGACCGTGCATGGCGCGCTGGCGCTGCTGTACCTGATGGTGTTCGGCTCGATCGTGGCCTTCAGCACCTACGTATGGCTGCTGCACCACGTGCGCCCGGCGCTGGTCAGCAGCTACGCCTACGTCAATCCGGCGATCGCCGTGGCGCTGGGCGCATGGCTGGCCGGCGAGCGCTTCACCGCGCAGGACCTGGGCGCGATGGCGGTGATCCTGGCCGGCGTGGTCACGATCACCCTGGCCCGCGTGCTGCGCCGTTGAAGATGCCCATGGCGATGATCCTCCCTGCTGTGGCGACGGTTGCCCTGGCGCAGGAACTGCGGCGATGAGCGCGGACACGCACGCCATCGACCGCCGGGGCCTGGCGGTCACCGCCGTCACCTTCGTCATCTGGGGCGTGGTGCCGCTGTACTGGCATCTGCTCAAGACCGTGCCGGCGCTGCAGATCATGGCCCACCGGGTGGTCTGGAGCGCGCTGCTGGTGGTCGGCTGGCTGCTGTTGCGCGACGGCTGGGGCTGGCTGCGGCGGCTGGCTGCGCAGCCGCGCGCGTTGCCGGCGCTGGCGCTGAGCAGCGTGCTGATCGCGTTCAACTGGGGGCTGTACATCTGGGCGGTCAACGCCGGCCACGTGGTCGAGACCAGCCTGGGCTACTTCATCAATCCGCTGGTCAACGTGGTGCTGGGCGTGCTGGTGCTGCACGAGCGGTTGCGCCGGCTGCAGTGGATCGCGGTCGGCTGCGCGGCGGCGGGCGTGGTCTGGTTGACGGCCAGCGCCGGTTCGCCGCCGTGGATCGCGCTGGGCCTGGCAGCGTCGTTCGGCCTGTACGGGTTGGTGCGCAAGCTGGTGTCGGTGGATCCGGTGGCTGGGCTGGGGCTGGAGAGCCTGTACCTGTTCCTGCCGTCGCTGGCCTGGGTGCTGTGGGCCGAGGCGGGGCATGGTGGCGGTTTCGCCGGGGAATGGGGTTGGGGTATCGGGCTGCTGCTGGTGTTCGGCGGTGTGGTCACGGCGGTGCCTTTGATCGGTTTCGCCTACGGCGTGCGTCGCATCCCGCTGAGCGTGGTCGGCCTGCTGCAGTACATCGCGCCGACGTTGCAGTTGTTGCTGGGTGTGTGGTTCTTCCACGAGCCGTTCGATACGGCGCGCGCATTGGGCTTCGGCGCGATCTGGCTGGGGCTGGCGATCTACGCCGGCGAAGGGCTGTGGCGGAGCCGGCGCAAGGCGCGATAACAGAGCTGGTTTGCCAGCGGCACGCGGGCTGTACGTGGTTTCGCAACCGCAACCGCAACCGCAACCGCAACCGCAGGAGCAAAAGCGTTGGGTGGTGTGAGCTTCGGCGGGAGCCGCGGCAGTGCGGGAGTATGGCGCATCGGCTGGCTCCGGCGTCCTGCCTCCGACAGCCGAGCGCAGGCCATCCCTGGCCTGCTTGCGCCATACCCCCGCACTACCGCGTCTTTCGGCGCGTTGAGG
>Ga0160451_100880_pt1 | contig 11904 bp, 12 predicted proteins | sample HID1975M_E1MG_FD_108270 | JGI IMG/M metagenome (GOLD analysis project Ga0160451, IMG submission 108270) | Enriched soil microbial communities from UW Madison campus, WI, USA - HID1975M_E1 MG | ecosystem: Environmental > Terrestrial > Soil > Unclassified | place: USA: Madison, Wisconsin... | reverse complement strand
TGTATGGGCAGGGCGGCACGGTGTTCGATCACAAAGAACACATGCTGATGGCCTTGGGTGACATGGGCCACGCCTGTGTTCGGCGCGAGCTGCACCGGGCCTGGATGGAACACCCCGGTAGATCCATCGTGCGCGTGCGCGAAGTCGACTTCGATCCCTCGGGGACGAAAGAGGGCGTTACCTGCAACCTGTTTGCCGGCTGGCCCACCACACCTAAGGCCGGCGAGTGCTCGAAGCTGCTTCACCTGCTCTGGCACATGTGCGGTAACGAGGCCAACCAGAAGGCCCTCTACGACTGGGTGCTCAAGTGGTTGGCGTACCCGCTGCAGCACCCCGGCGCAAAGATGAAGAGCACCATCGTCATCCACGGCCCCCAGGGCACCGGCAAGAACATGTTCTTCGATGAGTACATGAAGCTGTTCGGGGACTACGGCCGCGTGCTCGATCAGGCCGCACTGGAGGACAAGTTCAACGACTGGGCCAGCCGCAAGCTGTTCCTGCTGGCCGACGAAGTGGTGGCCCGCACTGAGGTCTACCACCTCAAGAACAAGCTCAAGGCGCTCATCACCGGCGACCGGATCCGCATCAATCCCAAGAACATCCAGGCCTATGAGGAAGACAACCACGCCAACCTGGTGTTCCTGTCCAACGAGGCGATGCCGGTCGTGCTGGAAGAAGACGACCGCCGGCATGCGGTGATCTGGACACCGGACAAGCTGACGCAGGAGTTTTATGAGGATGCTATGGAGGAAATCCGCAACGGGGGAACTGCCGCCTTGCACGACTACCTGCTTCGCCTGGACCTGGGCAACTTCAGCAACGGCACCAACCCCCCGATGACCGATGCCAAGCGCGAGCTGATCGGTTTGAGCCAGGACAGCCCGCAGCGGTTTCTGGATGAGCTCTATGGCAACGACATCCCCGGGGTGAAGCCGCGGCCGGCCCTGTCAAAGGAGTGGTACGAGCTCTACAAGGTCTGGTGCGGCAAGGAAGGCGTGCGGCCTGCGCCGAACCCCAAGTTCGTCAACGCACTGGTGCGCAAGCGGCAAATCGTCCACCCCGACCGGGCCCGCAAGCGCTACACGGTCGGGCAGACCACCCTAGGCCCACATGGGTTCCTGATGCTGGGCACTACCGCGCCGCAGGATGACCGTAGTGAGCAGACCTTCCTGGGCGAAGAGCTGGTTGCGTTCCGCAGCGCATTCAACGATTACCGGGGGCGTGCATGACTCGCTCGACTATAGACGTGCGGGACGTGCGGGCAGGTGTGCGGCAGTCTGTGCGGGCATTTGGCGTAGTGGCAGTAGGGCTGTGCGGGACGTGCGGGACTGCCCTTACACACCTGCGCGGGCGCGCGCGTGCCGGTACGTCAGTTTCGACAGATAGCGGTGTTCCTACCCGCGCGTATAGGTGCCCGCACATCCCGCACGTCCCGCACAACGCATGCGCCGCAGCCGTTTCGCAGGTTCGCGATCCTGCACGCCACACCGCACGTCCCGCACCAATGCTCGCGCGCGCGTTTTCTTCTGACACTGCTCTTTTGAAAAGAATGAATGAAGGGGAGGGTGGACATGGCTTCTGAGGACGTGACAGTCACAGGCAAGGATCTGGCGCTGCTGATCGGCTGTCGGCCGTCCTACATCGTGGAGTTGAAGAAGAAGGGCCGCCTGGTCTGCGCAGAAGGCGGCAAGGGCTACCTGCGCGACGCCTCCCTGGCGCTATACGGCCAGACTCAGGATCCCGCCTACAGCGCTGTTGCCGCGCGTCACGCTCAAACGCGGGGCGCATCTCTTGCAGGTGCGGGGGAAGGGGAAGGCCCCGAAATTGATCCCGACGACCTGGACCCAGAGGCGGAGCAGGACAACGCCGCGCCAGCGACCCCGGACGCGAAGCGAAAGGCCAAAGCTCTGGCGGACAAGGCCGAGATCGACGCCAAGGCTGCAGCTCGTGACTACGAAGTCAGCATGGGCAAGCTGCTCGACGCCGGGCAGGTCGAACACGTGCTGGCCGAAGCGGCCACCGCGATCCGGGTTGAGCTGGAGCGCATGGCAGACGCCTTGGCACCGCAGCTGGCGGCCACTGCCGACGAGGCCCGCTGCCGGGAGCTGATCTGGAACGAGGTCAGTCACGCACTCGAAGAAATGAGCCGGGGCTTCCGTACCGCCTCGACGGCGGTGGTTGAATGACCGCTCTGGCTCGCCTGCATTCCGTCCTGGCGCGCTCGCTGCAACCCCGTCGTCCGCTGACCGTCTCCCAATGGAATGACGAGCACATGCGACTTTCCAGTAAGGGCAGCAGCAAGCCCGGCCGCTGGGTCACCAGTCGCAATCCGCCGTTGCGCGAGCCGATGGACAACATGTCCGCGCGCAGCCCCGTCCACGACCAGGCTTGCATGTTCCCCATCCAGTTCGGCAAGAGCCAGATCGCCACCAACTCCATCGCTTACTGGATGGACTATGCGCCGGCCCCGATCATGTACGCGCTGCCCGGCGAAGCGTCCATGAACAAGTGGGTGAACCAGAAGCTCAACCCGATGATCGAAGTGTGCAAGGCCGTGCGCCGGGCGCTAAGCAGTACCGCCAGCCGCGACAGCTCCAATCAGCGCACCTTCAAGGACTTTGCAGGTGGCCAGCTCTACGTGGAACACATGGGTAGTCCCCAGCGCTTGAAGTCGACGACGGTCAAGAACCTGGTGGTGGATGAGATCGATGAAGCTCCGCAGGTGCTGCTCACTGGCGATGACCCGGTCAAGATGCTGGATGGCCGCACCTCGTCCTTCCCCACCACCTACAAGCGGCTGTACATCAGTACGCCGGGTATCTCGGGTTTGAGTCGCATAGCCAAGCTCTATGAGAAATCGGACCAGCGTCGTTACCACGTACCGTGCCCTCATTGCGGACACTTCCAGCACCTGCAGTGGAGCGGACTGCATTGGTCACCCGACGCCAAGCATGCCTGGTATGCCTGCAATGACTGCGGCGCCTGTATCGAAGAGCACCACAAGGCGGACATGATCGCAGCCGGCCGCTGGGTGCCGGCTAACCCGGATTCGCTCGTCCGCGGTTACCACATCAACTGCCTGTACTACCAGTTCGGGCTAGGGCCGCGCTGGGTTGACCTGGTGCGAGAATGGCTGGATGCGCAGAACGATCCTGCCTCGCTGAAGACGTTCGTAAACGACCGTCTGGCTGAGACGTGGGAAGACCCGAAGATGCGCGCGGTTAAGCACAACGTGATCGCAGATCGCGTGGAACCGTACCGGCTTCGCTGTGCGCCGCGTGGGGTGCTTGCCATCACCGTGGGTGTGGATACCCAGGACAACCGGCTTGCGGTCCACGTGGTTGGGTGGGGGCGGGGGATGACCGCTTGGACCCTCGACTACGTCGAACTTGCCGGTGACCCGGCAGAGGAGGAGGTGTGGGTGGCGCTGACGGACCTGCTCAATCGTCCCATAGAGCGGGAGGACGGCGCACAGCTGCGAGCCTCCGCCACCGCCATCGACGCGGGTGGCCACCGCACCGAGGCGGTGAAGAACTACGTACGGCAGCGCAAGATCACCCGCGTCATGTGCATCTTTGGCGCGGTGCCGAACAACGCGCCCATTCTGTCCAAGGGAAAGCTTGCCGACGTGACCTGGAAAGAGCGCACGGATAAGCGAGGAATCACCATCCACCATGTCGGAACTGTGGCGGCCAAGCACTACCTCTACAGTCGGCTGGCAGCCGACGCCGAGCGGCAGGCGGAGGCGCGACTGGTGCGTTTCAGTGACGAGCTGTCCCCGGAGTTCTTCCCCGGGCTCGTCTCGGAGGTCTACAACCCTGTCAAAAATAGATTCGAGAAGCGCGTGACCCGCAACGAGCCATTGGACACGTGGGTGTATGCCTACGCCGCAGCCCACCACGCGGAGGTGCGCCTGCATCGTTTCACCAAGTCTGACTGGGATGCCCTGGAGGGAAGGCTGGCCGGATCGGGCGAAGCGCCAGCACCGGATTCCCGTGAAACATCGGCGGGTGTGGAAGCGGTCGTCGGCGTCCACGTGGGAGTGGCTGCCGGCCAAGTCGCGCCGGCGGGCCGAGCGCGTAGCTCGGGTTTTGCCCGCGACGGCTGGGGACTGTGATGGCAAAGCGAAGAGAGACGACCGAACAACTTCGGGAACGAATTCTGGCGGCGATGCTGGCGGACATCGGGATAAGCGAACGGATGGCGCAACCCTTCGTGGATTCGGTGATGCACTGCTTCGCGGGTGAACAGCCCTACTTTCCGGCGGTTGCCAAGACATATGCGGTCGAGGAAATCCGCGCCGCGCTCAAGAATGGGATTCCCGTGAAACAAGTGATGCGGCAGTTCGATGTTTCCCGTTCCAAGCTTCATGAATTGTTCCCCGGCGGTCTGCCAAAGCGCGAGGAAAGCGAGGTGTCCACGCTTTCAATGAAAGTGGCGACAAATTAGTTTTTCGCCCCTTTAAAATCAGTGACTTGCGAGCAGTGATGTCCACGAGTTTATTGAGTTCGTGGACACCTAAGTCCCTAGCCTATGTAGTCATGAATACTGTTCAGGAAATGCTGGATCTGTACATCGCCGCCGAACAGGCTGTCCTGCTTGGACAGTCAGTTCGCTTCGGAGAGCGTCAGCTGACCAGGGCAGACCTTGCGGAGATCCGCAACGGACGTAAGGAATGGCAAGCTGTCGTGGATCGCGCGGCAAACGGCGGCCGTCGCGCTCGTTGGGCGAACGCTGATTTTGGCGGTGTCACCTGATGTCCTCCGCGCTCACCGCCAAGACACGCCTGGTCGCAGCACTCGGCACTGATCGTGCCATCGCCACAGCGCGGGCCCAGCTCGCTCCGGTGTTGGCGCGCGCCCATGAGGTCACTCGTCCCTCGCGCAATCGCAAGCTCGCTCGTGACTGGGGCAGTGGCAATGCCATCGCGGGAATGGACGCACGTCAGCTTCGTGACCAGGCACGCCACCTCGAACGCGATCTGGACCTGGCAGACAATGCCCTCAACGTGTTGGTGCAAAACACGGTCGGGTCTGGGATCGATGTGCTTTCCGCTCCACGCCTGCCGGGCCAGCCAATCGACCGCGCTCTGGCGCTGCAACTGGACGACCTGTGGGACGCATGGTGGGACGCGCCGGAAGTGACCGGTTCCCACGACTACGGTATGTGCCAGCAGTTGCTGGCTCGCAGCTGGTTCCGGGACGGCGACGCGTTCTACCAGGACCTGATTGGGCCCGTGTCGTATCTGCAGCACGGATCGGTCGTGCCCTACAGCTTTGAGATGCTCGAAGCGGACTTGGTGCCGCATGATTTCAACGATCCGGCGCGTAACATCAGCCAGGGCGTTGAATGCAATGCGTGGGGAAGGCCGGTGGCCTACCACGTATTTAAGCGCCACCCGGGTGACCCGATGGGATCGCGCACCGAGACCAAACGTGTTTCGGCCGATTTCATGCACCGAATCGCGTTGGTGAAGCGGTTGCACCAGCTGCGTGGTTTGAGCGTCTTCGCCAGTTCCATGTCGCGCTTCGAGGATGTCAAGGATTACGAGGAGTCCGAACGCATCGCTGCGAAGGTTGCAGCGTCGATGACGTTCCAGATCAAGAAGGGCTCGGGCGAGCAGTATGGCAATGATCTGGGCGGCAATGTGCTGATCCAGGACGACGTACCAATCCGTGAGCTGCGTTTGGCGCCGGGGGCGATCTTCGATGATCTGCTGCCGGGCGAATCCATCGAAAGTCTGGGCACTGACCGGCCCAATCCAAACGCGGCCACGTGGCGCAAGGAACAGCTGCGAGCGGCTGCAGGTGGTATTGGGGTGAGCTACTCCAGCCTGTCGCTGGACTACAACGGCACCTACTCGGCGCAGCGCCAGGAGCTGGTAGAGAAGTGGGGCAGCTACCTGATGCTCGCCGAGCGCTTTATCGCGCTCTGTGTCCGGCCCCAGCGCATGCGCTTTGTCGAAGCCTGCGTCCTTTCCGGTCGCGTGAAGATGCCGCGAGGCTGGACCCTGCGCGACTTGGCCGCATCAACCTACGTGCGTCCCGTCATGCCCTGGATCGATCCGCTGAAAGAGGCTTACGCGCGTGGCGAGGCTGAAGATCGCGGCTGGGTATCGCCGCAGCAAAACACGCTGCAGTACGGCAACAACCCGGCCGAGGTCCTGCGCCAACGCCAGGACTGGCAGCAACAGAACAAAGACCTGATGCCGCCGGCATCCAACACCAGCGCTGAAGCCCGTGCCCGCGTGGTGGGCTCGCTGCAGCACGATCTCTCCAGGAGCGAATGACCATGCGTGCATGCCTGTTGGCCGCCGCCATCCAAACCACCATCCGGGCCGACGCTGGCCATGATCCCGAGCTGGGTCCCGCGCTGTATCAGATTCGCGCCGAGGCCGACACGGCCGAAGTGATGATCTACGGCGCAATCGGCGGATTTCTCTTCGAAGAATCGGTCTCAGCCAGCGACCTGGTCGATCAGATCGGACAGATCACTGCCTCCACGATTCATGTGCGCCTGAACAGCGTGGGCGGCATCGTTGCTGATGGACTGGCCATCCACAACGCACTCAAGTCCCACACCGCGCGCAAGATCATCACCGTGGAAGGACAGGCGGCGTCCATCGCTTCGCTGATCCTGCAGGCCGGCGATGAGCGGCAGGTCTACGCCAGCTCGCTGGTGATGGTGCACGCCCCGCGCACGGTGGCTGCCGGTAGCGCAACTGCCTTCCGCCAGAACGCGGATGCCCTGGACGCTCATGCGGCGGCGATGTTGGAAGCGTACGCGGCCCGCTCGGGTCGCCGCGAGGACATGGAGCGCCTGCTTACGGACGACGTGGACCACTGGTACTCCGGCCCGCAGGCCGTGGAGGCCGGCTTGGCCGACACCGTCGTGGGCGCCGAGCCGGGCGCCAGCGCTCGCTGGCATGGGGCATCGGCCGTGGCCATCAGCGGCTACCTGCAGTCCATCGACGGCGCGGCCTCTCCGGTCACCGCCCAGCTTCGCCGCCACATCACGGCGTGCCTGTCCCCACAAGTTTTCGCCTCTCTCCCTGAGGTCAGCCAGTCGGCCGTCATCGGCCATATCGAGGATCCCACCATGAACCAGCAGTACCGTCACATCCTCGCCAATGCCGGCCGCACCAGTGCGACTCCGGCAAGCGCGTCCGCCACCCCCGCCTCGGTCGCCGCGCCCGTAGCCGCACCGCAGGTGACGGCCGCGGCCGATCCGGTCCAGGCCGCGATGGTCGCACTGCGCGAGCGCAATTCGCAGATCCAAGCGATGGCCACTCCGCATATGGGCAACGCCCAGGTAAGCGAGTACGTGAACAGCGTGATCGCGCAGGCTGACTCCAATGTCACCGCCGATGCGGTGGGCCGCCACATCCTGGCGCTGCTGGCCACCAACGCGGGTCCGCTCAACGGTGGGGCCAACTTCACCGCCGGCACCGACCAGCGTGACCTGACCCGCTCGGCGATGGCCAATGCCATCCAGGCCCGTGCCGGTCTGGTGCAGCCGACCGACGGCAATCCCTATCGCGGAATGACCATGGGCGAGATCGCTCGCGCGTGCGTCCAGGCTACTGGCACCAACGTAGCCGGCATGGATCGGATGCAGATTGTGGGTCTTGCCTTCACCCACAGCACCTCCGATTTCCCTTCGCTGCTGGGCGACGCCTCGCGCCGGGCCGTGCTGCAGGGGTATCAGGAAGCGGAGGAGAACTTCGACCAGTTCACCCGCGCCGTCAACGTGCCGGACTTCAAGCCCACCAACCTGGTCGGACTGGGCGCCTTCTCGGACCTGGACATCGTGCCGGAAGGTGGCGAGTACAAGCACGGCACCTTCAGCGAACAGTCGCAGGCGATGAAGATCGTCACCTACGGCAAGCTCTTCACCATCACCCGTCAGGCCATCATCAACGATGACCTGGGCATCTTCAGCGACGTGCCGCGCAAGATGGGCCAGGCTGCTCGACGCACGCTTGCAAAGGCGGTTTTCGAGCTGATCAACGGCAATCCGATTCTGGCCGATGGCAAGCCGCTGTTCCACGCAGATCACGGCAACCTCCTGCCGGCGGCGTTGATCAGTACCTCCAGCGTTGGCGGCATGCAGGCCCGGATGCGCCGTCAGAAGGACAAGGACGGCAACCTGATCCAGGTGCCGATGAAGGGGCTGCTGACCCCCGTTGCGCTGGGCGAACGCGCCCGCGCCGTACGCACTGCGGAGTTCGCTGTGGGGAGCGGCGGCGAGCGTGACCCGAACACCGTGCGTAACACCTTCGAAGTGTGGGACCACGGCCGGCTTGATGAAAAGAGCGCGGAGGCCTGGTACGGCGTGGCCAACCCGGCATTCGTGGACGGAATCGTGGTGGGTTACCTGGACGGTAACCAGTCCCCGTATCTCGAACAGGAACAGGGCTTCACCGTCGACGGTGTTGCCTGGAAGGTTCGCCTCGATGCTGCGCCGGCTATTGCCGACTACCGCGGCATCTACAAGAACCCGGGCAAGCCTGAACCCGCAGAAGCCTGATCCGAACCTCGGTCAGGCGCGGCCATCGCGCCGCGCCTGATTGCCATTCATATCGAAAGTGAGGACTGAACCATGAAGAACGCACATCAGGACGGCCGCGTGCTGGATGTGACCCTGACCAGCGACGCCAAGAGCGGTGAGCTGGTGGTCGAGGGCAGGTTGGTCGGTGCTGCCGTCACGGACGGCAAGGTCGGCGAGATCATCGCTGTCCATGTGGAAGGCGTGTTCGAGCTGCCCAAGTTGGCTGCAGCGGTCTTCGCCGTGGGCGCGCCTGTCAACTGGGACGGCACTGCCAAGCACGCCATCGCGGCGGCGGCGGGTGCAGACCAGGTCGGTGACATCGGCTTTGCCGTGTACGCGGCGGCCGCAGGCGCAGCGACGGTGTACGTGCGCCTGACGCCGGGCACTGCTGCGGCTGGCGAGTCCGGCGGCGCGTAAAAGCTTGGCCGGTATCGCCCACATGCGCCGGGATGGCGTGGGCGATATCGGCATTTCACCACGGGCAAGGGGAACCTCATGAACACCACCACCACGCCGCGCGGCGTTCGCAACAACAATCCGGGCAACATCGACCGCACCAGCGTGGCTTGGCAGGGCGAAGACCGTTCCGCGACCGCCGTGGCCCGCGAGCGTCGCTTCTGCGTGTTCACCACGCCGGAGGCCGGCTTTCGCGCCCTTGCCAAGACCCTGCTGACTTACCAGCGGAAGCATGGGCTGCGGACGGTAAAGGAGATTATCAACCGCTGGGCCCCGCCGGTGGAAAACAACACGGCCGCCTACGTCCACCGAGTGGCGGACGAAGTCGGCGTCGGAGGGACCGAGATCATTTCGTTGAACCGGCCCGTGACGCTGTTTCGCCTAGTGCGGGCCATTGCCCGGCACGAGAACGGCCGCCTGTACTGGGACGACGCTGTGATCGAGCGCGGCGTCACCGAGGCCTTGCAGTAATGGCCGGGCCGGACATCGGCGACGGCGCGCCTTGGTGGCTAGCTGGGAGCGTGGTGGCGTTCTGGCTGCTGCGGGAAACTTGGGGCGCGGTGCTGTCTCGCAAGAAGGAACGCACCGAGACCGATGCCAACATCAGCTTGATCGACGGCCTTGCCAGGCGCATCGAAACGCTGGAGAACCGCCTGTCTACTCAGGACGTGCGGCTCCAGCAAGAGGTGGATCTGCGCCTTCGCGCTCAAGAAGAAGCCAGCGCGCTGCGGACCCGGATCCGGCAGCTGGAGTCGGTCCTGCGCCAGCTGGGCGCCGTCATACCCGAAACCGATGGGGTGTCGGCATGATCCGCGCCCTGGCCATTGTCTTGGCCATCCTTCTCGGCGTCATCGTCTGGCAGCGAGGAAGCGTCTGGAAGTCCGACGCCGCAGCGGCGGCCGCCATCGCTGCCCGAGACGACGCAAACACCAAGTTGTCCGCAGCCAAGGCCGAGATTGGCGAGCTGGGCAGCACCATTGCAATCGAGCGCGGCAACGTCAGAGCAGCAAATGCATTGGCTGCGCGCTATGAACAGGAGAGGAAGCATGCGCAGGATGAGTCTGATCGCCTTGTCGATGATCTGCGTGCTGGCCAGCGTCAGCTGCACCAGCGCTGGGAAGCGGCCCTCCACACCGCTGAACTGTCCCAGGCCGTCTCCGCCGCCAGCCAACCTGATGGTGGCGCCGACGACCGGTTCCAAAGTGCGGGCCGAATTATTGGCGCCGCCGACCAGTGCGACGCCCAGGTAAGGGCGCTGCAGGCCTATGCCATTCAGTGTGGAGGTGAGCCGTGATCCTCATGCTGCATCTGATCGCGTTGGCCACATCGGCCGCTGGGCTGCACCTGGAGCGGGAAATCCGGCGTGTAGACGGTGGACGCCGATGAATCAGCGTGAGTTCCTCTCCCAGCTGGATGCCGACCTGCATGCCAGCTTCGCCACCGCTGGCATGGCCGATCTCGCCTTCTACACCGCCCCGGGCGGCTCCTCAGCGCTGCCATGCCAGGTCTACGTCACTCGCGATGTGGAGACTGTCGGGGATCTCCGACAGTTCAAGGCGCTCAGCGTTGAGGTCGACTATGTGCTCGGCAGCATGGCGCTGGTCGGGCTGAAGCCGGCGCAGAAAGGCCGTCTGCTGGTCGATGGCGACCTGTATGAGAACGCCACCGAGCTCTCCAACGACGGCTCTTTAAGCCGTTGGAAGGTGCGCCGTGTCCAGCCCTGATAACCAAGCTCCAGCCAGCTGGCAGCTGGTCGAGTTCCTCGCAGCCCGCGTGCGCTTGATCACCAAGGTTGCGGGCTATCGCACCGACATCGGGAATGGCTTGGTGGTGGTCGACGACTCGGATGTACCGACTGAGTTCGAAGGCCCGTCCACCGTCATCGAGGTAGACCGCATCAGCGCCACTTCGTCGGGGCGCTCCCAGGCTTCCTCGGATGTCGGGGTCGTGATCGAGTTCAGCGTACCGCGCGGAGGTGATCAGGAGAACCCACGCCGACTGGTCCACTGCGCCCGGGCGGACCTGCGCAGGGCGCTGGTCTTCGACCTCCGTGATCTGCCCAAGGGGGTCACTTCTTTTGAAGTGACCGAAGCAAACCTGGCCACCGTCGGCGACGACGCGGGCCATTCCAGTGTTGTCGCTCAGATCACCGCACGGGCCGGTCTGACCGAAGTTTTCTAGCCCGTGTCCATTTCCCAGGAGAATCCCCATGGCCACACAGCCCAAGGTCCGCAAGTTCGCAGGTGATCTTCGGTTCTATGAGATTGGCAGCGGCGCCAATCGCATCCCGCTGATCCCCGACCCCGACGATAAGTTCGGTAACAAGCCGCTCGAACAGAGCTCGCTGACGTTTGGCTATGAGGCCGGCGACACGACCGAAGTGAAGAGCAAGCGCCGCGATGATCGCTACGGCCAGATCATCCACCGCGACGCCAACCCGGGCACGACCAACGTGACGGTGGGCGCGTTGGAAGTTCCGGTCGGCTTCCTGGCGCGCATGCTCTACGGCAGTGCGGTGACCAGCACGGTGGCCGAAGGCCAGGTGACCGATCAGGCGGTCACCGTCCATAGCAAGGATGCGCCTGTCGAGCTGGGCCACCGCTTCGTGCTGGCCTCGCCGGCACTGGTGGTCAAGAAGGCAAGCACGACCTTGGAGGTCGGAACCGACTACTCCATCGACAACCGGCAGGGCCTGCTGATCCCCACGGCAGGCGGCGCGATCCAGCACGGGGATGTGCTCACCCTGGACTATAGCTACGACGGTTACCGGGAAACGGCCATCAATGGCGGTGCGGTGCCGAATAAGTCCTTCATGATCCTGGGCGATGTCCAGGACCGCATCGGTGGTGATGAAGGCCTGCTGCGGATTCCGCAGGTCGATCTTACCGTGGACGGTGA
>Ga0160451_100879_pt1 | contig 11907 bp, 6 predicted proteins | sample HID1975M_E1MG_FD_108270 | JGI IMG/M metagenome (GOLD analysis project Ga0160451, IMG submission 108270) | Enriched soil microbial communities from UW Madison campus, WI, USA - HID1975M_E1 MG | ecosystem: Environmental > Terrestrial > Soil > Unclassified | place: USA: Madison, Wisconsin | collected... | reverse complement strand
TTGCCTGCTCACGGGCCTCGCGCAGTGCGCTTTCCAACGTTTGCGAGCGGCCGCCGAAGAAGTCGCGAAAGCGCGCGAAGAAATCGCGCACGAAGTTGATGCCCTGCACCGATTCGGAGCTGACTACACCAAGGTATTCCGCAATCGGGCGGCCTTCGAGCTGGCTGGTGGTGGAGATGATCATGGGGAAGCTCCGTTGGCTTGGCAAAAGAGGCCAAGTCTAACAAAGCCTTGGCCCCTTCGCGGCGGTCTGCCGCGAAGGGACCAACGGATATCAACACAGCCTTGCTTGCGCCACGGCTAAGCCGCTGCGGCAATCGTCGCGTCAATGCGCAGAGCCGATACATCCCCGAATATTGCAGAAGCAGCGGGTTTGGGTGCGAATGCAGCCATAGCATCGACAAGGTTTCCCACGCTCGGCAACGATTGCTCCGCGGCAAACAAGGATGCCTGCGCTGAAAGTACCAGCGCTTCAGGCACGGCAGTCATTTCGGCTGTAACCACAGCCGGCTGCGCGAAGACGAAGTCCTCTGCTGTCACTTGAGCGATTTCGAGCGCATCCAGGTAAAGCAACTTCACAACACTTTCCTCCCCTGCCGATGACGGAGTATCGACTGCCACGCCATGTATCTGGGCGAAACCATTGAGCTGGAAGCGCTCATATTTGCTGATTTGCAACTCTTCGAAACGACTGATGCCTACCTGGCTCAGGTCTATCTTGTCGATACCATGCCGGAACCCGCGCAGCGTGTTTTTGTAATCACTCACACCCTCCTGCTTCGCCACCACGAACACGCTGGGCAAAACCGTGGCGGGCGTGTAGATTTTGCCTGTCAGGGAAGCTACCAGTTGCCCTGAGTCGTCGCTTGTCAGCGACACGCCACCCGCGCCACCACTCAGCAGTACATTTGCGTTGACCGGTTGTTGAACCTGCCCTTCGGGATTGCCTTCGAAGTACCCTGGCGAAGCGGTGAACGCTTCGAGGAAGCGGAAGTTGGCCGGCTGCAGTTCGGCGGCGGTTTTACCCTGAAGCCGCAGTGTCTGCCCATTGCCAAGGTCGATCACTGTTGCAGCGGCTTCCTGCTGCATTGTCAGGTCAGCAAAACCGCGGTCGCTGAAGCCAACTAGATCGATCACCTCACGAGCGCTCTCGAAATGCTCGATCGCGTCGTTTCCATCTGCACGTTTATGGATAACGTAGCGGTCAGTAGCCTCCCCGCCCTTGAGCAGGTTGTCTCCACGCCCCCCATCTAGCAATGCTCCGACCGGTCCAGCTATCAAGGTATCGTCGCCATCCCCACTGATGAGGTTCTGTACGGAGCCAGGGGCGATGGTCAACGCTGCCCCGCCAATGCTGGCAATGCCGCTGATCAAATCCACCGAAATGCTGCGACTGACGGCAGCAGCATTCAATGTGTTGCGCCCTCCCGCCTTGCCGCTGCTGGCATCATCAAGCTGGGACCGCCCAGGGCTCTCGGCCACCAGGTTCGCGTAGTCGTCGGTAAAGTAATAAACATCATCGAGGGTTGTGGGGCTGCCCGCGAGGCGCAGCGCCCAGCGCTCGAGCGTCAACGGCAGGTCAGCGCCAGCATTGCGCACCTCAAGCGTCCACTCCCCCGCCGAGCGCTCTGCGCGATGATGGGTCGACATGAACCCGTACGTGAACATGCCCGAACGCGAATCACCCAGATCGTCATCACCCGACCCCGGCGCCTTGCCCGCACGATCAAGCAGCACACTGCGCGTACCCCCAGGTGACACAAGTGTAAGCGTCATGTCGCCAAGGCGGCCCACCGTCGAGTGGATGTCTACCTCCACATGCTCCACCAGCACATCAGCAGCCATGGTCAAGGACACCGTAACCACCTGCCCAGCTGCAACCTGGTGAGCCAGTGGTTCACTGCTGGCAGTCAACAGGTGTTCATTGGCCTTGGTCGCCTGGCTGCCCCACGATTCGGCGAGGCGCACTGCCGCACGTGCGTCGACCATGCCGAAGCCGTAGTCGTGGCTGGCGTGCATGCCACCGCCATTCCAGTTGTACCCGGCGTTGTATGCCCATTGCGTGGAGGCGTCATCCACCTTGCGTGCAGACAACGCGAGGATCTGCTGCACATCCCGGTAACCAAGCCCCGCATTGGCTTGCAGCATCAGCGCCACCACGCCTGAAACGATCGGCGCGGCGAAGCTGGTGCCCTGCGTCGTGCTGTAGGCGCTCCCCACTGTCGCCCCGCGCTCGGCTTCCAGGCTTACGCCACTGGACAACACATGACTACCCGGTGCGGCGACCAGCAAACTGGAACCTGGGTTGGAGAAGGGGGCGGTAGCGGCTTGCAACACCGACAGGTCCGCCTTGGCATTGATCGCCGCCACTTCAATGGCATGGCGGTTGTTGTTGGTCAACGAGCCCTGCGCACTGCCGCCTTTGTCGCGTTTGTTGCCGCCGGACGCCACGACAATGGTGCCAAGCCCCCCGCGGCCATTGGTGGCGGCGAGTGTGGTGCTGAAGGCCAGTGCAAGCGCTGTATCGACCTTGCCTTCGGGAACGTTGCCGAGCGCAAAGTCCTTGGTGAAGCCCCAGCTGTTATTGGCAACGTCGTAATTGACCATTTGCCCCAGGTTGGTCAGGTCGTCGCCTTTGTTGGCCAGGTAATGCCCGCCAATCCTGGCATCATAGGCAACACCGACACCGCCCTGATCATTTCGCGCGCCGACGATCACGCCCGCCACTTGCGTGGCGTGGTTGGACGCCAGCGTAGGCAGCGTGCCATTGGTACGCTGGGTTTGCAGCCAGACAACATCAATGTTCGGCTTGAGGTCGGGGTGCTCGATGTCGAAGATTTCCGGTGCAACGGCAAACTCACCCCCCGGCTCGAACTGGCCGATTCTCACGCCTTTGCCTGTGAAATCTCGCCACACTGGCGCTACGTTGATTTCATCCAGATACCACTGGCGCCCCACCAGCGGATCACTGGGCGAATGTGCATTGCGCAAGACAACCGTCGCACGCAATGGCGCCGATGCACCGCTGCCCACCTCGGTCACACTCATCGAGGCATTGCCAGCCGCATCGACCAAGTCATAGCGAAAACTGACATCACCGTCATGACCAGGCAACGGCGTGACTTCCACATCACCCTGTTCATTCAAGCGCACGGTCGCACCCTTGGCATCACTGATCGACGCGATGCGCAGCGGCCCGCTGCTGTTCAGCGGCTGGTCGTTTGCCAGCAGCGTCACGGCAGGCACCACCACCGCGGTTTCCGTCGTGGTGAACGTAGCCAGCTGCTCGTTTGCGAGCCTGTCACCCACTGGCATGGCGCCAGCGCCAAGAAGATCGATGGCGGCGATGTCTGCAAAACTCAATTTCTGAATATTGCTCAGGGTCAGGCGCCCATCTCGGCCCGCCACAGTGTCCGTGATCTGGTGCCCCGAGTCAGTACGCGTGATCAGGTATTGGTCGTGCGCACCATGCAGGCTAACCAGGTTGGTGCCGGCACCGCCATCGATCGTGGCATCACCACGCCCGGCCTCGATCACGTCATCGCCAGCCGCTCCGGTGATCTGGCCGGCGCCGCCGCCGGCGTAAATGATGCTTCCTCCCGCCGATGCCTGAATGCGATCCCCCTTGGGGCCTGCGTAAATTACAGATTTGCCGGTACCGCCAATGATGTCGTTGCGGCCAGTGCCACCGACCAGCACGTCATTGCCGCCACCACCGATCAGCAAGCTGTCGCCGGAGCCACCCTTGATGAAAACCCCGCGCTGACCGCCGCTGGCGATGATGTCCTTACCCCGCCCTCCCTGCGCGATGGTCAACCCTGCCTTGGCCATGTTCAGGCCGACACCCTGCTCGCCCACGATCAGTGCCGTGTCCCGCCCGCCGTTGCCGTGCATGTTCGCCCAGTCGTCACTGGCGCTGATCACGAACACATCGTCGCCCGCCCCACCGTGGTAGGTGTTGCTGCCACCGCCGCCGACCAGCCAGCTGCCGGTGGGCCCTGCTGTGAGGATGTCATCGCCTGCAGCGCCGTACAGCGTGTCAACACCTAAGGCTGCGGCATCCAGTGCGCCGCCTTGAGGGGCCTGGCTCACATAGGCACGTCGGGAAGTCGGCCCGCTTGATGAGGTCAGCAACGCACCGCCTTCCTGAGCTTCGACCCGGTTGCTGACCGTATCGGCGAGGAACTTCACTGCCAGTACTTCCCGATCTTCGCCGTTGACGGTGAATGTGCTGCGGGACATCACCTGGTTTCCTTGACGCGTCTCACCCACCGGCGCGATCTGACCGGCCTTGATCTGGGTAATGCCGTGCTCCTGCAATGCTTTCAGCTCTCCGGCATCAGCACGCCCGTCATGGTTGCCATCAACCCATACCGTCAGTTGCGCCCAGATAGCGTCTTCAGCGCTGATGACGCCATCGGCGTTGGCATCCACGCTGGCCAGCGCGGCGAAGCCATCCTTAAACAGAGTTTCCCCCGAGTTCCCTTCGCTGCCGGCTTTGCCGCCGTAGTATTCGGAGAACAGCTGGCTGATGCTGCTGACCTGGCCCGAGCCATCGTCATGCACCAACATGCCGGTCTGCCGATCAACCCAGCCGGTGCGGCGCAAAGCTCCGCTGTTATCAATGTCGAAAAGCACGCCATCTTCGATGCCGGTCATGCCCACACCTTGACCGCTGAGGTCGAGCAGCAACGGATCAACAAACGTGTTTACCGTGGTCATGGCCGCCAGACCATTCAGTACCACGGCGTTGCGCAGGCTGAAGTCCGGCTGTTCGCTGCCGTCACGGTAGAACTGCGCCAAGTGCTGGTTGGGACGCACATTGGGGTCCAGCTGGAGCTCGCCAGGGCGGATGCCGCCGGTGGCCAGGCTGCCAAGCTGTGCTGAGGTGAAATCGGTGTTGTCGAGGGTTTTGTCGGTGAAGGCGATGCTGTGAGTTAGACGACGGTCGACGTAGCCGTTGGAGACATCGTTGCGGATGTCGTCCTGGCCTTGGAGGTCACGGCGGGAATCGGTTGTGGGGGTGATTTCGATATCCAATAATGGCATTGATTGCTCATTTCCATCTACATCCACAAGATCCGAGATTACGTCGGCCAATCCAGTTCCCGTGGCCTCTCCCAAGGAATACAGCAGTGAAGCAATGGCTCTTGGCGAATCAATACGTGCCTTCCAGTATTTCGCCGTAGGCTGAAGGCTTAGCGGAGCATTGAAAGTCGAGTAGGCGACTTTACTATCGGTTTCAATTGACAACCATAATTCTTTAGCGATGTTTCCCGCCGCATCAAGCACACTTCGCCAATACGCCTCACGCACTTCAGGATTCATCAACTCGAAAACAGAATTTAACGTCCATGCGTCCCTCGATCTGCCTAAACCCTCAAAAACATCACTATGGAATTTCCAGACCTCGGAATGCTCTGGATCGCCAGTCTTACCCTCCGCAACCCGACGTTCTTGAAGATCCAAATAGGCTCTACCCATCTCCAATCTGACCTTCTCGACATCAGCCTCACTCATGGATCGTCCAGCATCATCTTCGGTTTTTTTCATAAAGTTTATGGCAGCTATCCCCGCGATAGAATTACCCTTTGCGACACCACTAGCCAGCACTGCGTAGCGATCCCCCTTGCCCGCCATATAATCATACATCTCATCAAGACCTTTTTCATCAAGAAGCCGACGAGCACCCAATAAGTCTTCTTTAGTCATGCCAACCATATATCACCTCGTTTTTTTGCTAGTACTTAAGAACTCATCAACCGAACGCCTAATATCTTGCCACTGCTCCAATTTATCCGGACGCATCGTCACTTTCACCAAGATATTGTCGGACACCAAATAGGTCATTTCACATGAGTAATAATTAGGCAATGCAGGCCGCCACTTGCAATAACCGACACTTGAAAGTCTCGTCAAATCACCTTCCCAATAAATAAGTTTTTTGTGATGCTCAAACACGGCATCACGGCCTTCTACGCGATTAAGACGGCTCAAATCATCATGCTCGGCTAGTGCTATTAACCCCTTAGGTGAGCTCCTTAAGAGAAAATCGAGCTGTCTACGCAAAAACCCATCTCTTGGTGTTATGGGAGAAACCGCTACTAGCAACCCCTCATGCTCCAACCCCTGTCGAAATATCAAATTATCATCAGCAGGCTCAAGCCCCGGCCAAGTCATCGACAAAAAAATCGAGATAAGGTTAGCGTCACAGCCCTTATTATTATTGACAAACCCAGTATCAAAAGAGCTTTTACCTTCGTATTCAGGCCAGAACGGAAAATACAATCGGGAAAACTCGTATACCTCTCCAGATATTTTTCCACATACTACTGCATCGACCTTTTCTGCTTCTCTCATTCTCCAATATTCAGCTTGCCACCCGCCCCAACCCGCCGGTAGTGCAACCATGAGTATTAGCATGCTCGCACAAACTCTAAGCGCGCCCCAGACAACAGCGTAAAGCCGATATAGCAATTTCCGCTCAACCATTCAGCGCTCCTTCAGGCTTTCACCTACGTACCGCTGCAAAGGACGCAGGAAGTAACCAGTTACTTTTCTTTTACCCACAATCGCTTCCGCCCGTTCGCCATCCCTACGGTTAACGGCATATCCTTCTCTCCAATGTGCTAGAACGCTGTATCCAAGAGCACGGCGAGCGTTATAAACCTACTCTCGCCGTTCATTCAAAGCAGCGTCATTTTAAATACTTAGCTCCACGCCCGGTACAACCCCACACGTGGCAAACGTGAAGGTCTCCACCTAAACTCCCATAGTAAAATCGCCGATCGCAGGCAAGCTAGCTCCTACAGGACTTTGCATAAAAGCCCTATGCTGCAGCTACAGTTTGTCTTAAATTCACGCCGGCAAGCCGGCTGCTCAATCTCCATATGCCACACCTGTCGCCGCTAGCTAGTCATACATCGCCGAGGCGCCATGTTCATCAAGGAGGCTGCGCACCTCCTGCACATTTGTGGTCTCGAGACTCATCATTTGTTCCCTCCATTTTTCATCCCACTTAATAAGAAACCATTTACACCAGTAACAACATCCTTCCACTCATTAAGCCGCCCCCGGAGAAACTGTATACTCACCAGCACACCTGCACCTGGAAGCAAGTACCTCAAATCACAATATGACTGATCCGCATGATAGGCTTTGACACAATAAACAATGTATCTCATACCCCCACCCTCCTCTAACCAAAAAAAATCTTGTTTGCGATCCGAAAAGGCCCGATGAACCCCCTCCACATAACTCATGCCTATTTCATTATCGTAAACAGCTTGAGCAACGATGCTTTCAGGCGTTGCCCGCAGGTAACTCCTGAGCACCGCTCTCAAACCAGATTCTCCAGCCCCCCATGGCTCAACGCCGACAGTCACCCCGCTGAAGTTAAATGATGTCGCATCACTAAAAGAAACTGGCTTAAGTTCCGGCCAGCTCATGGCTAAAAAAAGCGACACGAAGTTTGCGCCACATCCTTTTTCATTCTTAGTAAACCCAACTTCCCAAGAGCTCTTACCTTCATATTCCGGCCAATAGATCACATATCGCCTTGGCACCTCGTAAACGATTCCAGACATCCTCCCGCACACCAAAGGATTTACAACGACCTTCTCCACGGGCTCCCAAGGTTTAGACATTACGACTACTACAGCCCAACAAAAACCAAGTACCACTACAATCAACGCACTGCAAATCCGAAGCGCGCCCCATATAACGTTAAAAAAAATAGAACCTACCTTTTCATAATCCATCTATCGCTCCCCCAAGCTTTCTTGAACATGTCGCTGCAAAGGACTCAGGAAATAACTTATAATCTTGCGCCTATCTACAATGACCTCGGCACGCACAGACATGCCCGCCGTTAACGGCATATTTTTCTCCGCCACACGCAACGATTCTTTACCCAGCCCAATCCGAGCGCTATAAACCAGGCCCCGCCGCTCATCTTCAATGGCGTCATCTGAAATACTCAGCACCACGCCCGGCACAACCCCGTACTTAGTAAACGTGAACGTCTCCACCTTCACTTCCACAGCCTGCCCCGGGTAGACAAACCCGATGTCCTTGTTCTCGACTTTCACTTCAACTTCCACAGGCTGCCCGGTGGGTACAACCACCATCAGCGTCTGCGCAGGCGTTACCACGCCGCCCTGTGTGTGAATGGCGAGTTGCTGCACGGTGCCGTCCACCGGCGATATCAATGCCTTGAGCCGGTGGCGTTGTTCGGCCTTGCTCAACTCCTGAGCCAGCGTTGCGATTCGCCGCTCTGCATCACCGAACAGGTCGAGCATGGCGCGCCTGAGTTGAGCGATGGCGCCCGCGCGGCGGTGTTGCGCTGCCAGCCGCGCTGCATTCAGCTCCTCGATGCGCGAGCGCTGGATGGCCAGTTCGCGCTCCTGCTCCAGACGGTCCTGTTCCTTTTCCAGGTAGGTATGCTTGGCCACCGCTGCCTCGCTGAACAATTGCTTGTAATCCGCCGTGAGCTGGCGGGTAATCACTGACAGTTGCAAGGGCCCGCGCCCGCGCCTGTGCAGACCGAATCTCGGCTTCGCGCTGGCCGATTTCGGCATCGGCCTGTTCCAACGTGGCCCGCAGTTCGAGGTATTGCCCCTGCAGCCAGCGCTGGGCGCTGGCCTGCTGCGCGGCAGTGGCCAGCGGTATCAATGGCCCCAGGGAGGCAGGCTCCTCGTTGCTGTCCAGTGCATTCAACAACGTGGTGGCGCGCGCCTGGTCGATCTGCGCAGCCAGCAATTCGCTGCCCAGGCGCCTGATGTCGGCACCGGTCAACTGCCCTTCCAGTTCCACCAGCACATCGCCTTTGCGCACGGCCTGGCCATCGACTACATGGATCGCCTGCACCACCGCGACTTCGCTGGCCTGTATCAGCTTGCTCCTGCCGCTGGGCACGATCCGGCCCTCGGCACTTGCAACCACGTCGAGCTCACCGATACAGGCCCAGGCCAGCGCCAGGCCAATGAATGCCAGCAGGCTCCACTGCAGGTAGCGCGGCAAGGGATGCACCGGCGTTTCCTGCAGGGACAACGCCGCGGGAAGAAAGGCCAGTTCGTCACGCTCGCGGGGCGGGCCGTCCATGCTCCGGCGCTGGCGCCAGGCACCTCGCCACGCATCTTTGTAGCGCTCGGCAAGGTCATGGAGTGCCGCGCTCATACGGCGGCCCCAAGCTGCAGCCGATGGAGGTAGGCATAGGTGCCGTGTGGGTCGCTCAGCAGCTCATCGTGGGCCCCTTGCTCGATGATCTGGCCCCGCTCCATGACCACAATGCGGTCGGCATGGCGCACGGCGGACAGCCGATGGGCAATGATGATCACGGTGCGCTGTGCGCAGATCTGCGCCATGTTCTGCTGGATGATCCGTTCGGACTCGTAATCCAGCGCACTGGTGGCCTCGTCGAAGATCAGAATGCGTGGGTTGCCGAACAGCGCGCGGGCTATGGCAATGCGCTGGCGCTGCCCGCCTGACAGGCTGGCGCCGTGCTCGCCGACCAGGGTTTCGTAGCCATCCGGCAACTCGAGGATGAACGCGTGGGCACCTGCCAGCGTCGCGGCGGTGATCACGTCTTCGAGCGGTGCTGCGGGGTTGCCAAGGGCGATGTTCTCGCGCACGGTGCGCCGGAACAGCATGTTTTCCTGCAGCACGACACCGATCTGCCGACGCAGCGATGCCACGTCGGCGACGGCCAGATCAGCACCGTCGAGCAATACCCGCCCCCGCTCAGGGGAATACAACCTTTGGATCACCCGGGTCAGCGTGCTCTTGCCCGAACCCGAACGGCCCACTATGCCGATCACTTCACCGGGCGCGATCTTCAGGCTGACATCGCGTAGTACCTCGCACCCGTCCGGCCGATAGCGAAAGCACACGCGGTCCAGCTCGACCTGCCCGGCCAGTGCAGGCAGCACCGTCCCCTTGGCCTGGTTGATTTCGGTGCGATTGTTGAGGATGTCGCCCAGGCGCTGGATCGATACGCCAGTCTGCTGGAAGCTCGTCCAGAGTTGGGCCAGGCGAATGATGGGTTGTGACACGCGCCCTGCGAGCATGTTGAAAGCGATCAGTTCACCGACGCTAAGCTCGCCCTCAATGACCAGCCGCGCACCCAACCACAATGTGCCGACCGTGACCAATTTGCCGATCAGGCCGACACTCTCGTTCGCCACGTTGGAAAGGTTCTGGGTCTTGAAGCTGGCCGATACATAGGCGGCCAGCTGATTGTTCCAGCGCCGGGCAATCTGTGGCTCCACCGCCATCGACTTCAGCGTGTCGATGCCGTTCACCGTCTCCACCAGAAACGCCTGATTCTCTGCGCCGCGCTGGAAGCTCTGGTCGATGCGCGCGCGCAGCAACGGGGTGACCGCCAGTGATACGAGAACGTACAAAGGTAGCGAGGCGACGACCAACAATGTCAGCCAGCCGCTGTAAAGGAACATGACGGCGATGAAGACCACTGTGAAAAGCACATCCAGCAGCAGCGTGATGCTGTTGCTAGTCAGGAAGCTCCTGATGTTTTCCAGCTCCCTCACACGGGCAACCGAGTCCCCGACGCGCCGGGCCTGAAAGTAGGCCAGCGGTAGTTCAATCAGGTGACTGAACAGCTTGGCGCCCAGTTCGACATCGATTCGTGACGCCGTGTGCGCCGCTACATAGGCACGCAAGCCACTTAGCAAGGTTTCGAACAGGACGATGACCAGCAAACCCAGCGCAATCACGTCCAGCGTGGTCAGCCCGCGATGCACCAGCACTTTGTCCATTACCACCTGAAAGAACAGCGGTGTCAGCAATGCAAGCACTTGAATGACCAGCGAGACGACGAGCACTTCGCCAAGAAGCCGCCTGTACTTCACCACGGCCGGAATGAACCAGGTCAGGTCGAACCGCGCTAGCCCATCGGGCAATGCGGCATCGGAACGGACCATTATCAGGCCCCCGCTCCAACGGGCGGAGAGCTCATCAAGGGTCAGGGTTTGTGCAGCAGCGACATGCGGGTCTTGCACCAGAACGCGTTGGTCTTCCACCCGAGCGATGATGAAATATTTACCTTGGGTGTCGACAGCAATTGCGGGCAACGGCAAATGCTGCAGCCGCTTCAGGCTGATGTTGAGCTTCTTGGCTTTCAGGCCGAGCTGTTTGAATACACGAAGTATTGCGTCATCTGAGAAGTGCTCGCCCGGTGCTACATGGGCATGTAGCACTTGTTCCGCGGAAATAGCCACGTCGTGGTAACGCGACAGCATGATGAGACACGCTAGCCCGCTGTCGACTGGCCTGGCATCAGCGCCATAAAAGGGATCCGGCATTGTGCCACCTCATGTAATAAATCAACATGAGGGGATACTAGCGCGAAGCAATAGGACAAGCGTCCTACATGGGTCTGACTATGCTGTGGGAAGCTTCGCACTATTAAACGCTAGTTGTAGGAAGTTTCCGGTAGAAGATAAAAACCACATAGGAAAACATCTTTTATATCGTGAGAAAAGTTACCATCAGAATCAATCAAATGTTCAGGATCGACTCACACACACCTCTGCAAGTAGATCCCCGAACCATCAACCCGCACTTGCCGCCCGCAACCGCTGCCCCAGCTTCGGCCCGAACACATTGACCAACAACCCAAGCATGACCAGCAGCGCGCCCCACCCTTGCACCGCTGTCAACCGCTCCCCCAGCAACCACGCCGAAGAACTCAGCCCGATGACCGGCACCAACAAGGAAAACGGCGCCACCTTGCCCGCCGGGTGGCGTGACAGCAGCGTGCTCCACAGGCTGTACCCCAGCATGGTGGCAACGAACGCCAGGTAGATCAGCGCCAGCACCGAACTCCAGCCGATGTTGGCCAGCGCATGGCCAATACGCTCCGGCCCTTCCAGCCACCACGACAAGGCC
>Ga0160451_100878_pt1 | contig 11934 bp, 10 predicted proteins | sample HID1975M_E1MG_FD_108270 | JGI IMG/M metagenome (GOLD analysis project Ga0160451, IMG submission 108270) | Enriched soil microbial communities from UW Madison campus, WI, USA - HID1975M_E1 MG | ecosystem: Environmental > Terrestrial > Soil > Unclassified | place: USA: Madison, Wisconsin... | reverse complement strand
GATGAAGACTGTCCTTGCACCGGCCGCCGTGCCGGACGCGGGCGCGGTGGAGCTGTTCTGATGACCATGGCCGCGCCCGAACGCGAACTCCTGTCGCGGATCGCCGATGACCTGGCCGACCTGGTCGGGCAGGTCGAGGGTCTGTCCGACCTCGCGCGCCTGCTGGCGGACCGCGCGTCGGCCGAGGAACGACCGGGCGTCCTGATCCGCGCCCAGTCTATTGACGCCGCCTCGCAACGGCTGACCGCATTGGCCGATGTGTTGGCCGCCCTGGGGGATGGACGATCCGTCGCGACGGCTCTGGCCACGGTCTCCCTGTCCGACCTCTCCGACCGCCTGCACGGCGCTCCATCCGCTGCCGCCCGTGCAGCAGACGGCGACCTGATCCTGTTCGATTAAGTCCATGAGCCGCACCCCCCGACAAAGCGATCGCGTGAACCTGGAAGAGACCACGGTCCTGCTGATCGACGACAATCCCCAGTCGCTCGATATCCTGAGCTCCATCGTCCAGGGCTTCGGCGTACGCGAGCAGATCCGCTGCATGTCCGGCGTCGCCGCCAAGGACATTATCAAGCGGCGCCAGATCGACCTGATCCTGGTCGATTGCGCCATGCCCGACATGGACGGCTACGATTTTGTCCGCTGGCTGCGTCGCGAGACCGGCGAGCCGACCTCCATGATCCCGGTGGTGATGGTGACCGGCCATGCGTCCCAGTCCCAGGTCGCCAAGAGCCGCGACTGCGGCGCCAGCTTCATCGTCGCCAAGCCGCTGACGCCGACGGTCCTGCTGCAGCGGATCCTGTGGCTGGCCAGCGACGAGCGGGTGTTCGTCCAGTCGGCCAACTATGTCGGGCCGGACCGTCGGGTGAACAATTTCGGGCCGCCGCTGAACATGCCCGGTCGCCGCCATGACGACCTGTCCGCCCATGTCGGCGCGGCGGTCGAGGCGAACATGGATCAGTCCGACATCGACAGCTTCTTCAAACCCAAGCGGGTGGCCCTGTGACCGACGCCAGGACGTTCAAATACCGCACCAATCTGGCGCGCAAGATGTCCGCGCCCGGCGGCCGCACGGTGGCCGACGCGGTCATCAAGGCCGAGGCGGGGGTAGAGCGCCATCGCGCCGCCGCCATGACGTCCGTCCACGAGACCCTGGCGGCGCTGGAGGCTGTGGCCGCAGTTCGTGGCGAGGGCGGTCAGCGCGTCTATGATCTGGCGGCGTCGATGCTTGACATGGCGGGCTATTTCGACACCGGTCCCCTGCACGGCGCCATGTTCAGCCTGTGCGAACTCAGCAGCCGGATGATCGAGGCCGACCGCTGGGACTGGCCCCCGGTCGAGGTCCATGTGCGCGCCCTGCGGGTGATCCTGGACGACGACTGTCGCGACACCGAAGGCAGCCGCGCCGTGCTGGACGGCCTGGCCATGCTGGTGCGCAAGGCGGCCCGCTAGGCCCAAAAGAAAGAGACGCCGGCGCGAGGGGCCGACGTCTTTGAAGGTTCAGGGTAGTCTGGTTCAGAACTTGTAGCGGAAGCCCGCGAAGATCTGACGGCCCGTGTGGTGGTGCACCGAGACCAGTTGGCCGTCGCCGACGTACTGGGTCGGGACCTCGTCCGTCAGGTTGATGCCTTCCAGCGTCAGGGTGAACTGATCCGTCAGGGTCCACGACGCCGAGGCGTCGATGTTCAGGGTGTCGACCACCCCTTCGATCGCATTGCCGTCACGGCCGGGCACGCGGGTCAGATAGCCGTCGCGATAGGTGCCCGAAACGCGAGCGCTGAAGCGGTCATCCTCGTAGTAGAGCGTGCCGTTATAGGCGGTCTTGGACAGCTCGGTCAGGGTGTTGATGATGCCGCCCGGATAGGTGATCTCCGAGTCCACATAGGTGTAGTTCGCCATCACGCCGAAGTTCGACCAGATCCCCGGCAGGAAGGTCAGAGGTTGCTGGTACGAGATTTCGTAACCCGTCAGGTCGCCGCCCTCGGTGTTGATGGGCTGGCTGAACACCCAGTTCTCAGAGGGCGAGCAACCGGCCACGGTTCCGCAAGCCGCCACGGCGACGCTGTCGGGAATGCCGAAGGGGTTGCCGGTAAACGCCCGGGTGACCGAGCTGGTGGCGACGAAGCTGTCGATCGTCTTGTGGAAGACGGCGAACGACAGGATCGATTCCGGCGCGAAATACCACTCCACCGCAGCGTCATAGGTCGTCGCCTTGGTCGGCTCCAGCAAGGGATTGCCCGAGGTGACGGTGCGGTTATTGCCGGATACCGAGACGCTGCCGCCGGGCGTCAGGCTGCCCAGACCGGGGCGGGTCATGACCTTGGCCGCGGCCAGGCGCACCACGACGTCGGGCGTGACCTCGATGGCCAGGTTGGCCGACGGCAGCCAGTCGTCATAGCTCCGTTCGGCCGTCACCTGCGTCGGGGCGCCGGCGGCGATCTGATAGCCCTTGGAAGACTGCGCCGTGTCGACGTAGCGGACGCCGATATTGCCACGAACGGGCACGCCCATGTCGGTGTTGAAGTCCAGCTGGGCATAACCGCCCCGGGTCTCTTCCTCGACCGACCGGTTGTTGCCGTTCGCCGGCAACCAGCTCAGAGCGTAGTCATCGAAACCGAAGAGTTCGGCGGCCGTCTTATAGTGCGGGATCAGCCAGGACAGGGCCGAACCTGACGGAATGTCCCACTGATCCGACAGGCTAACCGGGCGGCTGTAATTCGAGATCGGGGTCGCGGCGACACCGGCAGGGATACAGGCCTCGGCGTTGGCCGTAGCCGCCAGGCCGCAGGACGCCGGATCGCGGCGCAGTTCGGTCGTCTCGAACGTATAGTTCTTCAGGAACAGGCCGCCCCGCAGCGTGAAGGTGTCGCTCAGGTCGTAGGTGGCGTTGAACTGGGCCGTTTTATAAATGTTGTCGGCCGTCTGCGGGCGCATCCGGATCTGCGACAGGGTCCAGGTCGCCGGGCTCAGGACATCAACGCCATAGCTGATCAGCGGCAGGTTGCGGTTCTGGCGATAGTCGTAGGTATAGCCGTCCGAGTCCGCGTGATCGAACAGCAGGGTCGTCTGGATCGGGTTGTCGTGCTCCGACTTGCTGGAGCCCAGCAGAGCGTCGACGCGGAAGCGATCCGAGAACTCGTGCTTCAGGTTCAGGGTGTACTGCGTGAACTCGGTCGTCAGCTCATCGTAGCGGGACTCCGAGCGCAGATCGACGTTGTCGAACACACCGTAAACCAGCGCGCCGTCTTCTACGACATAGCCGGGGCGAACGCTGATGCCGGCGCGGCCGCCGGCGCCGCCGGCGCTGAAGTCCGGCGCCTGCAGGAAGTGTTCGTAGCGGGTGGCGCTGAAGTCGGCGTACAGGATGTCCAGGCTGACCTCGGTCGCCGCGCTGGGGCGCCATTGCAGCGAACCGGTGACGCCCAGGCGATCCTGGTCATGCTCCAGTACGCCATAGCGGGGCAGGCGAGGCGTGAAAGCGTTCACCGCCCCGGCGCCCGAGCCGATATTGCCACCCTGCCAGCGCACGGTGCTGTGGCCTTCTTCCAGCGCCTCGCGCCCCGAATAGGCGACCGACAGCAGGGCGCCCAATGTTCCGTTGGCGAAGGTGTTGGAGATCAGGAAGGCGCCGCGCGGGTCCAGGCTTTCCGACAGGTCGTTGTAGCTGGCCTGGCCCGAGACGGCGATCGTCAGGCCGTCGCCATAATCGAACGGACGCGCCGCGCGCAGATCGACGGTCGCGCCCAGCGACCCTTCCTCGGTATCGGCCGAGGCGGTCTTGCGCACCGTGATGCTGTTGAACAGGTCCGACGCGAAGACGTTGAAGTCGAAGCCGCGTCCGCGGTTGGTGCCGCCCGAGCTGTCGGTGCCGCCGGTGGTGCCCAGGGCCTCCATGCCGTTGATGCGGATGCGGGTGAAGTCCGGGCCCAGGCCGCGCACCGAAATGTTTCGGCCTTCGCCGGCGTCACGGGTGATGGCCACGCCCGGCACACGCTGGATGGCCTCGGCCAGGTTCTGATCGGGGAAGTTGGCGATGTCCTCGGCCACGATCACATCAACGGCGCCGGCCTCGGCGCGCTTGACGTTCAGCGCCTGGGCAAGGCTGCCCCGGAAGCCGGTGACGACGACTTCGTCAACGGTGGTGGTTTCCTGCGCGTCCTGCGCGAAGGCGGTTCCGGCCATGGCCAGGGTAAGGGCGCCGAGTGAGACGCCGAGGGTCAGCGCACGGCGCGCACGGGTAGCGTGATGGGTCATCTTGTCCTCCTCCCAGTTGGGCCTTTCGGAGATCGTGTGTCTCCGTTCCAGCCTCCGCGATCGCGGGAACCGGTGTCATTTCGCTTTGTCGCGTTATGCCACCGGTGTCATGTAAAGCTACGCACAGTTTGCGGCCGGAGGCAAGACAGGCGCTTCCGGCCCCTCCTCATCCTTCCAGCGCCTCGATCAATTCGCCCAGATTCCGGACGAAAACCTGGGTCGAGACACAGTCGACGGCATAGTCGGTGTTGTAGGGCGAGGTGTCCCACAGGTCGCCGACTCGGGTGGACTGATACTCGCCGCCGGTCACTGCGGCGGGTCCGGGACCGATATAAGGGTTGGATGTCGTGGTCAGCGGCGAGGGCCAGTACCCCCTCGCATTCAGCCCGGATACAAGCTCGGCCGCGCGGGCCGGCGCCGGCCGCGTCGGTCGCCGGGCGTCCGACGACATGTCCCAGACGTCGACGTCCTGAAGCGTGAAATATTTCGGCAGGCTCAGCGATCCGGGCCGCGCCTTCAGCGGCGAATCGCGGCTGACATCCTGCGGCGACAGGGCCACCGTTGCCTCGTAATCGCGGCGCAGCGCGGCCGTGTCCAGGTTTCGGAACGAGCCATAATGGACGATCAGATTGGTCGGATCGGCGTCGGCGTAATACTGGCCGTTGGTGATGTTCGACCCGCGCCGGTGGATATAGACCGGGGTGTTCGAGCCTTCCAGGATGAAGGTCGGATGGGTGCGTCCCGGCGCGATCAACGCCTGTGGCGTCTTCACCTGATCCAGCCAGTCCAGCGCCTCGGGCAGGCGCGCGATATATTTCCGATCGCCGGTCAGACGATAGAAGCCGATCATCGAGCGGATGTTGGTCGCCGTCGTATGGGTGGCGAAGGCCTGGGGCTCGATGCTGCGGGCCGGGGCCGGTTTCAGCGTGTCCGGGAAATGCTGCAGGCCCCACGCCGGCTGAGGCATCGGCTGCTGGGTCGCCACGAAGATGTCCATGCCCCGCCGGATGGCGTCCAGCAGCCGCGCATCGCCCCGGCCGCGCTCGGCCAAGCCGTGGTAGGCATAGATCAGGAACTCCAGATTCTCGCCCGCCACGTCGTCGTTGAAGGTGATGTAGGGGGTGTAGTCGGGCTTGCCGTGGACCCCGCCGTTCTCGACGAAGGGATAGCGCTGGGGCCAGCCGCCGTTGGGATACTGCGCGTCAAGCACGAACTGGATCGCCTTCATCAGCGGCGCGCGATATTTCCGCTCGCGCTTCTCCAGATAGATCCGCAGCAGCAGTTGTGACGCCTCTGCCGTGCCCGCGTCGTCGAAGGTGGCGTTGCCGTAGTAGCGGTGGAATTCCTCCATCCGCCAGGCGTTGGCGCCATAGGTTTCGTACCAGCGCTTCAGTGGTTCTTCGCCGGCCGTGTCGATGACGTAGTTCCAGCCGCCGCGCGGATGCTGCCCGGCGATCAGGGCGTCGGCGGCGGACTTGGCGGCGTCATAGAACTGCTCGTCGCCAGTGGCGTGATAGGCGTCCAGATAGGCGTGGCCCACGGTCGCCGTGCCCGGCGGCTGGACCCAGATCATCGTCGGCGACGCCTCCAGCTCACCCCATCGACGCGAGAAGTCGGGCAGCACGTTCCAGACATAGCCCCCGCCCACGGCGACCTCGTCGGTCATGAAGGCCGTGGCGCGCTTCATGGTCGCCAGGATGGCGGCGCGGTCGGGCGCGGCCTGCGGCATGGCCAGAACGGGGGCAGGGGCGGCGACGGCGCTCAACGACAGGGCGGCCCCTGCGGCCAGCAGGGCGCGGCGATTCATCGGAACGGACATGGCGAACTCTCCCCTCAAGACGACGCCGCGCGGCTCTGGGCGGCCGCTTCGACGGTAAAGTTAAACATGACTGACACCGGTTTCCTAGAACTGGCGTAGCGCCGCCGGTCACGATGATGTCAGCGCGGCTCAGCGGCGAATGTCGAAGCCGCCGTCGCCCATGGCCGCCTGGACCTCGGCGGCCGAAAACAGGTTGAAGTCACCGGGCACGGAGTGTTTCAGCCCCGCCGCCGCCAGACCGAAATCCAGCGCCCGCTGATCGTCCCAGCCGCTCCACAGGCCGAACAGAACGCCTGACGCAAAGGCGTCGCCGCCGCCGACCCGATCGATGACGCCGGTCATGTGGATGGCCTCGGCGCGGGTTTCGATCACCGCGCCCGCCTCGCCGCGCGTCAGCATGACGGCCGACAGGGCTTGGTCCGCGACGCTTTCCTGGACCCGGCGGGTGCAGGCTATCCGCTCCAGCCGGGGGAAGGCGGCGAAGGCGGCGGCGGCGGCCTGACGGCGACGTTCGTCCGGATCGGCGCCGCTGAACGACTGACCCAGCACCAGGGCGAAATCCCGCTCGTCGGCGAAGGCGACGGTGGCCCCCGCCAGCATCCGGCCCAGCGTTCCCGGCGGATCGCCGTTCCACTGTTCCCACAGCTTGCCGCGGAAATTGCCGTCGTAGCTGACCTTGACGCCCTGGCGCACCGCCGCCTCGATCACCGCGATGGCGGCGGCCGAACCGTTCGGCCCGGTCGCGGGCGTCACGCCCGAGGCGTGCAGCCACTCGACCCCGTCCAGCAGCGCGTCCCAGTCAAAGGCGCCGGCGACATGCTCGACAAAGGCCGAGCCGGCGCGGTCGTACAGCACCTCGGACGGCCGGCGCACCGCGCCCGGCGTCAGGAAATACAAGCCCATACGGCCCGGCTTGAAGACGATCCGTGATGTGTCGACGCCGTGCTTGCGCACCTCGTCCCGCGCGGCGTGACCCAGGGCGTTGTCCGGCAGCACGGTCGCCATGGCCGCCGGCGCCCCGAACCGGGCCAGCGACACGGCGACGTTCGCCTCGGCCCCGCCCGGTCGCGCGGTCAGGGCCGGCGACTGCATCAGCAGCTCGTTCCGGTCGGGGCTGAAACGCAGCAGCATCTCGCCGAAGCACAGGATGCCTGCCTGGGGGCCTATGCGCGCGACGCGGTCGCTCGCGGCTTGAGGCCCTGCGCCGGGTTGGATGTCGGTCATGGCGATCACGCTAGCGCGGGATCACCGCGCCAGCCAGCCGCCGTCGACGGGCAGGGTGATGCCCTGGACATAGTCGCTGGCCGAACTGGCAAGGAAGACCGCCGCCCCGCCCAGGTCCGCCGGATCCCCCCAGCGCCCCGCCGGGATCCGGCCCAGGATCTCCTTCGATCGCACCGGGTCGTCCTGCAGCGCCTGGGTGTTGTCGGTGGCGAAATAGCCGGGCGCGATGGCGTTGGCGTTGATCCCGTGCCTGGCCCATTCATTGGCCATCAGCTTGGTCAGGCCCGCGACCCCGCTCTTGGACGCCGTATAGGACGGCACCCGGATTCCGCCCTGATAGGACAGCATCGAGGCGGTGTTGATGATCTTGCCCCGGCGCCCGTCGGCGATCATCCGCTTCACCGCCGCCTGGCTGAGGAAAAACAGCACCTTCAGATTGACGTTCATCACGTCGTCCCAGTCCTGCTCGGAAAAGTCGACGGCGTCGGCGCGGCGAATGATGCCGGCGTTGTTCACCAGGATGTCGACCGGGGCCAGCGCGGCCGTCGCCTCGTCCAGGATACGCTCGACCGGCTCGATCGAGGTCAGGTCCGCCTGAACCGAGACCGCCCGACGTCCCTTGGCCAGCGCCTTGCCGACCGTGTCGTCGGACGGCCGCCGCGCGACCGAGACGATGTCCGCGCCCGCATCGGCCAGCGCCAGGGCGATGCCCTGGCCCAGCCCCGTATTGCCGCCGGTCACCAGCGCGACCTTGCCGGTCAGGTCGAAAGGATTGGCCATGGCCGACGCCCCTACTTCAGCTGGCAGATGTCGAGTTTGTGCATGTCGGTGTAGTCCAGATTCTCGCCGCCCATGCCCCAGATGAAGGTATAGTTGGACGTGCCCGCGCCCATGTGGATCGACCACGGCGGGCTCATCACCGCCTCGCCGTCCGCCATCACGATGTGACGCGCCTTGTCCGGCTCGCCCATGAAATGGAAGACGCGATCGTTCTCGCCCAGGCCGAAATACAGATAGGCCTCGGAGCGGCGGTCATGCAGGTGCGGCGGCATGGTGTTCCACACGCTGCCGGGCTTCAGCACCGTCAAGCCCAGCAGCAGCTGGCAGGACTTCACCTTGGCCGGGACGATGTACTGATAGATCGTCCGCTCGTTCGACGTCTCCAGCGCGCCCATCTCCAGCGGCACGGCCTCGGCGATCGAGATCTTGGCCAAGTCATAGCGGGCGTGGGCGGGTGTCGAGATCAGATAGAATTTCGCCGGGTTCGCCGCATCGTTGGAGGCGAAACTGACCTGGGCCGAACCCATCGGCACATACAGGCCGTCGCGGAAATCCAGGGCGATCGTCTCGCCGTCCACGGTCACCGAACCGGCGCCGCCGATGTTCACCACGCCCAGTTCGCGCGCCACCAGGAACGGCTGGCCGGCCAGGGACGGCGGTTCGGAATGGGTGGGCAGGCTGACCGCGCCGTCCGTCGGCATGGCGCCGCCGATGACCATGCGCTCGTTGTGCGAATAGTTCAGGCTGACCCGGCCCGGCTGGAACAGGCCGCCCAGCAGGTAACGATCACGCAGCTGGTCGTTGGAGGCGCCCTCCATCATGTCGGGATGGGTCGCGTGATAAACCTTGTCGTACACCTTGGTCCTCCTGGATTCCGGTCGCCGGAATCATCTTTCCGGGGGCTTTCAGCGCCCGCCTGTCTCTAGTTTGGTAACCGGTGTCAGTCGGTGGGGCAAGCACGTTTCGCCGTGGCGAATGAGCTTATCGGTTCGGGATCGCCGACTGGCGCACCACCAGGGCAGGGCGCACCTCGGGCTGGACCAGCTTGGCCGGATCGACGCCGCGCATGGGCGCCAGCAGCTTCTCGGCCGCCATCCGTCCCATCTCGCGGATCGGCAACCGCACCGACGTCAGGTTGGGCCAGACCCGCGCCGCCATCGGCAGATCGTCAAAGCCGACGACCGACAGATCGCGCGGCAGCTCCAACCCCCGCTCGCGCGCCGCCTGCATCACGCCCAGCGCCATGTCGTCGTTCAGGGTGAAGATGGCGGTGGGCGGTTCGGGCAGGGACAGCAGGGCGTGCCCCGCCTCGACCCCCGACTCGAACGTATAGGCGCCCTGGATGTCGTACGCCGGATCCAGCGGCACGCCCCGGTCGGCCAGGGCGTCGATGAACCCCTTGCTTCGCACCGCCGACGACCGGAACAGCGTCAGGCCGCGCACCAGTCCGATGCGCCGGTGGCCCAGATCGGCCAGATGCCGCGCCGCCTCGGCCGCGCCCATCCAGTCGTTGGTGACCACCATCGCCTCGGGCTCGTCCAGCGCCACTGAGGCGATGCGAACGTAGGGACAGTCCAGCTCGCGCAGCAGTTCGATCACCGACTCGTCCTCAGACACCGAGGGGGGCATGATGACGCCGAACAGCCGCTGGCGTTCGACGAAGCCGCGAATGTCCTCCAGCAGGGTGGCCGAGGTGCGGCTGCACGGGTGCACCACCAGCTCCAGTCCCGACCCTTTCAGGGCGTCCAGGATGCCCTGCTGCATGTTGACCACATAGGTCGGGCTGGGCTGGTCATAGATCATGCCGACCAGGAACGACCGGCGGAACGCCAGCCCCCGCGCCTGCGGATCGGGGATGAAGCCCAGTTCGTCGATCACCGCCTGCACGCGATCGCGCGTGTCCTGGCGCACGAAGGGCGACTGGTTGATGACGCGGGACACGGTCTTCTTCGAGACCTGGGCCACGCGGGCCACGTCGTTGATGGTGGCGCGCTTGCCCGATTTCGCCGGCCGCGAAACGTCGTCAGACAAAAGGCGATTCCCCGTATTGTCGTTGGCCCTAAGCCATAGCCCTCCCTGACGACGCGCGCCATGGGCTGTTTTTAAGGTGGATTGACACCGGTTTCCATCGCCGATCATTATCCGGCGTTTTCCAATGGGGCGTCAGTTGACCAACCAGTTCGTATCGCAGGAACGCCGCGCATGACGGCCGCCCCCGTCACCGCTCCGGCGCATGCGCCAGGCGCCGATCAGGCCGTGGCCAAGGCGTTCGTCACCGCCCGCCTGAACGCGGCCGCCGTGCCCGGTTTCCCGGGCGAGGTTCCCCAGACTATCGCCCGTTCCTACGCCATCCAGAGCGCCGCCATCGCCCAGTATCCCGACCGCGTCGCGGGTTGGAAGGTCGGCGGCGTCAGTCCGGACCAGCAGGCGACCCTGGGCGTTCACCGCGTGGCGGGCGCCATCTTCGCGGGCAATGTCTGGGCGGCGGGCGACGCGCCCACGCCCCTGCCGGCGATCGAGGGCGGGTTCGCCGCCGTCGAGGCCGAATTCATCGCCCGCATCGGCGCCGACGCCGATCCGGCCAAGATCGACTGGACCATCGACGAGGCCGCCGCCCTGATCGACGCCGTCTTCATCGGGGTGGAGCTGGCGGGCAGTCCGCTGTCCGCCATCAACGACCTGGGCTCGGCCGTGGTCGCCTCCGACTTCGGCAACAACGGCGGGCTGGTGATCGGTCCCGAACTGACCGACTGGCGCGCCCGACTGGACGACATCGTGGTCGAGACCGTGATCGACGGCGAAAGCGTGGGCACGGGCGGCGCGACGTCGCTGGCGGGCGGGGCGCTGGAATCGGTGCGCTTCCTGCTGGAGCATTGCGCCCGCTGGGGTCGTCCGCTGGCGGCCGGGACCCTGGTCTCGACCGGCGCCGTCACCGGCGTTCACCGGGTGTTCGCCGGCAGCGTATCGACGTGCGTATTCCAAGGTGTGGGCGAAATCCGGTGCGTGATCGTGCCGGCCGCGCCGCATCCGTCGCAAGGCTAGAGTTCAATACAGGACGCGAACCCGCACGCTGTCGCGACGGCAAAGAAGGCGGGACGGGTCGAGGAAACCAAGGGAATGGGTCTGGACCATGAGTGACGCTTCGACCGCCGCACCGAATGAGGGGCCGCCCATCACGGTGACGGCTCCGTCTCCCGGTAAATACCGCTGGCTGATCATGTGGCTGCTGTTCGCGGCCATGGTCATCAACTACGTCGACCGGCAGATGATCGGCGTGCTGAAGCCGACGCTCGAGGCCGAGTTCGGCTGGACCGAGATGCAGTATGCGGACCTGATCTTCTGGTTCCAGGCCGCCTACGCCGTCTCCTATCTGGCGTTCGGACGGATCATCGACCGAGTGGGCGCGCGCTGGGGCTTCGGCGCGGCCTTCCTGATCTGGCATATCGGTCACATCTTCACCGCCGGCGCGCGCGAGATGAGCCACTTCATCGCCGCCCGGGTCGTCCTGGGCGTGGGCGAGGGCGGGGGCTTCCCCGGCGGCATCAAGGCCGTGACCGAGTGGTTCCCCAAGAAGGAACGCGCCCTGGCCACGGGCCTGTTCAACGCGGGCACCAATATCGGCGCCATCGTCACCCCGCTGATCGTGCCGGGCATCGTGCTGGCGTTCGGCTGGCAGATGGCCTTCATCATCACCGGCGTGCTGGGCCTGATCTGGCTGCCGATCTGGCTGCTGGTCTATCGCACCCCGCGCGAGCAGAAGCGCCTGAGCCCCGCCGAACTGGCCTATATCGAGCAGGATCCGGCCGACCCCGTCGAAAAGGTCAAATGGACCAAGCTGCTGACGGTCAAGGAGACCT
>Ga0160451_100875_pt1 | contig 11972 bp, 14 predicted proteins | sample HID1975M_E1MG_FD_108270 | JGI IMG/M metagenome (GOLD analysis project Ga0160451, IMG submission 108270) | Enriched soil microbial communities from UW Madison campus, WI, USA - HID1975M_E1 MG | ecosystem: Environmental > Terrestrial > Soil > Unclassified | place: USA: Madison, Wisconsin... | reverse complement strand
GCCGTCCAGCACCATCTGTACGGAAATGGCCACCAGCAGCATGCCCATCAGGCGCTCCACGGCGGTCAGTACGCGCATGCCCAGCCACTTGTAGAGCAGGGTCGACGAGAACAGGATCGCAGCCGTCGCGCCCCAGGCCAGCATCAGCGCCAAGCTCCAGTCGATCAGCCGGGCGGGTTCGTTGCTGCCCATCAGCATCACCGCCGCCATGCCGGAAGGGCCGGCCACCAGCGGGATGGCCAGCGGCACGATGAAGGGCTCGCCGCCTGGGATTTCGCCCATCAGCCCTTCCGGGCGCGGGAAGATCATCCGTACGCCGATCAGGAACAGCACGATGCCGCCGGCGATGGCGACCGATTCCTGGCGCAGATGCATCATCTCCAGCGCGTACTTGCCGCCCCACAGGAACAGCATCAGCACGGCCAGGGCGATCAGCAGTTCACGCGCCAGCACGTAGCGCTGGCGCTTCGGCGGCAGCGGCTTGAGCACGCTGAGGAAGACCGGGATATTGCCCAGCGGATCGAGGATCAGGAACAGCAGCAGCGCCGCCGACAGGATGGTCATGGCTGGCGCAGTTCCCAGGTCCGGCCGCGATGGGCGGCACCGGCGGATGACAACAAGGTGACGCAGGCGTGCGCGTAATCGGCCGGCACGCCGGCCTGCGCATCGTTGTCGTCGGCATAGGCGCGCGCGCGCAATGAGGTGCGCATCGGCCCCGGCTGCAGCGCGCTGACGCGCACGGTGGAGGTCGCCAGTTCGGCGGCCAGCATGCCGATCATTCCCGCCAGGCCGTGGTGGGCCACGCCATAGCCGCCCCAGTACGCCTGGCCCACGCGCGACAGATCGTCCATCGCGAACACCAGCGCCGCGTCGTCGGCCTGCCTGAGCAGCGGCAGGCACGCCTGCGACAGCCACCACGGCGCGGTCAGGTTGACGTGCAGCGCGCGGGCGAAGGCAGCCGGATCGGTGTGCTCGAGCGGCGTCAGTCCGCGGAACTCGGCCGCGCAATGCAGCACGCCATCGAGCCGGCCGACCTCCTGCTGCAGGCGCTGCGCAAGCTCGGCGTAGTCGTCGGGGGTGGCGCCTTCCAGATCCAGCGGATACAGCAGCGGCTCGGGCCCGAGCTTGGCGACGGCATCGTAGATGCGGTTCAACTTGGCGACCTTGCGCCCCAGCAGCACGGTGGTGGCGCCGGCCGCGGCGCAGGCTTCGGCAGCGGCGCTGCCCAGGCCGCCGTGGGCGCCACTGATCAGCACGACGCGGTTGTCCAGTGCGCGCGGCGCACGCACCGGCAAATCGATCAGCGTCACTGCGGCTGCGCCTCGGACACGATGCGCGCCAGTTCGCCGGACTCGAACAGCTCCAGCGTGATGTCGCAACCGCCGATCAGTTCGCCATGGATGAAGAGCTGCGGGAACGTCGGCCAGTTGGAGAAGCGCGGCAGGTTGGCGCGGACCTCCGGCTCCTGCAGCACGTTGACGGTATGCAATTCCTGCGCGCCGGCCGATTGCAGCGCCTGCACGGCACGACTGGAGAAGCCGCACATCGGGAACTGTGGCGTGCCCTTCATGAAAAGGACGATCGGATGGCCTTCGACTTCGGCCTGGATGCGTTCCATCACCGGCATGCTGATTTCTCCTGCTTTGACGGCAGGCAAACCACCGTCGGGTACACTTTCGGTCCGCGCCGCCGGCTGCCGGCGGGCTGCCTATTGTAAGCCCTGCGGCCCGTCCGCCGCCGCGAAACTTCCCACCGCCTAGCTGCAAGGAACCCTGCCATGGCCATCGAACTGCCTCCCCTGCCCTACGACCGTACCGCGCTGGAACCGCACATTTCCGGCGAAACCATCGACTACCACTACGGCAAGCATCACAAGACCTACGTCGACAATCTCAACAAGCTGATCGAAGGCACCGAGCTGGCCGATCTGCCGCTGGAAGAGATCGTCCGCAAGTCGCAGGGCGGCGTTTTCAACAATGCCGCGCAGGTGTGGAACCACACGTTCTACTGGAACTGCCTCAAGCCCAGCGGCGGCGGCGAGCCGGCCGGCAAGCTGGGCGAACTGATCAACAACGCGTTCGGCGACTTCGCCAAGTTCAAGGAAGAATTCACCAAGACCGCCATCGGCACGTTCGGCTCGGGCTGGGGCTGGCTGGTGCAGCGTCCGGACGGTTCGCTGGGCCTGGCCAGCACGTCCAACGCCGCCACCCCGCTGACCGGCGAGGACACTCCGCTGCTGACCATCGACGTGTGGGAACACGCGTACTACATCGACTACCGCAACGCGCGGCCGAAGTATGTCGAGTCGTTCTGGGCCTTGGTCAACTGGGACTTCGTGGCCGGCAACCTGAAGTAAGCTTGCCGCGTCATCGCACGATCAGAAACGGCCGGGGAAACCCGGCCGTTTTCTTTTGAACCATGAATGGTTGACCGTGGGAGCGACGTGAGTCGCGACGGCTTTCCCAGCAATCGTCGCGACTCACGTCGCTCCCACAACGCATTCTTGCGTTACATCGTCAGCCGCGCGACGACCGGCGCCACCTGCGATTCGCGTCCCAGCGCGACGCCCACACGCTGCAGCGCCTGCGCCAACGCCGCGCTGTCGTCCGCACGCAGCGTGGCATGTCCGACCTTGCGGCCCTCGCGCGGTTCCTTGCCATAGTCGTGCCAGTGGCCAGCGGGTTCTGCCAGCATCGGTGCCGCCTCGGGCATCTGCCCGATCCAGTTGAGCATGCAGGCCTGCCCGCGCATCGTGGTCGATCCCAGCGGCACACCGAGCACGGCGCGCAAGTGGTTCTGGAACTGCGACGTCTCGGCGCCCTCGATGGTCCAGTGGCCGGAGTTGTGTACGCGCGGGGCCATCTCGTTGGCCAGCCACTGGCCATCGCGATGGAACAGTTCCAGCGCGAACACGCCGACATAGTCCAGCGACTCGGCCAGCGTGCGCGCATGGGCGATGGCGCTGCGCGCCAGTTCCGCGTCGATGCACGCCGGCGCCAGGCTGGCCGACAGCACGCCATCGACGTGCCAGTTTTCGGTCAGCGGCCAGGCGCGGAATTCGCCGTCGCGCCCGCGCACCGCCACCACCGACAGTTCGCGCTCGAACGGAATGAAGGCCTCGACGATCAGCCCCACGCTGCCGGCCTGCGCGCCCAGCGCTTCCCAGGCATCGTCGATCGATGCGCCCGCCTCGCCGGGACGAATGCGGAACTGCCCCTTGCCGTCGTAACCGAGCCTTCGCGTCTTGAGGATGCAGGCGCCACCGATGCGCGCGACCTCCGCTTCCAGTTCCGCGCGCGAGGACACCGCGGCGAACGAGCCGACCGGAATGCCGAGTTCGCGGAACAATGATTTTTCGACCAGCCGATCCTGCGCCACCGCCAACGCGCGCGGATTGGGAAACACCGGCACGCGCGCGGCCAGCCACTCGGCGCTTTCGGCGGGCACGTTCTCGAAATCGAAGGTCGCCACATCCACGCGCGAAGCGAACTCGGCCAGCGCGGCCTCGTCGCGATAGTCGCCGACCAGCAGCGGCGCGAACTGCCCGGCGCAGGCGTCGGCCACCGTGTCCATGACCAGGAAGCGCAGGCCCAGCGGCGCGCCGGAAAGCGCCAGCATGCGCGCCAGCTGACCGCCACCCAGAATACCGACGGTCGTCATGCGCAGAACCGCCCCAGAAATCCGTATCGCCGGAAATCGCAAACCCGCATGGCGCCAACGTCCCCTCTCCCGCTCGCGGGAGAGGGCGATACGCATGAGCACAGCGCATGCATGACAATGCCGACGGTGGTCATGCCGGCTGGCGCGGATCGTCGTGCGCCATCACGTCTTCGGTCTGGCGCTGGCGGAAGTCGGCCAATGCCTGGCCGATGGCCGGGTGCTCGGGCGACAGCAGCGCCGCGGCGAACAGCGCCGCGTTGGCCGCGCCGGCATTGCCGATGGCGAACGTGGCCACCGGGATACCGGCCGGCATCTGCACGATGGACAGCAGCGAGTCCATGCCGTTGAGCGCCTTGCTCTGCACCGGCACGCCGAGCACCGGCACGGCGGTCTTGGACGCCAGCATGCCCGGCAGATGCGCCGCGCCGCCGGCGCCGGCGATGATCGCGCGCAGGCCGCGCGGTCCCGCGCTTTCGGCATAGGAAAACAGTACGTCCGGCGTGCGGTGGGCCGAGACCACTTTCACTTCGTACGGCACGCCGAGCGCATCGAGTTTCTGCGCCGCGTGCTGCAGGGTGTCCCAGTCCGAGCGGGAGCCCATCACGATGCCCACCACGGGGCTGGAATCGGTGCCGGTCATGGCCGTCCTCTGTCGCAAAGACGTATTCTACCCTTCCGGCCGAACGACATTGGACCCATGGATCGCAAACTGCTGGACCTGCTGTGCTGTCCCACCACCCGCCAGCCGCTGGCGCTGCTCGATGCGCGTGGACTGGAAGCGCTGAACCGCGCGATCGCCAGCGGCGACGTGCGCCGGGTCGACGAGGGCGTGCAGTCGCAACCGCTGAAGCAGGCGCTGGTCACCCGCGATCGCAAGACCGTCTACCGCATCGACGACGGCATCCCGGTGCTGCTGGCCGAGGAAGCCATCGCCACGGTGCAGGTCGCCGATTTCCCCGCGCAATGAGCGCCGATCTGTCGCCGCCGCCGGCCGACGTCATCGCCGCCGATGTGGCGCGCGCGCTGGCCGAGGATCTGGGCAGCGGCGACGTCACTGCCGCGCTGCTGCCCGACAGCGCCGACGTGGCCTATCTGCTGTGCAAGGAAGAGGCGGTGATCGCCGGCGGTCCGTGGTTCGACGCCTGCCATCGTGCGCTGGATACGGACGTGCGGATCGACTGGCGCGTGCGCGAGGGCGAACGCGTCGCGGCTGGCACGGTGCTGGCGACGCTGTCCGGACGCAGCCGCGCGCTGGTCAGCGCCGAGCGCGCCGCGCTCAATTTCCTGCAGACGCTGTCGGGCACCGCCACGGTGACGGCGCAGTACGTGGACAGCATTCGCGGCAGCGCCACCCGCATCCTCGATACGCGCAAGACGATTCCCGGCCTGCGGCTGGCGCAGAAGTACGCGGTGCGCTGCGGCGGCGGACTCAACCACCGCATCGGCCTGTTCGATGCGGTGATGCTGAAGGAAAACCACATCCGCGCTGCCGGTTCGCTGGCCGGCGCGGTGCGCGCCGCACGCCGGATGCATCCGGCGCTGCCATTGATCGTCGAGGTGGAAACATTGGAACAGCTCGACGAGGCGCTGGAGGCCGGCTGCGAACGCATCCTCATCGACGACTTCTCCGCGGCCGATCGCCGCGAGGCGGTGCGCCGCGCGGCCGGAAGGATTCCGCTGGAGGTTTCCGGCGGCGTCGACCTGGCGACGTTGCGCGCCATCGCCGAGGACGGCGTGGACTACGTGTCCATCGGCGGACTGACCAAGCACGTGCGCGCCATCGATCTGTCGATGAAGCTGGGGCCGGTGCCGGCGGCGTTGCGATGAGCATCGTTGCCGATGAGTCTACGCAGCATCATCACTACCTTCTCATGCCTGACATCCGATTCCGTCCATGCCATCCCTGATCCTGCTGATGATTGCCGGCGCCGCCGTGTTCGCTTATTGGAATGCTGCGCGCGCGGCGGCCGAGCGCGCCGGGCATCTGGGGCGGACGGCCTGCGAGGACACCGGCGTGCTGTGGCTGGATCAGACCGTGCACGCCAGCGGCATCAGGCTCAGGCGCGGCGAAGACGGCAAGCTGGGATGGGAACGCACGTTCCGCTTCGAGTATTCCTACGACGGCATCGACCGCCACATCGGCCGGCTGGTGCTGCGCGGCGATGACCTGGTGTCGTTCGTCGGTCCGGTGCGGCAGCGGCAGGTGCCGCTGCACTGAAACACCCTGCGTTTCATAGCGATGTCGAACGATGCAGCGGATGGCGCTCAAGAGCTAACCGATTGCGACAAGCTGCGAGTCATCGACCGCGTCTCGCGGTAGCGCCGAGCTTGCTTGGCCGGGGCGGGAACAGCGGAGCAAGCTCCGCTCTACGATGCGGAAGATGGTCGCAAGCGGTGGTGGATGAACCCGGGGAGACTCACGATGTCTTCGGGCGGCAACGCGCTATGCGCGGCCGCCCGCTCAGGTTATTTCACTATGCGCAGATGCGAACGCTTGCCGGAGGCCGGCGCGTCGTCGGGTCCAGGCGCGTCCGGCATCGGCGGCGGATTGCCGTCGTCGTCGGGATCGGCGGCCGGTCCCACGTCCTCGGGCAATGCCATGCCCTGTCCGGTTTCGCGCGCGTAGATCGCCAGCACCGCGGCGATCGGCACGTGGACCGGATGGCTGACGCCGCCGAAGCGCGCGGTGAAGCTCACCGCCTGGTTGTCGATCTGCAGCCGCACCACCGCGCGTTCGGCGATGTTGAGCACGACCTTACCTTCCTTGATCGCGCTGGCTGGCACCTGCACGCCGGCCATGCCGGCATCGACCAGCAGGTGCGGGGTCATGCCGTTGTCGGCGATCCATTCGGCCAGCGCCCGCAGCAGATACGGGCGGTGGCTGGTCATGCGCAGCGGTTCGTCGCTCATGCGGCGCAGGAACCGGGGGCGGGACGACTTGCGCGCATCGCGGCGCTCAGGCCGGGATGTCGCGCAGCTTCTTTTCCGCGTCGGTCAGACTGCGCAGGAAGCCGGGGTTGCGGAAGATGCGGTTGCCGTAGTCCTCGATGGCCTTGCCGTCCTTGGGCAACGGGATGTCCAGCGACGGCAGCCGCCAGATGATCGGCGCCATCGCGCAGTCGGCCAGGCTCATTTCCGGATTGAGGAAGAACTTACTGGCCTTGAACAGCGGCACCGACGCGGTCAGCAGTTCCTTCAGGCGCTTGCGGCCGGCCTCGACCTGCTGCTTGTTGCCCAGCTGGATGGCCTGCACCTGCGGCACCCAGTCGTGCTCGATGCGCAGCATCGCCAGGCGCAGGCGCGCGCGCGACAGCGGATCCACCGGCATCAGCGGCGGGTGCGGATAGCGCTCGTCGAGATATTCGCTGACCACCGAAGCCGCATACAGCACCAGGTCGCGCTCCACCAAAGTGGGCACCGAATGGTACGGGTTGAGATCGATCAGATCTTCCGGCGGATTCTGCGGATCGACCGCGATCAGGTCGTAGCTTACGCCCTTGGCCGCCAGCACCAGCCGCACGCGATGGCACAGCACATCATCGGTGGAAGAAAACAGCGTCAGTGTATTGCGCATACGTGGACTCGCAGCCATCACGGCTCTCTGACGATCGGAATCCGCCGATCGCATCGACGCGGCCAGCCCCTTGCTGGCAGTCGTCACGGTCCCCGAGTGTGCAATCCCGACGGCGGCACGACAAGCTCCCCGGCGCGCTCCGTTCCCCGGCCAGGCCGGGAACGGAGCGGAATCGGATCAGTGCACGTCCTTCCAGTATTCCTGCTTGAGCAGGTAGGCCAGGAAGGTCAGCACGACCAGGAACAGGATGACCCATACGCCCATGCTATGGCGCTTGAGCGCAGCCGGCTCGCTGGCGTACTCGAGGAAATTGGTGATGTCGCGCGCGACCTGATCGAACTCGGCGGCGCTGAGTCGGCCGGGCTGGGTGATTTTCAGGCCGGTGACCGCACGCTCGCCGCCCGCGTGCGCCTCGCCGAACTCGGCGTGTTGCAGGCCCTGCAGTTCCCACAGCGGGTTGGGCATCGACACGTTCGGGAACAACCGGTTGTTCCAGCCGAGCGGACGCGATTCGTCCAGGTAGAAGGACTTGAGATAGGTGTAGATCCAGTCCGACTCGCCCAGCTTGGTGCGGGTGATCAGCGACAGATCCGGGGGCATCTTGCCGAAGAAGGCGTTGCCGTCGGCGGTCCTCATCGACACGCCGATCTGCTCGCCGACCTTGGCGCCGGTGAAGTTGAGGTTGGCCATCACCTCGTCTTCGGTCAGGCCCAGATCCTCGGCCATGCGCGAGTAGCGCAGGTACTTGAGTGAATGGCAGCCGGAGCAGTAGTTCATGTACAGCGCGGCGCCGCGCTGCAGCGACGCCTTGTCGCCCAGGTCGTTGCCGGCCTGCTGCAGGGTGGTCCCGGGACTGGCGGCCGACGCGGCGAAGGAGATCAGCAGCCCGCTGGCGAAAACGGCGAGGCGGGAGGCGAAGGTCTTAGTCATGCGTCGTCACCCGTTCCGGCACCGGCTTGGTCTTGTCTAGCTTGGTCCACAGCGGCATGGTGATGAAGAAAGCGAAGTAGTAGAAGGTCAGCACGCGGCCGACGATGGTCTCGACCGGATCGGTGCCGGGACCGGCGCCGATCTTGCCCAGCCAGACGAAGCTGGCGGCGAACACCAGCAGCAACGTCCACGACAGCAGGCCGCGGTAGCGGTACGACCTGACCTTGGCGCGGTCCAGCCATGGCACCAGGAACAGGATGGCGATCGCGGCGAACATCACGATCACGCCGCCCAGCTTGTCCGGGATCACCCGCAGCATCGCGTAGTAAGGCGTGTAGTACCACACCGGCTTGATGTGCTCCGGCGTGACCAAGCGGTTGGCCTCGTTGAAGTTGTCGTGCTCGAGGAACCAGCCGCCGAAGCTCGGCGCGAAGAAGATGATGAACGCGGCGATGATCAGCAGGAAGCCCACGCCGACCAGATCCTTGACCGTGTAGTACGGATGGAACGGAATGGCGTCGGTCGGCTTGTTGGCGTCCCAGCGGTTGCCCTTCGGCCCCTTCTTGACGTCCACGCCGTCGGGATTGTTGGAGCCGACCTCGTGCAACGCGCCCAGGTGCAGCACGACCAGCAGTAGCAGCACCAGCGGCAGCGCGATGACGTGCAGGGCGAAGAAGCGGTTGAGGGTGGCATCGCTGGGCAGGTAGTCGCCCATGATCCATTCGGTCAGGCCGTTGCCGATGACCGGGATCGCGCCGAACAGCGAGATGATGACCTTGGCGCCCCAGAACGACATCTGGCCCCACGGCAGCACGTAGCCGAGGAAGGCTTCGGCCATCAGCACCAGGTAGATCAGCATGCCGAGGATCCACACCAGCTCGCGCGGCTTCTGGTAGCTGCCGTACATCAGGCCACGGAACATGTGCAGGTAGACGACGATGAAGAAAAGCGACGCGCCGGTGGAGTGCATGTAGCGGATCAGCCAGCCCCACTCCACGTCGCGCATGATGTACTCGACCGACGAGAACGCCTCGGCCGCCGACGGCTTGAAGTGCATCGTCAGGAAGATGCCGGTGACGATCTGGTTGACCAGCACCAGCAGGGCCAGCGAGCCCATGTAGTACCAGAAGTTGAAGTTCTTCGGCGCGTAGTACTCGGTCATGTGCTTGCGGTACGCCGGCATCATGCCCGGCGCGCGCGCGTTGACCCAGTCCCAGACGCCGTTGGCGGTGCGGGTGATGATATTGGACATGGCTTACGCGGCCCCCTGCGGATCGACGCCGACGACGATGGTGTTGTCGTCTTCGTAGTAATGCGGCGGAACGACCAGGTTGGTCGGCGCGGGCACGCCCTGGAACACGCGGCCGGCCATGTCGAAGCGCGACTTGTGGCAGGGACAGAAGTAGCCGCCCTTCCAGTTCGGATCGTACGGCTCGGGCTTGATCTCGGCGGCCATTTCCGGCGAGCAGCCCAGGTGGGTGCACAGGCCGACCAGCACCGAGACCTCCGGCTTGATCGAGCGCGCCTCGCCAGTGATGTAGGCCGGCTGCTGATCCTTGTTGTCCGATTTCGGATCGCGCAGGTTGCCGTCGAGCGTCGGCAGTGCGTCGAGCACGGCCTTGGAGCGGCGGACGATCCAGATCGGCTGGCCGCGCCATTCCAGGATCAGGCGCTGGCCTTCTTGCAGGCCGCTGATGTCGGCGGTCACCGGGGCGCCGGCCAGCTTGGCACGCGCGCTCGGGTTCCACGACTTGATAAAAGGTACTGCCACAAACCCGGCACCGACGGCACCCACCACGGCGGTGGTTGCTGTCAGGAACCGGCGACGGCCCGTATTCACGGGCCCGTTGACCCCATCGTTGGCCATTCCGGCACTCCGAACAATTTCAAATAGGTAGCGTAAGGCTGCCGCAACCGCGCCACGACATCCGGAGCGGGCTGCATAAAGACGGCAAAGTGTAACGGAAGCCTTAATCCGCCGACAATGGCGGGAACAGAATCAAGGACTTGCGGGTCGCGGATGCCGGCCGGATGCGGCATCGCTCAATTCGCGACGACCCCACTGCGGTAGCGTTCGGCCAGTACGGCCACGCGCTCGACATAGCGCTGGGTCTCCTGGTACGGCGGTACGCCACCGTGGCGATCCACCGCGCCTTCACCGGCGTTGTAGCCGGCCGCGGCCAGGGTCAGGTTGCCGTTGAAGCGCTTCAGCAGCCACGACAGGTATTTCACCCCGCCACGGATGTTCTGCGAGGCGTCGAAGGCGTCGCTGACGCCGAACCGGCGCGCGGTGGCCGGCATCAGCTGCATCAGCCCCTGCGCGCCGGCGTGCGACAGCGCCAGCGGGTTGTAGGAGGACTCGGCGTGCATGATCGCGCGGATGACCGCTTCCTCGACGCCGAACTCGCGCGAGGCGGCGGCGATCTCGGCGCGGTAGGCGTCGGTATTGAGCCGCAGGCGGCCGAAATTGACGCCCGGGTTGCCGCAGGCGAAGCAGGTCTGGATATAGCTGTAGCGGATGGTCTTGAGGCTGGCCACTTCCACGCCGCCCTGCGGCTTGGCGCTGGTGTAGTGGCGCACGCCGTCCTTGACGTAGGAATAGACCTGTCCGCTGACCACCCGACGCGTTCCGCTGGGCTGCGTAGCGGCTGGCGCGGCGATCGAGGCCGGGACGATGGCGCTGGCGGTGCTGCTTTCGGCCGCAATGCCCATCGCGCCTACCGCCGGTGCGGAGGGGGTGGACAGGGCACTGGCGCCGGTCGGACGCGATACCGAGGACACCTGCGACGTGTTGCCGCGCGATGGCGTATAGCGGCTGACGACCTCGCAGGCCGCGCCACCGACGCGTTTGCTGACGTAGCTGGGAATGCCGTCGGCGCCCGTGCACTTGTAGAGCGTGCCCGCACTGGCAGGCAGCGCGGTGCTGGCAGCCAGCATCCCCAGGACGAGTATCCCCCTCATGCGGCGCAGTGTCCCCAATCCGGGGCGGCTTGCCAAGTCCTTGTCCAAGAAAGGATTCCCATGAAGTGTGCGGTGAGTCGAGAATCGGCTCCGCTCCGCGCGGCGCCGTACTCCCAACTGACAACGGCATGCACGCCGCATACCGGCCCCGGCGGCGAACCCGTAAACTACGCGCCCTGCCCGCCAACCCGCCTGGAATAACCACCATGCCCGGGACGCAAGCCCCCGAAATGCCGATCACGGCCGGCCCTGCCGTAACCGCCCCCGAGCCTCGCCTCGGCCTCGTCCCCCTGCCCGGCGCCAGGCCGCAGGTGTCCGGCGAAGTGCGCGGAAAACTGTTCATCAAGACCCACGGGTGCCAGATGAACGAATACGACTCGGCCAAGATGGCCGACGTGCTGGCCGCTGCCGAGGGCCTGGAGCTGACCGACGACCCCGAGGAAGCGGACGTCGTGCTGGTCAATACCTGCTCGATCCGCGAGAAGGCGCAGGAGAAGGTGTTCAGCCAGCTCGGCCGCTGGCGCGTGCTCAAGGAAGGCAGGCTCAAGGCCGGCGGCCACCCCGTCATCATCGGCGTCGGCGGCTGCGTCGCCTCGCAGGAGGGCGAGGCGATCGTCAAGCGCGCGCCCTACGTGGACCTGGTGTTCGGCCCGCAGACGCTGCACCGCCTGCCCGAGCTGATCCGCGCCCGCCGCGAATCCGGCAAGTCGCAGGTGGACATCAGCTTCCCCGAGATCGAGAAGTTCGACCGCCTGCCCGAGCCGCGCGCCGACGGCCCCAGCGCGTTCGTGTCGATCATGGAAGGCTGCTCCAAGTACTGCTCGTTCTGCGTGGTGCCCTACACCCG